>VFQN01006549.1_pt1 | contig 13191 bp, 12 predicted proteins | sample 3512371 | NCBI WGS metagenome assembly VFQN01 (sample SAMN10412370, study PRJNA504923) | tailings metagenome | isolation source: Replicate 2 from Balatoc abandoned mine | place: Philippines: Itogon, Benguet | collected 2017-08-28
CGACGACGTGATCGGCATGATCCACATCAAGGACGTGCTGGCCTACTGGGGCACGTCGAAGAAATTCAATCTGCGCGACATACTGCGGCGCGTCGTTTTCGTGGCGCCGACGCTGCCGGTGCTCGACATGCTGCTCGACATGCGCCGCTCGCGCACGCACATGGCGTTGGTGGTCGACGAGTTCGGCGGCACCGACGGACTCCTCACCATCGAAGACCTCGTCGAGGAGATCGTGGGCGAGATCGAGGACGAGCACGACGTCGCCCAGACGCCGACGGTCGCGCGTCGGGTCGACGGCACGATCGACGTCAACGGACGCACGCCGATCGAACTCCTCGAGGAGGAGATCGGCAAGGTCCTGTCGGAGGACGAGCGACGTGAGATCGACACCGTGGGCGGGCTGATCTTTTCGCTGCTCGGCCGCATCCCGGAGCGCGGCGAAGTGGTTCGTCATCCCTCGGGGGTGGAGTTCGAAGTTCTCGATGTCGATCCCAGGCGCATCCGCCGCCTGCGCGTCCGGCCGCCGACCGCGGCGCCGGCTGCCTGACCATCGAATGACGCGATGATCCTCACAGGCTGGCGGGCCGCGGGCGCCGCCTTCGGGGCCGGCGCGCTCGCGGCGCTGGCGATGCCACCCCTCCATTGGCTGCCGCTGGCCGTCCTGGGCATGGTGGCCTTCGTCTGGCTGTGGGACGGCGCCCCGGGGCCCCGGAGCGCGCTGTTGCGCGGATGGGCCTGGGGCACCGGCCATTTCGCCGTCGGCTCCTACTGGATCGTCGAAGCCTTCTTCGTGCCACCGGCGGACTATGCACCGCTCGGCCCGCCCATCGTCGTCGGGCTCGCCGCCCTTCTGGGGTTCTTTCCCGCAATGGCCGCGGGCGCCGCGAAATGGATCGCGCTGCGCTGGCCATCGATGGGCGGCCGGTACTGCCGCCTGCTGCTGCTGGCCATCGCCTGGACGGTTGCCGAATGGCTCCGCGGTCACGTCTTCACGGGCTACGCGTGGAATCCGCTGGCGCATGTCTGGGCCTTCGCGACGCCTTTGCTGCAAGGTGCCGCATTGTTCGGCGTCTACGGTCTCGGCCTGCTGACGTTCATGATTCTGGCGGCCCCGGCCGCGGGCTGGCGTGCCTCGACCCTGGCCCTCGTCGTCGCCGGCGGCGCGGGCTTTGCCGGGCAGGCCGCGATGGCGCCGGCCGATACGGCGGGAGACGGGCCGCTGGTCCGCATCGTCCAGCCGAACACGCCGCAGGCGGAGAAGTGGCGGCCCGAGAATCGCGCTGCGCAGGTCGCCAAGCTAGTGGAGTTGAGCCGCCAAGACGGCTTCGACAGTCTGGTGGCCGTGATCTGGCCGGAGACGGCCCCGCCGTTCGTCGTCGAACCGGGGTCGCCGGCACTCGCCGTGATGGCGAGAGCCGTACCGCCCGGAGGCTACCTCCTCACCGGCGCGGCGCGCGGCACGCGCAATCGCGAAGACGGGGTCTGGAACTCGCTGCTGGTCATCGACGGCAGGGGCGAGATCGTCGCCACCTACGACAAGGTCCATCTCGTCCCGCTGGGCGAGTACATTCCGTTCCACAAGCAGCTCGCGCCGGTTTCGGGCTTCATCGGACGCGGCTCGTTCGAGGTGGGCGAATCGCGCGTCACGCTCGACCTGCCTCGCCTGCCATCCTTTTCGCCGATCATCTGCTACGAGGTGATCTTCCCGGCAGCCGTCACCGGGCCGGGCGCGCGGCCGCGCTGGCTGCTGAACGTGACCAACGATGCCTGGTTCGGTCTTTCCAGCGGCCCCTACCAGCACCTCGCCAGCGCGCGCCTGCGGGCCGTGGAAGAAGGCCTGCCGATGCTCCGCGCCGCCAATACGGGGGTCTCGGCGGTGATCGATGCCTATGGCCGCGTGCTCGCCGCCCTCGACATGCAACAGGAAGGCGTCATCGACCATCGGATTCCCGAGGCGCGGTCGCCGACGCCCTACGGTCGATGGGGCGACGGCGCCCTGACCCTGCTGCTGCTGGGTGCGCTGGGACTACTTCTCGCGGCGGCCCGCTCGTCATCAGCGAAAAAATAGGACTTTCAAGGCGTTAGCCGCCGACGTCCGGCTTGCATTCGCTTGGGGACCCGCTTAAGTAATATGCAGCTTGCGCGTGTAGATATGCATTTTTGCACATCATGGATTGACCGCTCTCGCTGCACGCCGATCGGCCATCAATTCGGCCCTATCGGCGTTTACCTGAGGGAATTGAAAGGAGAAGGGAAACCCATGGCGAGATCGCATCCCGTTGACGTTCATGTCGGAGCGCGCATGCGCCAGCGGCGTACCCTCCTCGGCATGAGCCAGGAGAAGCTCGGGACGGCGGTCGGCCTCACCTTCCAGCAAATCCAGAAGTACGAGCGCGGGTCCAACCGGATCGGTTCCAGCCGCCTGTTCGAATTCGCCAAGGTCCTCGACGTTCCGGTGTCGTATTTCTTCGACGAGATGCCCTCGAACGCCCTGTCGGGTCGGCCGATGTCCGGGCGCGGCAGGAAGGGTGGCTTCGGAGAGGCCGGCACGCCTTTCGAGCAGGAGAAGGATCCGCTGATCAAGCGGGAAACCCTCGAACTCGTCAGGGCCTACTACAAGATCCGCGAGAGCAAGGTGCGCAAGCGCATCTTCGAAATGGTGAAGGCGGTGGGAGCGGCCAGCCATGCCGAAACCGTTGGAACCCGCAAGGGGGCCAAGGCACGTGACTAAGCCCGGACTCGGACCGCTGGAGTTTGCTCTGCGATCCTCTTGATTTTTGTCGGCTTTTGGCGTTTTTAGCGAGCCGCGGCTCCGGTGGTCGGAGCCGCCGCGGACGGATTTGGACGACTTGCCACCGCGCGAACAAAGGCTAAGCCGGCCGTTGGCGGCATCATCCGCCCTGCCCGGAGTCCAGTGTACTTTGGGAGGGATCGTTGGCGCTCAAGGACTATATCTTCACCAGTGAATCGGTTTCGGAAGGTCACCCGGACAAGGTGGCGGACCAGATTTCCGACGCCATCCTCGACGCGTTCATCGCCAACGACGTGAAGCTCGGCCATGCCGACGACAGCCATGCCAATACGCGCCTCGGCTGCGAGACGCTGGTCACCACCAACAAGATCGTGATCGCCGGCGAAGGCCGCGCGTCCGAGCCGTACATGAAGAAGTACGGCAAGCACACCGTGGTGAACCGCGAGGCGATCACCGAGATCGCGCGCGATGTCGTGCGCGACATCGGCTACGATCAGGACGGCTTCTCCTTCCATGGTGCCGACGTCGAGGTGCTGCTGCACGGCCAGTCGCCCGACATCGCGATGGGCGTCGATGCCAAGAAGAAGGGTGGCAATCTCGGCGAGCAGGAAGGCGCGGGCGACCAGGGCCTGATGTTCGGTTTCGCCTGCCGCGACAGCGAGGAGTACGAGAAGGGCTCGTTCATGCCCGCCCCGATCTTCTTCTCGCACAAGATCCTCGAAGTGCTGAGCAAGGCCCGCCGCTCGGGCGAACTCGGCGACCTGCAGCCCGACGCCAAGAGCCAGGTGACGGTGCGCTATGTCGACGGCAAGGCCGTCGGGGCCACCAAGGTCGTGGTCTCCACCCAGCATCGTGAGAGCACCGCCAAGGGCAAGAAGTACAATTCGGCCATGATCCGCGAGATGATCGCCGGTCACGTCGAGAAGTCGCTGCCCAAGGGCTGGATGCCCAGGAAGGCGTCCGACTTCTTCGTCAACCCGACCGGCAACTTCGTCGTCGGCGGCCCCGACGGCGATTGCGGCCTCACGGGGCGCAAGATCATCGTCGACACCTACGGCGGCTACGCGCCGCACGGCGGCGGCGCCTTCTCCGGCAAGGACCCGACCAAGGTCGACCGTTCGGCCGCCTATGCCGCGCGCTACCTGGCCAAGAACGTTGTGGCCGCCGGCCTCGCCGACCGCTGCCTGATCCAGGTCGCCTACGCGATCGGCGTCGCCGACCCGATGTCGCTCTATGTGAACACCGAGGGCACCGGCAAGGTCGACGAGCGCAAGCTCGAGAAGGTCCTGTCGGAACTGTTCCCGCTGCGCCCGACCAACATCCGTCGCTCGCTGCAGCTCAACAAGCCGATCTACCAGCGCACGGCCGCCTACGGACATTTCGGTCGCAAACCCGAGAAGGACGGCGGCTTCTCCTGGGAGCGTACCGACCTCGTGACCGAGCTCAAGCGCGCTTTCGGCGCCCGCTAGGCGTCCGAACCGCAGCCATACAGGGCGCGCGACGCAAGTCGCGCGCCCTTTGCTTTAGGGAACGCGCCTAGATCATTGAATCAAGGGGTGTTTCTGGTACCCTTGAGGCATGGCTCCCCTCGAGAACGGAAGCTTCCAGCCGTACGTCTGGGACGAAGCGGGCCGCCACCGCGTCGATTCCCTGATGAGAGCCATGCTCTACATCGCCCAGCAGGTGGGTCGGCCGGTCAGCGAAGCCGATATCCGCCGCCTCACCGCAGTTCCGGCGGCGGGCCTCGACGAAGCCGCCTTCCTGACCGCGGCGGTGCGCCTCGGGCTCGAGAGCGAGGCGGTCGACCTCGCGTCCCGTTCGCTCGGCGAGCTGCCGCTTCCCTTTGCACTCCTTTCCACCGCCGGGGGCGTCCATGTCGTCGTCTCGGGCCGGGCAAACGACTGGACGATGCTCGACGTCGTCGAGGGGCAGGTCTGGCAGGCCACGGCAAGGGAAGTCGGCGCGCTCGGCTCGCGCGCGCTGCTGCTGCGTCCGCCGCTGGGATCGACGCCGTCCACGCAATGGTATGCGCCGTTGTGGGCGCGTGTGCGCCCGGTCCTGTTCAAGCTCGCCGCCGCTTCGTTCGTCATCAATGTGCTCGGGCTTCTGACCCCGCTTTTCATGATGCTGGTCGTCAACGCAGTAATCGGACGCCATCCGCCCGGCGGCCTCTCGTCCGTGATGATGGTGCTGTGCTCGGGCATGCTTGTCGCCTATGCCGCGGACTTCGGCCTGCGTGTCGCGCGCGGCTGGCTGTCGGCCAGGACCGGCGCCCGCCTCGACGTGCTGATGAGCGCCGAAGTGCTGCATCACCTGATGGCCTTGCCCTACCGGCACTTCGAGCGCACGCCGTCCGGCGTCATCGCCGAGCGGCTGCGCCAGCTCGACGTGCTGCGGGGCTTCTTCACCGGGCAATTGCCCGTTCTGGCCATCGACCTGCTCTTCGTCGTGCTCTTCCTGATCGCCACCTTCGCGATCAGCGCGACACTGGGCCTGATTACCGCGCTCGCCATTCCCATACTGGTGGGCGTGTCGCTTGCCAGCCATCGGGCGCAGCGGCGTCTGGCAGACGAGACCTTCCACGCACTGGCCGCGAAGAGTTCCACTCTCACAGAGACTGTGGCCAACGCCGCCACCATCAAGGCGCTCGGGCTGGAGGGCGAAGTCGAGCGGCGCTGGCAGGTGCGCGTCGAGCAGTCGGCGCGCAGCAGCCTGCGGGCCAACAACCTCGCCAGCATCGCCGCGAGCGCCTCGGGCACGCTGCAGCTCGTGGCATCGCTCATCATCGTCATGGTCGGCGTGGCCGAGATCGCCGATCATGGCCTGACGGTCGGCGCTCTCATCGCCGCCAACATGCTGGCGGCGCGGGCGCTGCTGCCGATGCGCCAGCTCGCGGGGGCATGGCACCAGCTCCAGGCGGTGAGCGCCGCCTTCAAGCGGGTCGACGAGCTGATGCGCGAGGCGCCCGAAGCGGCGCCGGGCGAGTTCGCACCCATGCCGGCGCTGACCGGCGAGATCACGCTCGAACGCGTTACCTGCCGCGTGCAGGAGCGCGGGCCGCCAATCCTTCGCGAGGCCGATCTGACGGTTGCGGCGGGAGAGATCGTCGGCATCGTGGGCCCTTCGGGCTCGGGCAAGACCACCATCGCCAACCTGGTGCAGGGCCTCGTCACTCCCGACGACGGCCGCGTCCTGGTCGACGGCACCGACATCGCCCACATCTCGCCCGCCCAGCTCCGGGCGCAGATCGGGGCCGTGCCCCAGGACGTCCAGCTCTTCACCGGCTCGGTGCGCGAGAACATCGCGATGGGCGTCGTCGACAAGGATCCCGGTCGTGTGGTTGCCGTCGCGAAGTTCGTCGGCGCGCACGATTTCATCCAGCGCCTGCCGCAAGGCTACAATACCGTGCTGGGCGAGCGCGGGCAGGGGCTGTCGACGGGCCAGCGCCAGCTCCTCTGTATCGCCCGGGCGCTGATCCGCAATCCGCGCATCCTCATCCTCGACGAGGCCACCAGCGCGCTGGATCCAGCCACCGAGGAGCAGCTTCTGCGCCAGCTCAAGGCCAACGCCCGCGGGCGCACCGTCATCATGATCACCCATCGCCTCGCGCCTCTCGCCATCGCCGACCGCGTGGCGCTGGTGATGGATGGCCGGGTCGAGCGCATCGGGCCGCCGACCGAGGTGATGGCCTATGCCCGCATCCGCATGGCCGAAGCCAGTCGTGGGACCGCGCGCCCAATGCCCGGCTGACGGTCAGACGAAGTCGATGAACTCCGGATCTTCGAGGCGCGCCAGGCGTTCCGACGCGAGACGTGCGCAGTCGATGAGGAGCGCCTTGCGGCGCGCCGCGGCGACCGAACGCCGCGGCGGATGGCGCAGTATCTCACCGCCATAGGCGTCGGCCACGATCAGGCCGACGTCTTCGGCAATCAGCGACTGCGGGAATTCGACCGGCACGGCAAAATAGAGCAGGTCGCACCAGGCGAGATAGTCGGGCCACTTCTGGTCGACCCGCCAATCCTCGATCGACGACTTCACTTCGACGATCGTGAGTTCGCCGGCGGCGGTGATCGCCATGATGTCGGCGCGCCGTCCGTCGGGCAGCGGCAACTCGCGCAGGACCGTGCGGCCCGACTGGCGCATCAGCCGGCAGGCGCCGCGGCAGACCGCGAGGGTGATGTCAGGGCGCGTCTGGCGCGCGGCGCTCTGCGGCGGGTCCACCGTCGTCCGCGTCAGCGTCGTACCGGCACCAGCCGCGGCGGGGTCTCTTCGCTCGGCAGCTCGTAGGTCGGCTTGAACGCCTGGGCCAGGGCCTCGCCGCGCTTGCGGTCGCGGTCGGATACCTTGTCGCCCACCTTCTCCCGGACGGCGCGGGCTTCCGGATGGCCGCCCCGCTCGGCGAGGAACAGCCACTTGAAGGCTTCGGCCGGGTCGGTCGCCCCAGCGCTGCCGGTCAGCAGCATGACGCCCAATGCCTGCTGCGCCCCGGTCAACCCCTGCTGGGCGGCGCGCGAATACCAGAGTTGGGCCTGCACCGGATCACGCGGCACGCCCGAGCCCGCGAGATAGGCATTGGCCAGCTTGAACTGGGCCGACGGCACGCCGGCATTGGCCGCGGCTTGGTACCAGGCGATCGCCGATTGCAGGATTTTCTCGTTGGCCACCTTGTCGCGAGTCGCCGGCGTGCGGACCGCCATGTCGCCCAGAGCGAGCGCCGCTTCGGGCACGCCGTTGCGCTGCGCCTGGATCAGCCAGCGCTGCGCGGCGGAGAGGTCCTGCTTGACGCCCGATCCCTCGGCCAGTGCCATGCCGTAGCGCAGGGCCGCAAGCATATGGCCCTTCTCGGCGGCCTGGCGGAAGAGGTCGGCTGCCCGTGTCGGATCGGCTGATGCCGGTGGCGCGCTTTCGGACATGGCGCGCCCCAGCGCGTAGGTGGCGTACGCATCGCCCTCCATGGCCGCCTGCTCCAGCCAGGCGCGGGCCTGTATCAGGTCGCGTTGAACGCCCTGACCACGGAAGTAGAGCGTGCCGAGATTGAGCTGGGCCCGGCGGTGGCCCTGCGCCGCGGCCTTCCCGAAGAGTTCGACGGCGCGAGCCGGATTGGAGGGAATTCCGGTGTCGCCGCTGATGAACACGAGCGCCAGTCGATGCTGGCCTTCGGCCGATCCCGCATCGGCGGCACGCTGGATCAGCCTGAGGCCCTCGGCTTTGGCGCCGCGGTCGAGCAGGACGGCGCCCAGCCAGGCATCGGCATCGGCGCTCGGCGGCCCGAGGGAACGCAGCGCCCGCTCGGCGGTGGCCGTATCACCCAGCCGATAGGCGGCGACGGCGGGCCGCAGCGAGGGCGCGACGTCCGAGGCGTTGGATGGCTGCTGGGCCTGCGCGACGGCGCTGGCGGCGATCAGGGCCGCGGTGAGCGCCGATCGCGCCGCGATCATTTCGTCTTGAACGTATAGGCGAGCGCTGCCGCCTTGGCCTTTTCGGCTTCGGCAGCCGGCAGTTCGCGGGCCGCCTGCTCGAGCGCCAGGTTGGCATTGGGAACGTTCCAGCGGTCCGCGATCGCGCACCACTTGTAGGCTTCGAAGAGGCTCTTCGGCACGCCCTTGCCTTCGGCATAGGCGCCGGCCAGCGGCACCATCGCCGGCAGATAGCCGCGCTCGGAGGCGTCGAGCAGGAGCGGCGTCGCCTTGCTGATGTCGAACAGCTTCGATTCGGCGTTGCCGTAGACATAGAGGCCGAGCAGGAACTGGGCGCGCGGGTCGCGCTCCTTGACGAGGAGCTGCAGTTCCTTTTCGGCCGTCGCGGGATCACCTGCCTGCAGGGCCTTGACCGCTTCCTCCATGCCTGCGGCGGCGGGCTGGGCGGCGAGCAACAGGGCAGCACCGGCGAGGGGCAGGGCGGCGCGGACGAAACGAACGAGATGCACGGAAGAAGCCTCCGGGAAGCACGGCCGGTATTGGCGGGACGTTCGATCGTCTAGCATGGAATTGAGGCCGAAACACGAAACCGCGGGGGCCTCGCGAACAGGAGAGGAATACATGCTCGAACAACTTGCTGGCCTGGTGAACGGCAACGCACCCTTGGTGCGGCGCGGCCGACATCTCAGCGGCACTTTCCTGGTCGAGGCCCGTCCGCGGTCGTGGCTGGTCCATGTGCTGCGGGGCCGGATCGAGAAGGTTGAGGATGGCCCGTTCGTCATGCCGTCCTGGCGCTTCGCCCTGCGGGCCGATGAGGCGATCTGGCGACGATTCTGGCAGCCGCGGCCGGCACCGGGTGATCATGACCTGCTCGCCCTGGTCCGCCGCGGGCTTCTGAAGTTCGAGGGCGACCTCCAGCCGCTGATGGCCAATCTGCTCTACATCAAGGGGGTGCTCGAGGCGCCCCGCGCGGTGGCCGGGTCGAAGGGAGCGGCACGATGACCACGGGGCTTGAGCCGATCGTCGGCCGCTACCTGTCGCTCGATTTCGACGGAAGGCGCTATCGCGTCTACTTCGAGGAGGCCGGCGAGGGGATACCCTTGGTCTGTCTGCATACGGCCGGCGCCGACGGGCGCCAGTATCGCGGCGTGCTGAACGATGCCGAGGTTACCCGGCACTTTCGCGTGATCGCCTTCGACATGCCCTGGCATGGCAAGTCCTCGCCACCGGCAGGCTTCGAGCGTGAGGAATACCGGCTGACGCGGGAATTCTACACTGCATTCGTCGTTGCTTTTGCCGACGCGCTGGCCTTGCAGCGTCCAGTTGTGATGGGTTGTTCGATCGGCGGCCGGGTCGTGCTCAACCTCGCCGCGACCCATGCCGAACGCTTCCGCGCGCTGATCGGTTTGCAGGCGTCGGCCCATGTCGCGCCCTACTACGATACCGACTGGCTGCACCATGCCGACGTCCACGGCGGCGAAGTCTGCGCAGGCATCGTTTCCGGACTCGTGGGGCCCGATGCGCCCGCTGCCCATCGTTGGGAAACCCTCTGGCACTACATGCAGGGCGGCCCCGGCGTCTTCAAGGGCGACCTCCATTTCTACAAGGTCGACGGCGACCTTCGCCAGCGTATCGGTACGATCGATGCCGGCCGTTGTGCGCTGTTTCTGTTGACTGGTGAATACGACTACTCGTGCTCGCCGGCCGAGACCGAAGAAGTCGCCGCCTTGGTGTCGGGTTCACGGTGCATCATCATGCCGGGGCTTGGGCACTTCCCGATGAGTGAGGATCCCGAGCGCTTTCTCGGACACCTGCGGCCGGTTCTTTCGGAAATCGAAAGGTCTGGTTGATTGCAGCGACGTTTGCGGCGTCTGGTTTGATATCCGCTTCTCACAATGCCGCAAATCAAGGGAGATGGCGCTTTGCGGGCGTAATCTGCGCCAATCGTGCATTCCCCTTTTCGACTATCTGGAAACAGAATCGTTCAGGATTTGTTGGGTTTACTGTGACGGCTTCGAATGGAGATATGCAATATTGCAACTAACTGTGGTTTGAGGGCATGATACAGTGTTTTTGTAGCAATGCAGACAGCCCGCCGGCGGCCTCCCAAGCCGCTCAATCGAAGCCCCTTCCCACACACCCCAAGGCTTCGATTACCCCACACCCAGGCGGGCTTATAAGGAAGGCCGGTCGTTCCCCAAGCGATCGGCCTTTCGTATTTTCGTGTGTTTCGAGGGCGTTCGTCGACGTTTAGGGGGCAGGAGCCGGCCTTGACGCGGGATCAATATTGCCGTGAATCTGCAATATCAGATCACCCAAAAATGCCTATCTGGAAGTGAGAAAAACAGCCAAAACGGGGTTTTCGAAGGGCCATGATATGCATTTTTGCACGTTACGCTGAAATCGGCCGGTGTTAGACTCTTTCAACTGGAGCAAAACCTCTTTCTATTGGGTTCCAATGAAGATCGTCGGATTCGCGGTTGATGTGTCGTGCTCGCGGGACGAACGCATCGTAGGGGGCCAGCGAGTTCGCCAATCTCTGATCCAGGCAACGCTCGATCTCGTTCAGGCTGGAGATGTCGAGCCGACGGCCGGTGCCATTGCAACCGTCGCCGGCCTTTCGAGCCGGACGCTTTTTCAGCATTTCATCCGTCTTTCCGATCTGTACGTCGCCACCTTCGAACTGGCTGTCAGCCGCGCGTTCGGGCCGGACCGGCAGGTCGACACCGCGGCCCCGCTTGCCAGCCGCATCGCGCTTCTCGTTTCCGACCGCGCTCAGCTTTTCGAGGAGTGGTTGCCGGTCTGGCTCTTCGCCGAGCGTGTCCGACGCGCGGCGCCGGCGGTGGGTGCCGGTCTGGCGCATCTGCGCGGTGTGCTGCGTGCGCGAATCGCCGTGTGGTTCGCGGTCGAACTCGACTCGCTCGATCCCGTCTCGCGCGATCAGGCCCTCGACTCGCTCGATCGCACCTTCGGCCTCGATAGCTGGATGAACATGCGCGAGCGAAAGCGTCTGTCGCCGATGCACGCGTCGCGGGCGTGGCGTTTCACGGCCGAGGCGATCGTGCAACAGGCACTCTCCGGGCAGGGCCCGTCACCAGCCGCCGCCTGAGCCCCCGGACAACGAAAGGGAGGCGAAAGTCCGCCTCCCTTCAACTCGCTGGGGTTGGAAAGGCTAGTTGGCCTTTGCCTGGAACTTCTGGTGGCATGCGCCGCAGGTCTTGCCGGTATCGGCGAAGGCTGCCGCAAGCGCCTGGGCATCGCCCGATCCGGCCGCCACCGCGAGCTTGTCGTAGGCTGCGTCCGCCGCCTTGCTGGCGGCTTCGAAACCCGCCCAATCGGTCCACACGGCCGGAAGCGCGCGGGTATCGCCCTTGTCGGAGCCGGCCGGGAACATCTTCAGGAACGACGCCTCGAGCGTCTTGAGCTTTGCGGCCTGCTCCACGGCGCCGGCTGTGGGGCCCTTGGCGTCGACGATCGCCTTGATGGCGCGCATCGCGGCAGCGGTCTGCTTGCGATTGTCCTTGCGCTGGGCGATCACGTCGCCCTGAGCCATCGCGATCGTCGCGCCGCCCACCACGGCGCCGGCCGCCACGGCGCCGATCAACGCCACCACCAAAGTCTTCCTCATAGGCCCATCCCCTTTTGATTCTCACGATCCGCGGGCAATTTATGCCTCGCAGACGAATACTATGTTGCAGAGGTCGGGCCGGAAAGCGAACGGGCAGGTGGCCCACGTTCCATCACGACTGCGTGTGGTGGCTTCGGCCTGATCCTTGCCCTCAGGCATGGTAACTCGACTGTTCAGGTGCCTCGCAGGGAGATGACGACCGATGGCCGGGAAGAACGACAGGATCCTCGTCTGGGACGTGCCCGTCCGGCTGTTCCACTGGCTGCTCGTAGTGCTGATGGCGACGTCCTATTTCAGCGGCCGCGCCGGCGGTGACTGGATGCAGCTCCATTTCTGGTCGGGTTACGCCATCCTGACGCTGCTGTTCTTCCGCATCGCCTGGGGCTTCGTCGGCAGTACCACCGCGCGCTTCTCCAGCTTCCTCAAGGGGCCGGCGGCGGCGTTCATCCATGTCGCGCACTTCTTCCGCAAGGAAGGCCCGCGGGACATCGGACACAATCCGCTGGGGGGTGCCATGGTCCTCGTCCTGATCTTCGCCGTCCTGGCACAGGTCGTGACCGGCCTGTTCACCGCCGACACCGACACCGGCATGGTCAACGGGCCGCTGGCCCTCAAGGTCGCCGACAAGTGGGTCGAGCGGGCCACGGACTTCCATGCCTGGTGGATCAACGTCCTGCTCGTCCTGGTGGCGGTCCACGTCGCGGCCGTCCTGCTCTACCTCGTCTGGAAGCGGCACAATCTGATCGGCGCGATGATCACCGGCCGCAAGCGGACCGACCAGGCTGTCGAGCCGGGAGCGCCCGTACCGCGACTCGCCTTCGCGTCGAGCCGCCTTGCGGTTTCTGTCCTGCTGGCCTGTTCCGCTTTGGTCTATTTCATCGTTCGCGCGGGCGGCTGACCTGCTCGCGCGGCCTTGCTGGCCTGAAACCGCCCCTCTAGGGTGGGATTAACCACAGTGAAATTTGGATTTTGCACCATGAAATTTACCGGTACCGACTCCTACGTTGCCAGCGACGATCTGCGCGTGGCGGTGAACGCGTCCATCGCGCTGCAGCGTCCGCTGCTCATCAAGGGCGAGCCCGGCACCGGCAAAACCGTCTTGGCACATGAAGTCGCCAAGGCGCTCAACGCCCCGATCATCGAGTGGCACATCAAGTCGACCACCAAGGCGCAGCAGGGCCTCTATGAGTACGATGCCGTCTCGCGCCTGCGCGACAGCCAACTCGGCGACGAGCGCGTGAAAGACATCGGCAACTACATCAAGCGCGGCAAGATGTGGGAGGCCTTTACCGCCGAAACCCGGCCCATCCTCCTGATCGACGAGATCGACAAGGCCGATATCGAGTTCCCGAACGACCTGCTGCTCGAACTCGATCGCATGCAGTTCTACGTCT
>VFQN01006550.1_pt1 | contig 13191 bp, 17 predicted proteins | sample 3512371 | NCBI WGS metagenome assembly VFQN01 (sample SAMN10412370, study PRJNA504923) | tailings metagenome | isolation source: Replicate 2 from Balatoc abandoned mine | place: Philippines: Itogon, Benguet | collected 2017-08-28
GGATGTAGTAGTACATCATGCCGAGGAAGGCCGCGGTCAGGAAGAAGCCGACGGCGTTGTGGCCGTACCACCACTGGATCATCGCATCCTGGACGCCCGACCATGCGCCATAGCTCTTCGTGCCGGTGATCGAGACCGGGAGGGCCAGGTTGTTGACGATGTGGAGCATCGCGATGGTGATGATGAAGGCGAGGTAGAACCAGTTGGCGACATAGATGTGCGGCTCCTCGCGCTTCATCACGGTGCCGAGGTAGGCGATCAGGTAAGCCACCCAGACGATCGTGAGCCAGAGGTCGACGAACCATTCGGGCTCGGCGTACTCCTTGCTCTGCGTGATGCCGAACAGGTACCCGAGCGCCGCGGCGACGATGAAGAACTGGTATCCCAGCAGCACGAACCATCCGAGCGCCTCGCCGCCGAACAGCCGTGCCCGGCAGGTCCTCTGCACGACGTGGAAGGCCGTGCCGATCAGCGCGGTGCCGCCGAATGCGAAGATGGCGGCGGACGTATGCAGCGGCCGGAGGCGACCGAACGTCAGGTACGGGCTGTCGAAGCTGAGCTGCGGCCAGACGAGCTGGGCTGCGATGACGACGCCGACCAGGAAGGCCGCGACGCCCCAGAACATCGTCAATATGACCGCCGCGCGGACAACGTCCTCGACATAACGCGGCGCCGGACGCTGGTCGGCTGTCAATACGGCTTGGCTCGGCATGCTCACTCCCCGAATGGTCGCGGGGACACTAGGAGGTGATGCCGGTCGCTCCCTTGATTTGGGTCAAGGCCGTGACGCCGAGCGGCGGATCACAATGACGCATGCAACCTGAATGTGAGGCGCCATGACCGAGACCATTGCGGTGTTTCCGACGCCCCGGCCATTCATCCGGCGCGTTCCCGTCGATCGTCCCTGGACATGGCTCGCCGCCGGCTGGCGCGACATGGTGGCCGCGCCCGGCGCCAGTCTCGCCTACGGCCTGGTCCCGGTGGCGGCCGGATGGCTGGCCATCGTGCTGATGCTGCGGCTCGATCTTCCCTATCTCGTCCTGCCGCTCAGCGCCGGCTTCTTCTATGTCGGCCCCTTCATCGCAACGGGACTGTACGAGATCAGCCGCCGGCTCGAGGCCGGGTACCCCGTCGATGGCATGTCGACGGTGATGGCCTGGCGGCGCAATCCCGAGCAGATCGCGCTCATGGGCGTGCTTCTCCTCCTCTTCCATCTGGGCTGGATGAGAATGGCGCAGCTCCTGTTCGCGCTGTTCGAGTTTCGCACCGTGCCGTCCTGGGACCGCTTTCTCGACCTCGTCTGGACGACGTCGAAGAGCCTGCCGTTTCTGGCGCTGGGCATCGGCCTGGGTGCTTTTCTGGCGGCCATCGCCTTCGCGATCGGCGCCTTTTCCATTCCCTATCTGCTGGACCGGCGGAACTCGAACATGTTCGAGGCGATCGCGACCTCGGTGGCCGCCACCCGGCTCAATTTCCGGCCGATGCTGCTGTGGGCCGCCCTGATCGTGTTCCTGACCGGCGTCGGCATGATTCCGGGACTGCTCGGCCTGGTCGTGACCCTGCCGCTGGTCGCCCACGCCACGTGGCACGCCTACCGTGACGTCATCCACTTCGAGGCTGAGCCCTCTCCGTAGCACTGCGGGAGGCAGGAAGGGGACCTACGTGGAATCCCCTAGTTCAGTTCCTGAATTGCCGGTTGGCGTCCCTTCCCATAGCCAGATGCCCAGAGTTGGCTTTGCCGCACGCGACGACGGCATGAATTGCAGGAGGTCGACATGGCCAGGCAATCGAAAGCGATGACGTCCGAGGAGCTCGTTCACGATCTGGGTGCCCTGGGACTGTGGCTGTTCTTCGCCATCCTGCTGGTTCTGGCGGTGGCCGCGGTTCTCGAGGCCCTCGCGACACACTGAAAGGTCCGGATCGTCGGGCCCGTCAGAGCCTCTGGCTCGCCAGGGCCAGCATGACCAGTGCATTGCCCGCGAGAAGCGGCGGGCTGACCCAGCGCGCGACCGTGCGCAGATGCCGCCGCATGATCAGTCCACCCCAGCCGACAGCGACGAGCGCCGGCACGGTGCCGAGTGCGAAGCACGTCATGGCGACGGCGCCCGACACGACCGAACCGGTGCCGGCCGCGGCGGCCAGGGCCGCATAGAGAAGTCCACAGGGAAGGAAGCCCAGAACGACACCGAGCCCGTACCGGGCGAGCGCGCTGCGCGAAGCGGAGAGGGGGCCGGCGAAGCGCGCCACCAGACCGGCCGCCGGCGAAGCGGCGTTCACGGCCATGCCGAGGGCCTGGGCCGCCAGCAGGCCGGCGGCCGCGACCAGCAGGATGGCCGACAGCCAGCCGAACACCTCCAGGGAGGCAAACACCGCGGTGGCGCCTCCGGCCAGCGCCCCGAGCGCCGTATAGGTGGTGAAGCGGCCGAGATGGTACGGCACGAGCAGGGCGCCGGTCAGCCGGTGCCATTCTCCATAGGGCCGATCCCCCGGCTGCTCGACCGAGGCCATCACCTGGCCCAGCACGAACGGGCCGCACATGCCCACGCAATGCACGAGGCTGCCGGCGAGCCCTGCCAGGAGCAGCGCCGCCGGTAGGCCGAGCGGCATCGACGCGGCGGCCATGAGGCCCTCGCCACACATCGCGAAAAAGCGGGAGATGATGTCCATCGCGGCCAATGGACCACGATTTTTCCCGATGACGATTGACCTGCGTCAAGGTCGCACGCGTCCCGGCCGGGCACGATTGACGCACTTTCAGGAGGATGCCCATGGCCTACAAGACGATTCTCGTTCACTGCGATGCCAGCCCGAAGGTGGGCCAGAGGCTGACGGTGGCGGCAGAGCTGGCGGAGCGCTATGGCGCCCATCTCGTCGGCATGCACGCCCGTCCGCCGCTCGAAGCGCCGATCTTCTTCGAAGGCGGCGTCGCCATGGACTCGCTGTTCGCGAGCTACGAGGCCAGCGCCGACGCCGACCAGGCTGCCGCACTGGCGGCCTTCCAGAAGGCGGTCAAGGAACGCCGCGTTCCATCCCATGAATGGCGCGTGACTGACGGCTTCATCGATTCCGAACTCGTCATACAGGCGCGCTACACCGATCTTCTGGTTCTCGGCCAGACCGATCCCGATGCCCAGACGCCCACGCCGTCGGATCTGCCCGAATCGGTCGTCCTGGCGAGCGGCCGGCCAACCCTCGTCGTGCCGCATATCGGCGTGCGCGCCCCGATCGGCGAGTCGGTGCTGCTGTGCTGGAACGCCAGTCGCGAAAGCGCACGAGCGGCGGCCGATGCCCTGCCGTTCCTGCGGATGGCGAAGAAGGTCGTCATCCTGGTGGTCGATCCGCGGACGTCGCCGGACGGCCATGGTGCCGAACCCGGTGCCGACGTGGCGCTCTGGCTCACCCGCCATGGCGTGAAGGTGACGGTGCAGCGGGACGTCGCCGCCGACAGCGACGTGGGCGGGGTCATCCTGTCGCGCGCCGCGGATATCGGCAGTGACCTCATCGTCATGGGCGTCTACGGCCATTCGCGGGTGCGCGAGATGGTGCTGGGCGGCGTGAGCCGCACGCTCCTGGCCAGCATGACCATTCCCGTGCTGATTTCGCACTGATGGACGCCAACACCATCGCTGCCTACGACCGGGCGGTGCCTCGATATACGAGCTATCCGACGGCGGCCCAGTTCCACGGTGGCGTGGGCGCCGTGGAGCACAAGGCGTGGCTCACGGACCTGGGGCGCGACTGTTCGACAGTCTATCTCCACGTGCCGTTCTGTGCGCGCCTGTGCTGGTACTGCGCCTGCCACACGGCGGCGATGAACCGCTCGGAGTCGCTCGCCGCCTACGCCCGTGCGCTGGGCAAGGAGATCGATCTCGTCGCCGAAGCGGTGCCCGGTTTGATGGTCGGGCAGATTCAGTGGGGTGGTGGCACGCCGTCCCAGCTGGGCGCCGCGAACCTCATCGCGGTGGCGAAGCGGCTGGCCGCGCGCTTCGACCGGCGCAGCGGCTCGGAAACCTCCATGGAGATGGATCCACGCTTCTGCGACGAAGAGTTCGTCTCGACGATGCGCGAGATTGGCGTCGACCGCGTGAGCTTCGGCGTGCAGGATTTCGATCTCGACGTGCAGAAGGCGATCAACCGCCTGCAGTCGGTCGAGGATACCGCGGCGGCCATTGCGCGGATCCGTGCCGCCGGCATCGCCCGCATCAACATCGATCTCGTCTACGGCCTGCCGAAGCAGACACCGGAGACGCTGGCCCGCACGCTCGACGCCGCGCTCGCCCTGGCGCCCGACCGCTTTGCGGTCTTCGCCTATGCGCATGTCCCGTGGATGAAGGCGCGCCAGCGCCTGATCGACACGGAAAGCCTGCCCAGGGCGGAGGCCCGCGCCGCCATGGCCAATCTGGTGGCGGAGCGTCTGGTCGCGGGTGGCTACAAGCGGGTCGGGCTCGATCATTATGCCCGGCCGAACGATGCGCTATCGACCGCGGCCGACCGCGGCCGGCTGCGGCGCAGCTTCCAGGGATATGTCGTGGTCGACCAGCCGTCTGTCATCGGACTGGGCGCTTCGGCGATCTCGAGCCTGCCGCGAGGCTACACCCAGAACATCGCCGATCCCGGCCGCTACCAGTCGTTGATCGGGGCCGGGTGCTTTGCCTCGACCCGGGGCCTGGAGCTTACCGCGGCGGACCGCCTGCGCGGCGAGATCATCGAGAAACTGATGTGCAGCTTCTCGGTCGACCTGGACGACGTCTGTCGCCGTCACGGCGCCTCCGCGCGGTCGTTCATTTCCGAGGTCGCCGGACTTCCCCGGCTCGTCGACGACGGGCTGGTCCAGCAGGACGGCGAAACCCTGCATGTCACCGAGCGCGGCCGCCCGCTGGTGCGCTTCGTCTGCGCGGCGTTCGACGCCCACCTCGCCCATGCCGATGGCAGGCATTCACGCGGAATCTGAAGAAGGAAAGGTCATGAGTACTCATCAACTGGTATCCCGGCATGTCGAGGCGGCACTGGCCGAGGCAGCGGGGAAGGGCATCGCCGGCGACGTGGTTGCCCGCTGCCTGCTCTCCGAGGCGATCCGCATCTTCAGGCTCGGCCGCGCGAACGACGACATCGCGGCGGAGCTGACGGCGGCCATCGACAATCTCGACGAGGATGCGCCGCTCTCCTTCATAAGACCCTGATTGCTCCCGGCGCGTCGGCGCGTGCTATAGTTGATTTGCAATGAAGATGCGCCGCCGAGCCGGATGATCCGATGAGCGACACGTCGATCGCGCTTGCGCTCGAGGCGGCGGAAGCGCGCCTGCGGTCCATCCTGCAGACCGTGCCCGACGCCATGATCATCATCGACGAGCGCGGGCGCATCGAATCGCTCAGCACGACGGCGGAGCGCCTGTTCGGCTACGATTCGGACGAAGCGTGCGGCCACAACGTCAGCCTCCTGATGCCGTCGCCCTATCGCGAGCAGCACGATGCGTATATCGAGCGCTACCTCAGGACCGGCGAGCGCCGGATCATCGGCATCGGCCGCATCGTGGTCGGCCAGCGCAAGGACGGAACCACCTTCCCGATGCATCTCACGGTGGGCGAACTGCGCACCGGAGACCGCCATCACTTCACCGGCTTCATCCGGGACCTGACCGACCAGCAGCTCACCGAGGACCGACTGAAGGAGCTGCAATCGGAAGTGACCCACATGTCGAGGTTTACCGCGCTGGGCGAAATGGCGTCGACGCTCGCGCACGAGATCAACCAGCCGCTGACGGCCATCAGCAACTATCTCAAGGGCTCGCGCCGCCTGCTCGAACGCATGGAGGGCGAGAACGTCGAAATGCTCCGCGATGCGGTCTCGAAGGCCGCCGACCAGGCCCTGCGGGCCGGGCAGATCATTCGTCGCCTTCGTGAATTCGTGGCGCGCGGCGAAAGCGAGCGGCGGATCGAGAGCCTTCCCAAGCTGATCGAGGATGCGAGCACTCTCGCGCTCGTCGGTGCCAGGGAGCATGGCATCGCGGTCACGTTCAGGCTCGATCCCGACGCCGATCTCGTCCTGGCCGATCGGATCCAGATACAGCAGGTGCTCGTCAACCTGATGCGCAACGCCATCGACGTCATGAGTGAGGGCGGCGCGGTGCGCCGGCTCGACATCGCAACGGCGGGTGGGCCCGACGACCAGGTCGAAGTGACCGTCGCCGACACCGGATCGGGCCTTGCCCCCGAGGTGGCGCGGCAGTTGTTCCAGCCCTTCGTCACGACAAAGCGCAAGGGGATGGGCCTCGGCCTGTCGATCTGCCGCACCATCGTCGAGGCGCATGGCGGCAAGATCTGGGTGGACTCGCCTCCGGGGGGTGGCACGATCTTCCACTTCACCCTGCGCGCCGCCGCGCACGAGCGGGAGACGGAGGATGGCTAGCCAGGTCGTTCACGTGATCGACGACGATGTCGACGTCCGGCAGTCTCTCGCCTTCCTTCTCAGTACGGCCGGCCTCGCCGTGCGCGTGCACGAGTCCGCGGTCGCGTTCCTGAAGGCTCTGCCCGACGCCCAGCCGGGTTGCGTGGTTACGGATATCCGCATGCCGGAGATGGACGGGCTGGAGCTCCAGCGCCGCCTGCTCGACCTGAAGGCGGGCTTCCCGGTGATCGTGATGACCGGTCATGGCGACGTGCCCATGGCGGTGGAGGCCATGAAGGCCGGCGCCGTCGACTTCATCGAAAAGCCGTTCGACGACGAAACCCTCCTCTCGGCGATCCGGTCGGCTCTCGACAGCCACGCCCGCAGCCGCGAGCGGGAGGACCGCGTGGTGGCGATACGAAGGCGTCTCGACGCCCTCTCCGGGCGCGAGCGCGACGTCCTGAGGGGGCTGGCCGCCGGCAAGGCCAACAAGGTAATCGCCTACGATCTCGGCATCAGCGCCCGCACGGTCGAGGTCTACCGCGCCAACGTGATGACCAAGATGCAGGCCGACAGTCTTTCCGAACTGGTCCGCATGGTCCTCATGGTCGAGGGAGACTCCTAGGTTTGCGCTGGATCAACGCGGCCCCGGCCGGGTTGGGCGACCTTGCCGCATGTCGAAGGCTCCCGATGTCATTCTGCTCGTCGATGACGACGCTGCCGTGCGCAACGCGCTCAAGTTCTCGCTCGAGATGGAAGGCTTCAGCGTCCGGCTCTATCCGACTCCGGAAGCGCTGCTGGCCGAAGAGGATATGCCGGCCGCCGGGTGCCTCGTCATCGATTACCGAATGCCGGAGATCGACGGGCTCGAGCTGGTGGAGCGGCTGCGGAGCCGGGGCGTCACCTTGCCGGTCCTCCTGATCAGCGGCCGGGTGACTCGCTCCCTGCGCGACCGGGCGCTTGGTCTGGGGGTCCGCGACGTGCTCGAGAAGCCGCTTTCCGACCTCGTCGCCAATATCAGGCGCGTCCTGGATGTCAGGCCCTGACCGCACGGTCTCTATGCCATCGACCATACTCGGCTTCGTGCTCCGCACGTCGGGACGGCATCAGGCGGCTCTCGCCGTCCTGTCGGTCCTCGTCTTCCTGCTGAGCGCGGCGCCGCTGGAGCTGCAACGCCGTGTCATCAACGTCCTCGTCGACCGGGGTGCCTTCGAGACCGTGCTGTGGCTGGCCGCCGCCTATGTCGGCGTCGTGCTCTCCGAGCAGGGCCTGAAGCTCTGTCTCAATGTCTATCGCGGCTGGGTCGCCGAGGATTCGGTCCGCCGCCTGCGCGGCCTGGTCGGGGAATATGCCGATCGCGCCACGCGGGACGTCAGCGGCGAGGAAGCCGGCGTCGAGATTTCCATGGTGCTCGAGGAGGCCGAACCGATCGGCGGCTTCACCGGGGTCAGCCTGTCCGAGCCATTGCTTCAGGGCGGTGTCCTGACGAGCGTGATCGTCTACATGCTCTATCTCGACTGGCGCATGGCGTTGCTGGGACTTGCGTTCTTCCTGCCGCAGGTCGTCTTCGTGCCCGTGCTGCAGCGGGCCATCAACCGTCGCGCCCAGTCGCGCATCCTGGTCAAGCGCGGCATCAGCGGCGGGCTGGTGAGCCGCATCTCGGGGCGCCCGGCCGTGGACGGGCGCGTCGGCTGGGGCTGGACGCAGGATCCGATCGAGCGCGTGTTCACGCTGAACATGGGCATCTACAGGATTAAGTTCACGATGAACCTGCTGATGAACATGATGCATCACCTGGCCGTCGCCTCGGCGCTCTGCTTCGGTGGCTGGCAGGTCCTGGAGGGCAAGATCGAGGTCGGCACCGTCGTCGCGGTGGTGGCGGGACTGGGCAAGCTCAACGACCCCTGGGGCGACATCGTGAACTGGGCGCGCGAACTCGCGGTCGTCGGGGTCAAGTACCGGTTGTTCGCGGGCGTCCTGGAGGACCTCGCGACCCCTTCCGATGGCGGGCAGCCTACGTAGAATCCCTTAGTTCAAGACCCAAATGGTCGGCCGGCCGCCCGGGCCCTATCCCTGTGTCCGTCACAGACACCCTGTCGGGAGCCAGCCATGCATACGAATTCAGCGATTTCCGCCCGTATTCCCGCTGCCGTTGCCCTTCGTGGAACTGCCAACATGCAGCCTGCCGGTACCCCGGCGGCCGGCCTGCCGCGGGTGCTGGCGAAGGGCGAAGAGCTGTTCGCCGAAGGCGATGCAGCGGACTATTTCTACAAGGTGGTGTCGGGCTCGATCCGGACCTGCAAGCTGCTGAGCGACGGTCGCCGTCAGATCGATGCCTTTCATCTTCCCGGCGACATCTTCGGGCTCGAGGCCGGCGACGAACACCGCTTCACCGCCGAAGCGCTGGGCGACGCCACCCTCCTGGCCTTCCGCCGCTCGCGCCTGGCCGAACTGACGGCGGCCGATCCGGCCTTCGCCAACCAGGTGCTCGCGTCGATGATGAAGTGCCTCGGCCGCGCCCAGGACCACATGCTCCTGCTCGGTCGCAAGACCGCCCAGGAGAAGATCGCCACCTTCCTGCTCGACATGGCCAGACGCATCTCCGGGGACGACGAGCATCTCGAGCTGCCGATGCAGCGCTCCGACATTGCCGACCATCTCGGCCTCACGATCGAGACGGTGTCGCGCACCCTGACCCAGTTCGCCCGCCAGGGCCTGATCCGGCTGCAGGCCGGCAGCCGGTCGGTCGACCTCTGCAACCTCGCCGCCCTGCGGCAGCTCGACGCCTGATCCGGTACGGCCGAATCTCGCGGAACGACTTGGTCGCCCGCGATCTTCCGGACGAGTCGAAGCCGCTCCTGCCCGCGCTCAGCGACCGACGGGCCCTCGTACAGACGCCATGGCCTGGGCTTCCTGCGACCGCATGTATTGCGCGGTCGCGGAAGCCATGGAAATGCCCAGCAGCGTGAGCGAGGCACAGGCAAGCAGCCCGATGTAAGTCGGGATATCGGTCATCGAACCCTCCTCGGTTCCGCGGTGCTCAATGGGAAACGGCCCCGATCGGGGTGTTGGACCGCAATCGGTCGATCGCCTTGAACGACCGCCGCGCATAGGCGAGCAACTCGCCGTCGGTCGGATGATCCATCGCCTCGACGCCCACGAGCGTCTTCCTGACGTGCGGCAGATGCTTGTCGAGGTGCCGGATCAGCTCCTGCTTGGCCTGTGCCGGGCCGACCAGAAGCCATTCCTGGGTGCCGCGCAGGGCGTCGACGATGTGATCGAGGAAGCTGATGTCGAGAGCCGCATGGCCTGCGCCGATGACGCCGGCCTTGTGATGGACCTTCCGGAACGGGTTGTGGGCCTTGATGTTCTCGCGCTCGACATCGTCGGCGTTGAAGCGGAACACATGGGCTTCCTTGCTGTCCATCCAGACGATGGCGTGACTGTGGGTCATGGTTTCTCCCAATGGCAATGCCGAATGGTGGCCCGGCGGGGGCGGCGACGCGTTGATTCAGGTCAATCGTCGGGCGATGTCGGGTCGACCTGCTTCCGCCGCGTGGCGACCGCACGCAGTTCGCTCATTCCCTTGCCGGTTCGCGGATCCACGACGTGCAGCCCGTTGCAGGCGAGGCAGTGCTGTCCGACGAACGCGGGCAGGGGGCCGGTGCCAACGTCGTAGCGGCCCTGGACGTTGTAGCCCGTGGTCGGGCAGCGGAAGACGAACGTGCGCACGCTGTCAGTATGTCTCCGCAGTCACAATGCGCTTTGATTCAGGTCAAAGCGTTGGCGGTCTCCGCCGACGATGGTGGCTCCCGGAGGGGTATTCACATGACCAACTGCGCTTCCAAGGACAGGTTCGGCTACCTCGGAACGGAGGCTGCCGCCCTGCGCGAGCATCTCGACCAGGCGTCCTCGGCCATCGCCCGTGCCGCCCAGAGCGAGGGTACCGAGGCGGCCACGGCCGCGGCCGAAGCGGCGCGGGAACTGCTCGCCCGCGCGGCTCTGCTGGCCGACGAATGGGTCGACAAGGCCAAGGGCGCGGCGCAAGCGGTGGATGCGGGCCAGGAGGGGCTCGCCGACATCGTCCGACGCAAGCCGCTCGCCGCGCTGGGGCTCGCTGCGGCTTCCGGCTTCGTGCTGGCGCTTCTCATGCGGCGCAAATGAGCGTTGCGTCGGAAACCGGAGCATTGCTGATTGCCCTGGCCCGGTCGCTCGCGACCGTCGGCGCGGGCGTCCTCGTCGCGTCGGGCCGGCGCCTCGCGGCCACCGTGGCCGCCTGTCTCTTGGTCGGCCTGCTGCTGGCCGTCAGCCTCGCCTTCCTGACGCTTTCGGCCTATCGCGCGATCGCCGCGTCCCTCGGCGATGTCTATGCTCCCCTGATCGTCGGCTGCGTGTACCTCGTGACGGGACTCATTGCGGCGCTGATCGTCCTCGTGCGTCGCCGCTAGGCCGCATGCTGAAGGTCCGAAAGCTCGGGATCGACGCCTGCCAGGAAACCGTCGCCTACCTTGCCCGCCATTGTGAGCATTATCGCGCGCAGGAATTCGTGGCGCTCGCCCGGATCGAGATCTGGGGCGCCGGCCGGCGCATCGTCGCCACCCTGAATATCGTCGATGACCCGTCGATCATGGCGACCGACGAGCTCGGCCTGTCTGAACTCGCCTACCGCCAGCTTGGCCTGCCGGCGGGAACGCTCGTGGAGATCGCCCAGGCAGGACCGCCGCCCAGCCTCGACCATGTCCGTGCCAAGATCGACGGTGCCGAGCTCGATGCGGCCGCCTACCAGGAAATCGCCCGCGACCTCGCCGCGCACCGCTATTCCAAGATGGAGATCGCCGCCTTCCTGATCGCCGGCGCGCGTTTCACGACGGCGCCCGAGGTCCTTTCGATGACGCGGGCGATGGCGGCGGTCGGAGGCCGGCTGGCCTGGGGCAGCGACATGGTCGTCGACAAGCATTGCATCGGCGGCATTCCCGGGAACCGGACCTCCATGATCGTCGTCCCGATCGTGGCCGCCCATGGTCTCACCATCCCCAAGACATCGTCGCGGGCCATCACCTCGCCCGCCGGCACCGCCGACACGATGGAAGTGCTGGCGCGGGTCGATGTCGGCTCGGACGAGATGCACGAGATCGTGGCCGCCGAAAGCGGCTGCCTCGTGTGGGGCGGCCATGCCAACCTGTCTCCGGCGGACGACGTCCTGATCTCGGTGGAGCGTCCGTTGGCGATCGACACGCCCGAACAGATGGTCGCCTCGATCCTGTCGAAGAAGCTGGCGGCGGGATCCACGCACCTCGTCCTCGATCTGCCGGTAGGGCCCACCGCCAAGCTGCGGGATCGCGAGCGCTTCGTCCGGTTACGCAAGCTCTTCGAGTATGTGTCCGACCAGGTCGGCATCAGCACGACGGTGGTTGCGACTGACGGCAGCCAGCCGATCGGCCGCGGCATCGGCCCGTGGCTGGAGGCCCGCGACGTCATGCAGGTGCTGGAGCGCCATCCCGATGCCCCCCGCGACCTGGAGGAGCGCGCTGTCCTGCTGGCCGGCCATGTGCTGGAATTCGACCCTGCGCTGCGCGGCGGCCAGGGAATCGTGCGGGCCCGCGAGCTGCTGCACAGCGGTGCCGCGCTCGCGAAAATGCAGCGTCTGATCGCCGCCCAGGGGGCTCCGCCGCAGGCCAGCAGCCTCGGTACGCTCACGCACGACGTGCCGGCGACCGAGAACGGGATCGTGACCGCGATCGACTGCCTCAGACTGGCGCGGATCGCCCGCCTTGCCGGTGCGCCCATGGACAAGGGGGCGGGTGTGGACCTGTTCAAGCGGATCGGCGATCCCGTGGAAAGAGGTGAGCCGCTCTACCGCATCCACGCCGCCTTCGAGGCCGATTTCCGATTCGCGACCCAGCTGGCCGCCGCCGGCGACGGCATGACCATCGGACGACGCGTATGACCGTCTCGCTGCACATCCATGGCGCCGCCGGCACAGTCACCGGCTCCTGCTACCGGCTCGTGACGCCGCACGGGACGCTTCTCGTCGACTGCGGCCTGTTCCAGGGGCCGAAGTCCCTGCGTGCCCTCAACTATCGGGCCTTTCCCTTCGCCCCGGTGGAGATTGCCGCCGTCCTGTTCACGCATGCCCACATCGATCACAGCGGCCTCTTTCCCAAGCTGACCGTCGCGGGGTTTCAGGGGCGCGCCTTCGCCACCGAAGCGACGCGCGACCTGCTGCGCTGGCTGCTGCCGGACGCGGGCGCCATCCAGGAATACGATGTCGAGCGCCTGAACCGCCGCAACGCCCGTCGCGCCGAGCCCGAGGTCCTGCCGATCTATACGCGTGCCGACGCCGAGGCTTCGCTCTCCTTCATCGACGCGAAGCCATACGATCGCTGGTTCGAGCCGCTGCCCGGCGTGCGGGCCCGGATGCGCAATGCCGGGCACATTCTCGGCAGTGCCTTCTACGAAATCGAGGTCGACGCCGCTCCGCGTCCCATTCGTCTCGTCTTTTCCGGCGACATCGGACCCCTCGACAAGGCCCTGCAGCCCGATCCCGCGCTGCCGGGGCGCGCCGATGTGGCGCTGGTCGAGGCTACTTACGGCAATCGCTCGCGCGAGCCCATCTCCGAAGCCGGGCGCAGGGCCGTCCTGGGCCGCGAACTCGAGGCCGCCCTGACCGCCGGCGGCAATGTCGTCGTGCCGGTCTTCGCGGTCGAGCGTACCCAGGAGATCCTGGAAGACATCGCGGAGCTGAAGCGTGGCGGACGACTTCAGTGCTCGCATGTCTTTCTTGATTCACCGCTGGCCTGCCGGAC
>VFQN01006551.1_pt1 | contig 13189 bp, 12 predicted proteins | sample 3512371 | NCBI WGS metagenome assembly VFQN01 (sample SAMN10412370, study PRJNA504923) | tailings metagenome | isolation source: Replicate 2 from Balatoc abandoned mine | place: Philippines: Itogon, Benguet | collected 2017-08-28
ACATCCACGCCGTGCTGCTGCCCAAGAAGTCCAAGGGCGGCAAGGCCGAGGAGGCAGACGCCTAAGCTTGCTGTCTCCTTTTTAAGTACCCCAATCCGGTGTTTCTCAACACCACCAGATATTATGGAAGGCTCGGTTGGGTGCCTCTGCTTGCACGTTTCATGCAGTATTGCCTCACCGCCCCATGCAAAGTAGTTGGGGTGGAAGGATGCCGCCTGTGCCCGGTCAAGGAGTATGAGGCAAAACCTCCGGCTGTCCCCACATTTGCACTCCAGGAGAGCACAGTGGCAAGGCACCCTGCCATGCCGTCACTAGGGTTGCATGCACCTTTGCCAAAGCAGCCACCCTGAGCCATTACGTGCCTGGTTGAAGTGAGCGTGAGAATGCCAAACATGGCCTTGATGGGAATGCACGCGTATGAGTCTCAGCATTGTCCATGACACCATGAGTCAATGCGCGTCCGCGCCGCGCCTGTACCTACGGTACCCTGCCTCCAGCCCGCCAACCTTGTCCACGCACGCAGCACACGTACTGGGTCGCACCCCACATATTCGCACCATGTTGACAACCCCATGTGCACCTCAAATTCTTGTTGCTACATGTCAAACGGCTGGCATCCTTGAAGACGCTGTCTACATGCTTTGAGGAGCCTCTGAGAAGCCTTTGTGTACGAACCCGCGTGAAGTAGGACGGGGTGCGGTCTGTGGTTGGCGGTGCACAGGCCTTGCACTTAAGGCGCCCACGTTTACGCCCGTGTAACCGGTGCCCCCTTTCAGGAAATCCCGTCAACGCAACCTACCCCACGTGCCCTTGTCACCACGCTAGATGCCTAGACGCCAGGGCGCCGGGGCATCGCTCAGCGCATGTAACACCCCATCCGCAACAGCAGCAGCAGCAGCAGCCTCGCCCGGATCGAGCTCCACGGGGTCACTGTCCACTGCCGCAGGGCTCTGCATGGCAGCGGCCGCCACCACCTGCCTGGCCCACGCATGCAGCGCACTGACCACCCGACCCTGCGCCGCCTCCCCGTCCTTCCCCCTGTCCGCCAACCCCACCTGCAGCTGCTGCTGCGCTCCTGGCCCATGCCCTGAGCCCAGCCCCATGCTGGCATCATCACCACACGTCGCCACCAGCCTCGCCAGCCGCTGGACCTCCGCCCCCAGCGCCGCCGCCGCCGCCCCCGAGCTTGCCTTGCCGCTGCCGCCACCTGCCGCTGCCGCCAGCATGCTCCTGATCCTCCCTTCCCGCGCGCACCGCCCCACCACCTCCGCCACAAGGCGGGTAGCCGCCTCCCTCCGCTGCTCCTCCGCCAGCACACCCCTCGTCGCCGCACCCTCGCCACCGGACGCTGCTGTACCTTGGCTCCCGCACGCCACCCCGCACGCGGCAATGTGTGTACGTGTGGACGCAGCGCCCTGCCTGCCGGCATGCCGTACCGCTGCCCCGGCTGTAGGCGCCGCCGACAGCAACCCGGGGGGCGTCCCCGTCGCCACTGCCGCCGACCTTGCCGCTGCCGCCGCTGCCGCCGCCTTGTGCTTGTACTGCGCCAGCGCCGCCGCCGCCAGCCTCGCCACCGCAGGGTCGTCCAGCTGCAGCGCCCGCCGCGCGAAGCAGCACGCGCCCGCCAGGTAGTCCTCCCACATGGCGGCGGCGGCGGCGGCGCGGCTGTAGCCCACGCCGCCACAGCCGCTGCTGGGCTCCGCGGCGGCGCCGCCGGCAGTGGCACCTGCACCTGGGCTGCCGTGTGGCGTGGGTGCCGCGGATGGCCGCCGGCTGCCGGCGGGAGGGTGCGCTGGGAGGTGAGCGGTGGCGGCGGCGGCGGCCTGTGCGCGTACGGTCCTGATGCGCCCGGCGGTGTGGTGCACCTCCCGCATAAAGTCATCCAGCGTGTGGATGCGGCCTGCGGGATGCACGAGGGGAAGCTTAGTGCTTGTACAAAAATCTATAACTGTCCTGTTCCTGTAAGATAGGCGGATGGCCGCTAGGCCACACCGCAAGCAGCTCGCCCCGCCACACCGTACCTTCCAGCACACGCTGCGCCACCGTCGCCAGCGCCACCACCTCCTCCCGCCGCGCCCGCCCGCCCCCGCCGCCGCCGCCGCCTCCCCCTGCCCGCACGGTGGCACGCGCCAGGAAGCAGCCGGCCCGGCGGCGCAGCATGGCTATGGCGGCGTTGCGCAGGAACTGCTGCACCTGCGTCCACAGGGTACCGGAATCAGGTGTCGAGTTTATCGGTGGCGACTGGGTGCACCCATAGCAACGCTTGACAGCGAAGGGCACGTGGGCAGTCATTGTGCCTGCGTACTGTCACAGGAATCATACAAGTCCCAACCTGCTCACCGTGACCAATGACCAAGGCAAGTTCCCAAAGGAGCTACCAAAAGGTCCTTTATCTGTGGGGCACTGGCAGGGTTACGCATGTGCAGGGGTAACGCACACTAACCTGCAGCAGCACTCGCCGCCCCCGCTCCAGCTCCGCGGCATTGAGCCCCGCCAGCTCCGGGGGAGGGACGGCCTCGGCAGCAGCAGCTGGCGCGGGGTGCGCCCTAGGGGCCCTCCCCGGGCCCTGTGGCGACAGCTGCGACGCTGAGGCATTGCACTGGGGTGCCGGCGGCGGTGTGGGCGGCCCGCTCTCCGCCACCTCCCCGGGAACCGCAAGGCACTCAGGCTGCGACGCAGCGGCCCCTCCGTCCGCCTGCTGCAGGGCCTCCGCCGCCTCCGCCTCCAGGCTGCGTCGGAGCAGCTCCAACAGCGCCGCCTCGCCTTCCGCCGCCGCCGCCGCAACGGCCGCCAGTGGCGGCGCGCCTCCAACCTCAACCGTAATCCGGCACAGAGCCGCCGTACTCCCCGACGCCTTCCCTGACGCCACCGTCGGCGCCGTGGGCGCCCCTGCTGCCCCTCCCGGCACCCCGGCCAGCGCCGCCCTGTACATCGCCTCCACCTCAGGCGGCACCGTCCCAATACCACCCTCGTCCTCTCCGCCCCCGTCCCCACCTCCGCTGCCCCCGCCCAGCTGGTGGTGCACGACCGTTTGCGCCGTGGCCCCGAAGAAGCCCCGCACCTCCTCCGGCAGCTCTTCTGGGGGCAGCGCGCAGCTGGCAACCACCAGCAGCCCGCCGCCGCCGCCGCCCCCTCCTCCCAGCCCACTGCCCAGGCCCACACCGCTGCCGCCGCCCATCCCCAGCGCCGCGTTGGCCGCCTGCTGCATGAACACGCTCCACGCGGGGCTCATGGCAGCGCGCCCCGCCAGCTGGCCCGTGTCCCCCTCCTCCTTATCCTCCTCTTCCTCGCTCCCCTCCTCGCTGCCTGACCCGCTGCCTTCCGTGCCGCCCGCCCCGCCCCCACCCCAAGACAAGCCCCCCTCGCCAACCTCCACACTCCCACCCGCATCATCCTGCTCCTGCTCCTCGCCGCCTCCAATGCTGCCACCCCAGCCATCCAGGTGCCGCTCAAAGGCCCACAGGTCGATGCGGGGGAGGTACAGCACCTGCAGCTGCCCCCGCGGTGCGTTGTACAGCGCCGCCGTCACCAGCGCCGCCACCCCATCCGCCGCCTCCGCCGCCCCGCCGCCGCCGCCGCGCAGTACAATGCCCGGCAAGCTGATCGTATGCACCGCTGCCGCATCCACCGCAGCAGCCGCCACCGCTGATGATGCACGGCTCAGCTGCATCACCGTACTGCGGGAGGGGCCGCAGGCATGTACGGCACGAGCCACGGCCGCTGCCACCGCGTCTGGGAGGTCATCCCCGCCCTCGCCGTAGCCAGTGCCGCACACCAACAGGTGACAACTGGGAGGGGCGGTGGGGTTCGCTGTGCTGGGTGCTGCCTCCACGGACGGCGTGGGCGGAGCCGCCGGGTGGCACGTGTCGGCTGACACGTGTGTGCCCCCTCCCTCGACGCAGCCTAGCCGGGCCAGCGCCTCCACCAGCCGCCGCACAGCCCGGGCGGCTGCACCCGCAGTCTCAGAAGCCGCCGCCACTGCGTCAGGCACTGACTCGGAACCCGACGAGCGGCGAACAGCCGGCACCGGAGAGGCACTTGGCGCTGCTGCAACGGCGTTGGCGGCGTCGGCGACGCCCGGCGGCAGCGGCACCCCCGCCGCCGCCAGGCGCGTCAGCGCCTCCGCCAGCGCCGGCGCCGCGACGGCAGCTGCGTGGGCCGGCGGCGGCGGCGGCAGCTCCGGGCGGGCCGCCGCCAGGGCCTCCCGGCGGCTGCACGGCGGCGGCGCGGCCGCCAGCGCCGCCTCCCAGTCCACCCGCGTGACTCGCACGGCGCCCAGCCAGCCGCCGCCCGCCGCCTCCGCCTCCAGCGCCGCCAGCTCGGCCTCCTCCGCCTCCTGGACCTCGCCTTGGCCATCCTCCTCATCCCCATCCCCGTCCTCCTCCCCCTCCGAGCTGTCGTCCGACGCCTTCCCCGCATCCGTCCTGTCGCTGTGTCCCATCTGGACCTGCCCCTCCTCCATCGCTCCCTCCTCGACGGCGGCGAAGGCCCCAACGTCGTCATCTCCGCCGCTGTGGCCTCCTTGGGCCCCTGGTCCACACGCTGCCGCAGCCTCTCCTTCGGCCTGTGCTCCCCCTGCTACCCCTGCTGCAGCACCAGGTGCAGTCCCAGCCACCGCTTCGCCGTCAGCAACTGCACCGCCGCCGGCGTTGCCGGTGCCCCGCTCCTCCCCCGCATGCGCGCCGGCACGTGCACCAGCCACCTCATCCGCATCGGCAGCACCGCAGCCACCACTGGCATGGGCAGCCATCCGCGGTGCGGTTACCTCTGAGGCAAAGCCCCGTAGGAGGTCGGCAAAGCTGGGGAGGGCGTCATCCTTCTCGCGGTGCTCCCCGAGGTGCCCCTGCTGCCCCCGCTGCGGCCGGGGCTCGCTGGGACCAGCCCCATCCGTTTCGGGCCCTGCAGCCACGGGGCCTGTGATGGCAGCAGCGGCGTCGACCTCCATGGAAGCAGCAGCACCCTCTCCGCCCCCGCCTCCCGCTGCCTGCTGCCCCTCCACTTCCATCCCCTGCTCTACCTCATCCCTCTCGGCCTCCACCCGCTGCTCGTCTTCCGCCGCTGCCGCAGCAGCAGCTGCTGCCTCCGCCCGCTCCCTCCTCCTCTCTTCCCGCCTCTCCGCCCTCTCCCGCGCCCGCTCCTCCCTCTCCCTCCTCGCCGCCTCCCGCTTCCTCCTCCTCTCCTCCGACCGCTGTCGCAGCTCCTTCAGCCGCTCCTGCGCCACCAGCCCCTGGTGCAGCAGCGCCTCCACGCCCACCGCACCACCACTAACACCACTACCAACACCAACAGCGGTACCCCCACCCGCACCAGCAGCGGCAGCACCGCCAGTCCCGCCCACGCCGCCGCCACCCCCGCTGTTGGTGGCCGCCTCCCGCAGCGTCCTCCTGACGGCGCACAGGAGCGCTGAGGAGCACAGAGCCTGCAAGTCGGCGCCTGTGGGGCATTGGGCGGTTGGGGTATCATGGGGGGTAAGTCGGGGATATCGCATGAACCTTAAGGCCCCTTGGGGGTATCGCATGAAACGGCGGGCAATCGTGGGAGGGATACAATCGGCACGTCATCATGCCGGTACCTTACGCCTTACCCGCTTACGAATAGCACCCCTGCAGGAGCAACGGATAGGATAGGATTAAAGCGCCTGTGGAACGCGCCTGTGGCGCTTCCTGTACACACCCTGGGTTACCGCTGCCCGTCCCCCGCCCCACCTGCAAAGCCCTCAGTCGCCGCCGCCACCGCGCGCAGCAGCAGCGCCTCATGCTCCACCGCCTCCGCCGCCCCTTCCACAACCGCAGCTGCTCCTACCCCAGCACCAGCCGCACCCGCTGCCACAACCTCCCCTTCCCCTTGCCCGTCCTGCTGCCGCTGCAGGTCCAACCCCTGCTCCGCCCTCTGCCCCCCGCCGCCCTCATCCTGCCGCTCCCGGCCCGCTCCACCCCTCTGCTGCTGCTGCTGCCGTTGCTGCTGCTGCTGCCGTTGCTGCCTCCACCCTGCCGTGTGCACGCGCAGCACGTGCTCCCTGTCCGCCTCCCCCGGCAGCCCCACGAACAGCTCCCGGTCGAAGCGCCCAGGCCGCCGCAGCGCAGGGTCCACGCAGTCGGGACGATTGGTGGCGCCAATCACAATCACCTGCGCGCACCAGCAGCAACAGCAGCAGCAGCCTGTGGCGACGCTTCCGCACCCTTCCCACCCTGGTCACGCCATGCCCAACAACGATGACCCACTCCGCAGCGCCACAGGCCACAGGCCACTCCTAGGACCCCGCTTGCCGCCAAGGGTATCGCCACCAACGGTATTCCTCACATTCCGCCCTGTGTGGCGCCCGCTGCCAGCGCCAACGTTATTTTCGCCTCCAAACGCGCCCCCGGCCTAACTGCGCAATACTACATCCACCGCTAATAGTAGTCAGTTTCCCACCTGCCCCCTGTCCTCCAGCCCGTCCGTTACTCGTACACCGCCTACTGTAACACGGTTCTCTCGCGTTGAACGCGTACCACCTGCCCCCCTGCCTCCCCACCTGCCCCCTGTCCTCCAGCCCGTCCAGTAGCGCCAGCAGGGTGGACACCACGCTGGCGTAGATCTGGTCCGTGCCACCAGTGGCGGACACGGAGCGGGGCGGCACCAGCGCGTCCAGCTCGTCGAGGAACACGATGGAGGGGGCGCGGCGCCGGGCCTGGGCGGATGAGAGGGGGCGGGGGTGGGGGCGCAGAGAGCACACAACGCTACTTGTGACGGACCGCAGCCTTTGAAGTGGACCCTGGCTGCGCATGACCCGAAGGCTCAGCGACGTCAGTTGTCAGCCTTGTCGTGTTGCGGCCCGCTCAGCCCCGACCCTCGGCAGCCCCTCCAACACGCCTCCCTCTCCCTTTCTCCCCACCCCACCCAACAGCAACCCTGCCCAAGCTGTCCGTGCGGTGCAGCCAATACACGATACGGCCGAGACCTTGCCCCTTGCCCCGGGAGCAGGCCCCACACCCCGCTGCCCCACCCCCCACCCCCTTTGGCCGCTACTTGGCTTCACCCGACCTCGTCGAACAGCAGCCGCAGGGTGCGCTCCGCGTCGCCGTGGTACTTGCCCAGCACGTCCGCGCCGCCCCTCGCGAACAGCGCCACGGGCACGGGGCTGCGCGCCGCCACCTCGCCAGCCAGCGCACGCACCGCCAGCGTCTTGCCGGTGCCGGGCAGCCCGTGGAGCAGGATGCCGCTGAGGGGCGCGAGAGAGAGAGGTAGAGAGTAGACGGGGTGCGGCGGAGGCACATGTGATGGGTGCTTGATATCCGGGTAACGGCAGCACGGCAGGCGTGCAGCGCTGTGCTTCGCATGAAAGGGGTGTGCAGGGTCGGGTAGGAGAGCGGTATAGGACGTTCGCAGCATGCCGGCGGCACAAGTGCTGTGGGCTAAATGCTGTGGGGGGGCCCCACTGTGCGGCGCCCTACCGCGGCAGTGCGGTGCCCCCGACGCCCAGCTGCTGCATGAGGCCGGGGTGCAGCAGCGGCAGCAGCACCATCTCGCGCAGGGAGCGGACCACGTCCTGCAACAGGGACACAGAGGGCCAAGGAGGGACGGCAGGACGAGGTTGGGCGAGGGCGATGGAGGCAAAGCCCGAGCGGCATGGACACGGGTGTTAGGTGGGGCAGGTGTATAAGTTGGCAGAGGGACTCGGGTCCGGCGGATAGCCCATGAGCGCGTGGAGCATGATTATCAGGGCCAGCCGGTTACGCCTGGCGATTAGTTCAGGCACGCCGCACCTTGAGGCCTCCTACGCACTCGAAGCCCCTGCTGTAGGGTCCCGGGGGGCCAGGGGCGCCGGCCGCTTTGCCGCCCCCCAGGATGATGGGCGCCAACCGCGTCGTGTCCTGCGGGAGGCAGGGCGACGCGTGCCGTATGGTGACGTTTATAACAGCGTCAACGGGACAAAGAAGGCGCATCGACTGAACCACGGTATGCAAACAGTTAAACGGGGGGCAAAGACCCGCTGGTGCCTGGCTAGCCCGCAACCTTCCCGCCCCCAGCCCTGCCAGCCCCCCACCTTGCCGTGCCTCCGCCGCTCCTTGGCTGCGAACACCGCCTCGTCGTCGTCAGCCTCGGCGGCGGCGGCGGCGGCCTCGGCGGCGCGGCGGGCGCCCACCAGCGCGGCGCGGGCCACCAGCATGTGGCGGGCGCAGGCGGCCATGTCCAGCCTTGGCACGTGGCAGGGTCCGCGGGCACGGATCACATATCACAAAGCGCGTAAGGGAAATGAAGCGCACAGACGGGTGCCATGAGCAACGTGTGGGGAACACCACACAGGCAACGCTTGCAGGGATCCCGTGCAGGCAGTTTTCTGGGTCGTGGCAGGAACAGCGCGGCACCCACTTGCGTCGCTTGTTGGCCCGTCCTCCACCGCCGCCGCCGTCCTCCCGGTCCCGCTCCCTGAGACCCTCCCGGTCCCGTCCCCGCGGCCGCTCGTGCCCCCGGTGGCTTCCCCCCTGGCCCCGCCCGCCGCCGCCGCCCCGCTGTGGGCTGGCAGCAGCCCCGCCCCGCCGCGCCCCGGGTCCGGCTGCCCCACCAGCCCCGGAGACACCTGCTGCTCCGTGATCCCCCGCCTGGGCTGCGTCCCCGCCAGTCAAGCTCAGGCCCCTGCGACACAGGCCACAGTAGCATCAACCAGGGCAACGGCAAATCGAAGACCTGGCTCAAGTACAGTACTGCAGAGTGCCCGACATTCCAGTCTTCCGCACCACCGACAACGTTACCACCACCAGGCCACAACCCTAAGCCGCATTCCGTCCCCAACCACCCCTCCTCCCTCTTTTCCTGCGGGACCGCGACCACGTCTATCTGGAATGGAACCCCCACCCCTCCACCCCCGCCCCGCTTCCCCCAGCCCGCCCCGCCGGCCCCCGGCCCCGGCCCACCTGCGCTCCTCCTCCTCCTCGTACTTGAATGCCGGCTTGCAGCGGGGGCAGGCGATGAGGTAGCGAGAGGTGTTGAAGGAGCAGCCGGCAGCCCGCGCGCAGTGCAGGTGGAAGGAGGCGGGGCAGCGCTCCACGCGGCAGCCCAGAGTGGCGCCCCGCTCGCCGCAGCCGGAGCACCTGGACGCGGGGGCACAGGGCGGGAGTGAGGTGGTGGAAAGACAGGAGAACGTAGGTCATTGCGATCATCTGGCGATAGCAGGAGAACACGGAAACAGCCTGGAACCAAGACCCAGGCCATTAGAGGAGGGGAACCAGGGGAAAGCAGCGGAGAGCTGAGGGTGCGGTGTTGGGGCGATGTAAGGGCGTAACGGGGCTGGCGAGACGGGCTGGGGTGGGTGGGCGTAAGATGGTCAGAGGGTATGGCAGTGTAGCAGGGTCGAGCTACGGTGTAAACGGTAGTGCAAGTTTCGGAACGATGCATAGCAGCACGTAGCAGAGGGCAGCGTTAACGGTAAGCTCAGAGGGGCACCCAGGCGGTGGTAGGTAAACCTGCTGATGTTCTCTTCCTCGAGTTCACCGCAGGCGCATGTGGCGGGCAAAGCTCTCTGACTTGCGGTCAGGCAGGGCTCACCTAATCTGCCGCCCACGCCGGATGGCTTTTCCCACGTTGAGGAGCGTGCTGCCATCTGCGCTGTGGTACACCTGTGTGGAGTTTGTGTTTAAGTGGCAGCATGCTAGGTCAGCGTGGGAGGTGCGTACGGGGGGGGGGGCGTGCATGCAACAGAGGGGCGGAGGACCTGCACCCCGTGCCTGCACCCCGGCTGCTGCCAGCAGGGAGCCCGGCACTGCCCGAACCCGGCACCGAATTCAAAGTACATGGCTATGTGGCGAGTGTGGATATGTTCTCTTTATGTTGCGCGTGGCGTGGCTTACAGAGCGGTGGCGTACTTGGCGGCAAAATGGCCATTGCCCACAACAGCGATGCGCTTCTCCGCGGCAGCACTCGGCGTACCTCAGAGCTCCAAAGGGCACAGAATCGATGCACATAGACGCCCACTCCGTTGCGATTCCCGTCATCGAGAGGCCCGAGAAACGACCCGAGCGTCCCGTTCTGAGCCTTTCGGTCTTGGCCGCAGAAGGCGCATACAGGAGCAATATCCCATAAAGGATGCCTATCAGACTCTTGGTTTGGGGGCTCGGCACGCCCTGGCCTTTCCGCGTCGCTCATGCTCCCGGTCTTTGCCCTTTAAACATGGTCTTTCAACATGATACGTACAACCACACATGAATGAAACTCCCGGTGGAGCTTATGATCAAGTTTGGGCCTTGGTCCGCACGCGCTGCATTTCACGGCGCAACTGGGCTGCTGTCACCGGGGGAGGTCCCCACGGGAGCTCCCCTGGTGGCCAGCTGTGGTGGTGCCACAGCATGTACGGCACTGCGTACAGTAGGTGATCATGTCATGGGGGAGAAACTGTTGTGCGACAATCCTGGTAAGCGTTACCAGGGGAGTGCGTATGCATCTGTTCCAAAGTTTAAACAGGCCCGCAGCTGTCAACCGTCAACAGTAGGGGAGCTCCCCTGATCGTCAGCGTCCTGCGCCTTCCAGCCAAGCAATGACCTGGACACTTGGTGAGTCGGAAGCACATCACCAACCACTGAGACTGGTGTGGGACTGCGGTCTGGGACGCGTTGCCCCTGCCCAGGCCCACACGCAGGGGACGTGCCCCGGGGCCCCAGGCAGAGTGGCCCTGACCCCTTGCCCTGACGCCCCGGGGCCTCCAGATTGCTGTGGTTCTGTCATCTGATACTGCTCCACTTGCTACGACCCCCGTGTGCTGCAACCTGGTGCTACAGCGGCCTCTGCCGCTTGCAGTACAGCTAGTGACGGTCCTGGGGCATGCCATTTCGGTTCCCTGTAGGGGTTACTCGCTGTATTACATGGAACTGATGAGGAGGCCCGCCAGGAACCCGGGGCGACAGCCCTCAGAGCTTGCTTGCCAGGACCTCCGTGTCGTACAACCGACCGTGCCGCACGTACCAAATGTTGGACGTCCCGTCTCTGCAGATCACCGAAGCCAGCCGCCTTCGGCCCGCCCGGCCAAGGAGCGGGTCCCTGGCCAATGCTGCAGGGTAGAGAACGAAAGAACACCCTCACGCACGTCTCCTTCTACTCGCGCAAGTCACAACTCTCACAGCACCTCTCGTGTCCCTCATCATCCCTCACACGCCGCTCCCCCCTCTCTCTCTCACGCACCCTCTGCAAACACCCCCTCACCTGCTGGCCTTTCCAGGCCCTCTTCCACACCACACCACCTCTCCACACCGCTCTCCAGCCCGCTCTCCACCGCGCCCAGACCTCCCCGCGCCCCTCCCCCACCACTCCTTACAGCATATCGCGTGATCCAGTGCAAAGCAAAATCAACGCAAAGCGTTCCCTCTAATGACAAAAGTGAACGTCAATGCTGGTGCCCTCCCACGGGGTGAAGCCGGGCGTCCCCTCACGGCGTGAACGTGGGAGCCTGCCGCTTGCCCCCCCAGCTGGCCTCGTACAGCAGCCGCGGCACCAGGTCCTTGAAGGGGTCCTGCTCCCTCTTGCGCAGCAGGTAGCCCAGCCCCCACTCCACCTCGCCCTTGACGCGGCGGTACAGCGCGTCGCAGGCGGCGCGGTCGGCGGCCATGTCGGGGGTGGTGGTGATGGGGGCGGCGAACACGAAGTAGAAACGCGCGGGGGGCTTGGGTGCGATGAGGGGCGGGATGAAGGACTCCTCCACGTCCTCGGACTGGGACACGCCGCGGCGGGCCTGGCGGGGGGCAAGGGGGTAGAGAGGGAGAGGCATGAAGGCAGTGAGCGTCACAAGCAGGGACACATGGGCACTGCTCCTTTATCGCAAGTAGCACCCGAATGCCATGCGTGTAGGGGACCAATGCCCCAAACGCGCCCGCCAGACGCCGAATCCCGCTCTTGCAAGCGGGTAGGCACACCGTCCACTCTCCACTCTCCACCCTCCACCCTCCACCCTCCACCCTCCACCCTCCACCCTCCACCCTCCACCCGCGCACTTCACGCCGCACCTCCCACCCAGCCCGGCCGTCCTCCCTCCTCGCCCCTGCCGCCTCCATCCCCCGCCCCACCCCACCCCGCTCCCCTACCCCACCCCCTCCGCGCTCACCGCCACGCTCCGTGCCTCCTGCTGCCTCAGCCACTGCCCCAGCAGCGGCGCCCCCAGCAGGTCCCTCCGGTCCGCCAGCAGCTCAAGGGAGTCCTCCGCCCCCACCGCCGCGAAGGGCACGATGGTGGCGCCGTGCCGTGCCGCCATGCGCACGAACTCCGAGCGGCGGGGCCACACCAGCTGGTAGCGCTCGTTGCGAAGCTTCAGGGCCTGAAGGGGGAGGAGCAGATGCAGGGGTGGTTGCACGGTGGTGGGTTTGTATGGAGCAAGGGGCCATACCAGCTGGAAGCGCTCGTTGCGAAGCTTGAGCGCCTGTTGTCAGGGGCAATACGACAGGGTGGTTGCGGCTTGAACGTGCCGGTGATGGTACATGAGTTTGTTCAGGGCGAGGGGCCTTCAGACGTCAGGGCCCTGGTACGAGGCGGTGGTCAACGAGTGTGCCTATCAGGTGTCTGCGGCACCGTGTTGCCACCACCGCTTTGTGCGCACACACCGCTAGCTCTTCGTACACTTCCTCCACCGCGCCCCATCAAACCCACGTTTTCGTTCCTGACAATCACCCAAGCTGCCGCTTCCCCAACACCCAGCTCAGTCCCCGCGCGCCAACCTCCCCGAGCCCCTATCCCCCCCTTGCTCCGCACCCGCCCATCCACCTCCCAGCCCCTATCCCTCCAACCCCGCACCCACCTCCCGCACGCCCCCCGGGTACAGCAGCGCGCTCTCCCCCGCCGCCAGCAGGGCGTGCAGGTTGCGCCCGCTGACCGGCACGGCGCCGAAGGTCTCCAGGAAGCGACCGAAGCGGTCGTTGCGCGCGCCGCCAGGCTGGGGAACGGGACAACCGAGGAAAGGTCAGATGCCGCGCTGCAGGGTAAACGAGTACGTTGTTGGCAAAGGTAATCTAAGAAAGGTAAGATCCCGTGCGTCAGGGTAAACGAGTCGTCGGATATGCACCAATCAGACGGCATCGGGACCTGCAAGGCCAATGACCGACATGCACACTTAAGTCTCACCCCCGGCCCCGGCCCCCACCTGGCTGGCCTCCCCGCCCACGGCCCCCCGCCCCATGCTGGATGCATTGATGCCGTACAGGAGCAACCCCCCCCCCCCTCCCCCCCCCCCCCC
>VFQN01006553.1_pt1 | contig 13184 bp, 9 predicted proteins | sample 3512371 | NCBI WGS metagenome assembly VFQN01 (sample SAMN10412370, study PRJNA504923) | tailings metagenome | isolation source: Replicate 2 from Balatoc abandoned mine | place: Philippines: Itogon, Benguet | collected 2017-08-28
CCCCCCTTGAGGGGGAGGGTCGCGGCGCTTCGCCGCGGGGTGGGGGGCACCACCTACACGGTGTCACTGTTTCGCTCCCCCCGGAATTCATGCGCACCTACCCCGCCGAACTCCCGATCGCCCCGCTGACCGCCGCCCCGCGCGCGACCGTCACCGTCCCCGGTAGCAAGAGCATCACCAACCGCGCGCTCGTGCTGGCGGCGCTCACGCCGATGGATGTGCCGCTCCGGCTGACCGGCGCCCTCCGCAGCGAGGACACGGAGGTGATGGTCGCCGCACTCCACAAACTCGGCTACGCGATCGAACCACACTGGGTCGCGGCCGATCCGTACATCCTGTTCCCGTTCCAGGAACGGCCGACCGTCCCCGCCACCGACGCCGATCTCTTCGTCGCCAACTCCGGGACCACCGTCCGGTTCCTCACGGCGATGGTCGCGGCCGGGCACGGGCGCTACCGGCTCGACGGCATCCCGCGAATGCGTGAGCGGCCGATTCAAGACCTGCTCGACGCCCTCAACCAACTCCGCGGCGTTCGGGCGACGAGCGAAACGGGAAACGGTTGTCCGCCGGTCGTCATCGAATCCGCCGGGGAGTGCGCCGGTCAGCGGGTCACCGTCCGGGCCGGGGTCAGTTCGCAGTTCCTCAGCGGGCTGCTGATGGCCGCCCCGCACTACGCCGGCGACCGCGAACCGGTTGAGATTGAGGTCGTCGGCCCCACCGTCTCCGAGCCGTACATCGCCATGACGCTGGCGATGATGCGTCAGTGGGGTTACGAGGTCGAACTGACCGGGAGCGTCTATCGTGTGCCGGCCCGCGGTGGGGTCCACAACCCGGCGTCCTACGCCATCGAGCCCGACGCCTCCGCTGCCTCCTACTTCTGGGCCGCCGCCGCGGTCGCCGGCGGGCGTGTCACGGTCGCCGGGCTGACGCGGAAGTCGCTCCAGGGCGACGTGCGGTTCGTCGACGTGCTCGCGCAGATGGGGTGTCGCGTCGAGGAGTGCGACACCGGCATCACCGTCCACGGCGGGCCTCTCCGCGGGGTGGACGTGGACATGAACGACATCAGCGACACCGTGATGACACTCGGCGCCGTCGCACTGTTCGCCGACGGGCCGACGACGATCCGCAACGTCGCCCACATCCGCCACAAGGAGACCGACCGCATCGCCGCGCTGGCGACGGAGCTGCGGAAGCTCGGCGCGACCGTCGAGGAGCGTGCCGACGGGCTGACCATCACCCCCGGGCCGCTGCGGGGCGCCGCGGTGGACACGTACAACGACCATCGCATGGCGATGAGCCTGGCGCTCGTCGGACTCAAGGTGCCGGGGGTGGTGATCCGCGATCCGGGGTGCGTGGCGAAGACGTACCCTGGGTTCTGGCAGGACTTGTCGAAAATGACCAAGGACCAATGACCAAGGAAGGCAAGATCGGCTTGCCTTCCTTGGTCATTGGTCCTTGGTCATTCGGCCTTAAACGTACTTCTTCAGCAGCGCCTCGAACTCGGGGCTGGTGGACTTCGCCCCGGCCTTCAGGTCGCGCAGCAACTGCTTCTCCGTGTCGTCCACCTTGCCGTCGGCGGTGATGAACTTCTCCAGCCAGGCCGCCTCGGCGGCGCTCACCGCCCCGTCGGCCAGCACCGCCTTCTTCACCACGTCCATCACGAACGCGTGGAACTCGACCACCGCCTTCGGGGCGTCGCGGCGGAGCTCGATCAGGAACTCCGCCTCCGACTTGCTCACCACCCCGTCCGCCAGGATCGCCCGGCGGACGAACTCCGTCTCCTTCCGCTCGATATACCCGTCCGCCAGCAACAGGTCCTTCGCCAGCTGCTTCCAGTCGGCCATCGCCAGTCCTCCACCGGGGGTCGGGTCGCGCTCAGTATAGGGGCGGAGCCGGGCGCCCTGTCGCGTCGCGCGAACCGGGGCGCGCAAGTCGGGCCGGGGCGCGACGTTTCAGCCCGTACCCCCGCCGCGCCGGCCGACCGGCTGCGTCGTTACCGGAACGTTACGCCCGGATCACAATCCCCGCTCGTCTTACCCGTGGCAAACCGCCCGGACCGGCGGGAACGCCCGACCCGGCCGGAATCGTCATCTAAGTTTCGGGGTGGAAGCCAGGACGCCTTCCTCCCGCCTTCCGCCGCCCCCGGACTCGCCGTCATGCCGACGACCACCCCCGCCACCGCCCCGCACACACCCCTATCTGCCGCCCCGCCCGACCGCAAGGCGTTCCTCGCCGCCGTCGAGCGGTCCGGATTGCTCCCGCCGGCCAGGCTGGCGAAGGCCGCCGCCGCGCCGGCCGACGCCGCCACCGCCGCCGAGGTCGCCCGCTGGATGGTCGCCGCCGGGCACCTGACCAAGTTCCAGGCCGACCGCCTCCTCGCCGGCCGCGCCGAGGGGTTCGTCATCGACCCCTACGTCATCCAGGAGGAGGTCGGCCGGGGGCCGGGCGGGCGGGTGTACAAGGCGGTCCACCGGACGATGAACCGGACGGTGGCGATCAAGGTGCTGCCCGCCGGCCGTACCCGCACCCCGGAGGCGAAGGAGGCGTTCCGCCGCGAGGCGCGGGCCGCCGCCAAACTCAACCACCCGAACGTCGTGACCGCGTTCGACGCCGACGAGCGCGGCGACCGGGCCTACGTCGTCACAGAGTACGTGGACGGGCCGGACCTGGCCCAGATGGTGAAGGAGCGCGGCCCGCTGCCGGTCGGCGAGGCGTGTGAGATCGTCCGCCAGGCGGCGGTGGCGCTGGAGTATGCCCGCGAGGAGGGGATGGCCCACCACGGCGTCAAGCCGACCAACCTGCTCGTCGCCCGGGCGTCGAAGACGCTCCCGGGGTGCGTGGTGAAGGTGGCCGACTTCGGCCTCGCCCGGCTGGCCGCGGCGGCCGACGGCGACACCCCGGCGGCCGCCGTCCAGGCCGCGGCCGCCGACTACGCAGCCCCCGAGGACGCCGGCGACCACCGGGCCGACCTGTACGCCCTCGGGTGCGTGTTCTACTTCCTGCTCACCGGCCGCCCGCCGTTCCCCGGCGGCACCGCGGAGGCGAAGGCGACGCGGCACCGGGCCGAGTTCCCCGAGGCGGTCGAACGGCTGCGCCCGGACGTGCCGCCGGGGGTCGCGGACGTGGTCCGGCGGCTGACGGCGAAGGCGCCGAACGCCCGGTTCCAGTCGGCCGCGGCGCTGGCCGCCCGGCTGGACGCGCTGGCCGGCGGGGCGGTGGAGGTGGACGAGGACGGGGGGTTCGTGGCGTTCGACCTGCCCGCCCCGGCGGCCCCGTCGGGCTCGTACCAGCCCGGCTACCTGACCGGGATGCTGGCGATGCCGCCGGCCCCGCCGACCGCCCGCCACACCCCCGCCGGCGACACCCTCGCGGACACGTCGCCGTGGGCGGCGATCACCGACGAGGTGCGGCCGGCGGCCCGTCGCGGCGGGGTGTCGGCGGTGACGCTGCTGGTGATCGCGCTGGCGAGCGCGGCGGCGGTCGCGCTCGGGGCCAACTTCGTGCTCAATGGCCTCGCCCGCTGACGCCGGGGGCGCGGGCCGGTCGGGTGTACAATACGCGGGTGGCGGACGCGACCCGCGCCGGGTCGCCAAGGCCTCGCCCGCGCGAGCCCGACCATGACCCGTTCCCGCGCGTTCACGCTGATCGAACTGCTCGTCGTCATCGCCATCGTCGCGGTGCTCATCGGGCTGCTCCTGCCGGCCGTGCAGAAGGTCCGCGAGGCGGCGGCGCGGACGGCGTGCCAGAACAACCTCAAGCAGATCGCGCTCGGCCTCCACAACTACGAGAGCGCGGCCGGCCGCTTCCCGCCCGGCTACCGCGACCCGCGGCCGAATACCGCTCCCGGCCCCGGCTGGGGGTGGGCGGTGTTCCTCCTCCCGTTCGTCGAGCAGCAAGCGCTTCACGCCCGCATCGACCCCGAGCACACGCTCCCCGGTGGCGGCACGGACACGCCGGTGCCCACGCCCGACACCCTCACGGTGCTCGCCGTCTTCCGCTGCCCGGCCGACCCCGGCGTGGCGACGAACGCGAACTACGACGGCCACGCCACATCCAGCTACCGCGGCGTCGGCTGGAGTCGCCCGCAGACCGGCGTCGGCCCGAAGGGGCTGATGATCACGAACATCGACAACCCGAACGGCACCCTCTTCCGCAACAGCCAGATTCGTGTCGCCGACGTGCCGGACGGGCTCTCGAACACGGTCTTCGTGGCCGAGGTGTGTCTGGACACGCGGCGCGACAAGTGGGGCGGCATCTGGGCGGGGGCGAACCGGAAGGACGAGTACGGGCTGTGGATCAGCGGGACGTACTGGGCGATCGACGAGGGGCCGTTTCGCCTCAACGGTTCGGACAAGTGGGGCTTCTGCAGCCCGCACCCCGGCGGCGTGGGCGTGGCGCTCGGCGACGGCTCCGCTCGGTTGATCCGCGACGCCACCGACCCGCGCATCCCGGCCGACATGGCGAGCCGTGCCGGCGGCGAGGTGGCGCTGCCGGACTAACCGCGGCTTGCCGCCACGCGGCGGGCGCGGTCCAATGTCCGTCCTCCCCGCTCGCACCCCCGGAGGCCGCCGTGCCCGCTCGCCTTGTCGCGCTCGTCGCCGTACTCGCGTCCGCGTTCCCCGCCCGTGCCGCCGATCGGATCGACCTGAACGTTGACGTGTCTGACGTCGCCGGGCGCGTCATCCGCTCGCGCGCCACGATCCCCGCCGCGCCCGGACCGCTCACGCTCCTCTACCCGAAGTGGATTCCCGGCACGCACGGCCCCACCAGCCCGCTCGCCGACGTGGCGGCCTTTCGCGTGACGGCCGGCGGCAAGGACGTTCCGTGGGCGCGCGACGCCGCCGACCCCTATGCGGTGAACGTCACCGTGCCGGCCGGGGCGAAGAAAATCGAGGTGTCGTTCGAGCTGCTGCTGCCGGGGCTGAACGAGCCGCCGGCGCGGCAGAACACGGTCGCGTCCGGCCGGCTCGCGGTCCTGAACTTCTGCGACCTGCTCGTCTACCCGAAGGCCGCGAAGGCGATGGAGACGCCGTTCCGGTTCGTCCTCAAACTCCCCCCCGACTGGAAGCACGGCAGCGCACTGGAGCCGATCTCGCAGGGGCAGACCACGACGGTGTTCGCACCCTGCACGCTGGAAACGCTCATCGACTCGCCGCTCCTGTGCGGGCTGCACACGAAGACGGTCGAGATCGGCCCGGCCGGCGACAAGCACCGCGTCTTCCTGGCCTGCGACAGCGAGGCGGGGCTGGACGTGCCGGCGGACGTGAAGGCCGGGTGGGACAAGCTCGTCGAGCAGGCCGACAAGCTGTTCGGCTCGCGGCCGTACGGGTCGTACACGTTCCTCCTCGCGCTTTCGGACCGGATTCGCTTCCGCGGCCTGGAGCACCACGAGTCGAGCGACAACCGCCTGCCCGAGATGACGCTTCAGACGCCGCACCTCCGGCTGTACGCGGCGTCATTGTTCCCGCACGAGTACGTCCACTCGTGGTGCGGCAAGTTCCGCCGCCCGGCGGGGATGGTCGTGCCCGACTTCCAGGCGGTGCCCGACACGCGGATGCTGTGGGCCTACGAGGGGCTGACGAACTACCTCGGCTGGGTGCTCACGGCCCGCAGTGGGCTCATCAATGCTGAGGCGGCGCGCGACGACCTGGCCGGCGTCGCCGAGAAGATGAAGAACGCCCGCGGGCGGGCGTGGCGGCCGCTCGAAGATACGGGCACGAGCAGCCACGTCCTCGCCGGGTCGCGCGGCGCGTGGAGCGCGTGGCGGCGGTCGCTGGACTACTACGACGAGGGGACGCTGCTGTGGCTCGAGGTGGACGCGATCATCCGCAAAGAGACGGACGGGGCGAAGTCGCTCGACGACTTCTGCCGCGCCTTCTTCGCCTGCCCGCCGGGGCGTCCTGCGGTGAAGGGGTACACGTTCGACGACGTCGTTTCCGGCCTGACCGCCGTCTGCAAGTACGACTGGAAGGCCCACCTGACGCGCCGCGTGACGCTGCCGTCGGCCGACGCGCCGCTTGAGGGGATCGCGCTCGGCGGCTGGTCGCTCGGCTACTCCGACCGCCCGAACGACACGCACAAGGCCGGCGAGAGTGTGGCGAAGGGGATGGACCTGACGGCGTCGCTCGGGGTGAAGGTGTCGGCCGACGGCGTGATCGGTGACGTGATCCCCGAGAGCCCGGCGGCGAAGGCGAAGCTCGCGCCGGGGGCGAAGGTGGTGGCGGTGAACCAGCGGAAGTTCACACCCGAGCTGTTGAAGACTGCCGTCGCCGCGACGCGCACCGGCGGCAAGCTGGAGTTGCTGGTCGAGAACGGCGACTGGTTCAGCACGGCGGCAATCGACTACCGCGGCGGCGCTCGCTACCCGAAACTGGAGCGCACGCAGGCCGAACCGGACCGCCTCGGGGCGATCCTGGCACCACGGCGAAACTGACTTCGGAGAATGGACAGGATAACAGGATGAACAGGATACCGAGCCGGGCCGTTGGCTTTGGTTCGGTATCCTGTTCATCCTGTTATCCTGCCCATTCTCGAACTGCTCATCGCAGCTCGACCCGCGCGACGGCGTAGACCAGGAAGCGCGGGACGGTGAAGCGCAGCCGCCCGTCGCGGGCCTCGAACGGTACCGCCACCGTCTCCGCCTCCGGCGTCGCCACCCGCACTGCCGCCACGGTCTTCCCGAGGGGCAGCCGCACGTCGGCCTTCACGCCGTCCGCGGCGCGCGGCTTCTCGTCCTTGATCCCGCCGCCGGGGCTGCGCGGCTCCTTCGGCTCGTCGCGGTCGTAGTTGACGAAGTGCAGCGTGAGTTCGCCGCCCGCCGCCGGCACGCTCGCCGACACCCGTACGGTCTTCGGCGCGGCGAACGTGCTCATCCCCTCGACCAGTCCCACCGGGCGCGGGCTGGTCGGGTCGTACTGGCTCATGTAACTTTCCGGCGGAAGCGGCCCGGGGGAGAGGTCGTCCGGGAGCACGTCGAACAGGATGTGCTTGTCGAGCAGCTCGCGGCCGACCTTTTTAAACGCCTCGACGCCCGCCACGTTGCCGGCGTGGACCTTCGACCGCGGGTACAGCAGCACGTACTCGCCGTACGGGCGGTTCGCCTTGAACGCCGACTCGTTCGCCGCCAGGAAGCGGTAGTAGCGGACGAGTTCGGCCCGCGCCTCCGGGTCCTTGTGCCGGGCGTAGAAGCCCATCGGCGCGCCGCCGTTCGCGGCGAGCTCGGCGATGGCAACGCGGACGCGCGTGTTCTCGTACTTGCCGAGGGTGAACGGCTTGTCGTCGAACGCGCCGCGGATGTAGCGGGCCTGGAGCGTCGCCTCACCGAGTACGCCGGCGGCGAGGTCGGTGAAGTTCGCGGCGCCGCCGGTGCTGTACCAGAGGTAGTCCTCGTCCTCGCCCCAGAGCTTCTTCGGCAGCAGGCAGCGCTCGTCGCCGTTGATCTGCGAGAAGTCGCCCAGGTGGTTCCACTGGGCGACGAGGAAGCCGGGCTTGAGCGTCTTCGCGTACTTCACGAACACCTCGTCGAACGCCTCCTTCTGGCTGACCTGGCTCCAGCGCAGCATCTCGCGCCGCAGCGGCGTGCTCTCCTTCGGGTCGTGCCAGCCGACGATTTCCGGGAACTTGTGCGTGCTGATGTTGTTGATGCCGAAGTTGGCCTGCATCGCGGCCGGCGTGTGCCGGTCGATCAGGTACGCGCGGAACCCCTTCTGGCAGTGCTCGCACAGGCAGTTGTGGCGGTAGAAGTAGTTGGCGATGAGCCCGTCCACGCCGCGCCCGGCGGCGCGCTTCGCCCACGCCTTCAGCACGGCCCGCCAGTGCGGGTTGTTCAGGCAGGCGGTGTACTCGCGCATCCCGCCGATGCTGTACTGCTTCGACGCCATCGGCGAGCCGTCCGCGTTGCGCGCCAGGAGCGCGAGCGGGTCGGCGACCGGCTTCCGGCCGAGTTCCTTCTCGTCCCACAACTCGCGGTAGAACTTGAAGAACCCCATCGGCCCGTCCTTCCCCTCCGGCTCGCCGACGAGGAAGGTGACGTTGAAGTGCCCGACGACCTTCGCGCCGAGCTTGTGGACGGCGGCGTTGCGCTCCTCGAACCACTTGCCACACTCGGCGACGCCGCGGACCGGGAAGTGCGCGGGGTAGCCCTTGTACTCCGGCGTGTGGACGAGGCTGTAGAAGTGCCCGCCGTAGAACCCGAGCTGGCACACCTCGGGCCGCGCCTCGGCGACGAACGCGAGGTAGTCGTCATCGCCGTAGGCGTCCCAGTGGGCGATCATGCGCGTGAACTCGGCGCGCGGTGCCGGCTGGGCGAGGAGCGGCGGCGCGACGACGGTGGCGAGGAAGAGCGCGGCGAGGAGCGGGCGCATGAGACGGGCTCCGGGGGTGGGCAACGGCGATGGTAACACAGAACAGGCGTGTGTGTCCCTCCCGTAGGTCGGGTCGAGTCTTCGAGACCCGACGCGGGATGGCCGGTGCGTAGCTTGAAAATCGGAAGCGCGAACCCACGCGGGCTTCTGGTATTCCGTGAGACGGTACAGGTACCTGTGGCGCCGCGTCGGGTCTCGAAGACTCGACCCGACCTACGGAAATCCCCAAGCCGCAAACCCGCCTTGTGCCGCCTGCCCGGTCCGTTTATACCCCGCCGTCCCCGCGGGCGGGCCAGGACGGCGCCGCCTATCCCGGCAGGGCTGCCGCATGTCCCGCTCGCTCGTTCCCCTCGCTGTTGTGGTCCTCTGCGCGGCGGTCGCTTCCGGGCAAGACCCGGTCGAGCGGTCGCTGGTCCTCCAGCAGGCGATTGCGACTGCGGAGAAGCACCTCGCCGCCGACCACCCCGCCGAGGCCGTCGCCGCGCTCGAAGCCCAACTCCCCAACGCCGACGGCCGGCCCGCGTTCCTCGACGCGCTGCGACGGGCGTACACGGCCGAGTTGAAGCAGCTCGAGCGAACCCCGAACCCCGACCGCGCTGCGGCGCTCGCCCGCAGGCTGGCGCTGCTCGGCGGTGGCGAAGCGACGGCCCCCGTCGCCGCGGTCACGCTCCCCGAGGTGCCGGCGGTCGCGGCTCCGGTGGTCGCGCCGGCACCGGACGCGGGCGGCGCCGTCGCCGAGGCGCGGGCGCTCTTTCAGCAGGGGAAGTACGCCGAGGCTGCGCGCAAGTTCGCCGCCGCGAAGGGGGCCGCGCCGCTGACGCAGGACGAGGCCGCCGCGTGGGCCTACTGCCGCATCCGCGCCGCCGCCGAGATCGTGAACCCGCCGACCTGCGACCCCACCGCCGCCGCCGCCGCCGAGAACGACGTGGCCGAGGCGCTGCAACTCGCCCCTGGGAATGCCGAACTGGAGCGCGTCGGCCGGCAGGTTCAGGCGGTCGCCCGCGCCCGTGCCGGCAACCGTGCCGCGGCCGCCCCCACGCCCGTGGCGGCCGCACTGCCGGGCGACTGGGAGACGGTGGAGACCCCGAGCTTCCGCGTGCGGCACAAGGGGAACAAGCAACTCGCCGACGCCGTGGCCGCCGCGGCCGAGACGAAGCGGGACGAGACGTTCAAGCGCTGGAGTGGCCCGCCCGGCGGGGCGTGGGGCGCGAAGTGCGAGATCGTCCTGCACCCGACCGCCGAGTGCTACGCGAACATGACCGGCAAGCCCGCCGCCGGCACCGGGCACGCGACGGTGAAGCTGTCCGCCGGCCGCGCGACCGAGCGGCGCATCGACCTGCGGGCCGACGACGCGGTTCTGATCCCGAACGCGCTGCCGCGCGAGCTCACGCACGTCGTCCTCGCCAACCTGTTCCCGCACACCCCGCCGCCGAAGTGGGCCGAAGAAGGCATGGCGGTCCTGGCCGGGTCGCCCGAGGAGGTGAGCCGCTACGTCCGCACGCTGTCGCGCTGCGCCCGCGACAACGAGCTCCTGCCGACCGCGGCGCTGCTGGAGCTGAAGGACTTCCCGCCGGCGGAGAAGGTCACCGGGTTCTGCTGCGCGAGCGTGACGCTCGTCGATTATCTGGTGAAACTGAAGGGCGAACAACACTTCCTGATGTTCCTGCGCGACAGCCAGCGATACGGAACGGCCCAGGCGCTGCGTCGGCAGTACGACATCGACGGCCCGGCGGGGCTGGAGCAGGCGTGGCGCCGGGCGGCCCTGGCCGACATAGCGCGGGCGCCGTGACCCGTCTTCCGTAGGTCGGGTCGAGTCTTCGAGACCCGACGTGGGAGAGCGGGTGCGACACGCCGTGAAGCCCAAACCCGCATGGGTTCGGATTCCACGCGTGCCATCGGTCGCCGTCCGCACCGCGGCGTCGGGCCTCGCGGACTCGACCCGACCCACGGGTAAGTCTACTAATCGGTATCGTATGCGATTCGCCTTCCGAGTAAATCATGCTCCGATACTTGACCAATGAACACCTGTCACCCTAGAATGCGGGTGAAGTGTCGGGTGTGGCCCCACCGACTCTGTCGCGGCCCGGACCGCGGCAGCGACCTTCGGGTACTGGCGCATCACACCCGGACCGTGACGTTCCTCCAGTCCGTGAGTCGCGCGGGATGCACTGTCATGGTGCGTCCGCGGGGGCGGTCGTCCGGGCGACCGAGCAGGGCCACCTGCAACCCCCACGGCACGAGCGGCCGGACTGGAGCACCGCGCCGGAACCCGACACCCGCCCACCGGCGACCGCCGGTCCGTGCAGCGATGCGCGGCCGACGGCCGCCGCGTGGGCGTTTCCGACGGGTGCCGCGAGTCCGTCCAGGAACGAGAGGTACTTGAGTCGTGACGACCCCGGACCGGACGACCTTCCGTGCGTGACAAAAAGTCACATAACGAGCGCGGAGTAGCGGTGTGTCCTGGACGCAAGATCAGGTCGTGGCTGGCTTTGAGTGAGAGCCAGTCGCCCGTGACTCTCGAAATCCGGTCACAAAAAGTCACGCTTCAAATGGCGATAAGATCGAGGACGGATCAACCAACCTGCTGGAATCGTTGCGGCTCCATACGCTACCCTGATCTTTGTCGCGCACCGAGGACCGCACCGCGATGACCACCGTCGCCGACCTGAAGGGCCAGACCGTCGCCTTCGCCGCCTCCGGCGGGCTCGACTCCTGCACCGTCACCAAGTGGCTCACCGAGCACGGGGTGAAGGTCGTCTGCTTCACCGCCGACATCGCCCAGCCGGACGAGACCGACTTCGGCGCCATCGAGCGGCGGATGCGCGCGAGTGGCGCCGCGGACTACATCGCCGCGCCGCTCCACGACATGATCGCCGAGAGCGGCGTCGAGGTGGTGCAGTTCCAGGCCCGGTACGAGGGTGCTTACTGGAACACCACCGGCATCGGCCGGCACGTCATCGTCGCCGGGCTCATCCCGGAGTTGCGGAAGCGCGGCATCACCGTACTCGGCCACGGCGCCACCGGCCGCGGCAACGACCAGGTGCGGTTTCAGCTCTGCACCAACATGCTCGCGCCGGAAGTGACGGTCTACGCCCCGTGGCGCGACCAAGCCTTCCTGGCGCGTTTCCGCGGCCGCACCGAAATGATCGACTACTGCCTGTCGCACAACCTGCCGATCACCGCGAGCAAGAACGCCCCGTACAGCACCGACGCGAACCTGCTCGGGCTCACGCACGAGGCCGGCAAGCTCGAGCACCTCGACTGCCCGCCGTGGTTCGTCACCCCCGGCATGGGCGTGCTCCCGAAGGACGCCCCGGACGAGCCCGGCACCGTCACCGTCCGCTTCGAGCAGGGCCGCCCGGTGGCCATCGACGGGAAGAAGACCACGGCGTTCCAGGCCATCCAGGCGGCGAACGCGATCGGCGGCAAGCACGCGGTCGGCATCTGCACGCACCTCGTCGAGAACCGCTTCGTCGGCATCAAGAGCCGCGGGGTGTACGAGGCGCCGGGGATGGAGGTGATCGGCACTGCTTACGCTTACCTGCTCCAACTCGTCCTCGACCGCCGCAGCCGGGAGCTGTTCGACCACCTCTCGGGCTACGTGTCGAAACAGATCTACCAGGGCTACGGGTTCGACCTCGGCACGCACATGGCCCGCCAGGCGCTCGCCCCGATCAACGCACTGGCGACTGGCACGATCCGGCTGAAGCTCTACAAGGGCCGCGCCGAGTTCGACGCCGCTGAAGACGTGCCGCACCAGATGTACTCGGAGGCGAACGCCAGCATGGAGGCGATCGGCGCGTTCGACCACGCCGACAGCGAGGGCTTCCTGCGCGTCCTTCAAGTGTCGGCCCGGGCACTGGCGGCGAACAAGCAAGTGGTAGCGCCCTTCTGGGCGAAGTAGTGCGGGGCTTGGGCGGGCGTTGCCCCAGTTTGCCTCTCAAGTTACTGTGTGTGGGGTGGGGTCGCTCGGCCCGAAACGGGCTACGCGGGGGAGCGGGCGCATGCTTCACCTGGAGTTCGTGCTCCCTGGTCCGCCCGTCTCGTACCAGACGACCGACAAAGCGAATTTGAAGGCGTGGCAGGCGATCGTGAAGGCCGAGGCGGCGAAAACGTGGACGATGGCCCCCCTAACCGGAAAAGTAAAATTCCTACTCATCAACTTCCACGAGGGTGATAAGCCGACGCTCGACGACGACAACATGGTGAAGCCGATCCGGGACGCGCTGAACAAGTTCGTCTACGACGATGACCGACAAATCAGGTTTTCGGAAACGCTCCACGTGCCCATCGAAGACCCGATCAAGATCCGTGGGGCATCGGCAATCCTGCTGGCGGCGTACAGCAAGGGCGACGTGTTCTTGTATGTGCGGATTGAGGACGCACCCGCGGTTAGCCAGTTGCCGGGGTAAAGACATGAACCGGACGGATTTTGAAGAGCAGGCTCGTCGTGTCGCCGAGCAGTACGAACGAGAGGGGTACGCGGTCGTCTTCCAACCGCGGCGTGAGCAACTGCCTCCGTTCCTTGCCGGCCACGAGCCGGACATCATCGCGACGAGGGGGGATGAGCATGCCGTCGTCGAAATCAGCCTCAACCACCGGGATGCGAAGAAGAAAGCCTGGCTCGCCCATCTGGCCAAGTTGGTAAACTCGCAACCCGGGTGGCGGTTCGACCTGATCGTTCTGGAACGGGAATCGCCCGTGCAGGGCGTCGCGGATCGGGCTCAAGAGCCGACGGACGATCAGTTGCGAGAGATGATCTCGCGCATCCACACCGCGAGGGATGCAGGTTTGCACGAACTCGCCCTGATTTACGCCTGG
>VFQN01006554.1_pt1 | contig 13183 bp, 9 predicted proteins | sample 3512371 | NCBI WGS metagenome assembly VFQN01 (sample SAMN10412370, study PRJNA504923) | tailings metagenome | isolation source: Replicate 2 from Balatoc abandoned mine | place: Philippines: Itogon, Benguet | collected 2017-08-28
TAAAACGATTTTGAGACGATCGTTTGCTGCTTCGAAAGTTCGAAACCTCGAAAAAGTGTTTGTTTCTCGAAATTGACAGTGTCCTCACAACGAAACCACCGTGTTCTGTATGACTCCATCTTTTCATTTTAATAATGTTAGTGTTTGTAACTCGCACTTATTTTTTATTTAATTTATTGAACTATGAAGAACGTGATAAAACTACGAATTTATTTGGTAAATATAACGTTATGAGCTCTTTTTTTTGCTCTGAAATCATGAAATGTAACCTAATACGAAATCGAATAATTCTTTCTTTTCTTTGTAAAGGAATCGTCTTCAACACAAGTGAAACACAAGTTTGAAAAAAGCAAAGACTGTCATATAACACAAAGAACATTAAACTAAGACAAACTAAAGAGGGAAGAAGGGGGAAACTAAAGAAAACTACCTTACTTTCAATAGCAAAGGCAATTACCAACAAAGCGTTATTAATAGATGAATACACTATACAGACAAAAGCATCTTCTTCTTATTATTGAGAAAACACAAAAATTAAGAGGAGATAAGAAACTAATATTTTAATCGAATCTTGTGAGTTGACAATGGTCTTCATGAAGAACTGCACCATATCCTATCTTGCCATCTTCACTAAAACTTAAATCATAGACATATCCTTCGAGCGTATTCATGCTCCATGTCTTTCCTGCATCTATGCTATGATAGTAGATGCCCATATAAACCTCTTTTAAATTATTTTGATCATCATGATTATGAACCTTCATTCCTCCTGCTACCCAATATTCGGTGTTAGAAATCATTTTACATGTATGCAGGGAATAAGAAGAATCTAATTTCAGGACAGTTTCCCAAGTCTCACCACCATTATTTGTTAACATAATTACAGATGAGAAACTTCCTTCACCAACAACAATACAATTATCATAATCGTAACAATGTATTTGATTAAAATAATATTTAAAATCTGAATCAAATATTTTTATCCAAGTTTTACCACCATCTCGTGTCTTTGAGATGGCACCAATATAAGAACGAGGATTTAATAAATTTAATGATAAGAATTCATAATAATAATCATTAATATCATGTATCATTTTACCATTTACAATATTAAGACGACCTGATAACATTGATCCAACATAAGGATCTTGTACTGGCCAAGATCCTGATATGACGTACCAGATTTCAGGGGTGGGGAATGAACCACCACTAGCAAAATAACCTTGTTTTGGGCTTAATCCAATATTCGAATAATGCCAGGAGCCTATTCCCGTGCTTACTTCTGAATTATAGGCAACTCCGTTTATTAATTCCTCTTCTATCGGAGAGTGGAAGAGGCCTACTAAAGCTAAACCATGTCTGTCGAGTGGATGAACCTCTTTAGCAGAGGCTCTTAATGCAACTTCACTATAAATTATTTCCTCGGAGGCGTTTGCTCTTAATGGAAGGTGAATACAGTATATCTTCGTTCCAACGCCACAGAGTAAGGATTTATCATTTGTTACGGTTATATCTAAATTATTTCCGGTCGTCGAGATGTCATTCCATGTTTCTCCCTTATCTCTCGAATGTAGTAAAACAGAACCTTTGGTTTTATCAACAGCTGCTGCATAAACTTCATTCCTTGATTGTGCACGAACCGTGAGTATGGTTAACCTTTTCTCTGTCAACAGAGTCCACAGAGAAGATGAATTCGTGATTGATGCCGAAATCACCTCTAAGGAAAAGATAAAAAATAAAAGATGTATCATGAATTTCAGTGAAATTAATAAACAACAGAAGGTTAGAAGATTTCGAAATGTTTCTTCGCAATCATTCAACGGACCTGACCAAACGAAGAACGTTCCTCACTCTCTCACCCAACGAGAGAGAGAAACTTTCGTAAACGGAAACCGTTAAAAAATTTCCTTAAGTTATCCGAGATTTTTCTCAGTTTTTTCCCTCAGTTTTCTGAGATTCTGCGACTGGTTTCCATCATCAAAAGTAGGAATATATCAAAGAAGTACCCTCTTTCAAAGTACTCTCCCAATGCAGCATTTAAATCCTCATGCTTATTTTCTCCATGTTTTCACTCCATCGCTTGATGTTGTAAAATAGAACACAATTCTCTCTGAATTCCTTCTGCTGCAATTAATCCTTCATAACTTGCATCAGTTACCTTACTGCATATTAAATGATTGACACAAACATATTTTAACGCTAAAAGACGTGGTAAAAACACTTGTCGTGTACGATAATAAAGAAGATTAGGATTATAATCATCTTTCTGTAGCTTACTAATACCTTGATCCAGATAATAATTAAATAATTCAATCATATAATGATTTCTTTCGGATTCACTATCTTCACATTTTAATATATTTTCTATTGTTTCATGACGATCTCTTTGTCGACATCGTGGTGCAATCATTACATCTAATAAAAGAGATTTAATATTCTTCCAACAGTTATGCTTCGTTGGCGTAAGGACACCTAATTTATCCAATAACAACTTCCCTGATTGAGGATTTTCCATAAACTGTTGAGGTGGCCATGATGCATCCCACGTACCAGTTTGAAGTATCATTGTCATCATGGTATCTTCATTAGGACATGTACTAAATCGATATTGATCAGCGAATAGATCTAATGTATTTGCTAATTGTATAGCAAAGACACGTTGATCAAATTTATAATTTTTATAATAGGTGATCGAATGTTTTGGTTTTAATGTATTAATAAAGACTGGATCAATTTTTGATACTAATGTATCATAATAATGTCTCATATGACTTTCACCGATAAATCGTAAATTCATTCGTTTTCTTCATCAGTATGATTATATTGTGGAAGATAACAACATTCTAGGCTTGGGCTCTCGTAGATCTTATTATTTGAACTACCGGAGTGGTTCGCTCGATGGGGATCTGGTGTAGAGGAAACATCCCAGATCCAGTCATAGTTGTGTGGGTCGCTGGCGAGTGTTAGAAGCTCTTCCACCGAGGAAGGAAGATGCTTCAGTCTCCATGCACCTCTTGATAACTCTCTTTCCATTGATGTTACATGAGAATGATGGAAGACGTATTTATACCGTTCTTCTTGTCTGTTGAAGTTGCTGTCTATTGGTGTAGTAGTGGAGGAGGAGGTGGTGGTATGATGTTTCTTATCATGAGAAGAAGAAGTCAAACAAAACTTTTCTCGATTTAGTAGATAATAATTTAATCCACGATAATTTGGTTTGATCATTGCACCATATTCTGAATATGCATCATAATGTTCAAAATCAAGTATCATAGTAATATACATACATCCATTTATATGATCTATTGTTTGAAGGGTTTTCTGATCATTTATAAGATGTTGAGGTATATGTGGACAATAAACTTCATAAGAATTATCAAATAAATCAATAATAGAACAGATAAGCTGGAAGTATCCTTCAGCGAGTATGTAGAAGGAAGAACCTCCCTTAGCGAGAGTGAAGGAATCATTGCAGGAATGTTGGGATATCTTGAGTGATATTGGATGAAGGAACTTTTGATGATGTAAAGATGAAGATTTCACATCTGAGGAATCTAAAGATGCGTTTCGTGGTGTGCGATGGGAGTTATGAGGATGATGTAGGTGTGAGGATTTCAACTGTGTAACACGATATTGACAACTTGGTGCGGAGCTACTTCGATTCCAATGTGGAAATAAGTTAGGTTTTCCATTGAAGGTACTTGTTTGAACTGAAACCATTGGAGCACATTGCCAAAAGAACTTATCTCGATTCCCATTCTCACATTTACTTGCAGCAGGGTAAAACTCACTTGTCTGGAACTGCGAGAAGCTCAGATACTTCTGATATTGACGATATTCATTTGAAAAATGTGAATTCTGTTCTCCAAAACCAAATCTACAAAGACTAAAGAGAATTATGACAAGAAAGTTCATTCCCGCTTTGAAATAAACTTGAAAATTCTACAATTATACGATAGTCACGTAATATTTGAATAATTTTAACTTTGTGAATGAAATGACTCTTCAGTTTTTCCATTTTCTCCTGAGTTATACGGCATTCTCTCAATATTTGTTGGAAAGGAATCTTGACTTTACTTGTAGATTTTTGTATCTTTCGAGAGTTGCTGCTTCTGTTGGATTAGACGATGAATTAATTAAGGTTGAAAGATTTTCAATCTCCTTTCAATACTTTCAGGAGAAATTTGAAGAGTACAAAAGAAGACATCTTTCTATTACTCAATTAAAACAGTTGATTACTGGTATCTATTTGAATCTTTTGATGTCTTTTACCTTCGAAAGCTCTGTCTTTATAAGTGAAAGAAGTCCGCACGATACCACCAATAACACACTAACAAGACTAACCACCGAAACTGCTGAACCCTCTATTCCTCGCTACTATCTTGAGTACATCAACGACCAAAAATGTTGGGGTTTAAAATCTTTGCAAACCATTCCAAAGGGTACTAAAATTCTCTTCTATGCTGGAGAACTCATTTCAACAAAAGAGATGAAACGACGTTATCAATACGAATATGATGCAAAGGTACAAATACTTCTTTTGATAAATTTTTCTTTTTTTCTTCAACCATAAATTTACTCTCCTCTTTTTCACTCATTCAATGATCTAGAATATGAATTATGTTCTGTCTATACGAGAACATGATCCTTGCTCCTCTTTTATTTTACGGACGAATATTGATGCTACCAATTATGGTAATTTATCAAGGTAAATTTTATAGGCTGATTTATGAATTGTTCTTGATAATTGTTTTCATTCGATTAGATTTATCAATCATTCTTGTGACCCTAACACCGAAGTTATTATGGAAAGATCCCATGTAATCTATTCCTAAAATCTTTATTTTCTTCCCTTAATTTGCTCTATATTTAGTCTCAATCAATTCTTGGAATTCCTGCATTTCGTACTCTTCGAATCATCTATCCTCTGGAAGAAGTAAGGTTTCTCTGTCACTTTACTTTCCCTCAATTCGACTGAATGATAGATTACCTTTGATTATGGTGGAGGAATTGATGATTTCAATTCTAATACAATTGATAGTCAAAGAAAAATTTGTCACTGTGGAACAAATCGCTGTCGAAAATTTCTTCCATTTGATCCATCATAATTTTTTTAGAGTATTTCCTATCAATCCCACTGTTTATATATCTATATATGCTATTTGTTTCATCGTCATCCTATGACATTATTACTTCCTACTGTACTTTATAGAAGCCTAACTAAATTTATTCCCCTCCAAATCAAACAACAAAAACACAATACTAAGAAATATGAGAAGGCAAGAGCGAAAGAGTGAGTGAGAACACAGTGCCCTAATATCTAATGAATTGCATGAAACGACAGTAACACAATGTTTGCAATGAAAAAGAAAAAGCAAAACATAAGAACAAGTTTTCAAATCAAAAATTGTGAAGCGAGTCAAACACATAAATAGATACTCGCAAAACCATTTTCACTAAGAAAACATTCTGAGAAGTGAAAGTCGAACAGAGTCGATCTACGAAAGGTTTAATCATGAATTCTAAAAGGATAAATAATCAAAAAAAACGAAAAGAAAACAACAGCAACAAGAATGAAGGAAAGAAAAGGAATTGAGGAATATTCTTTAATCCGAAGAGAGGAAAAGAAAATCATGGGAAATGGCTTGTCGGGATCCTAACTCGAATCCTTCCTATGTCTCAAATTAAATTTCTTGTTAATTTACTAATTCTACAATGGTCATTGAAGATCGTTGCAGCATAACCGACTTTCTCATTTACAAAAGAGAAGTCATATACAAACCCAGCACCAGTCGTCATCGACCAATCCTCTCCACCATCAACTGTCTTAAAATACAGTCCAGTGATATTGTGTTGTCCATGAGTATCACTGATCACCATCCCTCCACCAACATAGAATGTCGTGGGCGAAAGAATAGCACAAGCATGTAATGAGTAACTTGGATTAAGGGTAAAAATTATATCCCAACTTAGACCACCATCAATCGTCTTTAAAACAACAGTTTTCTTTGGTCCTTCACCAATCGCTATGCAGATTTCACCACCAATTATACAATCTATTTGATTAAAATAAAATTCATTATTTGAATCAAATACTTTTTCCCAATTTTTACCACCATCAGTAGTTTTCGAGATTGCACCAACATAACGATGATTCGGTGTAATAGGTAATGTATGAAATTCATATTTATAATTAAAAAATGAATTACCACCACAAGCTATCATACTTAATTTACCTGAAAGAGTATTGGCAGTTAAAGGAGAATCTATTGGCCATGATCCTGATGTTATAAACCATGTAGAAGCTGATGGAAAGGATCCTCGCATTGCAAAGTATCCTTTTGATCGATCCAGTTGAATATCCATGAGAGCCCAATGATGTTGAAAGTCTTTCAAGAAGGCAACGCCATTGATAACTTGTCCGTTTATACCAGTGAATGAACCAACCATAGCAAAGCCTTCATCATTCACTACTTGCACATCACGTGTTTGAGAATGAAAGTCTAATTCATAAATTTCCCATTCTGAATTGATCGTCGCATTAGCACAGTAGGATTTTGTTCCAACTGCACATAGAGTCTTCCCACTCGGAGACATTGCCATGGCATAATTGTTACCTTTCGTTTGCAATGTCTCCCAGCTCTCTCCTCCATTATATGAATAATAAAGGAAAGATCCTTTCTCTTTGTCAACAGCAGCAGCAAAGATATCATTAGCACTATTGGCATGAACGCTGAACAAGCTCAGCGGAGAGAGAGTTTTCAAGTCCTCCCAGCTTTCTGTGACATTGTATCCCTGTAAAATCTGCAAAAATAGAATCAATAGACTCAAGGTTAGGATTGATTTCATGTCTTTGATGTTGTAATCTTTCTTTCTAACCAAACAATCTGCTACCTTGGTAGTGTGGGTCAGGAAAGTGTCTATTACCTTGTTTAGCTGTATTTCCTAACTGTAGAGATATCGTTAGGATCGTTTTTTATTTCGAAACGATCGTTTATCAGATCGATTTTTGTTTGCGTCCACTTATTTTCATTTTCATTCAAGCTATATGAAATGGATATCGAACAGAAACTATTGGAAATTATTATCACTAAGTATTCGAAGAGTAAATAAAAGAAGTAGCGGGAAATAGGAATATAGAAATAGAAAGAATGAGCAAACTCAACAACGACACAAAAAAAAAGAAAGAGAGAAAGAGAGAAAGACGAAAAATATAGAGAGAGAATCGAATAAAGAAAGGAGCGGAAGAAAAAGAAAATGAGAATGCATAATGAGCAATGTAAAAACATTTTTGTGATTGGTAAAAGAAATCATATTATGTAGTAAGGGGGGAATAAAAAGAAAAATGTGAGTGTGAAAAGAATTGATGGACATTTTTTGTTCATTCTTTCTAATCATATAATACGATATACACAACTGATATCGATCCTATTCGCTAACTAATTGCTTTCTTTTTCTCTCTTTTTTAATGACATATAATAGAAGAAAAGTGGTGAAAAAAGAGTATCCTGTAATCGGTTAACCATCCACTTAATCACATTGTTTGTTATACTAAAAGATTTATCGTAAGAGCATTGATATTGTTGTTTTCTGGAACCTTTCTTTTCTTTTTCTTTTCTTCTTACTTTCAGTACTGGTAATTCATTCATTTAAATACAACCTCAAAGGGGAAAAGCCACACTAATCATACAAAAATGAAATGACAAAAATTGCAAAGAAAAAGGTAGGAAGGAAGGAACATGAATGGAAAGGATGTTCTTGATTGTGTTGTTTTTGCTCGCACGCAAAATTTTGGGGAAAGAAACATCATTGACGACTAAATTACGAATCACTACTACCACAACAAAAACACACAACCACAAACCCACAAAACAAAAATAGTGATCGCATATAATCATACATGAACTATGAAAAACAAAAATATAAATAAAAAAAAATCAATTGAATAGCTTATCTTGTAATTATTAATTACTACATTAAAAAAAATCATTAAAGGATTTATTTATTTGTAAATAATAGAAGAAGTTCGAACACTTCGAACTTTCATCATTTTCCTTTTTTACACGACCCCACTACAAAGGGATAAAGCGCATAATAATAAAAACCGTGTTTCGTGTCTAATTACTTATATGTTAATTTACTCATACCACAATGATCATGAAAGATAGTTGCAGCATAACCATTTTTTTCATTAATAAATGAAAAATCATATACATAACCAGAACCAGTAAACATTTCCCAATTTTCACCAGCATTATCAGTTTTAAAATAAATACCAATAAAATTTTCATTACCTTGAATACCTTGGATATTATCTTGTACAATAATACCACCACCGACCCAATAGGTTGTAGATGTTATCATTTCGCAAGCATGTAATGAATAAGATGAATTTAATGATAAAGCAGTTTTCCATGAAGCACCACCATCAACCGTTTTCAGAACGACCGTTTTCTCAGGCCCTTCACCAACAGCTAAACATATTTCACCACCATCAATACAATCCATTTGATTAATGAAAAATTCATTATTTGAATCAAAAACTTTTGACCAGGTTTTACCACCATCAGTTGTTTTCGAGATGGCACCAATATAACGGTTTTTCTCATCAGATGGAAATAATTTTAAATATTCATATTTATAACTGAAAAAATATTTACCATTTGGTACCATCCCTAATCTACCTGATAATACATTAGCAATAATTTCAGTTTGTACAGGCCATGAGCCTGATACAATATACCAAGTTGTTGTTGATGGAAAAGATCCTTGTAATGCATAATAACCTTCATTACGATCTAATCCAATATCATATAATGACCATGCATAATCAAAATTTTTTAAATATGCTACACCATTTAATAATTCACCATTTAATCCAAATCCACCAACCATAGCAAAACCTTCTTGACCTACAGTTTTTACATCATGTGCAGATGCTTGGAATGTGAGTTCAAATATCTCCCATTCTAAACTTTGTGTTGCATTTGCACAGTAGGCCTTTGTGCCCGCCGCACATAAGGTTTTACCGCTGTGAGACACTGCCATGGCATAGTTATTACCCTTGGTAGGCAATGTCTCCCAGCTCTCTCCTCCATTATAAGAGTAGTAAACAAAAGATCCTTTCTCGTTGTCAACAGCAGCAGCAAATACATCATTAGCACTATTGGCATGAACGCTGAACAAGCTAAAAGGCTTAATAGATTCAACGTTAACCCATCTCGCCGTGAGTCCGGCTGCTTTGCCAAGAAACAAAACAAGCAAGCACCAAGCAAGCTTAAAACCGCCAAACATATTGAAGCAATTCATAATGTGAACATGAGATGAAAAAGATGCGGTATAACGGATCTTAAAGGAGAAGGAAAGGAAGGTGATCAATGGCTAATTTGTGCATGGATTAAAAAATGAGATGCAACATTTACCATGCTTTTACTGTACACACTACTGTAAATTGACTGTGACACTACCTTAGAACACTACAAAGCTTCTCTCTTTCCACCATTCCGCCTTTCCTTGCTTTCCAGGTCAGGGAAAAACGCGTTTTTCCGATAAAACGATTCGTTCAGATGAAAAAACGGTGTTATTGGAAAACGAAGTTGATCGAAACGATCAAAACGGTCTTTAGAGCCGTTTTATTTTCTAGGAGAAGAACCGTTGAAGATAACTCAATTATTGCAGAGAATAAATATATACCATTCCGAAGCTACGTACTGCAGCAGTTTCGTTTCGTTTCTTGACCTTTTTCAGAGTCATTCTTTTAAAAACTTAATTTGTGCTCGAAATGGAGTTGCAAGTCCCACTCAATGAAACAGAACGAATCAATATTGTTCGTGATTTACTACCAATCTGTGAAGGAAATAACCAAAAGATATCAGAACTTTCTTTACTTCTTGCTCACCTCTTCAAGGTAAATTTTTATTGATAGATGATACACATCACTTGTCTAAGTATTGATTTCTCTAAGTGTCCTATTGCTGGTGTTTCTTTGATTGATTCAGAACAAGTCAATTTAATCACCTCCGTTGGTATCAATGAAAAGAGCTTCCCTCGAAATGATGCGTTTGATTCATTTACTATCATTTCAGATGATGATTTCATCCTTCTTCCTGATATTAGTCAAGATTATCGTTTCTCTACCAGTATTCTTCTAAACGGTCCTATGAAGATCAACTTCTATGCCGCTGTACCTATCACAGTCTCTGAGGTGAAAATTGGTACTTTATTTATTATGGATCACGTTTCTCATGCTACTGATTCCATTAGTTTCGAGCAAAAATCTTTATTTAAACAGTTAGGGCAATTACTTTCTCATTACTTGTCAACGTCCCCGACCAGTCTTGATGGATTTACATTCACTAATAACCTCTTCCAAGAGATAACAAAACAAATATTAAAAGAAATTCAATCGGAATTCCAACTATTATTACAAAAACAAGATGAATTTAATACATCCATGAAAATAGTGAATAGTAAAGAGGAATCAAATGAAATAAAACAATCAATGTTAACAACCATTGATACCATACAAACAACCATCCATACATTAAGTTCAAATTTATTAAATCAATTAAAAGAGAGTTTATTAATCATGAATCGAATGAATAATATTGGTTTATCGAAAGAAGAACAAGAGAAAGAAAATGGTGAAGATCGAATTAAATCCTATTTAACAATTAATGAATTAATAAGACATTTTAAGAAAAATATTGTTCAACAAAATAATAGCAATAATATAAAATGGGAATCAGATAATTTAGAAAATTGGAAATGTGAAAATTCATCAAATATATTTGAATTATTAATATTATTATTGAATATTTATTTACCATTACAATTTTTACGTTGGAAAAATATTACGATTAATTTCATGATGATTGATGAAAATAATAAAAATTCTTTTAATAATGGTAATAACAATAAAGCTGATGGAATTGCTGCGAATAATGATCTTGTTGCTCCTTTTTCTCCACCGACGAAGAATCCTCCAGCTACAACCACCGACACAACCGTGACTGCAACAGCTTCTGTTACTACAGCTCCTCTTCCCGCTGCAACGGCAACTGTTGCTAACCCTACGAAAGTTAAGAAAAATCCACCAAAAATTGGTAAAATGATGTTAGAAGTGACATGTTTTCATCGTAATAACTGTCATTTGTCGACATCCTCTTCATCGTCATCAGCTAAATCATCTGCTGCACATATATTAATAACAAATCCAATCTTTGAACAATTATTATTTGTATTAGATGAATTATTCTTAAGAATAATTGAAATAATTACTAATCATAATGGTAATTATACGAAAAAAATAACATCATCATCAGAAATATTACAAATTACCTATGGAACAAATTTTATCTATCAGAAGACATATCGTCGTTCATTATTTTTCAGAAATTCGATTATTGCTATTGAAGAAGCAATTATTAATACAACGAATGCAATTTTTAATTCATTAGGAGCAAATAATAAACAAGATTCTTCCAATAATATGAAGAAACAACATCGTAAAGAATCAATTAATGAATTGACAGAACAAGTATCAACGAGTGCATCTTTTACTTCTTCACCAAGGAATGAATTAGATGAAAATATTAATCATCATAGTAGTAATAATAATAACACAACTTCTTCTGACGGTGTTAGTAAACAACAAGTCATCCCACCACCACAAAGAAGAAGAGGTTCAATTGTGAATGGTAAAAATAATAAAATTAAAGCAAATATTGTTCATTCGATTATTGATACTGTTGCAACTGTTGCTACTGGTGGTGCGAATATTAAAAGAAGTATTATTGTACCAGTTGCTTAAAATCAATTACTATCAATATATTCACTGAAAGATTCAATCCCTCTCAGTGTGTGGTCGAAGTTTGTCTAATATTTATCCTCAAAATCCCCCGAAAAAATACCTTTTCTGCTTGTTTTGTGGTGCAAAGATTATATATACCATTGAGTTTTGTCTCTTTTTTTTATTTATTGACTGTTCGCTAATTTATCATGCAATGCAAAGGTTCTCTTTTCCCTTAATAAACTATTTTCGATGTATTTGTGTTGGAATGTTCCCAGTATTAGGTGAGCATCTCTTCTCTTCAAGTCTAATGGCAAAAAATTACTTGTATTGATGTTTTTTTTAATTGTGGTTATCATTTCTTATTTTGTCGTGATTGATGAGAAAAAAAACATAAATAGCTTCATTTGTATACTGGTGGTGCAAATTCTTATGATGAGTGTAGTGTGTATCGTTTATTCTCTAATATCGATTGAAATAAATAATTTCCTTTTCTTTTATTCTTTATTTTATTGTTTTCACTTTTGATTTCACTTTTGTTGTTGTCATTCCTCCCTCGCTTACTCATTTGAATATTCTTTTATTTGCAATAACCAAAAGGAGGGGATCATCTTATTTTACATCGAAGGAAACCCCGGCAAGCTGATGAAACTTCTAGTCAATCTTTTCGGTGCAATGATCATCCAATACTGCTCCATTGCTAACATGCCTTCGCCGTGAGTATCGCAGATATTCCCTTTCACTTTAATAATGCAACAAATACCTCTAAAAATTGCTTCTACTTCATTTTATGCATCTCTTTTCTGTTTTTGTTGCAACAAGTCTCTTTTCCCTCGCATTCTCTGCTCCCATACATTAAAACCCCCACAGAATAATTTTGTCGTTGTTGAATCTTTCCAATTTTTATTTAATCCACTAAAGTAACACACACAACCAACAACAAAGCCTAAGTTCTTCTATCTTTACTTTTTTTTTTTTTTTTTCAGTTTTCAATAAAGATATGAAAAGAGCTTTCATAAGAAGATGTGAAAATTAATTCAAATTAATCTTTGGTTTTAACCAATAAAATGAGCAAAAAAAGAAAGAAAAAAAAAAAACAAATAAATTTCAAATAATATCCTCCATTTTCTTTTCATGATTATCTCAATTGAATATACTGTGATGTCCCTATTCAAGGTGGAATTATCAACTCTACTGTGAAATTCGAAAGAATAGCTAGAATTTTAGAGCAAACTATTAAAAAATCGCAAAGCAAAGCAAATGGATGGTTAACTAACTTATTGTAAAGTTGGCATGGAAGATGCAAAGGAATCATATCATTCTCCTGAATTCATTGTTTTCTCTTTCTTTTCAAACTCTTGTGAGTTCATATCATCATCTTCTTCATAATTT
>VFQN01006555.1_pt1 | contig 13182 bp, 15 predicted proteins | sample 3512371 | NCBI WGS metagenome assembly VFQN01 (sample SAMN10412370, study PRJNA504923) | tailings metagenome | isolation source: Replicate 2 from Balatoc abandoned mine | place: Philippines: Itogon, Benguet | collected 2017-08-28
GGGTTCAGGTCGGCACGGAAGGTTCCATCGGACTGGCCGGCACGGAGGAGGTCTACCAGGAGGTCCCGCATCCGTTGATCGCCCTTCTCGACCAGCCGAGCAAACTCTTCGTCCTTCATGGCGAGCTGGATGGCGGAAGCCATGAGACCCGACGCAAGGGGTGAGGCCAGGTCCGCCGCCAACCGGTCGACCACCCTCCACAGTGCGGAACCAGGGTCATTGCGGTCGAGCTCATCGACGAACACCGCGTCGTCTGTGAGGTCGTCGCCAAATAGGCCCAGCATCAGCGAACGCTTGTCGGGAAAGTAGTGAAATAGTGTCCCGGACCCGAGCCCGGCCTCGCGGCAGATCGCAGCCGTTGTCGCACCGTCGTAACCCAGCCGGGCGAACACCTGCGCGGCCGCCTCAAGGACCAGTTTCCGCTTGGCAGCATGCTTTTCAGGATTGACCGTCCGCACTCTTCCCCCGCTGACTTACCTGGCCGAGCGTGGTCAGGACCGCATCCCGCGGCGATTCCACTACCGAGCCACGAGAAGTTGAGCGCCGCATCGAAACCCTTCGCGACCACTCGAATCATCGCGTCCGGGGCAAGGATCCCTACGAAGGAGAAACCGAATGGTCCACAGCAACTCAGCACTCCTCATGCCTCAATAATAGAGCACGAACTCTAGTAATGGAGCAGGTCCGCCATCGTCGCCCATCGACGACCCGCGCGAGATCTACTCGGTGCTCGGGTCACTCACCTCAGCGGTTGCGTCGCTGAGCCCGGCATCGAACTTCCAGTGCGGGCCGCGCACCGCTTGGCTCGGCTCACCGTTCTGAGCGCCGTCGCTGCGCTTGGCCGTGCAGAACAATGTCGGCACCCTCGGTGTCGCCATCGCGACCGAGAGCGGCTCGACGTACCTCGAGCGGCGCCAGTTCCGGCTCAAGGGTGAGGCCGAGGACCTCCGCAAGGCACGACGCTCCGGCAACCCGGCACGCCGTGCGCTCGGAAACGCGCCGGAGACCGCGGGGCGCATCCGGGACCTGCTCGAGGAGTCGAAGTGGCTCGGACGAGGCGGAAGGGCCCTCGGTCCCGTCGGCATCGCCTACGACGCCTACCGGGGCCTCGAGAGCGATAAGCCGGCCGGCGGAGTGCTTGCCGCCGAGGCAGGTGCGGGCGCGGCTGCGCTGCTCGTTGCGACCGCTCCGGTGTCGGTACCGACCGTCGTTGTCGTCGGCGGCGCTGTCGTGGCCGGCGCGGGGGCGGCGTGGGCGGCAACCGAAGGATGGGATGCTCTTCCTGATGGCTTCACGGACCCCGTCGACGACTTCGTCGGGGGTGCGTGGGACGGCACGAAGGACCTAGCGGGCGATGGATGGACTGAGGTGAAGTCGTGGTTCTAGACAGCACGCGGGCCCGCGGTGCGACCGAGTCGCCGGACAAGGCGTTGGCGTCGTCGGCTCGGTGGGCGATTCTGGCGCTCGTCGCTCTCGTGGGCGTTGCCGGTCTGGCGTTGGCGGCCGCCGGCGCCGCAGCCCCGCTCGGCGAAGGCGATTCTCGCAGCGTTGGCGCCATCCTCATCGGCCTCGAGTTGGCGGCCTTGGGCGCCGCAGGTGCTGTGGTGCTCTCAGCGCCATCACACAGGCGTCCGCTGCCCGCCGCCCGTTCCGTCGACAGCGGCATCGAACTTCCAGTGCGGGCAGCGCACCGCTTGGCTCGGCTTACCGTTCTGGGCGCCGTCGCTGCGCTTGGCCTCACGCTGGTGTTCGTATCCGACGAGACCGTCGGGCGGGTTCTCGGCGTCCTGGTGGCGCTGGTCGGCATCGTGTTCGCAGTGTTCTCAGCCCGTCAGCCGGATGCCATCCTGTTGAACCCGGATGGGGTGCTGCTACCCCCGGGGCCGACGAAGAACGAGCCTGTCGCCTGGCGCGACGTGCACGAGGTTGCGGTCACCGGCGGCTGGCGACCGACGCTGGTGATGACGTGGACGGGCCCCGGCCTGTCCGCAACGCACATCTCGAGCCAGGCGTGGCCGCCGTCAGCCCTCCTCGAGGTCATCGACTACTACCGGACCCACTCCTCCGACCGGGCCGCCCTGACGGACCCGGCCGCGGTCGACCAGTTCCGTGCCCGCTGACAGATGGCGTCGCCCACGCCGACCGGCTGAAGTGGACCGGACCGATCGCAGGTGTCCGCGCAAGTGCTGGCCTTCGTGGCCCGCCGGTTGGAGGCTGAGCAGTTGGCACTCCTGCTGTGCGTGCGCGACCCGAGGAAGACGGCGATGTTGCGCGCGCCCTACCGGTGGAGGCGAACGCGAAGCGCGCCGCGCCGCCGCCCCCAACCTGCGCCGACTCCTGGCCATGGGCTCACCAACGAGAACGGCACCTGGGTCCGCACCTGAGCGGCCCACCGGCCCTCGCATCGGTCCCTTTGCGCCCGGCCAAAGCGTCGCGCACCACGCGCACAGGCGGGCGGAACGACCCCGCGTCGCACTGAATCGCCCCAGGGTTGATGCCGCATCCTTTTGAGTTGGAAGGATGCATGTCATGCCGAAGAAGATCGATCAGCAGCTGAAGGCCAAGGCTGTGCGGCTGGTGAACGAGCACGGCTCGGAGTACTCCTCGTTGACCGCGGCCTGAGAGGCCGTGGCCAGGCAGGTCGGTGTGGGCGCGGAGTCGGTGCGCCGCTGGGTCCGCCAGGACGAGGTCGACCGCGGCCAGCCCCCCGGGGTCACCAGCGAAGAGAGCGAGGAGAGCCCGTTTGGTCGTGGCCGAGGTTGTCTTTGGTAGACCGGGCCGAGCGCACGGTGCGACGGTGCCAACGACGTTTCCACAGATTCCGCGACAGCCATGCCGACTCCGCCCAAGATCGACCCTTCTTGGTGGCAGATCCCGTAGGAGACCCGAGACTCCTGCGGGAGCATCTACTTCTTCGGCACCTCCAATCGCCGTGATGCCGATGGGGACACGAGCGCGGGATGCAACGGACGACTGTCGGGGCATGCTGTAAGGATTCGGACATGGACGAACAGCACGACCCGAACGTCAGTGCCGCGACCGACCCGGATCTCGGCGGCGCGACCGTTGGGGCCGACGTCGACGTTGCGACCGCTGAGCGAGAGATCGCCGAAGCAGTCAGCGCACGTCATTCAGCCGCGCGCAAGTACGTCATCCGGGTGAGGCGCCGCCACCCCGATGCCACGCCGGCGGAGGTCGTCGCGCTCCTTGAGCGTCACTACGTCACGGCTATCAGCATCGCGGGAGGCGTAGTGACTGCTGGCTCAATTGCGGCGAGCGTCGGGCTGTCGCTCATACCGGGCGCGTCCGCCGGCAAGGAAGCTGGCAAGGCAGGAGCGAAGGTTGCCGCACAGAAGATGGCGGCTAAAGCTGCGGCCAAGACGGCGGCGAAAGCGGCTGCCGCGAACATGGTACGCACGGGCGTCGCGCGCATGGTCCCCGCAGGCGACGAGCGACTGCAGTTCGAGATCACCGCGATTTTTGCCTTGGCGCTCGCCGAGATCCACGGCATGCGGCTCGACCAAGACCAGTCGAAGGCACTGGTCTACGGACTGTCGAACGACCGCGTCAGCCAGAAACAGATCTCGGCCATGGCCAACGATGTGGCACGCGCCACACGCTCAGCGAGCGGGTTGGGTGAGCAACTTGCCTCCGCTGACGACTGGACGCACTGGGCGAACACCCTCGCCTCGCAACTCCCGGGTACGGCTGCGGACGATCTGGTTCGCACCGTGCAGACGGGCCAGTTCGACACGATGCGCAGTGGCCTTTCCAACGGACAGCAGTCGATCGTCGAGTACGGCGTCGGAGCCGTCGCGGGCGGCATGACGCGTTTCGTATTCGGTCGCGAAGTTGTTAGGGCCACCCGTGTCGCCTTCGCCGAAGCACCTGGAGACTTCCCTGCGCATCTCGCCGTAGAGGCGCCGTCGGGCATGGACGACGAGGAACCCAACCGCGCCATTGCCGCCCTGGATGAAGCGGCCAAGTCGACGGCAGCGTGGATGTCGTCCACCGCCGACAAGGCGACCCGGGTCTTCCGGAGCGTCGACCTGGACGGCGACGGCATACCCGATGAGGCTCAGGCCGTCACGGCCCTCAAGAACGCCGGGGGCGCAATCGCTGGAGCCAGCTCCAGTGCTACCCGAGCATTCCGGCGAGTTGACCGCGACGACGACGGCGTACCTGACGATCCGGCCGCCTTGAGCGGCCTGCGCACTATGCGAGGTGCGGCTGCATCCAAGTTTAAGCGAAGCAAGCCGACTTCAGAGTCGCTGGAGGAACCGATGGACCGGCAAGATCTGAAGGCCCAGATTGACGAGCTGATGCGCCAGTACCAGGACGACGAGATCGACGCTGAGGCCTACGCCCAGCGGATGATGGAGTTGACCACCTCGCCGCAAGACTGAAGGCTCGGCACCTTTAGACGGACCGGTGCGTGCACCTCTTCGGATGAGCCCATCGATCGAGGAGCAGCGATGTCTACCTTCAGTGACCCGGTCGCCGATGCTGACGAGCTTCGGGAAGCAGTTCGCGGCCTTGCTCACGCGACGCGCACGATCGACGATCCGACCTCGATCTACGCGGTTCTGAGTTCCATCAGCTCCGCTCTCGCATCGCTGAGCCAGTCACTGCACCAGCTCGGCGAGTTTCACGACGGGTCGACTCGCAAGCAGGCGTGGATGAACGGCGATGCCAACGCCGGGCGAGCAGCTTCGTACAGGGAGTCCTACGCCGACATCGCGGCACTCCAAGATGTCTCGCCCCACTCGTTCAGGAGAACCGTCGCGACCGAGATCGACGAGGTCTACGACGTCGAAGCTGCCATGCACCACCTCGGGCACACCTCCAGACCGTCACCGAGCGGCACTACATCAACCGACGGCTCGTCGTGCCCGACTACCGCGCCGCCACCGACCGCCTTGCTCCCGGCCCCGAGACGAGCGATGGGCCGCCTCCCGGGCGCTGAGAGGCCCTCGGCGGTCACGAATGCCCTCTCCCGGTCCGTGGACGCTCTCTGAGCCGTCTACGGGCCGTTCTGCGCGCCCTCAGGCCGTCACGACGGCCGTCCCGACAGGGCGAGTGAGGCGTCGCAATCCGAGCCCGAGAACTCAAAGTGAGCCCAAAGTGAGCCCTAAGGCCCGTTCTTGGGACTCACGCCCGAGAGCCCAGATCACATCACCACAGGTCAGAGCCGCTGTTCGTCAGCAAGGCGACGCATTCGACGTGGTGCGTCATCGGGAAGAGGTCGAAGGCGCGCAGGTCGCGCAGCGCGTAGCCGTGCTCGGCGAAGGTCGCCAGGTCCCGTGCGAGCGCGGCCGGGTCGCAGGCCACGTAGGCGACGGCCCGGGGCGAGCGCGCCACGATCGCCTCGACGACCGGACGGCGAGCGCCCTCGCGGGGCGGATCCAGCACGACGAGGTCGCAGGCCTCGGCGTACGACGTCGCCAGCACGGACGCCACGTCGCCGGCGTGCACCTCGGCGTCCGGGCAGTTGGTCGCGGAGAGCGCGGAGGCCGTGGCATCGCCCTCGATGGCCACCACCCGTCCGGACGGGCCGACCGCGTCGAGCAGGAAGGCGGTGAAGAGCCCGACGCCGGCGTAGAGGTCGAGGGCCGACTCCCCCGGCTGCGGGCCGAGCATCTCGAGGGCCGTCGTCACAAGCACGTCGGGAGCGCCGGGGTGCACCTGCCAGAAGCCGTCGTCGGCGACCTCGAAGGGCCGGCCGAGCGCCCGGTGGTCGGAGGGCTCCGGCGCCTCGATCAGGCAGGTGTCGACCGGCACGAGGTCGTGGGATCGGTGCTTGCGCATCGCGCGGCCGCCGTCCGGGAGCTCCACGTAGCGCTGCCGGGTCCGCCAGCGCAGCCCGTGGTCGTCGCCGGGGACCGCCTCGACCTCGACGTCCACCTCGATCCGGGCCAGCCGGGAGAGCTGCTCGCGGACGACGTCGGCTTTGAGCGCCCGCTGCCGATCGAGGGAAACGTGCTGGAAGTCGCAGCCGCCGCAGAGCCCAGGCCCGGCGTACGGACACGGCGGGGTGACCCGGTCCGGCGACGCCTCCAGCACCTCGACGGCGTCACCGCGCCAGAACCGGTCGCCGTCGGTGCCCTCGGTGACCTCGACGACGACGCGCTCCCCCGGGATCGCGTGCCGGACGAAGACCACGCGAGTCTCCGGTGGGTCCAGGCGTACGACGCAGTGGCCGCCGTGCGCGACCGGGCCGACGGTCGCCTCGAACCGGTGCCCGACCCGGGATGCGCCCCGGGCCTTCCGCTCACGGGGTCGACGCCCGCCGGGTCGTCGAGGTGTGCTCACCGCTGGATCTGCCGGTCCTCGGGCCGGGAGCGGCCCTCGCCCTCCCGCAGCCCCGTCGGCCGGACCCAGAAGCCGCTCTGCTGCTCGCGCTCGCGCACGAGCTCGGAGGAGCGCAACTGGTAGGGCACCGAGGTGACCATGACCCCCGGGGCGAAAAGGAGCCGGCCCTTGAGGCGCAGGGCGGTCTGGTTGTGCAGCAACTGCTCCCACCAGCGACCGACGACGTACTCCGGGATGTAGACCGAGACCACCCCGCGCGGGTTGGCCTTCTTGATCTCGGTCGCGTAGTCCACGATCGGGCGCACCAGCTCGCGGTAGGGCGAGTGCAGCACCTTGAGGGGGACGTCGACATTGCGCTCGTCCCACTCCTCGAGCAGCCTGGCGGTCGCGTCGGCGTCGGTGGAGACGTAGACGCCCTCCAGGACGTTGGGACGGGTGGCCTTCGCGAAGGCCAGCGCACGGAGCGTCGGCTTGTGCAGCTTGGAGACGAGGACGATGGCGTGCACCCGTGTGGGCATCACCTTGTCCTCCTCGTCGGCCGCGAGCTCCTCCTCGACCTTGTCGTAGTGGCCGCGGATCCGACGCATGACCATGAAGAAGACGATCATCGCCAGGATCGTGATCCAGGCGCCCGCGAAGAACTTGGTCACCAGCACGATCACCAGCACGACGGCGGTCAGGCCGAGCCCGAAGGTGTTGATGGCCCGCGAGCGCATCATCCGGCGGCGTACGGCGGGGTCGCGCTCGGTCCTCAGATGGCGGGTCCAGTGGCGGATCATGCCGAGCTGGCTGAGGTTGAACGAGACGAAGACACCCACGATGTAGAGCTGGATCAGCTTGGTGGTCTGAGCGTCGAACGCGATGATGAGCACGATGGCCATGGCCGCCAGGAACACGATGCCGTTGCTGTAGGCCAGCCGGTCGCCCCGCGAGCCCAGGGCGCGGGGGGCGAGCCCGTCGCGGGCCAGGATCGAGCCGAGGACCGGGAACCCGTTGAAGGCCGTGTTGGCCGCCAGCACGAGGATGACGCCGGTCACCGCGACGACGAAGTAGAAGCCCGGAGCGAACCCGTCGAACACCCCGGCCGCGATCTGGGAGATCACCGGGTGCTGCTGATAGCCCTCCGGCAAGACCTCACCGCTCGCAGTCCGGAGCTGGTCGAGCTGGTGCGGGTCGACGTACCGGATGCTCATCTGCTGGGCGAGCACGATGACGCTCAGCATCATGGTGATCGCGATCAGGCCGAGCATCAGCAGTGTGGTCGCGGCGTTGCGGCTCTTGGGCCTGCGAAAGGCCGGTACGCCGTTGGAGATCGCTTCGACGCCGGTCAGGGCCGCGCAGCCGGAGGAGAACGCGCGCGCGAGCAGGAAGATCAGGGCCACCTGCGACAGCGGTCCCTCCCATCCCTCCTGGGGCGCGATCTGCAATTCGGCGCTCTCCGCGTCCGGAAGGTCACCGGCGAGCAGGCGCATGAAGCCGAAGGCGCACATGCCCAGAATAGCGAGCATGAACAGGTAGGTCGGGACGGCGAAGAACGTGCCGGACTCGCGGACGCCACGCAGGTTCATCGCGGCCAGCACGATCACGGCGGTCCCGGCGACGAGGACCTCGTTGCCGATCAGCGCGGGGATCGCGCTAGCGGCGTACTGGGACGCGTTGGAGATCGAGACCGCGACGGTGAGCACGTAGTCCACCAGCAGCGCGCTCGCCACCGTGACGCCGGCGTTGCGGCCGAGGTTGACGGTCGCCACCTCGTAGTCGCCCCCACCGCTGGGGTAGGCGTGCACGGTCTGGCGGTACGACGCCACCACGGTCAGCATCACGAGGGCGACCGCGAGGCCGATCTTCCAGGACCACGTGTAGGCCGACACGCCGGCGACCGCCAGCATGATGAAGACCTCGTCGGGCGCGTAGGCGACCGACGACAGCGCGTCGCTCGCGAAGACCGGCAGCGCGATGCGCTTGGGGAGCAGGGTCTCCCCGAGCTGCGAGCTGCGCAGCTTGCGTCCGAGCAGGACGCGCTTCGACACGTCGCCGATACCCACGACGGGAAAGGCTAGACCTACCGGGTGACGTCCGGGGCATCCGCGCCGCACGACCAGGGTTGCGACCTAGTAGCGTCTCCCCCGTGCACGTCGTGATCATGGGTTGCGGGCGGGTCGGCTCGACGCTGGCGCGCAGCCTCGAGGACCGCAACCACACCGTGTCCATCATCGACGCCGACCCCGACGCATTCCGGCGCCTCGGCCCGAGCTTCAACGGTGACAAGGTGACCGGCCAGGGCTTCGACCAGGAGGTCCTGGAGAAGGCGGGGATCCGCCGCGCCGACGCGTTCGCGGCGGTCTCCAGTGGCGACAACTCCAACATCATCGCGGCCCGCGTCGCTCGCGAGACCTTCGGCATCCAGCAGGTCGTCGCCCGCATCTACGACCCCGGCCGCGCCGAGGTCTACCAGCGCCTCGGCATCACGACGGTCGCGACGGTGAAGTGGACCGCCGACCAGGTGCTGCGCCGCCTGCTCCCGGCCGGCGCGGAGCCCGACTTCCGCGACCCCTCGGGCACCGTCCGGGTCGACCACCTGCCGGCGCCGCCGCGGTGGATCGGCCACCGGACCGTGGACTTCCAGCAGCAGGCGTCGTGCCGGATCGCCTGGATCGACCGGCTCGGCGAGGGGATGCTTCCCAACCGCGACAGCGTGATCCAGGAGGGCGACGTCCTGCACGTCGCGATGCGCGAAGAGCGCGCGGCGGACGCGTACGACGTCTTCGAGTCCGGACCCGACGGGAGCTGAGGACAGATGCGAGTCGCCATCGCCGGGGCCGGCGCCGTGGGCCGGTCCATCGCGCGCGAACTCATCCACAACGGCCACCAGGTGCTGCTCATCGACAAGAACCCGGAATCGATCCGGCCCGAGCGGGTGCCCGACGCCGAGTGGCTGCTGGCGGACTCCTGCGAGATGTCCTCGCTCGAGGAGGCGCGACTCGACCAGTGCGACGTGGTCATCGCCGCGACCGGTGACGACAAGGTCAACCTGGTCACCTCGCTCCTCGCGAAGACCGAGTTCGGCGTGCCGCGCACGGTCGGGCGGGTCAATCACCCCAACAACGAGTGGCTCTTCACCGAGGCCTGGGGCGTCGACGTCAACGTCTCGACCCCGCGGATCATGTCGGCGCTGTTCGAGGAGGCCGTCTCGGTCGGCGACCTGGTCCGGCTGTTCACGTTCCGCCAGGGCAACGCCAACCTCGTCGAGATGACGCTCCCCGCGGACTCGCCGTACGTCGGTACGCCGTCGGGGCTGATCCCCTTCCCCGAGAACTGCGCGCTGGTCACCATCCTGCGCGACGGCCAGGTCTACGTCCCCTCCGCCGACCAGCCGGTCGAGGCCGGCGACGAGCTGCTCTTCGTCGCTCCCGCCGAGGTCGAGGAGACCCTCGAGCGCCTCCTCGCCCCCTCCGCCCACGGCGGCTGACGGTCGAATCGAGAGTTCTGACGGTTCAGTCGAGAGTTCTGACGGTTCAGTCGAGAGTTCTGTACGGCGTACGCGCCATAAGTCTCGATTCGAGCGTCAGAAGTCTCGATTCAACGGGAGGCGGGGGCCACCGGCGTGTGGTTGCGGGAGAGGACCCAGGCCATGGCCAGGAGCGCGAGGAGTTGGAGCGGCCAGCCCATCGCGACCTTGAGGACCCCCAGCGCGGCGACGGCGGTGTCGGCCTCGATGGCGCCGGACTTGCCGCCGAACCAGATCGGCGCCTGGACGAGCACGCGCAGCACGCACGGCAGCGCGAGCAGCCAGGTCAGCACGGAGCAGAGCCGCACGACCTGCTTGTCCTTGTGCCAGGCGGTCGCGTCGCCGGTGACGCTCCCGACCATGAAGCCGACCAGCGGCCACCCGATCAGGCAGGTCAGCGCGAGCACGACCGAGTAGCCGGCGTTGTAGATGATGCCGGGCAGGAAGTACGCCAGCGCCTGGTCGTCCTCGCTGCCGCCCTGCCGGGCGGAGATCGCGACGAACACCCAGCCGATGCCGATCCCGAAGATCGCGTTGAGGCAGAACTGCACCGTCGAGCGCTGCACGAGCCGGGCGAGGAGCATCAGCACGGCGGCGCCGATGCTGACGATGAGTGCCAGCTGGAGCTCGCGGGTGGTCAGCCACAGGACCGTGAAGACGATGGTCGGCACCGCGGCTTCGACCATGCCGCGCCGGCCGCCGAGCGCCTTGGCGAGCTGGGCGCGGACGACGGCCTCGACGCTGTCGACGGTGGCTCCGGACTCGGGGGTCACGACAGCAGCTCGTAGCGCGGGTTGTAGAGCACGCGGTCTCCGTCCTGGCGGCCGATGCGGCCCTGCACCGCGAGCGACCGGCCGGGAACGATGCCCGCGATCTGGCGCCGGCCGAGCCACACGACGGTGATCACGCCGGTGCCGTCGCTCAACTCCGCCTCCAGGGCGGGTACGCCGCCCCGCGGCCGCAGGGTCACGGTGCGCAGCGTGCCGCGCAGCCGGACCCGCTCACGGTCCGGAGCCGCCCCGATCTGCTGGAAGCCCTCGTCGGCGTGGGTACGGCGCAGGTCGCGCTCGTTCTGCTCGGTGGAGTTGGCCCACCGGCTGATCGTGCGCCGCAGCCGGTTCTTCTCGGTCACGCCGCTATGCCTCTCGACGCACGAGCTTGTCGCGCGGCGGCAGCGTGAGCCGGAGCTCGGAGCCGACCGGCATCGCCTGGGCTCCCCGGCACACGACGGTCGACTCGATGACGGCGTCCCACGGTCCGGGCGCGTGCGGCTCCACGGCGGGGCGGCCGAGCAGGGTCGCGCGCAGCATCCAGCGGGGCCCGTTGATGCCGACGACGCGAGAGGGCTGAGTGGCGGTGCGGCCGTCCTCGGTGCGGACGGTCAGCTGGCACAGCAGCTCCTTGCCGTAGCGACCGTCGTGCTCGGTGGCTGTGCCGCCGCGCTGGGCGTACTCGGCCGCGATCCGGGGGCGGACCTCGTCCCAGAGGTCGCCGTTGCGCGGCGCGGCGAACGCCCGCAGCTCGACGGCGCCCTCGGGCCCGGCCACCACGACCGACTGGACCTGCTCGGTGGCCTCGTCGACCTGGAGCCGGATGTCGAACCCCTCGGCGATGGCGAGCTGCAGCGCCCCGAGGTCGACGCGCTCTACACCGTCGTCGACCCCGTCGGGGACCTCGTCGACGTCCCACGGGCCGGTGCGGGCCGGCGTCGCCGCCCCGGTGTCGCCGGGGGGGTCGCCGGAGGTGGCGGGGGGGTCGGCGACGGCGTCCTCGGCCGGCGTACCGGCGGGCTCGCTGGACTTGCGGCGGAACTTCACGTGCGACCTACTCACTCACTCTTGACGGAAACCTCCAGTAGAACCGTAGCCCCCGACTCCGCGTACCGACGAGGGGAGATCGGCCACCTCGACGAAGCCGGCCCGCTCGAAGCGCTGGACCACCAGCTGCGCGATCCGATCGCCGCGGTGCAGTTGGATCGGATCACGCGGGTCGTGGTTGATCAGGAGCACCTTGATCTCGCCGCGGTAGCCGGCATCGATGGTGCCCGGGGTGTTGACGATCGAGAGGCCGTGTCGCGCCGCGAGGCCCGAGCGCGGGTGCACCAGCGCGACGTAGCCGTCGGGCAGTGCGATCGCGATGCCGGTGGGCACCAGGGCGCGCTCCCCCGGCGCCAGCACGACATCGACGGTCGTGACCAGGTCGGCGCCCGCGTCGCCGGGGTGCGCGTAGGCGGGCAGCGGCAGGTCCGGGTCGAGGCGCTGCACCAGCACCTCCAGATCGGCAGAGAGGGCGCGGTCGGCGGCGGTCACGACCCCGGACCCTATCGGCCCGATCCCTCCCAGCCCGACCCCTCCCGGCACGACGGCGACGGACAATGACAGGATTCCCCCCGTGACCACGACCTTTGCGTACGCCGAGCGTCTCGGCGTGCCGTTCCGCTGGTGGGTGCAGGGCACGATGCTGGTCGCCGCGGTCTGGCTGACCGTCGTGGTCTCCGTGCCCGGCCCCCTCGCCTGGGTCGCGACCGCGATCGCCCTGACCGCGCTCGGCGCGTGGCTCTGGCTGTACGGCAACGCTCGGGTCACCGTCTCCGACGACACCTTCCGCGCCGGCCGCGCGCAGATCCACGGTCGCTTCCTCGGGACCGCGACCGCCCTGGATCCCGACGAGGCCCGGCGGGCCGCCGGCGTCGATGCCGATGCCCGCGCGTACCTGCTGCTCCGGCCGTACCTCAAGCGCGCCGTCCGGGTGGAGATCCTCGACCCAGCCGACCCGGCCCCCTACTGGCTGGTCTCCACCCGCCGCCCTGAGGAGCTCGCCGCCGCGCTCACGACGCTGGCGGCGTCGGTCCACCACTGAGTCGCCGCCAGGTCCCCGGATAGGGTTCGGGACATGGCAGAAGGCTCATCGAAGATCTGGTCCGCGTTCTCCGTGGCTGCGGGCTTGGGCGCCGTGGCGCTCGCGAAGAAGTCGATCGACACGACCTGGACCGTCGCGACCGGCAAGAAGCCACCGGAGAACCCCGCCGACCCCGATGTCGAGATCTGGGAGGCCGTGACCTGGGCGCTCGTCAGCGGCATGGCCGTCGGGCTGGCGCGGATGCTCGCCCAGCGCCGCGCCGCGTCGTACTACTACCGCTCGACGGGCCACCTGCCGCCGGATCTCCAGCGGGACGGCCAACGCGCCTGACGATGCCGAAGGGGCCGCAACCCACCCGGGTTGCGGCCCCTCCTGCGTGCTGCGATCAGGCGCAGTCCTTGCAGATCATCTTCTTCGCGTCAGCCAGCTGGCTGCGGTGGTGCACCAGGAAGCAGCTCATGCAGGTGAACTCGGCCTCCTGCTTGGGCTTCACCTCGACGGCG
>VFQN01006556.1_pt1 | contig 13181 bp, 13 predicted proteins | sample 3512371 | NCBI WGS metagenome assembly VFQN01 (sample SAMN10412370, study PRJNA504923) | tailings metagenome | isolation source: Replicate 2 from Balatoc abandoned mine | place: Philippines: Itogon, Benguet | collected 2017-08-28
TCGACGAGGTTCGCGCCTGGAACCCCGACGTCATCCTTGCCCTCGGCGCCGACGCATTGACGGCGACCAAGGCACCCGGCTGGGCGAATATCGCAGCAGTAGCGAAGGGCCGGGTCTATGCAGCTCCCGCGTTGCCGTTCGGCTGGATGGACAACCCGCCGGGCGTCAATCGGATCATCGGCGCGGCATGGCTCACGACCGTATTCTACCCGGGGAAGGCCGAGGTCGATCTCTCGCGGGAGACACACGATTTCTACAAGCTGTTCTACCACGTCGAGCTGATGCAGGATCAGGTCGACGACCTGCTTGCCGGTTCGGTGCCCGAATGACCCGGACCACCTCCGGTGCATCGCCGTCCGATCAACATCCAAAAAGGAGAGAATCCCATGAAGGTCAGTGCCCGCAACCTGCTCAAAGGTAAGATCGTCGAGGTGACCAAAGGGGCGACGACCGCTCATGTACGGATCGATATCGGCGGCGGCGCCGTGGTCACCGCCTCGATCACCAACGAATCCGTGGCGGAACTGAAGCTCGAAGTCGGCAAGGAGGCCTATGCGGTGATCAAGGCGTCCGACGTAATGGTCGCGATCGACTAGGCAGGTGCTGGCGGCGATGGGTCGACCCTCCGATCTGGTCTTCGACGACGGCTGCGAGGTCGCGGCGGTCGTCTATCGACCCAGCGAGAACCCAGTGTCATCGCCGCCTTCCTGCTCGGCCTCGTCGATCGGGGTTTCGACGTGGCAGGCCTCATGCAGAAGCAGAAATCAGGGCATTGCGAATTGCTCGTCGTCCCGCGTCTGCCGATACCGGGAAAGTTGCTCTCGGTCGCGGTCGACGCGGCGACGCGCTGGGATGACGTCCTGGATCAGGTCGCCATTGACGCGGCCGCCTTGCCCGATATCGTCGTCCTCAATCGGTTCGGCTGGCGAGAGGCCAACGGCGGTGGCCTGCTGGACGTGCTCCTCGACGCCGCCGACCGGGGCACGCCGGTGCTGATCGCCGTACCCGAGGCGCTGTTCGAGGACTGGCTGGCTCTGACGCAGGGTATGACGGCGCGGCTGAACTGTGATCGAAAGAGTCTCGACCGCTGGTGGAACCGCCTGCAACGGCCGGTGCATGACAACGCCTCGACCTATTGCGAGCGCTACAAGGACTGACGGCGACGGCGAGCCGGAAGGCTCGCTCCCGCCACGGTAGCAGTAACAGACATTCAATTAAGCGTGACTTTTGCCTGCTTTCGTAACAAGCCGGCAGGCTTCGCCGTATCCGCGGACAAGGCACAGCCCTAGGATGGCGATGCCGATTTACGGAGCCGCCTCTCGCGTCCGACGCGGCGCTCCGGGACAGAACACGGAGACGATCGATGACCAAAGTGCGTCCTTTCTCCAGAACCGCCATAACGGCTCTGCTTTTCGGCACTGTGCTCGCTGGAATCGGCGCGATCGCCGCTTTCGAGGCATCGGCCCAGGAAGGCATTCCCATTCCGGCCCCGAAGCTCGACGAACCTGCCGGCAGCGGCGCGATGGAAACCGCCGTCCTGGCAGGCGGCTGTTTCTGGGGCGTGCAGGGTGTGTTCCAGCATGTAGCCGGCGTCGGCAACGCCGTTTCGGGTTATGCCGGAGGGGCTAAGGATACCGCCCACTACGACATGGTCAGCTCCGGCGACACCGGTCACGCGGAGACCGTGAAGATCACCTATGATCCCCGCAAGATCAGCTATGGCCGCATCCTGCAGATCTATTTCTCGGTCGCCCATGACCCGACGATGCTCAACCGCCAGGGACCGGACCTCGGCACGCAGTATCGATCGGCCATCTTCCCGCTGAACGCCGAACAGGCCAAGGTCGCCAGGGCCTATATCGCCCAGCTCGACCAGGCGCGCGTCTTTCACGCAGGCATCGTCACCAGCATCGAGCCCGGCAAGACGTTCTATCCCGCGGAGAAGTACCATCAGGACTTCCTGACGCTCAACCCGGACTATCCTTACATCGTCTACAACGACCTGCCGAAGATCGCGAACCTGAAGCGCATTTTCCCGGACCGCTACCGCAGCGATCCGGTGCTGGTATCGGAGGCCAAGGCCACGAATTGACGTTTCATTCCCAGCCTCATGCGAATGGCTCGCCGGCGCGGCAAGCCATTCGATCATGTCGTTCCAGTCAGTTCACACCGGGAAGGAAGAGCGCAATCCTGGGGAAGACCATCAGCAGCCCGATCAGCGCGAACATGCACAACACGAAAGGCAGCGATCCGATCATGACGTCGGAGATGCTGCCGCCTCGGCGGATCGCCTGCACGACATAGAGGTTGATACCGACCGGCGGCGTGATCAGCGCCACTTCGAGCAGGATGATCATCACCACGCCGAACCAGATCGGATCGTAGCCCAGCGCGATCACGATGGGCACGACGAGCGGCGTCATCGTCACCAGCATCGACAAGGACTCCAGGAAGCATCCGAGCACGACGAAGAAGGCGATGATGAGCAGCATCGTGCCGACGGGCGAAAGCCCCAGCTGGGAGATGAACGCCGTGAGCTGCTGCGGAATCCCGAGGATCGAGAGGACGAAATTCATGAAGTAGGACGCCAGCACGATAAGCATGATCATCGCATTGGTACGCATCGCCCCGATGAACGCCTCGTGGAGCATTCCGATGCTGAGCTTGCCGTAGAAAGCGGCGAGCACGAGCGCGAAGACCAGCCCCAGCGACGCGGCCTCGGTCGGCGTGGCGAAGCCCGTATAGATCGAACCGATCACCACCACGAAGAGCAGAACGATCGGCACGAGACTGGTCAGGCTTTGAAGCCTCTGCCCCCAGGTCGTCTCGATGCGCTCGCCGCCGAAATCCGGCCTTGCCAGGCACGCCACCGCGACGAGACCCGAGAACAGCAGCGCAAGAAGCAGACCGGGAATTGTGGCCGCGAGATAGAGCTGCGGGATCGATGTCCCGGTCATCATCCCATAGAGGATGAGATGGATCGACGGCGGAATGAGGATGCCGAGCGTGCCGCCGGCCGCCAGGCTGCCGAGGAACAGGCGTTCGTTGTAGCCGCGCTTGCGCACCTCCGGCAGCGCCACCGTGCCGATGGTGGCAGCGGTGGCCACGGATGAACCCGACGTCGCCGAAAACAGCGTCGAAGCCCCGATATTGGCATGAAGCAACCCACCAGGGAGCCGGTTCAGCCACAATGCGACCGATGCATACATCCGCTCGGCCACGCCGGCGCGCAGCAAGATCTCGCCCAGGAGCACGAAGAGCGGCACGCTGGTGAGCGTGAACTCGTTGGAGACCTTCCAGAAGATCTCCGATCCCGCCACATGGAGCGGCATGGGAGAATGGACGAACGCCATGCCGAGGGCGATGAAGACGAGCACGGCGGCGATCGGAACGGACAGCCCGATCAGGACGATCAGCGCGACGGTGGCCTGGGCGAGCATGTCAGTTCCTCCCCTGCGACTGACCCAGCGATTGCTGGACCGCCTCCTCGGCTTCCTCGTCGGGGGTGACGACGCCGTAGTCCCTGGTGACCGCGCGATGTTTGCCGGCGACGACGTCGAGGATCGCCTTGACCAGGGCAACTCCGACCGACACCGCGAAGGCGACCATGCCGAACACCCAAATCGCCTGCGGTATCACCAGCGGAACCTGCAGGGAGGACGGCGAGCGCGAGGCCCTCAGCCAGGATGTCTCCAGCACCAGCCAGCTGCTGTAGACGAGGAACAATGCGAGCAGAAAAAGCGACAGGATCGCCAGCAAATCGAGCAGGGAGCGGGGGACCGCCGAAAAACGCTGGTAGACGATGTCTATGCGGATGTGGCTGCGGGCATAGAAGCCCGCAGCCAATGACCAGGAGATCCCGATCGCGAACAGGTAGCCGGCGATCTCGTCCACGCCTCCAAGGTTGGTTCCCAGGATCTTGCGCGACAGGACATCGATCGAAACGAGCACCCCGAGCGCGAGCATGCCCCAACCGCTGGTCAGGATCATCCAATGCGCGAGGACCCTGCAGCTCCGGTCGGCCCTGGCGATCATGCCGGCCTCTCCGGCGCTAACGGAGCTGCTCATCGCGACGCGGCCACCCCGACGACCTTGCCGACGGTCTGGTTCCATTCCTCGACGCATTCAGCCGTGCAGCGCGCAGCCCATTTCTTCAGGACGACCTGCTCGAGGATCGTCTTGCGCTCCGCCTCGTCGGCTTCCGAAGGCGCGACATATTTCATGGCCGCCGGCTGTCCGTTGGGGCATTCTCCGGCTCCGGTGTTGCAGTTGATGCCTGCCTGATCGTCCGTTGCGGTGAGCGCCCATAGATCCGCCTCGAGCTTGCCGACGGCCTTGGTGAGGGCGGTCCGCTCGGTTTCGGGCATGGCGTCCCACTTGTTCTTGTTGGCCGCGACGAGCGTCAGGCCCCAACCGAAACGCATGCCGTAAAGATTGGAGGTTACCTCTGGCCATTTGAAGGAATAGCCCGTGAGGGTGCCGGTGATGCCGCAATCCACGACGCCGCGCTGCAGCGCGGGCACGACCTCCGCCAGCGGCACGCTGACGCCGGTGGCGCCGGCCGCTTCGATGAACTCGTTCATGCTGGCGCCGTAGAAGCGGATCTTCTTTCCCTTGAAGTCGGCCAGCGACGTCACGGGCTCGCGGCAGTAGAGCACCTGGCTTGGGTTGGGGTAGACGCCCAGGAGGACGAGCCCCTTGCCCTCGAGGCTCTTCGCCATCACCGGCCGGTAGGCGTCGAGCGCCTTCTTTCCCGTATCGACGTCCTGGATGAGACCGGCGAGTTCCAGGCCCTCGATCACCGGGTCGTCGGCCACCGAATAACCGACCACGATATGGGCGACGTCGAACACGCCCATCGTCGCCAGCCGCAGCAGTTCGGCCCCGGACAGGCCGAGTTCGGAATAGTTCGATACGCGCGCCGTCAGCGCTCCATCCGTGAGCTTCGGAAGCTCGTCCGACCAGAAGGGCCGCTCGACCGCCTCATAGGCGTGAAGGTTGGACCACGGCGCCACGACGTTCAGTTCGGACTGCGCCAGGGCCGGCGAGCTGAAAAGCGCCGCGGCGCAGATGGTATTTCTCACGAGCTTCATCATTTCAGACTTCCCCTTCGGTTATGTTTCAGTGCCCTGCCCGTCTCGTCCGATCAATGAACGGAGGCGCGCTGGGTGACCTCGATGTCCAGCCAGCCGGCATCGGTGATCGTCACCATGTCGCCGCGATGAAGGATGACCGTGGTCGTCTCGGCCTCGATCAGCGCCGGCCCCCGGATCGTCTCGCCGGGTTCGAGATGCCCCATGTCGAAGACAATGGCATCGACCCATTCGCCTGAAGAAAAGATCCGGCGCGTCCGGATCGATGCCTTCCGGGACGTGCCGTTCGGGCGCAGCGCCGTGCCCGTCCCGCGCTCGACTTCGCCGACTACGGCGACGCGCGCATTGACGAGGTCGACCTCCTGGCCGCGCGACGCGTAGGTGTAGAGTTCCTCGTGCCGTGCGTGGAAACGCTCGATCGCCGCAGCCGCAAAGCCCGGCTGGTCGGGGTCGAGCCCTTCCAGGCTCACATCCACTTCGAAGATCTGCTCGCCGTAGCGCATCTCGGCCGAACGCTCGATGCGCTCGGTCCTGGCGAGATGCTTCGGCAGGCGGCCGCGGGCCTGTTGCTCGAGCGAGGCGAAGAGCCCGCGTAGCGCATCGTCTTCGAGGATCTCCAGGTCGCCGACCCGGCTTTGCGACACCTCATAACGCAGATCGCTGGCCAGCATGCCCCAGGCCGAAAGAACCGAAGCGGTGGTCGGGACGATGACGCGCCCCACCCCCATCTCACGTGCAACCTCCGCCGCATGCAGACCGGCCGCGCCGCCGAAGCTGACGAGCGCGAAGCGGCGCGGATCGACGCCACGCCGGAGCGTCATCAGGCGAATGCCGTCCGCCATCTTGATGTTGATCAGCTTGTGGATGCCGGCCGCCGTGGCGATCACGTCGAGGCCGAGTTCGGCTGCGAGCGCTTGCACCGCCGTCTCGGCGGCGGACACGTCGAGCGTGGCCTTGCCTCCCCGGAACGCCGCGGGGTCGAGATAGCCGAGCAGGAGATTGGCGTCCGTCACCGTGGGCTGCTTGCCGCCACGGCCGTAGCAGGCAGGGCCGGGCATGGCACCGGCCGATTCCGGTCCGACCTGGAAGCCCCCGATCTTGTCGTATCGGGCGATCGATCCTCCGCCGGCCCCGATCGACAGGATGTCGAAGCTGCGCAGGCCGATCCTCTGGCCGGCAAGTCCCCGGTCCGATGTGAGCGCGATATCCCCGCCAGTGATCATGGAGATCTCGGTGCTCGTTCCGCCCATGTCGAAGGGCAGCACATTCGCAGCGCCGAGCAGTTCCGCACAGGCACGGCTGCCTGCGATGCCGCCGGCAGGACCGGAGAGGCAGGTGCCCGCAGCAAGGGCCGACGCTTCCTCGATCAAGGCGATGCCGCCATGCGACAGGATAATGAAGACCGTTCCGTCTTCGAGGCCGTGCTCCGCGAGGCGGCCGCGCAATCTGCCGAGATAGTTCCTGACGACCGGACCGACATAGGAATTCACGACGGTCGTCGACACCCGCTCATATTCCTTGATCTGCGGCAGAACCTTGCTGGAGATCGAGACATAGGCTTCAGGAAAATGCGCGGCGAGCAGTTCGGCGGTTCGTTGTTCATGGGCAGCATTGCGATAGGAGTGCAGATAACAGACCGCAACCGACTCGACCCCCGATCGCTTGAGAAAGTCGATCTCTTCCACAAGCGCGGCTTCGTCGAGCTCGGCAATCACGCGCCCGTCGAACCCTAGACGCTCCTTGACCCCGCGCCGCAGATTGCGCGGGACCAGCGGCTCGGGTGGCGCCATGAGCAGATTGTAGCGATCCGGCTTCAACCCTTCCCGCATCTCCAATATGTCGCGATGACCGGCGGTCGTAAGCAGGCCGACCTTGGCGCCTTTGCGTTCGAGCAGCGCATTGGTGGCGACCGTGGTGCCGTGGACTACCCGCGTCGTGTTCTTGAGCAGATCGCCAAGCGAATGCCCGAGCCGCCTGGCGAGATCGTCCAGACCGTCGATGACCCCGATCGACTGGTCCTGCGGCGTCGAAAGCGCCTTGGTGAAGGTCGTCCTTCCCGCGCTGTCGATCGCCACGACATCCGTGAAGGTTCCGCCGACGTCGATGCCGATCTGATAGGGGCCGTTCATTGTTGAATTCCACGGAGTTGAATGTCGGACGGTGCGACGAATTCCCGTTCCAGATCCCTGGCGCGGTCTTCCGCGCGGCGCTCGGCGGGATCGCCCCAGCCGCCGCCACCGCCCGACCGGATTTCGAGAAGGCTTCCGCTCTCGATGCGGATACCGAATTCCTTCGTCTTCAAAGGCGTGGAGCGCTCGCCGGTCACCAGCCGGTAGTCGTGGGGAGCGCCGTCCTGCCCACCCGAAATGCCGGCCGCACCGTGACGGATGCCCTCACCCGCCGTGTGTGCGAAGGCCGGGACTTCGACCCTCAGATCCATGCTGGTTCCGAGCCCGCCGCGATATTGCCCGTCGCCGCCGGAGCCCGGCCTGAACTCGTGGCTTTCGAAGAGAAGCGGAAAACGCGCCTCGGTCACCTCGATGCTTCCGAATTTGATGCCGCCGACCGAGTGCCATTCGCCCGCCGTGGACCAGCCGTCGCCGCGCGGCGAGGCCCCGCCGCCCGGCCGCGCATGGAACATGTGCCAGACGAAGCGGCGGCCGTTGCGTGGATTGTCGCCGGTGACCGAGATCCGGAACCGGCGGCCCCAACCGCCCATCGCCCGATCCGGACATGCCGGGGCGAGCGCCCGTACCACCGCCTCCACGATCTCGTTAGCCGGATGCGTGGTCGACATCGTCACCGGCGCGTTGCCGTCCGCATGGACGATGGTCCCCGGCTTCAGCTTGACGCTCAGGGGACGGAAGGCGCCGTCATTTTTCGGTGTCTCGGAATCGATGAGATAGGCGAAGGCCATCGCGACCGCGGCCTGCGTGTTGGCATGCGAGGAATTGGCGAAGCTCCTGGATTGCGGATCCGATTCCGAAAGATCCACTTCGAGGTCGCTGCCACGCTTGGTGACCTTCGCGCGTACCGCAACATTCTCGCGGCCGCGGCCGTCGTCATCCATGAAAGCTTCGCCGAAATAGACGCCGTCGCTCCACGACGCCACGACCTCGCGCGTCTGTCGCTCCGCGCCGTCCAATATGGCTTCGATGGCATCGGATACGGTCTGCGTTCCGAATTCCCGAAACAGCCCGGCGACCCGCCGCTCGCCCAGATGCGCGGCGCCGACCATGGCGTCGAGATCGCCGCGGAAGTCGCGCGGGAAGCGTACATTGAGCAGGATCATGTCGACGAGGTCCCTGCGGACCTTGCCGGCCTCGGCGAGCTTGATCGGCGGAATGCGCAGCCCTTCCTGCCAGATCTCCGTCGCATCGGGATTGTAGGCGCCGTGGGTGGCGCCGCCGATATCGCCCATATGGGCTCGCACCACCGTCCACAGAAGCCGCTCGCCCTCCGAAAACACGGGCACGAAGGCGGTCACGTCGGGCAGATGGCTGCCTCCGGTATAGGGATCGTTGAGAAGAATGACGTCACCCGGAGCGATGTCGTCGCCGAAACGCTCCTCGACGGCCCGAACCGCCCAGGGAAGCGCGCCGACATGGATCGGGATATGGTCGGCCTGCGCGATCAGCCTGCAGGCGCGGTCCACGATCCCGATGGAGAAGTCCCGACTCGCATTGAGTATCTGCGAATAGGAGGTCCTGAGCATCGCCTCGCCCATCTCCTCGACGATGGTGCCGAGACGATGCTGGACGACTGAAAGTGTTATCGGATCGGTCGTTCCCGCCACGTTGTTTCCCGTCGGTTTTCTGAGACGGCAAAGCTAGTCGGGCGGCGAATGCAGGGTCCAATACCCGATGCATATGATATTATTAACGAGGGATAATGATATCGCCGAATCAAAAGCTTAGGCTGGGTTTTCCCTGCATTTTGTCGACGATGCCCAGAAGCTCGTCCACAAAGATCGCCTTGTCGTTCGGCAGCCAGGCGGCATAGAGCTCGATGGGCGGGCTGTAATCGAGCAAGGGCTTGAACACGACGCCTTCGATGGCCAGCCGCCGCGCCGAGGCGGGAACCAACGCCATGCCGGCCCCTGCGCCGACGAGACAGAGCATGGTCGTCATCTGCGGCGCATCCTGGATCGCGACCGGTACATAGCCGCCCGAGCGGCAGACATGCAGGATGAGATCCCGAAAGCCGGGCGCTTCCAGCCGGTCGAAGATCACGAGCGGGGTGCCGTTGAGATCGGCAAGGCGGACCGCCGGCTGCTCGGCGAGCGCGTGGTCCGGGGGCAAGGCCACCAGGAAGGAGTCCTGATGGACGAGCCGGATACTGATCCGCTCGTCGGTGACCGGGGGCCTGACGAAGCCGATATGGATCTCCCCCTTCTCCAGAGCCTCCAACTGCATGGGCGAGGAAAGCTCCTTCAGCGACAGGCTGACATTCGGCCGCAACCTGCTGAACTCGGCGATCACGGGAACGGCGAACTCCAGCGCGGCAGTGCCCGTCACGCCGATCGAAAGACGGCCGTCCTCCCCTTTGGCCGCGAGCCGGGTCATGGCCTCGGCGCGTGCCATCTGCGCAAGGACCTGCTGAGCTTCGCGCATCAGCGTCCGTCCGGCCGGCGTGAGTTCGATCGGCCTGCGGCTGCGGTCGATCAACGTCACGCCGAGTTCGGCTTCGATCGCCTTGATTTGCTGCGACAACGGAGGCTGCGCCATGTTCAACGCATCGGCCGCTCGTCCGAAATGCCCTTCCTCGGCCAGGGCGATGAAGTAACGAAGCTGCCTCAGGTCCATATCGTCCTCCCCGACAACAGTAGTGTGGCAAGTGCGCAAACTGCCGGAATCGGCAGCACACTAGACCAATTCCTGGGGAAAGCGGACCGTGCCGGTCCAGTTCGATGTATGGCCACGCGGCGGCGAGCAATCCGCCCCCAGGCACAATCGTTCGGAAAAAGCGAACGTTCTGACGCCAAGAATGCGTTGGAAAGCCCGCTCGCGGAATGCAATTCCAAGGAAAGTCATTCCTGGAGCATCTCTTGTCTACGATTTCCTCTCTGCCCGATCTGGCCGATGCGCCTGCCAGCGGTCAGCTCCGCCCATCGGCTGCGCCCTATCCGTTCTCTCTGGTGCCGGGCATCGTTCTGGCCGCCATGGCAGCCGCCGTTGCCTTCTCCCTGCGCGGGCTGCCCGGCCTTGCGGTCTTCAGCCCGATGATCCTCGCCGTCATTGCGGGCATGGTCTTCTCCAACGTGGTAGGCATGCCTGTGCGGGCCAAGCCCGGTGTCGCGTTTTGCCAGCGCAGCCTGCTGCGCTTCGCCATCGTGCTGCTCGGCTTCCAGCTCACCATCGGCCAGGTGATGTCGATCGGCGTCGCCGGCATCGGCATCGTCGCCCTCACTTTGGTCGCGACCTTCGCATTCACCGTGTTCCTCGGCAGGCTGCTCGGCGTCGAGCGCGGCCTGGCAGGCCTGATCGCCGCGGGCACGTCGATCTGCGGAGCATCCGCGATCGTGGCGGCGAACTCCGTTGTCGCCGGACGGGACGAAGACGTCGCCTATGCGGTCGCCGCAATCACCCTCTTTGGCACGATCGCCATGTTCCTGCTCCCGGCACTCGCGCCGATGCTCGAGCTCGACCAGCACGGTTTCGGCGTCTGGGCGGGTGCCGCCATCCACGAGGTCGCCCAGGTTATCGGCGCCAGCTTCCAATATGGTCCGGAGGCCGGCGAGACCGGAACGATCGCCAAGCTCGCACGCGTGGCGATGCTGGCCCCGATGCTCGTGGCGCTCGGCCTCTTCGCCCGTGGCCGCGCCACTGAAGGCATTGCGACCCGTACGCCGGTGCCCTGGTTCGTCATCGCCTTCATCGGCACCGCAACACTCAACAGCATCGTCGAAGTTCCGGTCGAGGCGAAGGCTATCCTGGTCACGCTCACCACGATCCTGCTCTCGGTAGGGCTCGCCGCGCTCGGATTGCAGGCTGACATCGGCGAAATCCGGGCGCGTGGTCTTCGGCCGCTGATCCTCGCGCTTTCGGCGTTTCTGTTCATCGCCGGCTTCAGCCTGTCGCTCGTCAAGCTTGTGCTCTAAGAACAAAGCATGACGCTGGAGCAGTTGCGCATTTTCGTGGCGGTAGCCGAACGGGAGCATGTGACGCGGGCCGCCCGCGACCTCAATCTTACGCAGTCGGCGACCAGCGCCGCGGTCGCTGCCCTTGAGGCTCGCTATGCGACGAAGCTGTTCGACCGGGTCGGTCGACGCATCGCCCTGACCGACGCCGGGCGCCTCTTCCTCGTCGAAGCGAGGGCAGTACTGGCGCGTTCGGCCGCGGCAGAGCTGGTGCTGGCCGATCTCGCCGGCCTGAAGCGCGGCGCGCTGCACCTTGCCGCCAGCCAGACGGTTGGGAATTACTGGCTGCCGAGGCACATCCAGACATTCCGCGCGGCTTATCCCGGCCTCGCGATCGAACTGACCATGGGCAATACCGAAACCGTTGCCGCCATGGTGCGCGAAGGCACTGCCAATCTCGGCTTTGTCGAAGGCGAGATCGACGACCCCACCTTGTCCGTCCGCACCATCGCCGAGGACGAGATGGTGCTCATAACCCCGGTGGGCCATGAATGGAGCAACGCTGGGCGGAGCGGGCAGATCGCTCTCACGTCCTCGCCCTGGGTGCTGCGCGAGTTCGGCTCCGGCACCCGATCGATCCTGGCTGCAATGCTCCAGGAACAGGGGATCTCCATGGCGGATATCGAGATCGCGCTGGTGCTGCCGACAAATGAATCCGTCTGTGGAGCTGTCGAGGCCGGCGCCGGTGCTACCGTGGTCTCGAAGCTGGTCGCGCAGAGCGCGCTCGTCGCCGGCCGACTGATCGCCATCGACTATCCGGTTCCGCGCCGCCAGTTCTTCCTTCTGCGTCATAAGGAACACTACGTCACGGCGGCCGAGCGCGAATTCGTCCGCCAGATCGACGAAAGCTCGCCCAAGCCCGCCAACGGTCACGCCAAGGGTGAACTCGCGGCCACATAGATAGCCGCCAGGCGTTCGACGCCAGCCTGATCGTCGCTGTCGAACCGGCCCGGCAAAGGACTGTCGAGATCGAGCACCCCGAAAACCTCGGCGTCGCGGATCAGCGGCACCACGAGTTCCGACCGGGAAGCGGCATCGCAGGCGATATGACCGGGGAAAGCGTGGACGTCCTTGACGAGCACTGAAGCCCCGCGCTCGACCGCCGTGCCGCAGACACCGCGGCCTACGGCGATGCGCACGCAGGCCGGCTTGCCCTGGAACGGCCCGAGCACCAGCTCCTTGGGCGAGCGGAGGAAGTAGAACCCGGCCCAGTTCAACTCCGGCATCGCATCGAAGATCAGCGCCGACGTGTTGGCCGCGTTCGCGATCGGATCGCTCTCGCCCGTCAGCAATCCCGTCAACTGGTCCGCGAGTTCCCGATGGAATTCCGGCTTTGCGAGGTTTGTGATGGCCTTTGCCGCGAACATAATATCGATCTCCACTGTGCGAGTCGCCGCCCCATGATCCATCCCACGATCAGTATCGCCGCTGCCATCATCCGGGACGCGAACGGCAATCTCCTGCTTGTACGAAAGCGCGGGACATCCGCTTTCATGCAGCCTGGTGGAAAGATCGAGATCGACGAGCTTCCCGTCAACGCCCTGGCGCGGGAATTGCGCGAGGAACTTGATATCGGGATCGCCGACGACACGGCGGTCCATATCGGCCGCTTCCGCGTGCCGGCTACGAACGAACCGGGTTCGATGGTCGAAGCCGAACTTTTCGAAGTGACGATGTCAGGCGAACCTGTGCCGGCTGCCGAGATCGAGGAGATGATCTGGCTCCATCCCAACCGGATCGGCGCTGTCGAACTTGCCCCGCTCACTCGCGATGCGGTGATACCGCGCTACCGGCGGTCTTCGGAGGCATCTACGGAACGGTGCTGACGTCGCCGGCAAATCTCCGTTTGCCGCGACATCACCCTCTGGTATGACACGCCATCTCGGCAAGCGGGGCGGACGCCATGACAACTTCGACCTCTCCCATCAGGATCGGCATCGTCGGCGTGG
>VFQN01006557.1_pt1 | contig 13176 bp, 17 predicted proteins | sample 3512371 | NCBI WGS metagenome assembly VFQN01 (sample SAMN10412370, study PRJNA504923) | tailings metagenome | isolation source: Replicate 2 from Balatoc abandoned mine | place: Philippines: Itogon, Benguet | collected 2017-08-28
CACCCGAAAACAAGGCGCTGCAGGGCGAAAAAATTTGGTGTCCTGACGGATATACATAGCGGGTGCGCCGTACCGGGCGACAGGGCCATGGCCGCGCGCCGTGACAGAGTGCCAGCGCCTCTTGAATCTCCTTAGTCACCAGATGATGCGTTGTTCCAGGCTTTGTTAGTGCTGCACTGGCCGTGGACGCGGAAGCACGGGAAGCCGACACGAGGTCCATGTCGAGGGTCTACGCTAGGAGCAGGGCTAGAACCTGTTTCAGTGGCGCAGCAGGACTACAGCCAAGACTACAGCAGCTGTTTGCTGTTGCTTATTGTGGTGCAACTTCCTCGTCTTGTAATAGCTGACGACCTGCACAGTCTCCTACCCATCTTAGTACCCCACCCTGGCCCTGCCCACGGGAGGAGCTGCCACCGGGGGAGACCCCTGACTGCCACCACCACCTTGATCCGCTCCTGCCTGCCCAGCTCCGCTGTTGGATGAATGCCTGCAAGTGTGCTGCACGCACGGGTACAGACGGCAGACAGATGGCGGCTTTTTGCTGTACCTGACAGATGCACGGAATAGGCATCACTATGCTGTAATGCATGGGGTACGGCATTGGGCCCAGGGTGGGGCAAGGTGTGGCAGCTGCAGTGTACGGTAGGGGGCTCCCTTGACGAGAGACTCCCCGACTTAGAATCCTCCATGAGGGTTATGGCAAGAGTGGCGGCGTTAACCGCGCTGAGGGGAACCCAACCGCCTCACTCGCGATCCAACATGTGCTCGTGCAGCTGGCATCCAGGCCCCTGTCCCGTCAGCTGCGGCGACATTCGGTGGCCTGCACCACGCCACCACCTGCTTCCGTGCTGATCCCTATCAGGTGCCGCAGGTACCACCTGATGCCCGGGCCGCTGCTGCTCCCCCGTAGTCCTTCCACTGCGTGTGCGTTACTGCTGCCGCTGCCCAGTGCTCCGCACCAGACATTCACGCTCAGCATATGCTGCAGCCCGCTTTGGCATTCCTCTCAACCGCGATGCTCCCTCGGCCACATGGTCGTAGTGTTCCATTGCTCACTGCAAGCACGCCAACGGAACCTAGTGCGAGGGGAGATACGGTACACACACTGGCACCGACACGTGTCCGAAGCCACATGTCCGAATCCTCGCCCAGTGAGGCACGCCTCATGCCCGCACCCTCACGACAAGGCAACACCGGCAGTCTCTGTGATACCAGGGATGCGCAAACACCGCACGTCGCATCAGGGACATCCGAAGGGTGCAAGGCGCCCACTTGCCCCGCCACATACTGTGCGCCTTTGAGGGCGAACATTTTGTCGAATGCACGAATGCATGGGATGCCATACTGCCGTCTAAGTGCCATGCTATCACTTCCCGGCCATGGCCCCTCTGCCCACACCCAGGTGAAGCGCAGATCACGCCTGGTGCCCAAAACTCAGCCTCGAACGGCAGCACCAACCGGGTCTGCTCACTCCTGATCTCCACACCTACACTAGGAACAAGTGGACGACGCTCGAGAGGTCCAAATACCCAGGAGGCAACAGCCCCAATGCAGCGCTGCTGAACGTAGCTGGGCTTCACTATACTAATATTGGCGCACGTGCGGGGCCGCCCCGTTGCGTAAAAGGGACCGCAGCAACAGCCTCCAGCCACCGCTGCTTCCTAAGCCATCTCAGCCATCATGTCACACCTAGCACCGTACCACTCATCCGCCTGCCACCGCACATGGCCAGGCATTGCGCCACACGCACTCCTGCTGCTGTCCCGCCTACCCAACCCATGGGCCGTGCCGCCCAACCCGCAGCCGTGCCCACAGCCGCGGGCAGGAAGCGGGCCGCCAATGGCGCCTAGGCCGTTGCGCCCACGATCTTGCCATCCTTGGGCCACGCCCCTGCCCCGATGTCCAGCTTGACCGTTGTGTTGAACGCGGGGCTGGCGGCGCCCAGCGCCACGCCCGCCACCAGCGGAGACGAGGCGGGGCTGGCGGCAGCAGGCGCCGAGTAGCGAGCCTGGGGGGCAGGGGCGGCGGCGGTGCGGGCGTGAGGGCGGCGGCAGGCCAGGCAGCACGACAGGGATGGAAGGGCCAGTGGACTGCAGACTCGCGGCGACAAGGCGCAGCAAGGCGGACGCCCCAGGCAGTGCCGGGCAAGACGTCGCAGTGGATCCCACACACACCTGGATGTCCCGCAGCGGCGTTGCCGCTCGCTCGGCCTGTGGCGCCGCCGCACCGGCCGTCACGGAGGCCTCCCCGCGTGAGATGCCAGCGCGCCGGACAGGCGTCGAGGCACCAGCGCCGGGTCCCGCCACCGCCGTCGCCGGGGCGGATAGCAGCGAGCCAGACAAGCACGCCTGCGGCGCGGGGTGCAGGGCCAAGCAGCAAGGACAATGTGTCAAAGTGGGAGACAGCATGCTAGCTTCGGTGCCGTGAGTGCACGTGGCCACACGGCGCCGGCTACGGTGCATGGTGCGGCGGCGGCGGGGCAGTGCCGTAGCCCATGCAGCATGGCATCCTCGTGTGCAGGTCGAGCCCAGCGCACCGTGTTGCCGGCGTGTGGCCCCTCGGGCGGCCGGTTGGCGGCGGTGGCCTGCACCGTGGCCGCCGCGGTCTTGGTCCTGGCGCCCGTCCTGGCGGCCGCTACCACCCGGCGCGCGACGGCCGCCCTGCTGCTGGCGGCGCCGCCGCCCAGGCCGCTCTGCGCCAGGGCAAGGGCCAACGGAGGTAGGCCAGCGCCGTCAGAGCGGCAACAAGGTACTAGAAGGCGGAGAAAAGAATTCAGTAAGGAATAATGCAACTGGATACTGCAAAAGGGGAAAGCAAGTACTAGTAACACTGATGGCATTGCGCGGTGAGGCTCGGTAAGCTTGAGCAAGGAGGGCCGGTAAGGATGACGGCGCGGAGGCGATGGACTGCCCGTGATGTTGCGTTGGGAGGCCTCGTTAACGTTGGAGCAGCAGGCACAAACGCAAACCAGGCGGATGCCCTGAAGGGCCGGCTGCACGTGCTTGCCGTACAGGGGGGTGGTGAAGCGGCTGGCGTTGTCGGAGGTGGGTTGGTGGGCGAGGAGGGTACCCACGAACGGCATGCGGCCGGCGGGGTGGTGGGGCCGCTCTTGGACGGGGAGACGGAGGCAGGGCGGGCAGGTGCCGTGTTGGCCGTGTAGGGGGCTTGGCCAGCGTTGTGACAGACGAGGAGGGTGGAGAGTTGGGCGTGTTTAGAGGCGAAGGAGGGCGCCCAGGAAGCGGTTGCTGTATCGGAGGCCCTCCAGGGTTTGGGGGGCGGTGGGGTGCCGTTGGGGCGTTGGCGCTGCATGTGGAAGCCGTATTCGTGCCGGCCCAAGAAGAGGTTGGCCACGTACGGTGCCGGACGGATGCGCATGGCAGTGCCACCGGCTTGAGGATGCGCAGCCGGCATAGAGGGTAGCAGGAGCGGACGCGAGCTGAAAGGTGGTCTTGATGTCGGCCACTGGGAGGCAGCGGCGGCCGATGGGATCGAAGGAGGCGGTGCGTACTGGTGGAGCATGTTGATGACGACGGGCGGGTTGTTACACATTGCTGCGGTCGGCATCCCATAAGCTGGTGAGAGAGAGAGAGGGGTGTTGAGGAGTGCAATTGGGGGCGGCGTGGGCGCACTAGAGGTTGCCACGTGTAGGCGGAAGCTTGTGGATCTTGGCGGTACGTGTAAAAATTAGGACGGTGGCGGCATCGAGAGTGACATGCTGGGCCGGGGTGATGAGGGAGAACCACTGGAGGTGGGGCTGGGTGTCGTTGACCACAAGGGTGATGTACCGTCTGAGGAACACGACTTGGAACGAAGAGGCGCTCGTGCCAGCGACGGTGCTCATGGGAAAGGGGGACAGACAGGCTAGTAGGAACTGAACAGTAGTCTGAGGGAATATAGTAGACGTACTGGTAACGCGAAATAATGGTAGTGGTAGCAACGGTAGATAGTACGGCAAGCATTTGGCGGAGAGAACAACGCGCATCCGGCCCACACACTGAAGGCGCACTGCTGGAGATGACATGCATGCTCCCCACAGCAGACGTCCCAACGTCACCCCAACCATCCTTACGTAGCACGAATCCGTGTACCCTGTGTTCCCATGATGTGCCCAACGTCACCCCCACCATGCCGTTGCCTCCCACCCTGGTGCGCCAGGTGTACGACACACGCAGCCCAGGGCACCGGCCAGCCCCACGCACCTGCTTGCGCAGATACCCCGTGGACGCTGCCGTCGAGTCCAGGGGCTCCGGCTCCTTAGACAGCCGCTTGCGACGGTGGCCCGGCGCCGCCACCGCCGGCGACGCTGTCGGCCCTACCGCCTCCGCCGGTGCCGGCGCCGCCACCCCCTGCGTCTTTGCCCCACCCGCGGCCTTGGCCTCCTGCTGCAGCCTGCGCGCCTCCTCATCTGCTCTCAGCGTCTGGTGCGCCGCCTCCTCGGCCGCAATCGTCTGGCTGGCAGCCGCTATCTTGTTCGCCGCCACACCCTCCTCGGCGGGGCAGTGAAGCAGCAGGCCCTCCAGCCCCGTGATCACCTCCACCAGAGGCTGGCGCGGCAGCGGCGGGGGAGGGCCCGCCTGGGCGGTGGACGAGGCAAAGGGTGCCGTCGCTCCGCACACGTGCGGCGTGGACTCACGTTGCTGCTGCTGAGGCGGCGGCGTCAGCGGGCCCACCAGCTCCAGCCGTTGCTGCTGCTGCTGCTGCCCCTGCCCCACACCAAATGGCGGCATGGCCGCTGCAGCCATTGCTCCGGGTGCGGCCATGGGGCCCGTCCCTGTGGACCCCGAGGCCACGAAAAGGGGCTGCACCTCGGATGCCGACGTGGCCGCTGCTGGCCCAGGCCCCGCCTGCCCTGACGCCGCCAGCGCCGGGTCGTCAGCCGCGGCCCATGGAGCAGCCGAGGCGGCACCCGAACCCGATCCCGCAGCCGCCGCTGCAGCCGTGGCCTCCCAGGGCCTGGCCGTGCTGCCCGCTGGCGGCGCCGGCGGGGCCATCTCGTAAACGGGCGTGAGCCGGACGGCCGGCCCGTCCACGCACAGGCCGGCCAGCTGGTGGTGCCTGGAGGTTGCCGTCAGCTGGGGACGTGGGAAGCAGCACAGGGCCAACAGCGTTCAACCGGTGCAGAGCGGCGCGGATGTCCCAAAGCCAAGGGTTGCCGCTTATGGACCGCAAGCCGTCGCCAACTGCACACCCACCGCAGCCCGAATCACATGCCGGCGTGAGACACTGACAGCCCACCGCGCCGCTCCCCGCCCGCACCTCCTTGCGCATGCCCCGCAGCCGGGACTCCTCCTCCAGCAGCCGCAGCCGCACCGTCGACTGCCTCGGCAGCAGGGCGCAGCCGGGGACGGCGGCCCGCAGCACGCCGTACAGCGCGTTGACCAGCGGCTTGTTGCTTGCGGCTGGAAAGGGGTGGAGGGCAGCAGGCGAGGGCCACGCAGGCGGCGCGCGAGTCAGGCAGGGCGGGACCTGTTCAGCGCGCGGACCACATGCAGACAGGCGGGCGGGCTACCGGTACAACTGCTGTCGGCGGGCTGCTGTCAAGGTGCACGGGTCTCCGTCCCACCCTCCCCTGTATCGTGCGTGCACCCCACCCAGGCGCCGCCCCCGACCCACTCTCCACGGACGGCAGCAGCACCATGACCACGAAGGTGATACAGCCGCACACCGGCTCCAGCATGGCGGCGGCCGGCAGGTCCCCTGCAATGCCGTCGGGCGCCAGCCAGGGAATCAGCGCGTTGAAGTCGCTGACCAGCAGCGCGCTGTTAAGGACCCAATCCATGTCGGCGCAGACGCGCTCTGGCGCCGCCCCCGCCTCCTGCAGCGCCTCGCCCAGCTCCTCCACCAGCCGCATCACCGTGTCCACCTTGCGCGCCTGGTCCTGCGCCGCCCGGGCGCCCTCCGCGAAGGCCTCCAGCGAGCCGCGAAGTGTCCGCATGAAGCTCTGCAGCGGCTTCACGTCCGCCGCCAGCTGGTCCAGGTCAACCATGCCGCAGACGGCAAAGGCCAGCTCGGTGGCCACGGCCTTAGGCCCGGCCGGGCGGTCGGTGCCCGTGGACTCGGTCTTGACGTCGCCCAGCGTGAAGTCAGGGGAGTCCAGGAACTCCGCCGCCGCGCACGCAACGCCACCGAACGCCTCCGCCAGGAAGTAGGGTGGGCGCGGGCCGTCCTTCTCCGTGTCGGGGGACGCGGGGTTGTCCGCCTCGGGGCCGGACAGCATGTCCTCGGGCTCCAGCCGGCCGCACGACAGCTGGCCGAGGCGCTCGCGGATGTTGGTCGTGGCGGACTCCACAAACGCCCCCCGGCCGCCGCGGGGGATGCAGTCGCAGGCCCCCACAGCGCGCAGCAGCGCACCCTGTCGAAGGGACGGAGACAGAGAGGGCCGAGCGCTATCTCAGTGTCATCACATACCCCATGTCCAACCCTAGCATTTGATGCCGTCTCTTGACCAGGGGGTGACTTCTCCGCTCTATACATGCCTGCCGGTGCTCTACAAGCTGCCATGCCGTGCGCCCATAGCCTACCGAGTGCCACGCCCAGCGGAAGCGTGGCACCTCCAGCCTGCCACTAACACACGCGCCCGCCCCGCCCACCTCCACGTGCTGCAGCATCTTGCCGATGATGGCCACTCGCACGATGACCTTGACCGTCTCCGCCATGGTGTCCCAGCGCCGCACGAGAGCAGCGGCCGCGTCGGCCACCTGCCCTGCGCGCATGTCGGACGCCCGCTTGCTGGCCCCGTAGCGGCCGCCGAAGACGGCCGTGTCCGCCTTGTCCCTGGCCCGCTTCCACATGTGCAGCGACAGCACCAGCGCGGCGTTGGCGCCCGACAGCTGCGTGCCGAAGCACACGCTCGTCTCCAACTTGTCAAAGTGGGCCTCGAAGACGGCGGTGCACTCCGTCAGTACAGCCGCCCGCGATGTGCCTGAGAGCGGGGGGCGGAAGGGGGCACAGCAAAGGGGAAGTGGCGCTGGGAAGCCTGAGAAGAGGTGTGCATCGTGCTGGGGCGAAGACGAAGGCCAGCGCAACGGCAGCCCGAAACGCCGCGCTCCAAGTCCACCGGTGCGGTAAAACATTGCTGTCATGGCAACTCCGGGCACCTTCCGCTCCCCCTCCGCCTACACCCACCCGCACACCCCGCCCGGCTCTCACCCTTCACTTGGATCACCGCCCCCTCGATGCGCGACAGGAGCTTGTCCAGCAAGCTCGCGAGCATGATGACCGGCATCCGGCAGCTTGGCCTGTTGGCGTCCTTGAAGCTCGCCAGCACCTTGAGCAACGGCTCGAACAGCGCCTGGGCCTCGGCGCGGGTCAGGTTGGGGGCGCACTCATCGACGATGAGCAACGCCACCTTGTCACCCAGCTGCAGCACAGCACAGAGCGAGGCGCACGGAAGGCGGGGACGTTAAGAGGGTGTGCAAGGAAATGATATGGGAGCACGCATGACAGGACGTGTACCATAGGGCCCGCGACCGGCATGCAGGCCTGGCACCGCCTTCGAGCCGCGCTAGGCACCAGCTCCCGAGCCATGTACAGCAGGTGGAACCCCAACAACCGCCTCGCAGCTCCCACCTCTGGTTGCCTAAACATCTTGGGCATCCACTCAGACAGCTGCTGGAACGTCCACTTCATGCGGACGTCCCGGATGGACTGCGCCACGCGCACTGGAGGAATGGGGGTAGGGGCGGCGGGCGGGGCAGCTCAGGCAGCAGACGGAGAACCGTGCCTAGTTGCAGTTGACGCAGTGTGTGTGTAGGCCGTATGCACTACGTCAACAAGGTGAGAGGCGGGGACGGGGCAAGTTCGCAGATACTGAGAAGCCCTCTTGCAGTGAACGACATCAAGCAGCCCTCACAGTTCCATCCATACCACCGCACAGCGAAGCCCCAAGCCAGCCGGCTGCACATAAAGCACGCAGGTACTCGGACATCCGATTAAGCCTTGTGCGTCGCGTTGCGGTGGACGTGCACGTGGCACCACTCACCCCTCAGGCTCTGGCCCGGTGGGGGCCTTTTGTCCTCCTGATCCATCGGTTCGCCTGCCTCCATGACGCCCACAGCGCCACAGCCTGCATGGCAAAATGTTCAACAAGTCACCAGGCGCTGTGGGTGCCCGCACTGAGACACTGAGCCCCCTGCGACGAGCAACTCCCCTAAAACTTAACACACAATGCGAACGAAGCAATGACCACCAACTTTCCCAACGACAACTCTGTCCCACTGACCTCAATGCTGCCAACCTTGGGCCCGTCAGCCCTGGTGGCTGTCGAGATGCCGAGGTGATGGCTGGGGAAGGCGGCCGCAGGGCACCTGGACACGGGAGTTGCCGAGGGACCTGGGTCAGCCGGGGTGTCGTCTAGCATGAAGCGCACCCAAGAAGCATTCAAGTTTACCAATGCGATTTTTCTTTATAGTAAATAGGGTGTGGAGGCTGCAAGGCTGACTTACGTGTGCTGTCTCAAGCGACAGACGCTCTTGGAGTGTAGCGCGCCGTGACAAAGCTGGCCTGCGGAAAGACAGCAATGGTAGTTCAGCTGCAACATCATCAAGCATGTACTCCGTAAACGCAGGTTGTCAGCGTGTGGAACGAGCGTGGTTCAAGATAGCGTCAGCTGGCTACATACAGGGGCCAAGGGCCCGCAGTGCGAAATGTTAACCCACTCCACGAAGAAACATCCAGTTGTATTATCTGGTGGTTGTATAGCAGCTGCTGCGTGGGCGCACTGCACAACACACCTGCTGGGTCGCCTTTGACCCAAGGAAGTGAAGCTGTTCCAGGCACACTATCCTTATCAAACAACAATTGCCCATGCGTAATTATAATTGTGAGACTGGGCCCACAAGCGCCCTTTTATTATGCTTTTTGAGGGCGAGCAGTTGCAGTTAGGAGTTTCGGAGGCACTGCAGCACTCTTTGCCCATTAACCATGCCGCCCTCGCACGGTCAGCACACCGGACTGCTAAGCCACTCATCAGGTAAGTAAGGCGACACCGAACAGCACCCAAAAGGCGAGGTTGCGGCAACCAACCAGATTTCTTCTGGCTCCGTCCCCAGCTGCCGCTAGGCAGCGGCACAATGCACATTATAATTCACCAAACAAGGGCGCAGCAGGCGTGATTACTGAACGGGGAACTGACTCTGCGCGAAGCATACGGCGAAACGCGAGCACAAGCACGGTGCAGCCCGCAGTGGCAGCCGGTCTCCAAGGGCCGTAGTACAAACCCGTTTATTTGCACGATAGGCTCGACTCGCCGGTAATCCGTTGCGCTAGCTTGGGCGGGGCACCGTGGCTCGTGGCTGGCGCCTTTCCAACCCACCTCTGAAAGGTCCCGTGGGTCGTGCTGGCGCTCCAAGCTGGGGGCGGCAAGGGGACGACTATGGGGCGCCAGCAGAAGCGGCGGTCGTGTGGAGAGACCGGAAAGACGGTGACTGTGGCAGAGGACACACACGCAGCGACGGCAACGTTGCCCTCTGAATCGGGACATGCACGGTAGTGAATAAGGCACGCGTAATACCTTGCGTTGCAGCGGTGCCGCCATAGCACATATAAATGGCAGCAGGTGGAACGGGACGCAACCTGATTGATGCTTACAGTCTACGTGTGCTGCTGTCCCGGGTGCTTCACAATAACATGCATGCGGCGCAAGATGTCACGCAAGGGATGCAGGGTAGCAGGCCATACCTGATTAATCGGTCGCCTGTAGCACCACGGAACGCGGTGAGCCTGGCAAGCCGGACCAACCTGCCGCCGCTGCCGTACGCAAGCTGTGCGCCTTTCAACCACACGTGCTGACGCCCGCAAAGGCGCTGAGTGCCGCTGAATGCGACCGCAGCCCCCTTGGCAAAGCATGAGCTCGACCACACAGGTCCCACGTCCATGGCTGTGTCCACCGGGCGACTCGCCTGTCGCCTCCCTGCAGCACAGCAGCTGTGCGGCGTGCATGGCACCGAAGGCAACACGCCGCTCCGGGTCCGTGGCCGTGCAGTCTAGACAGCAGCCCCAGCGTGTGGACGACAACGGCCGGCGCAGTGGGCTCAAGGGCCGGGAGGTGGTGGGTGCGGAGTACCAGCAGGGGCCAGCACAGCCGGGCGGGCATGGCGGCGGCGGCTGTTGGTGCCTGCAGGTCAGCGCTGGGCTGGTCCCCTGCCGTCCTGGAGCCGGGGGTGGTGCGCTGGCTGAGCAGCGGCTCAGGCGGCGACGTAGCCACGCACAGCCCAGCTGCCGAAGCGCAGGATCCGGCTTTTACCGCAGTGCCTGCGAGCACAGGCCCAGTCCGGAGGCAGTGACAAGGACAGCCAGAGGCCAGCTGAGAAGGGCACACGCACGGCGCCAGAATCCACAGCCGCACTGGGGCCACATGTCCACGTGGAGGGTGCAGCCCTCCCAGGTGGGCTTGGGTCGGCTGCGTTGGATGCGCCCCTGGCACCCCGCGTTGCACTGCCACTGCCCCAGCCGCAGCAGACTGCACGAACTGCAACCCGCACAACGAGCCCCGGCCGTGCGGCCACGCCCAACCAGCCCTACAGACTGCCACGTGTCACAACAACTCCCCCCACCGCTGTCCGTTCCCATCCCATGCATTAGACAGCAAAGACATACGAACCAACACAAAATATCGCCAAACGCAAGCCAAACAGTTCCGTATAAACGTGCACGTCGGATGCGCAAGATACCCACGCAGGTCACCAGTCCCAGGCCCATCCCAGCATGCAGATAATGGTGTGAGTACAAATTGGCCCTTGATGCAACCTACTGCACGAGTGTACCGCTTGACGCGCTGGACAGCAAGGCCCAGCCTGGCACGCCGGAACGGATAAGCCCCAGTTTCCGGCACCTTGCTGCAACTTGAAGTGTACAGTAAGCATGAAGTGCTATTCTTGCATGTACAAAAGCTAGGATACACCATGGCGTAGGTGTACGCATGCCAGCAGCCAACGTGGGAGTAAAAGGCACACGCATGATACCGAGCAGAACGTGCCCGCGTCCAACCGTTGTCGTAAACACAGGGACCAGTTAGCAACCCCAGTGATGAAGCTGGCCGTAAGGGCTTACCTAAGCAGCGCGCCCTCGCCTCGCGGTATGGGCCATTGCCGCGAGCCATGACAGTGTGCCAGCGCCTTTTGAATCTCCATAGCCACCAGATAATGCGTTGTTACAGGCTGTGTTAGTGCTGCACTGGCCGTGGACGCGGGAAGCACGGGAAGCCGACATCCATGTCCAGGGTTTAATAGGGCTACAAGTTGTTTCAGTGTCGCAGCAGGACTACAGCAGCTGTTTGCTGTTGCTAATTGCGTTGCATCTTTCTTGCCTTGTCGCTGACGACCTGCACAGTCTCCTACCCATTTCCGTACCCTACCCCGTCCTACAGGACGAGCTGCCACCATGGGAGGACCCTGACTGACATCGCTCCTGCCTGCCAAGCTGCGCTGTTGGGTTGGGTGAATGCCTGTAAGTGTGCTGCACGCACGGGTACGGAACACGGCGGCTCTTTATTGCTGTACCTGACAAATTTACGGAACGTGGCGACATGATGCTGTAATGCATGGAGTATCCAGATCCAGGGTGGCGCAAGGTGGGGCAGCTGCAGCGTACGGTAGGGGGCTCCCTTGACGGGAGACTCCCCTGACGGAAGATCCTCCATAAGGGTTACGGAAAGAGTGGCGGCGTTAACCGCCCTGAAAGCGTCTCCTGGGGACGCAGGCCTAGGGCTGGAATGACCGTATGCCGCTCACATCAATCTAACAGTCCCCATCCGCCTTTCCCGCGCCATCCGAAACCACCTCATCCACGATTTAACATGCGTTCGTGCAGATGGCATCCAGGCCCCTGTCCCGTCAGCTGCGGCGACAGCGGCGCTTCGCTCGGCGGCCTGCACCACGCCACCACCTGCTTCCGCGCTGATCCCTATCAGCTGCCGCAGGTGCCACCTGATGCCCGGGCCGCTGCAGCTCCTCCTCAGTCCCTCCACGCCGCTGTGTGCGTGACTGCTGCCGCTGCCCAGTGCCCCGCACCAGGCATTCAGGCTCAGTGTATGCTGCAGAACGCTTTGGTATTCCTCTCAACCGCGCTGTTCCCCAGGCCACATGGGTCGTACTTGGGTTGTGCTGCTGTGCGCACTGGATGTTAAGCCGTGATGCTGCGCACCAGCTCTTCGCCTGCCCTTGCTGAGGCTGCGTGGAACCATTGCCACCCGCACGGCCTCCGCTGCCCTCGCCCCTCATCCGTTGCGGCTTCTCTGCTCTGGCCTGCCACAGCATTGCCGTGGATCCCGCCGTCCCTGCCGCCACGCTGGCTGACCACCCCACATTCTCTGTCACTGCTGCTACCGCACATTCTGCTGCGCTGGGGTCTGCCGCACCAGGCACCCACGGCGCTTTCGTCCGGGGCTCCCCACCGGTAGGGCAGGCAGCACGGCCTTATCCCTTGTTGCCCTGGGTCCTCACGGAAGTGCGCTGCCCACCTGGCCCTGCTCCGCCTGTTCCTCCACTGCCATTGCCACTGATTGCCACGCCCGAACGGCCCCACCTAAGCGCGTTGACGCGGCGCAGGATGTCCCCATTCAGGGCCCGAAGCAGTACGCTAACCCACTTCAGCTGCGAGGGCATGTGTTCTAGCTGGGGCAGCCCCGGTGGGAACGTGCCTCAACGAACGGCACCGTATCTACGGTGTGCCTCCCATGTCCCACCCGTGGGGTACCGTAAAACGCAACCCAAAACGCATTTGTTTGTCAGGAACACGTCAAAATTTGACAGGGCAAGATCTGACACACCAAGGTTTTAAGTGCTGTCCAAACCTGCTGCAGTGCATCCCACGGTAGGCTACGATACCACACTCGTGGGCTGCATGGTACACATCGTCCGGCTGACGAGCACCTCACGCCCAATACCATAAACAGATATCACTGCGAACCCCCACGGTAGTGTTCCATTGCTCACTGCAAGCACGCCAACGAAACCTAGTGCGAGAGGAGATACCGTACACACACTGGCACCGACACGTGCCCGAAGCCCCCACAGATTCCTCGCCCAGTGAGGCGCGCCTCATGCCCCGCACCCCCATGACAAGGCAACACCGGCAGTCTCTGTATCACCAGGGGTGCGCAAACACCGCACGTCGCATCAGAAACATCCGAAGGGTGCAAGGCGCCCACTTGCCCCGCCACATACTGTGCGCCTTTGA
>VFQN01006558.1_pt1 | contig 13173 bp, 6 predicted proteins | sample 3512371 | NCBI WGS metagenome assembly VFQN01 (sample SAMN10412370, study PRJNA504923) | tailings metagenome | isolation source: Replicate 2 from Balatoc abandoned mine | place: Philippines: Itogon, Benguet | collected 2017-08-28
TTGTCCCCGCTAGCCCCTGCTACACTCCGTATTTCATCCAGCCACCCCCTTCAAAGAACTCAATCTCAGCGCCCTTCCAACGGGGGGTCAGTCCCTGCCCATTCAGCCTCTCAAAGATGCCCTGCCTCTCCTTCCGTAGGGCGCGGCCATAGGAGCAGCAGACATAGGAGCAGCAGGGGAGAGTGGCTCCCCAGCCAAGCTTTGCTCGACACGCGTTGCAGCCACACCGACAAAGGCACACCGCGTCCCCTGACATCCCGTGCCCCCGGCACCGCTGCTGTGCGCGCATGCAGTGTTCGCACGTAGCAGGTTTCTCCAGTATGAAGTTACAAAGCTGTGCAACTGCCCGTGTTGCCATCCGTTATTCTAGTTCTAACCCTCGCTCTGCCGCTTCAAGCAGCATGACTGAGCTCCAACGGCCAGCAGGGGGCACCGCGGTGTGCAAGCTTGTGCAGGCCGCACCCGCCCTGCCCTGCGCACCACGCACTGCCCCACACTCGGTGCATTCACGGCCGCAAGCCGGCAGCGCCTTGCCACCCCCACGCCCGCACCGTCGTGGTCGTGGTCGCCCACACACAAAGACGGCGCAGGGCATGGAGCACCCAACGAGGGCATACCCCTCCCCACAACCACCACCAGTGATCACCTGTCGAGCCCAATGCAGCCCGATGAATGGCATGAACCAAACAACACCGTTACTGCCATGTACTACAGTCCTTCGCGGCCACACCCACGCACGCTAATTATTGTCACGGCAACGGGTCTGGCCTTGCCCTGTGCCCTGCACCTTGCTTGGCAGCGTGGAAGCCCACTGCCGGCGTCGGTCCTTCCAAAGTTATTCTCCAGCAAGCTACCGGAGCATAATACCAACCAAACCAAATTATCACCTGCTCAAATCCTTACTAAGTACGTCCCGCCCCCATCGCATGACGGCCGCAGCCCACCCGTGCGTCCTCCCAGCCACGTGCCAGCCAAGGCAAGGCACGCCCGGCGCCGCCAGCATCTGCTGGCACTGCCATCCTCAAACATGGTAATAGTCAACATAAGGAACTGCACCCTATCAACGACGCACGTAGTCCGCATGTGCATCCAGCCCACCGGCAGACAGCGTTCACTGTGTCCCTCGCCGAAACAAGGCAGAGGCGGCTGGGCACCCGCCAGCCGCCAGCGCGAGCCGTGCTCGACATGGCACATTCAAGTGACCTACAATGCCGCCAGCAGCAACCAGCAGATACACATAAGCAACCTCAGTGGTGGGTTGTACTACCTACAGCGACAGGAGTTAGTCCTGCCTATCTTGCGTACACACCATCGCAGTAGCCGTACAGAGCAAAGAATGAAGTCCCAGCCCGCGCGCGCCTGGCAGCCTAGCCGGCAAGCCAGCAACACGCCCCAGCCATAACGCATGCGTGCATTCGTGTAGGGTTGTCCGCCCGCAACTCACGAGCCAGTAAAGCTCCAGGCCCGCCCTGGATAGGGACCCCGCCCGCGCGGGCCATACCACACGCCAACCAAGTGTGGCACCTCACGCCCGCTCCTGCCCTCCCTGCCCGCCTGCTGTACCGCTAGTCCCACGCGCACACCGCATGACACGCGCACAATGCCGCGCAAATGGAAATGAAACGAACCGATGAAGGCGGAACTCAAGATGTTGCCTTATGAACGCCCGCATCCGAAGGTCGAAGGACCCGGCAGGCAAGACCCAGTACAACATGCGAACTGGAGCATCTACCAGCAACCCCCTTCTCGCCGACCCCAAACAACCCACCACCTCTAAAGTGACATCTACCATGCAGTAGCTAACCAAACGTCACCCCATCCATGAAGTGAGAACCGCCGGCCAGGGACTCCCTTCCCCTTCCCCACCCCCAGGAGCCGCATGCCGCTCGAGGCCTGTGCGTGCGGCGCAGGTGGCCGCAGCAGCGGTCCTTTCGAAAGCGCATACGAGGGAACGAGGCATTACCGACACTCCAGCCCTGCGGCCGTCACCGGCGGACAAGGCTCTTGCTCTCTCACTCCACTTCTTCCTTCGGAGTTCCCTCGCACGCAGGCACGCAGACCTGTACGCACAGTCCGGGGCTGGCGAGGCCCGCACTTACGCGCCGGGATGGAAGCACTGGCGGGCACCAAGGCCCGCCCGAGGCCGTGTGCGCACAAGCCACACCCGGCACCCGGCACATGCGTCCGAGCCAGTGGGGCGGCACGCGCAAACTAACAGGCCAGTAGAACCAAGTGCCAACGCCATGCATGGCAACTGGCGGAAAGTGGTGGACAGAGGTACACTCTGCTGATGCATTGAACGATCCATGTTTGGGCTTAGCTTAGGCATCCACCTCCAGCCGGTCTACGTTCTACACAACCACAGGAAACATTCCCTGGCGTGCCGTACACCCAACCATTCTAACTGCACGCATCAACCGCGCGCAAAAGCGCAAGCAGAAGTGCGCGCCCAGGTGGCATAATGCACAACCATGCGTCTCGGTTCAGCTTGCTAGCTAGGACGGCACTGTTCGTTGCGGCTGCCCACCTCTCGGCCGCTGCGTTGCGTGCAGCGCCGCACAACACGTACGGCGGCCCCTTCCCGCACGCACACACGCACGCACTGGCCCAACACCGATCGTGACGCTGTGTGATGTTGGGGACGCACCGTCGCACCTCACACCCGCAGCGTCGGGGAACGGCCCCTGGGCAATCGGGGGCAAGAGGTGCGCCGTCCCTACAACACCAAGGCTTGCCACGTCACACCGTACGCCATTCGCCCCTGATAACCAGCTTCTATTTGAAGCTCGGGCACACCGACATGGACACAGCTACGTCATCAGCACCACAACACTGGCATGGGGTTCAAAGCTGCTGCGCGAGGCAGCAGACACATCGTCCTTGACAGGGCATCAATACTACTTGGGAAAGCAGGAGGCCAAACCTCAAAGCCTTTAGCACAACCCGCGCGCCACTTTATAAAGCATCGCTACAACATTACGCCGCCCACATAGGTTACGGCCAAGTATGGTAGTGCGTGAAACGACCCTAGGAAACTTGCAAAACGCCCTGGCCTCTTAGCAGCCATACAGACCAGGGCGCATAGGTATGCATGAGGTACTAGGGGCATTGCTCTTCTCGGTTCTCGCAGCAGGTATCTGATAAGAGGTTTCAATTCAGCGGCAGCATCCCACAGCATGCCTCTCCAAGCTACGGCGTGGGCGGCGTGGGCCCCTTGCACAGCCCAGTACGCCATACCGCATGCGGGCCGCCGCCCGCCCCAAGCCCCAGCCGCAGGACGGCAGCTCCACCGCCCGGCGGCCCGGCAGCCCTCCCAGCAGCACTCAGACGCCGCCGCCGGCGGCTAGGTCCTGCTGCCGCGCCGCCGCTGCCAGCCACGGGTGCTGCAGCAGCTGCAGGGCGGTGGGGCGGTCCTCGGGCCGCGGGCTGAGAGCCCACGTGATGAGGTCGCGCGCGACGGAGGACACCGAGGCCGGGAACGACAGCACGGCGCGCTCGGGAGCGTGGCGGTGGTGGTGGGAGGCGTGGTGGGGGAGGGAGGGCGGCGGCGCGGCTGTGGGCAGCAGCGGCGGCACGCCCACCAGCAGCTCGTATGCCAGGATGCCCACCGACCATATGTCTGCGGCGGTGGTGTAGGCCAGGGACGGGTTGTCCTTGTTGTCGTCGGGGAAGTACTTGAGGGGGCAGCGCTCAACCTCGGGGGCCTAGGGGGGGCGGGGAGGGGGAGGGCGGGGGGCAGGGCGGGTGGGTAAGGCGGGTAGGTAAAGGGGGTCAAGGAAGGTGCGGGGAAGGCGCCTGGGGCCAGGTACTACGGCGTGGCCCAGGCATGGGCATGGGGCAGCTGGCTGCTGCAGGGGCCGTGCAGTCGTGGTACGCAAGGTGCGGGGCAGCAGGGCGGAGCTGACTGGCGCGCCACCCACCATGTAGCACACTGCACGGGTAGGCGAGGCGGCGGTGGTGCCGGTACCGGGGATGGGCGCGACCACGGCCGGGGCCACGGGAGGGGTGGGGCGCGGCGGGTGGGAGGTGACGTGGGCGGTACGTCAGGCGGCAGCGACCGGCACGGTGGGCGCAGAGGCGGGCCAGGGGAAAGCAGGGGGAAGAGGGGAAAGGAGGGGCATCCAGTCAACACTCCGTGCGCCGTATTATCGGCAGTCTGGCTACGGGTTCCAGCCAAAGGGGCATCTCATCACAGCTCTGGTGCTCGCGCTCTGTCTCAGCCATGGCCCTCCCTCCCTGCACGCCACTTGGTACACCCGCCCTCGCTACCCAGACCGCACTGTGCCCCCACCCTCTGCAGGCCCCACCTGTCCCCGCCCGCGTGACGGCCCGCTCCCTGTTGAGGTCCACCGACACGCCGAAGTCCCCCAGCTTGCACAGCCAGCCGCCACTGCCGCCGCCGCCGCTGCCCCCGCTGGTCCTGCCGCCCGCCACGTCCTCCGCGGGGCAGTCCTCGGGGCGGCACAGCAACAGGTTCTCGGGCTGCGGGGCAGCAGGAGACCAGGCGCATGGCAAGTGGGTCAGCACTGGCGGCCAGGAAATACTTCAGGACCAGGAAAGCCGCGGCACATGGGCTTCAAGGGCCTGTGGCTAAGCCCCCAAACCCCAAAGCGCACGGCAGGCCCTTGCACGTGTCCTTGCCCTTCCCCTCCCCCTCCCCCCTACCTTGACGTCCCGGTGCACGATGCCGCGGCCGTGCAGCAGCGCCAGCGCGCGGCACAGCGGCAGCAGCACCCGGCCGCCCAGCACGCCCTCGGCCAGCCGCGGAGGGGCGTGCGCGTAATGGCCCGCTGCCCCGTCCGCCCCCGCCATGTGCTGCACGGCGCGGTACAGGTCGCCCAGCGCCGCGTACTCCTGCACCAGCACCAGGTGCCGATCGGTCTGGGGGCGGAGGGTGTGTGTGTGGGGGGGGGCGGGGGGGAACGGATGAGAGGCGAGCGGGGAAGAGGACATGGGGCTGTGAGGAGGGTACGCACCAACAGCTGTAGTGTGACAATCCTTTGACGGTTGTGCGATTACATGGTCTTCCTTGCCTGCATTGTACCTCCTGCCAAGCAATACCCCCTTCCTACCTCGAACGCCGCGTACAGGTGCAGCACGTGGGGGCTGCGGGTGGCTGACACGGCGGCGTGGATGGACACCTCCCTGGGGCGGCGGCGGCGGGCAGGGGGGCAGGGGGGCGGGGGGGGGGGGATTGGGTTGGTGCAATGCGAGCGTGGCGAGCGCCACCTGCTGGCCATGTCCACTAGTCCGGAAGCCCGTGCGCTCTGATCCCGCTCCCTGATATACACCTTGGCCCCGGTCAGGCAGCGAAGCCCATGCTCGCCATGTGTGCAGCTCCCACCCCCAATAATTCTCCAGCACCTCCCACCCCCAATAATTCTCCAGCACCGTCGGCCCCCACCTGTGCAGCATGTGCAGCACCGTCTCGGGCACCTTGGAAAGGAAGTACACCTGGGGGGCAGCGGAGGGGGGGGCGGGAGGGCGGGTTAGCGGCTTTGGGGGTGCGCTGGGGGTGTGGGTCAAGGGGCACGCGGCGGCGCACGGCAATGGCGGCACGTGGGAGCATCACGCCACACTGTGCCGACTGTGTCCAACGGCAAGAAGCCTAAGGGCCCGCCCGCTGCCGCAGTGCCCCCTGCTGCCCCGCCCCCCTCCCCTACCTTGAGTGCAACGCGGATGCCAGAGTGGAGGCAGGTAGCCTGGGCAGGAGGGGCGGGGGACAAGGGCGGAGGGTTAGCAGCGGCGCCAAGGCGGTCAAGCTAAGACGAGCACAAACACAGCACCCGGACCCTTCCCGCACCCGCGGTTCCACACAGGCAAACGCCCAGTCTCCCACTTGCCCGCACGTCACGTGCGCACCCTCCCTCCCTGTGTCCTGCCCCTGCCCCTGCGCCCCACCTTGTACACGCTGCTGGTGGCTCCCTTGTACAGCCGCCGCGATATGGCGTAGTCCTCCTCCAGGTCCCAGCGGGCGCGACGCATGGCCGCGGGCAGGGAGGGGCTCAGGCGCAGCAGCCGGCCGCCGGGCGCGGGCGCGGGGGCGGAGGCGGAGGCGGAGGCGGCGGGGCACACCTTGAGGGAGGCGGGGTCCAGCAGGACGGGGTCGGAGCCAGAGGCCTGGTGCTCCAGCACACTGTTCAGCGGCGTCGCCAGGTGGTGGTGCTGCTGCTGCTGCATTGAGGCATGTGTATTAGCGTCCGCCAGCACCGCAGGCCGAACGTGCAGCGAACGAGGGGCGCCGGCCGGGCCCGCCCCATTTACCTGCTTGCCAGTTGACGGCGCGCCGGTGCCGTCGTGTAGGGTGGCGGGCTCGCCCGGAGTGCCCCCTGGTGCCTGCTGCTGCTGCTGCTGGTGCCGCTGTGTGTGCCACTGCTGCAGCTGCGCCGACAGGGACAGGGAGGGGGCGGTGGAGGGCGTGGCGGCGGCCAGTCGGGCGGTGGGGCTGGCGCTGGCGCTGGCGCTGTAGGGCTCCAGCACCACGCGGGGGGCGGCGGCGGCGGCGGCGACGGGGGAGGCGGCGGACAGCGGGAAGGGCCAGTCGGACGGCGGGCCGCCAGCGACGCGGGGCGACTGCGTGGGCGTCTCCAACTGCAGCGGCCTGCCGCCAACCGCCGCGCCGCGCCCTCTGGTTGCATCCAGGTCGGCGGACTGCGAGCAGGGCAGGAAGGAGGCCTGCTGCTGCTGCTGCTGGCGGTGGAGGCGGAACTTGCGGGAGCCGCGGGCGAAGCTGAGGGCCTGACGCCAGCCGCCGCCGCTGCTGTGGCCGCCGCCGCCGCCGCCCGCTGCCGCCACCGCGCTTGGTCCATGTTGCTGCTGTTGCTGCCGAGAGGCCGGCGGCCGGGGGCTGTCGGGGCTGGGGAGACAGTAGGGCTGCACCGCGCGTGGGTGGGCCTGGGGCTGTTGGGCGGCGGGGGATCCGGAGGCGGGCGGGCTGCGGCTGGCGGCGGCGGCGCCACGGGTCGGCGGGGCCAGGTCGGCGGGCTGGCCCGGGTAGCTGAGGGCGGCGTGGGGCGCGGGGTACAGGCTGCCGGAGCAGTGCAGGTAGGACAGCGGGGTGGAGGGTGCCTCGGGGGACAGCGTGTGGCAGCGCATGAGGGGGTCGGGCGAGGAGGCGGTCAGCTGCGTGGCGAAGCAGTCACTGGCACTGGCGTCCAGCTCTGGCAGGGCACTGTCGGAGGCGCCATGCACGCGGCAGGACGCCAGCGGGCCGTCTGGCTGACCGGATAGCGCCCGGGCGCGGTGCTCCCCGGAGGCCGTGCCACCGTTGCTGGAGGGCCCTAGCTGCGCACCGCCGCCAATGCGCATGTGGGGGCTGACTGTGTAGTCCATGGCCGGCGCGCTGGCGCAGAAGAAGGAGCGCGGCGGGCCGGGGCGCTTGGGGGTGACCACCGAGACCTGGGGCTGAGCCTGCTGCGGCTGCGAGCGCGGTGTCGCGTCTGGTTTGGATTTTACTTTTGCGATCAGGGTCGATAGCATTCGGAAGGAGGCGGCCAGTACGCGCAGGCGCTTCTTGGCTGCCGCCGCGCGCCCTTCGACCGACGCGTCGACAGCGACGTCATTTTCAGCGACCATGGCAATGACCTCGGTTGCCATGGTAGCTGTGGCCTGTATGAAAGCTGTGCTAGTGCGCCTTGGCAGGCCTACAGACCGGCGGCCTGGGTTGAAAGCGAATGTGAAAGCCAGGAACTATCGGAGCGACCATAATGCCTTGAACATAATTGCGCAAGTGCAGGCCATGCTATTCAATTTGACGGTCTATGCCGTGGTCGGTGGGAAGGGGCGCTTATGGTTCTGTCCTAGTGGCCTGTCGAGGGGCCTCGCTGCCTGTGGGTGTTTTCACTATGCAACGACAGAAGAGGAACAGCCCTTAAGGTACCAGTTTACAGTAGCAGAAGCACCAATCGTCTTGTGCTTCATGTTTATGCCTGTGCAAAATGCCGATGCCAATTTGCTTTATTCGGTAACGGTCCGTACGGCAACTGACATGACCGACAATATCCCGCCTCCCTCCTTTGGTATCGCCCATAAAAACAATTCCTGGATTGATAACAAGCGAAGGCGCTGGCGGAGGTGCGGGGCATCGGCAGGGAGACACTTTTCACACTGTACTGCGGGGATGCCGCGGGCCGGACATTCTGTCATGTGGGATGTGGAGGTGGCCCCCCTCTCAGTGTCAGGAAGCTTCAATATATGTCATCCCAGCACATTTCCACGTAGGTATGCAGCTACAGTTGCGCCTGTTCGCCTCCACCCTGATTCGCGCTCAGAGGCATATGCCGCAGGAGAGTTCCACATGCACAGCGTTTTCCCGCTCTCGCTCCAAGCGCCCCGAAAGGCAAGGCAAGGCAGCGGAATGGAGCTTTTTGGCCCACATATCTGGTCCTAAACATCCACACAGCCCTCCAGCATCGTTGGGCGTTATCAGCATTTATGCCGCATCTGCTGCAAAAAAACTGCCTGCAGTGCCTCCATCGCAGGGGGCTCCCCTGCATCGCCGCCATGCCCCCAATGCTCATCCTGGACTTGACCTGCCCCGTGCCCCGGACATCCCGAAATAACTGCACGTGTGCACTGCGGCGAAGGCCGCCCGGTTGGGGGCATATTAGCGCAGCAGGCCTTGCGCTGTGCTACATGATTGGCACACATGCGTGGACGAGGCCAACAGCCCAGCGCGCCTGCCCACGAAGGACTGCTGCACCTTGCCCAGCGCGCCGTAGTTGGCACGTGCCACGCCCGGCCACCGCCCTTGCCCTTGAGCACCCAGAAGCACAACAAATAGCAACCTTAGTTTGCTCAGGCCGTGCAGTCTACTGCCTGCGTAGATGCACACATCTATTGCCCTAACCTACCCCTGCCCTTACGCTGCGTGCCGCTTGGGCATCAATGCTTGAGCGTAACTGTGCGCCCTTGCCTGCTTATGTATTGACCTAAACAACAGCATAGTTGCCGCTGGCGCCATGCGTCTATTCGCGCGGTTGCTTGCTTGCCAGCCGGGCCAGCTAGCCCGCAGCCTGAAGGCGCATGCCATGCATACGGGAGCAGGGCACAAGGTGCTGGGTCACCAACAGCGAAGCGCCCTGCCTGCCTCACCGGCCACAGTCGCGGCTAGCTCGCCCCTGCCGTCTTCGCCGTTCCCGCCCCTGCTGCCGCCCCCTGCGCCCGCTCCCGCTCCCTCCCCCGTGCCAGCTGCCTCAGCCGCTGCATGTATGCGTCGGGCAGGTGGTCCGTCACGCAGCTGGGCACCAGCACCAGGCGGTCGAACACGCAGCGGTCGGCCTCAAGCATGAACACAAACTGGGAGCCGTTGCCCCCCGCACCGCCACCACTGCCACCATTCCCACCATCGCCGCCGTTGCCGTTGCCGCCCGCCCCTCCCCCAGACCCGCCCTGCAACACCGCCGCGCTGTCCGACCTGCTGCTGCTGGGGGCCCGGCCGTCCACGCTGCGGCTGCGGCTCCTGTCGTCGGAGCTCCTGGCACCGCCGTTGCTGTTGCCGCTGGCAATTCCACCGCTGCCATTACTGCTGCCGCCCCCGCCGCCGCCGCCGCTGACCACGTCCTTGGCGGCACCCCACAGGGTGGTCGCGCCCGCCTTGACGAAGCCCGCCATCATGCCCAGCAGCCCACCGCCGCCACCGCCGCCGCCGCCGCCGCCGCTGCTCCTCCTCCTCCTGCCGCCAGGGCCGTCGCCGTCAGTCGGCTCCAGGTCGGTGGCGCTGCGTGCCAGCGCCCCTGACGCCGCGCGCAGAGCACCCAGCCCCGAGCCGCTCGCAGCGCCGGTGTCGCTCATCGTTCGGTCGCACGGCCGCGGCACACCGCCATTGCCGCCGCCACCGCCTTCCGCTCTGGTCCCCTGCCCTGCCCCCTCGCCCGCCCCAGGCGGCGGCAGGCATGCCGCATCCTCCGTCACGATCCACAGCACGCGGCCGGGGGGGTACAGCTCCTTGTGCGCCGCGTGCACCGCCAGCTCGCGGATGCCCCGCGTGGCGGCGGCGGCGGCGCTGTCAGCGGCGGTGGCCGTGGCGCCCACCACATTCTTCCGCGGCGCCAGCGGCAGCGGCACCACGTCCGCCAGCAGCAGCGAGTCGTCGCCGTCGCCGACGCTGAGGCTGCGGCCGTGCCGCCCGGAGCGCACTCCGCCGGCGGCACCCCTCGCCCGGCCGCCGGCGCTGGCTGCGGGCGACGCGGGGTCCAGCAGGCCGCTGGCCGCCAGCGCGGCGGTGTCGGAGGACACCCGCTGGTGCAGGCAACCCGAAGGGCGGCCGGCGGCGCCGTCGGAGCCGTCCAGCGGCCCGCGGGAGTGGCTGCCGTCGCGGGATGCGGTACTGGAGGGCTGCGCGGCGGACAAGATTCCGGCGGCAAGGCGAGAGCGCGCCAGGGCGGGAGAGCGTGGGGGCAGGCCGCCGCGTGCGGTGGCATCCCCTGCAGGGCGCTCTGTGCCGCCGGAGGCTGTCGGCCGCAGCGCCCCGCTGCCGGTGGCGGTGGCGCCGACTTCGACGGCGCCGTTCGCAGGGCGGTGGTGGTGGGCGCTGTGTGGCGTGTGCGTGCGGCGCGTGGTCAGGCCCAGCGCGCCGTACTTGCCGTGGGGCGCGGGGCCCAGGGCGTCGGGGCCGGGAGGGGCCTGCGGGGAAACGTAGGGCATCACAAGCTCGGTCAGCACAACATGTGTACTTTGACTTGCCAGTCCAAGGAATCAGGTCCTTGTCCACCCTCGCACCCAAACTCCTGACAAAGGCCTTTAGCTGGCCATTCCCCTTAACCCTCGCGTAACAAGTATACCAAATTCGCTAATTAATTCCAGACAAACTTGTAGCTCCTCAAAGCAAGGCCACCCCGCCCCCTGTAGCCTACCTCGTTCCCCAGCCGCCGACACGTACCCTGCCCCTCCCCTCACCTCAAGTCCGGGCCACACGGAGGTGCGGCTGCCCCACGAGGCCGCTCCCGCCGCCGCCCCCGCGCCGCCCTCCGCCGCCAGCCATCGGTTCACCGCCAACTGTGCGGACCCAGGCACGGAGGCGGGCAGCGGGGGCCCGGCCAGGCCCTCCGGCTGCTGGTGCTGCATGGACAGCTGATGGCCTGCCGCACCCCGCGCCTCCTCATCGTCCGTGGGGTGGTGCCGGCGCCGCCGCTTTGACTCGGGTAGCGGCGGCCGCCCCGAGCCCTCGCCGCCCCACGGTCGCACCCCCTCGCCCGCGGGCCCCGGCTGTCCCCCCGCCCGCCGGGCCGGCCCCTCGTCCCCGCTGCCGCCCCCGCTGGACTCCGTGGGCCCCTCCTCCGCCTCCCCCTCGCCGCTGCCCTCCCCGTCCTCGTCGTCCAGGATGCCCTTCCCGAACCACGAGTCCAGCAGCCGCCGCCGCAGCGCCTCCCACGCAGACAAGGACGGCTGGCCAACGTCAGGCGCCACGCCGCCGCCGCAAAGGCCAGCGCCTGCGTCCGCACCCTCGCGGCCCGCGGCTCTACGCTCCCCCTCACCCTCGCCCCGCTCCGCCCCCAACAGGGGTTCGCGGTCCCCGGACGGGTCGCTAACGCGGCGCACAAACCTCTGGTCATAAAAAGGGCTGGGCCCCAGCGGGGGCATCTCTCCTTCCGCGGTAGCACCCGCAGCCCGCGACGGCGGCGCCAGCTGCCCGTGGGCGTCGCTGACGGCGGCCGCCGCCGCCACAGCTCCGGCGGCGGCGCTGCGGCCGCCGCCGCTGCCGCCTGGGCGGCTGGGGCGCGGCGCGGAGGCCGGCGGCAGGTCCCCTGGGCGCAGGGCGCAGGCGGCCACCCCCAGCGGCGACGGCCCCGGGGCGGGCCGCTTGGCGGGCGTCCCAGCCGCCTGCGTCACCTGCCCCTGCCCCTCCCCCACCCCGTCCACCTCCATGGGGTCCTCCTCCGGGCTATCCGCAAGGGGGTGCGCCAACGGATGCCGCGACCGCCCGCCGGTGCTGCCGACGGCCCGGGGGCTGTCCCCAGCCCCACCTATGGGCCCCTCCTGCCAACCCAGCGCACTACCCCCGCCCAGCGGACCCACGTTCAGGCCCGCGCCCATGCTCATGCTCCTGCCCCCACGCGCCAGGGAGGGCGCCGCGCTGCTCCCGCCGCCCACGCTCCCGCCAGACACCATGCCCAGGCCCACGCTCATGTAGGAGGCGGCGGACAGCATGCGGCTCTCGCACGCGCTCAGAGCCTCCTCGAAGCTGTCGTACCCCGATTCCTCCTCCGTGCCCTCATCGCGGCTGGGCAGGTGGTCCCCGGGGGCCGAGCCAGGCTCCGCCAGCCCGGGTACCCCGCTGCCGGGGGCCGGCGGGTGGCCCCCGGGGTGCGGTGCGCGTGCGGGGCCGCGGAAGGCGGGACCCACTGCGGCCGCCAGCGCGTGGTGGCCGTAGGCGTGGCGCGCAGCCAGATGCTGGGAGGGGCCCTGGTGGTTGGGGTGGAGGTGTGCGTGGTGCAGGGCGGTTGGGCCGGCGGGCTGCCCCCGCGTGCGCGCGGCGTAGGCCTCCATGGACTCGAAGGAGCGCCGCCCCGACGCACCGCCCGGCCCCACACCCAGCGGCCCCACAGCCGGGTCCAGGCCCACCCCCAGGCCCACGTCTGTGTCCAGGTCCGCCCCCACGCCCAGGCGGCGGTTGGCGGAGGTGGACAGCTCGATGGCGGTGGGGGCCCGGCGGCCGGGGGCGGGGGCAGGGGCGGTGCTGCCCGGGCCGCCAGCGGCTGTGGTGCTGGTGGGGGGGCTGCCCTGGCCCAGTCGGAGCGGCAGGTTGGATAGGTTGAGGCTGATGTTGGGTAGGTTGAGGCTGATGTTGGGAAGGTTGGGGAGGTTTGGGAGCGTGGGCAGGGCGGGCAGGTTGGGTAGGTTGATGTTGATGCCCCCCACAAGGTTGCGCGCCTTCTGCAGCAGGCTGTCGGCCATCCAGGCAGCAGGGCTGGCCTGCAGGGGGCAGTGGCGTGCGGTGGTGGGGCGGTCGCAGACGGATGGTGTTTGGTGGCAAGGCCAGGTGCTCATGCCACGGCGGGCTTGCTCGAGGTGACCGGTTCAGTGGCAGACAAGGACGGCTGAGTGTATGTTGACAGCGCCCCTCCAACACTTTATCAAATGCACCGCTTTCAACCACCGCTTTGCCCATTTCCTTGCCACCCCACCTGCACCAGCTCCAGCAGCGCCCTGTCCACGGAGTAGCAGGACAGGCGG
>VFQN01006559.1_pt1 | contig 13171 bp, 18 predicted proteins | sample 3512371 | NCBI WGS metagenome assembly VFQN01 (sample SAMN10412370, study PRJNA504923) | tailings metagenome | isolation source: Replicate 2 from Balatoc abandoned mine | place: Philippines: Itogon, Benguet | collected 2017-08-28
AGCGAGAGGGGTGGGAAACCCCGTGTCCTTGATTGCCGGGATCAGCTCTGTCTCCGGAGTGGGACGGGGCTGGGCCCTGGAAGGGGACCAAAACTGTAAATCCATACATCTGCAGTAAATAAACGCGTGGGATGTCGCGCCCTGACATGCCGGGTGATGGCTGCCCCGGCCCACAGCGAAAGCCCGTGGCCTGGTAACATAGCCCAACTGCGTACTGCTGACCTGTCGAGGTTTGTTATGGTCTCCTGGCTCTGGTCCACCTCCAGGGCTTTGGTGCGCATGCTGCATGTACCGCACACAGTCCACAGCCACAACAGCTAGCTCTCCCCACGAGCACTGTCGTGCGCTGCGTGCAATTTCCAGCACATGTGGTAGGTTGTCCTACACGATCATCTGCCCGATTGTTTAATACTACGCAGGAGGTGACGGAGCAGTTCGGTGGCGACCTGGAGCGCATTGCGGCCGGGGAGTACGACAGCTGGATGCACGGCGGGCCGCTGGCGCTGTTGGCGGGGGTCGTGCTCATGGACCAGTTCAGCAGGTGGGTGCCTGTGTCTACAGTGTACGTCATTGTATGAGTTAAATTGAGCTAACCGTGGGCGGGTCTGATACAGTGAAGGAGCCAAGAGGTGTGCAGGGCGACTTATGGCGATGCAGTGTATCGACAGTGGTGCCCTTCCCAACCATCAGGATTGCCGGCGTTCATTCCATGCCGCCACGACACAAGCGCCATCACCCACCGCCCATATGCATGCCCGTGTGACCAACTTCCGTCCAACAATCGCATGGCTTTCGTTTAGACTGGCCAGTATGCCCTTGTGAACAGGCACGTCTACCGCGGCACGCCGCGTGCCTTCGCCCTGGACGCCAAGGCGCTGGCCTGGGCGCAGCACGCCGTGGTGGGTGCCGTACAGCGCCATGCCGTACAGCCGTGCCGTGCAATAGGGTCGTACCATGCCTTGCAGCCACACGCGCTCACTGCACCAAGCTGCTTCTACCGCCCTGCACAGCTACCTAAGCCCACACGGCCATGCTCCCGCTGCCCTGTATGTGCTAGCGGAAACCCGGAGACTGCGTGCGTTGGTCCTGTGTCCCTGCCGGTTCTTGGGGATGTAGGCGAGAAGCATGTGCCTGGGCGCTGTCACACGCCGTCTCTCTCCTACTCTGCCCCTCCCGGGCCCCTGGCATGGCGGCTTACATGACCCTCCTCTCCCGCGACCGCTCGCCTCCCGGCTCCTGCTCCACGTATGCGCGTACGCGCCCCCGTCGCCATGTACGTTTTGCTGAAAATACAGTGGTTCCCCATCTCTCCCGTCGCCCCGCCCCCAGGCCACGGGCCAGGTGGCGGCGGTGCGAGGCATCATGCGCAACTTCCTGCAGCTGCCCCTCACGCACGCTGAGGACCTGGCCGTGCAGGAGGTGGGGGGCATGGCGAAAGAGGGAGCCCGGGAGCGGTGTGGGGCACTGCCAGAGTCAGGGTCCATTCGTGCGTTGGTCCCCTTACGGGCACCGCCTCACCAGTGCAGCACTCCCCGCATTCCTTCCCGTACGTACCCTTCAGGACTCCCTTACATGTTGATACCCTCTGTGCCGCTGACCATCCATCCCATGCAGAAAGGCGTTGAGTTGGCGGCTGCCGCAGTCAAGGAGCTGGAGGCAGCTGGCCCCTCCGCCGCCGCCGCCGCGCAGTACATGGCCACGGTGCTTAGCTTTGCTGTCAAGCACAGGGACGTGGTGGCCGCGTGGGGGCGCTTCCCGCACCGCAACGCCATCCTGGGGAGGGACAGCACCCCGGAGGAGCTGGCGGGGCTGGCGGACGGCAGCATTCACAAGTTCTAGACGGAGTGGGGGGAGGAGATTTGTGGTTGTTGGTGCGGAGGCGGGAATGCTGCGGGGTGTAGGCATTCGACGAGCAGGGGCGCGCGGCGGTGCTGGGACTGGTATTTGCGATTGATTGACGTTGAAAGTGAGCTATCTGAGTAGGATTACTTATGAAAGCTATGAGTGGGCCTGATGCTGGTGGTAGTGTGACGCACCATGCGCGCGTTGGTGTGGGCGCCGGCGGGGGACGGGACACCCGAGGAGGAGAGGGCGGGCGGGCGGGCGGGCGGGCGGGCGGGCGCGGGGATGAGCAGGCAGTCGTGGTCGGACCGTGATCACTACTGCCTCCGTGCGCCGATGATCAGTACTGTATCTGGTAGATATGCAGGGTGGTGAGGCGTGCAGCCGAGACGTAAGTCTGACACGTGTGCGTATGGCGTGGCGTGTAAAGGCGAAGCAGCGGGCACCATCGGACTCGATGCCATGGTCACCAGGCTGTCAGGTTACGTTTTGAAGGAATGGGCATGTAGGGTTGGTCTGGTTTAGTGAGGCACATGGGCATGTACTCCCATGCAAGGTGCTACCGCTGTGCACAGCTTGACCGCTGACACCTCATGACTGGGGCGACACCTGCGTATCTGCCCAAGGCCATGTGCTGGCCTGACACTAGACCGTGTGTTGCGTTTTAACCCGCGAGCAGGTGTCTGTTATTTGTAGTGGAGCGCGCTCCAAATGGTTGCTTCCATTGTCGTACTGCCGCATTGGCACTGTGGATTTGCGAAAGGCCGGACACGGGTTCACATGGTCAGTGCTGAGGCTCACATAGTCAGTGCTGAGGCCTACGGGCCCACAGTACGTTGGCGGTGCCCCCTGGGGCGTCGTGGCGTCATAAGACGCCCGTCAAGGTGTTGTCCATTTGAGGCTCAACGTTACCCGTCATGTTCGGGAGGCAAGCCTTACAGGGTTGTGCCAGCTTCTGTGCACCCTCACAAAGTCTAGCTGCGTTCCTGCATACCACACATGGTGCGTATGAGCAGGCGGGAGGCAGACGGGGGGCATGTGGGAGGCATGTGGGGGCAGGGGACACCTGCTGTCCGGTCGGCGGCTGGTGCTGGTGTCGCTGGTGCAGCGAAGAGGTTGCAAGGTGCGGCGGAATTCTCCCGGCCTGGTACCGCACTACGATGTCGTGTGCCTTACACGTTTCAGACGCGCGCCACACTAAGATGGGGCTGGACGAGGTGCGTGACGACCCCGTCGACCCGTGCGATATGCTACCTTCGTCTGAATGGTGCGCGCCCAGCAGCAGGGGCCGTGTGCATGTGAGGGCTTAGGGCGTTAGGGGTGGCGCTCCTACAGTGTCAGACGCAATGTGGGCGGTGAACTGGTGCACATTCTCTGGGTTAAGGTGGCGCAGTGGACAGTCTTGACAGTCTTGGCGGTGTGGTACCACTTAGGCGTGTCAGTCTGTGGTTTCCCCTGGTTTTCCCTGAGGCGATACTAACAGACATGAGCGGAAGGAGTAGCGTCAAGGTCTTTGCAGGCACCATATTGCGACCGGGCACTGGCCACTGGGCCACATGGCCGTCACGATGGCCGTCCTAACCGCAGCGGTGACCGCAGTACGGTAAATCTCCATTGTTGCAGCAGTTCGGCCGCAGCAAGACAATGTGATCACTTACATGTGCGCCATGTACAACAGAAGATAAGAAGCCGTTGCGCACACTAAACAGGGCTTACTTCAAGCCACAGCATGCGTTCGCACGTGTGTCGTTCTCCTTGCAACATTATGCAGCACTCCAGAACCCGCGTCATCATGCGCATTGTGACGTCTCCTGTACAGTACCCTTTCAAGAGTATAATTCGCTGTTACAGTGTGAAGATGTCCTCTGGTAACGGAAACTCCGACAGCATTCCTCCACGCGCACGCGATATCCTGCAGTACTGGTGGGACTCCTATCTCCATAGCCTGCGATAGTTTAATAGTAACTCGTGGATGTACAGCTTCGCAGCAATGGCGACCGGTTGTCCGCAGGTTCGGGGAGGGCTATGACAGCGGGGACATTGCCTTCCTCCCGAAGGCCAAGATGCAAACGTGGTTCAACGGAGGCCCGCAGGTTGACAAGGTGTGACCATTTCCGCTCCGCTCCCTCTTGCACAGCACTGGAGGGTCTCCTAGGAAGGGGGAAAGCAGTAAAAGCGCGGGAGTCTGGAGTCGACTGATCCGCGGTGTTGGCACAGGGCGGCAGGGTCCTTGGTCTGGTCAGGTCAGGTTGCATAGGCCCATCTGGGTTTGCAGCCCGTCAGAATCTGTAAGTTAATGACTATGTAGCGGCATGAGCACATGCCAGAGATGTGGTGTCCCCCCTGCATTCACCTGATGCATGGAAGGACCTGGAAGGACCAATGGGCCACATCAGTAACCCCATGTAGTACCCAGCAATACCCACTACAAGTGGTTGAAGGTCGCATGCTATACTCCGGCCCACTCGCAAGCTGCACTGGTGCTGCGCAGGAGGTGACGGAGCAGTTCGGCGGCGACCTGGAGCGCATTGCAGCCGGGGAGTACGACAGCTGGATGCACGGCGGGCCGCTGGCGCTGTTGGCGGGGGTCGTGCTCATGGACCAGTTCAGCAGGTGGGTGATGACCGTGTGCCGATTGCCTCATGTGTATAAGCACGTCTCTGGTGGCGCCCTTGTACGGGCGTGGGCCGATAACGGCGCACTTGGGTTGTCCACCAGATCACCACTAACTGCCTCATCTTGCGCCCGCTACCACGGCACAAGCGCCACTATCCATGACCACGTGCCATTCAAACGTGCCATTCGTCCGGTTGCAGGAACGCGTACCGCGGCACGCCGCGTGCCTTCGCCCTGGACGCCAAGGCGCTGGCCTGGGCGCAGCACGCCGTGGTGGGTGCCGTACAGCGCCATGCCGTACAACACGGCCGCACTATGCCTCGCAGTCAGCAACACGCGCTCGCTGCACCCACCTGCTTCCTTCCACTCGCTCTGCACAGCTACTCTGGGCCGCAACGCGGTGTGCCATGCTCACATGGCGGCCCTGGCCCTGCTGGCGGGCACCCGGGGCGGCCTAAGGACGGCGTGGGCGGCGCTGCATCCCTAGGCGAGCGGGGCCTGTAGCCCGGGCGCCAGCTACGAACGAGTGAACGACAGCCCGTGCACACCTCCAGGCAAAGCATGCCACGCACTGACTTGCCGTCCCTCGGCCTGCCCCTCTGCCCCTCCCGCGCCCGGGCGGCATCCATGGCCCTCCTGCTCTCCCCGCACGTTCGCCTCCCGCATCCTGCTCCACGGCAGCGGCAGTAGCAGCAGCACGTGCGCGGCCCCTCCTCTACCTACTTTCTACCAGCACATGGTTTCCCCACCTCCCACAACTCTCCCCCTGCCCCCACCGTGCCCCCAGGCCACAGGCCAGGAGGCTGCGGTGCCGGGCATCATGCGCTACTTCCTGCACCTGCCCTTCACACACGCCGAGGACCTGGCCATGCAGGAGGTGGGGGGCATGGAAAGGGTTGGAGAATGGGGCAGTGGGGTACTGCACTCATGTAAGTATCGTCAATACGGGAAGTGGGCTGGTGTCTGCACGACAGCGGCAACTGGGTTGGCAAGAGGTGGGGTACTGGGTACCGTTGCCGGAGGAGCTCAGGAGGGGGTCTCCTGCAGGGCAGCAAGCAGCACCGAGGGGGCACTGCGCTTGGGCCTTCCAACTCGTGTAGCAACCCACGTTGCCCGCAAGTGCTTAATTCTTGTCCTGTCAGTCTTACTCCGCACCGCTTGTCAAACCTCCATGCAGAAATGCGTGGAGCTGGCCGGGGCCACGCTCAAGGAGCTGGAGGCAGCTGGCCCCGCCGCCGCCCCCGCCGCGCAGTTTATGGCCAGCGCGCATGGCTTCTCGATCAAGCACCGCGACGTGGTGGCCGCGTGGGGCCGCTTCCCGCACCGCAACGCCATCCTGGGGCGGGACAGCACCCCGGAGGAGCTGGCGGGGCTGGCGGACGGCAGCATTCACAAGTTCTAGACGGAGTGGTCATAGGGGCGGGACTGGTTGCGCTGTGGTACGCGGGCGGCGGCAGGGGCACCTGACGGGGCTGGAACAACTGGACCTTGGGGCCTAGAGGTGGGCCGTCCCAACCACAGATCGGCCTGGTGGCGCTGCGAAGCGCCATGCTCCCTGCGGGTGGGCGGGCCGGCGGGCGGGCTGGAAGCAGATCAGGGCAGATGCGGAGCCGAGTAGGGGCCGTTTTGGAAAGGATGCGGCAGGGGGGGTGCTGTGCGCTGTGCGCTGTGCTCTTGCTGGTGGTAAGGGGGTGCGTAGGTGGGCGAGCGCTGTTTGTGCACCCATGATGTGATATGCCTTGCGATGTTCATGGCGTCCATGCAGCAAGGTACTCATGGTGAGACAGGTATATGCTGCCGCCGTGTGCCAGTGATTAATTGTGCGTAATCACGGCTTTGTGTTTGGCCGGGTTGAAAGGTGCAGGGCGGTGGGACATGCAGCCGACACGTTGTAGGGCTGACACGTGTGCCTGCGTATGGCGTGACGTGTGAGCCGAAACAGCGTAGCACCACAGGTGTCCATGCCGTGGTCACCGGCGTGCGTCTCGAAGGAATGGACTCATGCACATATGCTTCCATACTAGGTGCTACAGTTGGGCACCAGTGGACACTGCTTGACCGCTGACACCTCATGGCTGTACCGCAGGGCCTTTGGTGCGGCCTTGCGCCCTAGCCTGGCACTGAACCATGCAGTATTCAACCTGCATGCTGCTCGTCATTGTAATGGAGTGCGCCTCACAACGTCTACATGACAGCTTCCATTGTCTTGCTGCCGTACCGGAACTGCATGGATATACGGCAGGCCAGGCGTGAGCTCAGTGCGGCGGAGTGTGGGGTTCCTATGATCCCTACTTGGCCGCAGTGCTGGAAAACCTTTTTTGGACGGAGCGTCAATCTGGGGCTCAACGCCACCCGTCGTGCTTGGGTTTTGCGGCAAACCCGAGTAGACTTTTGAGGATCCTTACAGGGGTACGCTGCATAGCAGAACGCATACGCACACACGTCCAAGCGAGGGCCTTGAGCACGTCGCAGCGACCCGTGACAGGTCGGCCTAAGAGCTCATTCAATGCGGCCTTTGGCTGCGAAACCAAGCAGTCCACCACGCACTCGTCCTATAAAAGCTACGTAACGCACATGATGAGCCACCGACATACAGCCTGTGTCCACCAGCCTGTGCCAAACCCACAGCCGCCGGCACAGTGAAAGGCGCTGGCCACACCAGCAGGCACCTGGCCTCACGGTTGAAGTCAGAGCAGGTTCGTTTCCACTCGTCAATTCCTTTGAGGGACGCAAAGTAGGGGGGCACCACACTTTCCACGTTTCCAGTAGGGTCTGGGCCCCGCTTAGCAACTAGCCGCATGGCACAACACGGACTTGTGTCTTAACGAAGATGACAACAGCAACCGCAGAGGTAGCCCAGAGCCCCAGACACACGTTTCAATAATTCAGGCACAGCATCAAAATAATCATTGCGGTCATTCAATGCAAACGTGCCAGTTTCCAGCTCCGAGCCTCCCACAGGCATGCCTAACGAGTTGACAGGCGATACGGCTCACGGACAGCCCACGCCACTTGTGCATTGCATGAGCCCTGGCCACGTGCACTACAGTACGGACCCAACTCCTCTCCAGTAACTCTCCTGCACAGCTTCATGCATGCACTCGTGCAACGCCTGTCGGCGTCAACAAAGGTTCAGTACGGTACCGTGGAAAGCCGCTGTGCAAGATGCAAACGATGAAGAGAACTTGCATCTACGCCCAAGCTGTACAAAACCGGCTAACGCACCACGAACAACTCCTTGCACCTGTACATCCTCCCGCTCACCTGCGCTCACGACCAGAGGCCTCGTACGTATCCACGCATGCATGACTTGACCTCGGCTTTACTGGCGCAGTACCACACACATTGGGCGTTGCTTTTGAGCCAGCTTACGCACAGTACCATATATACCGTACATTGGCCCACGCATAAATCATATTCAATCAATAATAGCGCTGTACCAACCCACCCGGCCAATGCCACACATGCACCCCCCGCGCTTCCAGCCCCCATGCATCCCCCAGTGCCCCCGCCATCCCTGCCGACCCAGTGCACCAATGCGCCTGCACTCCACGACCCACGGACGACGATCCTATGCACCAACACCGAGCAGCACCGAATGCGACAGAGCACTCAGCCCACTTCAACCGCCCCTTCCATCACCTGTACACCACCTCCGCACCCTTACCCCTGCGCCAATGCATTCCTCCCGCATTCGTCAAGCTTGAGGTTGGGGTCTCGCCTCCATCTGTTCCTATCGTTCCGTCCACAAAGTACGCCAGTGACCGGTAAAGTAAGGTCAGTCTGGCTCCAAAGTGCGCCGCTACCGCCTAGTGGCACCCGTCCAAGGCTCCGCATGCTGCATCGCCCGGACCCGTCCTTACACCTCGATCACACTCCGGAACGTCGCCACCGCAGGGCAACAGGCAAGGTGCGCTCAGGACCCGTTGTCAGGCGCACATAGGCAAATAGCCTCAGTTGCCAAAGCCCACACCGCCAAAGCCGCCAGGCCCAAGCGACATGTCCCCCACAGCCCCTTGCTCGCGCTGCTGCCCCTGCCCCTGGCCCTCACAGTGCCCCGCATCAGGCCCCGGCGCCGCCAGCTCAGTACTCACCACTCTTGTGGGCACTACAAACGCGGGGGCGCCTCCCACCTCATCAAAGACCGTCACGGCTGTTGCGTCCATCACCCTGCCCACGGGCTGCTGCTGCGGTGCGCTGCTGCCGGCCGCCGCCCACTGCAGCAGCGCGGCAGGCGCTGCACTGAAGCTGATGCTGCGCGGCGACTGACCCGCAGGTCCATTCGCAGCGCCGCCGCCGCCGCCGCTTGCCCCGGCCGCCCCCCAGTGGCCATAGCTTCCCGCCCGCAGCACCTACAACAGTTGCTGCTGCTGCTGCTGCTGCTGCTGCTGCAGCGTTCCGGGCGCACTGGACGCCGCGTGCCCCTGAGCGCCAAGCGCCAGGCTCTGCTGGCGGTTGCTGCCCACACCCATGCCAGTGCCAGGCGAGTGCGGGCCGTGCGCGACCGTGCTGCCGCCCAACGGGCCCCCGGCGCCCATGCACCACACCGGCGGGTTGCCACCGCCGAACGCGCCGCCGCCGGCGGCGGCGCTGACGGCTGCGACGGCGTTGGCGTTGGCGGCTGCTGCGGGGCCGAAAGCGGACATCATGGGCGCGGCCCCCGGCCGCCCCGGCGCGTCCAGGGGCTGGGCCAGGGCCGGCTGCCCCGTGTGGGCTGGCGGGGGCATGGAGCTGCACTGGTTGGCGTCGTTGGCGCGCGCCTGCTTGCTCTTCCGGTGTGCGCCCTGCAGGACCGACATGCACGCAGCTTGACGCGTGGGTGGAGCGTGTTGTAACAACACGCAACTTGCGGCAGCCGCTGGGCAATGACCTTTTCGGCAGAACGCCCTCTACGCCGTCCCCATCGCCACGAGTAACAGCTGTCACAAGTGTCAGGCGAGACTTCCAGAAGAGATACCATCTACGCGCTGGAATCCTACCTTAAACACGGGCAGACCGCGGTCCTGCAGCCACGTGCCGAGGGACAGGCGCTGGCCCGCGATCTGCGGGGGCAGGGGCAGGGGCGGGGGCAGGCCAGCGGAGCTAATCATCCCATTACGTGGCACTTGTGACTGGCGGAAACATGCCATTTAAGCGGCTGTTGGCTTAGGCAGTGTTTGGCCTACGTGGAGGTGCAGGCTGCGGACGCCAGAGGGCTGTCGCAGCGGCGGCGGAGTGAGCAGCACCAACGTAGGGGCTAAGCACACAGCTTTGCCAGAGTGCCACACAGGCAACCGAGCCGCGCCACACCTTGATGCTGCAGTGCCACTTGGCTGTGGTGGAGCCGCCCTCCTTCTCGAACCTGCTGCGAGACACGAACCTGCACCGGCACGGCAGCACATGATTTGTATGAGAAACCTGCTGAAAGGTACCCACGAGCGCACTAGCAGTGTCAGCTGGGTCAAGACCTGACGCGTCTCTGGATGGGCCACTTGCACCGCCTCACCAGAGGCGTCACCGGCGCTCCCCGGTGCGCGGGAGGGCAGCACGCTTTTGCAGCGGACGCGCTGCATTCTCGCTGTTGTACACACACCGTTCCCGCCTCCCGCCGCAGCCGCACCCACGCCACCAACGCTCATTTCAACTTCCTGCTGCTCAGCCCCCTGGCCCCAAGCCCCCACCCACCCACTCACTGGTCCTGGTACCAGATGCAGTCCTGGCCCGCCAGGTAGCGGTCCGGGTGGAACCTGCCCGTCACCACCACCTGCTGCTTCTTGCCGAACACATACACGTCCACGGGGCCGGGCACGACGCCTTGGGGTGGGGCCCACGACCCGGGCGGCAGCAGCGCCGCCAAGCCCGCATTCGCCAGCGCCGCCGCCGCCCCCGCCGCCGGCGGTGCGGCGCCCCCCGCGCCCCCCGCGTTTTCGTCATCTTCGCCTTCCTCGGAGCCGCTGCCGTCGTACAGCGCCTCCTCAGCGCCGCCGCTGGCGGCGCGGTCGAAGGCCATGGGTTGCGCGGAGCCGGAGCGCGACGACGGGCCGCGGCGGCGTTTGCCCACTGGGCCGGCGGCGGTGTGGCCGGCCCAAGGAGGGACGGCACCTGCGGCCGCGGAGGTCAAGAATGCAGCCTGGGCTGAGGACTGGGGTGCGGCGCTGCTGGTGTTGCTCATGGTGGGCTGGCCAGCCGGGGTCTTGAAGCTGTGGGGCTGCTGCGTCAGGGGCTGGTGGTGGCACTGCTGCGGCTGGTGGTGCTCCTGGTGGTGGTGCTGCTGATGCAGGAAGGGGGGATGCAGTTGCTGGTGCTGCTGGAGCTGCTGGTGGTCCTGGGGCTGGTGCATAGAGGGTACCTGGAGTTCCGCTGGCGGGTTCCGGGGCGCGGGCATGGAGGTGTGCAAGGCCCAGGACGGCTGTTGGTGGTAGTCGCGCTGCGGTGGATCCGCGTGCGGGGCATGGCCCGTGCCCCGAGGCACCACCTGGAAGGGGCTGGTGCGGGTGCTGGGGCGGCTGTGGGCGGCAGCGGCAGAAGGTTGGGCGGTGATGGCGGGGAAGTACGGGACGGCGGCGGTGGCACAGGCCGCAACCTTGTCCTTGAGGCTCCTGCATGCGCAACAGACTAAAGTCATGGATCCCGCAGGCGTGCACGTGGAGGGTGCGGCGGGCGCTGCCTTCGGCGCCGAGCAAACAGGTGCCACGCACTGCGACAAACAGGTATAAGAAAAATAAGACGGTAACCCTCCGGACCCTTCGGCTTCTACAGACGGAACGTGGTGTCCCCTCACCAGGCCATCTTGAGCGGCTCGGCCATTGAGCCGTCCCTCAGCATGGCGCCGAGCACCGAGCCCGGGTCGGTACCAGCGCCGCCTGCGGAAGCAGCAAGTGCAGCCAGCCCAGCGCCGCCTCCGCTGCTGTGCGCGTCGCCGGCAGCCCCGCTGACGCCGCTTGGCGGTTGGACCGAGGGGCTATGTCCCCGCTGAGGCTGCTGTTGCTGTAGCTGCATCGTCGCTGCGAGGGCGTTGTGCCCTGGCAGGTTGGGGGCCCCGCTGTCGTTGACGGACGCAAGGACTGGCAGGGTAGCGGAGCCGGTGGAGGGCACCAGGGCCCCCAGCAGGGCGGACATCTCAGGCAGCAGAACCATGCTGTCCAGCGTGGCCAGGTTTTTGGGATCTAGAGACTGCTGTTGGGGCTTCAGTGGAGGGGCGGGTGACGCCCCTGCGGTCTGCTGCGCGGGAGCGGGCTGGGCTGTTGCGGCCCCGGTCGATGGCCCCGCTTGGTTGTCCCGCTGTGTTGTCCGGCCGCCGCGAGGCTTTAGCGAAAGCCCTGAAGATAGCTGAGATGTTAGCATCTCCAGGAATGATTGCATTCCGGTGCTACTGTCGTTGTGCTGGGCGTTTTCGCGAGAGGATGTGCCCGCCGCGCTCCCCGCACCCGGGGGCGGCATAGCTTTCTCGCCGCGCGGTTGCATCATGCTCTTCCATGGAAACAGGCCTGTGTTGCTCGTTGCTAGGGTCTTTAACAGGTCCTGGACGCTTTTCCGCTCGAGTAACGCACTAGGCGTCACGTCAGGAGGGCCCCCGTCAGCGTTGGACGTCCTGACATCCACCTGGTCCTCCTCATCGTCTGACAGGCTTCCAGAGTGTGTGGCAAACACTGTAGTAGGGGGTGCTCGAGGCGCTGAAAAGTCACCTGCTGCAGTGGTTAAGGGACCGGGTGACCCGTCGTCGTTGGCTTCAAGCCGGCTGTCCCTATCGAAAGCACTCATCGGCGTAACAATCATATATCGGGGGAGTTGTGGTGCGCAAAGGGCTCAGTTCGCAACGACGCTTACGACTGTATCAACCCTGTCGAAGCAGGCTGAGTTGGAGGTGGTTGCTATGCTGTGTGAGCTGGACATACAACATACATTGAAACCACAGTCATACAGTCTGACATGAATTGGCGAAGAACGCTGTCGTACGTTGTACCACAACTCGTTCGCAACCTTGTGTCGCGCAGGCGAAAGGACACGCAACGCCTGCCTTACGCGAAGATCTCATTCTTGTAGCTTCTATATACTGCTGTCGTTCCGCAGCTGTGCAAGGCCAGCAACCGACGAGGTCCAGGATGTGGCTGACTGTGCCGTCCGGCAAATGCAAACGTGTCAGCTATGATAACGTGCCAGCTATGACTTGGAAGGACTTAGATGCCAACTGGCTGTTGCGCGCGCGCCGATGCATCAGTGTGGGTCAGGCCAGGCCTGCGCTGCAGGAGCTCTCCTGGCGCCTTGGCAGGTCCCCCTGTGCCGCTGTGGCAGGCCGTGCGTCTCTGGGTGCATCTTCCTAAACCTTCGACACTGAATCCACCATGAGTGCACGCTTTGCCGTGTTGGCTTACGCATATGACGTGGCTTTGGCGTATGCATCGCCGTGAGCTCGGGCCTGGGAGTGGGGGCGGGCTGCGGCACGACAGATGACCTTGAGGACCTACCCGCAAAAAATAGGTCTCCGATAATCCCATAACCCTTCTCCTGAAAAAAAAAAAAAAAAAAAAAAAAGATGACGACAGAATCTGGCTAAGAGCTGTATCATAGGCTGTAGGTACCCGCACAGCGGCACACAAGGCTGTGAGGCTGTGGCGGCTGGCGAGGCACCTGAGCCCTGATCCTGCATGCCGCATGCACGGGCTTGGGGCAGCTATACGCATGTTCGGGCATCAGCTGGTAGATGGTTTCCCATTCCCTGTCTCAGGACCCCTTC
>VFQN01006560.1_pt1 | contig 13171 bp, 10 predicted proteins | sample 3512371 | NCBI WGS metagenome assembly VFQN01 (sample SAMN10412370, study PRJNA504923) | tailings metagenome | isolation source: Replicate 2 from Balatoc abandoned mine | place: Philippines: Itogon, Benguet | collected 2017-08-28
ACCTGCTGAAGAACCCTGCATTTACCGGAAAATTCCGCCGGCAAAGCCGCAGGATCTGGAAAGCGATCGCCGGCTGCTCGGCGGGCCACGCACCCGGACCAACGAGTTCCTGCGCGTGGTGCGGATCTGTGCAGAATTCATCCGCGGGTTTCGGGCGTTGCACTTCCTCGGTCCCTGCGTGACGGTGTTCGGCTCGGCTCGCTTTCCGGAAGATCATCCCTATTACCGGCTGGCTCGTGAAGCCGGCCAGGCGATCGCGCAGCGAGGGTTTGTGGTGATGACCGGCGGCGGACCGGGCATCATGGAAGCGGCCAATCGCGGCGCGCGCGACGTCCAGGGGAAATCGGTCGGGTGCAATATCATTCTGCCGCACGAACAGGATGCGAACCCGTACATCGACAAGCTGGTGACGTTCCGCTACTTCTTCGTCCGCAAGGTGATGCTGGTCAAGTACTCGCAGGCGTTCGTGATCCTGCCCGGCGGTTTCGGCACGCTGGACGAGGCTTTCGAGGCGGCCACGCTCATCCAGACCGGCAAGATTTTTCGCTTCCCGCTGATTTTTATGGGCAAGGACTACTGGAAGCCGCTGTTCGACATGCTGCGGGACACCTTCGTCGCCGGCGGCACCATCGACCAGGGCGATCTCGACCGCCTGATCCTCACCGATTCCATCGCCGACCTGCAAACCGAACTGGAACGCTGCCCGTCCATTCCCCACCAGCGAATCGGCGAACGCATCGTCAACCGCCTCTGGCGATTCACGCAGGTGTTTACAGATGGCGAACCAGAGGAGTCCCATCGGACCGGGGTATAGTCGGTGAGGCGCTGCTGTCGTTCATCTGCTGAAAAATTTCTGATTTCGCACATTTTTCACCTGGCAAATCCATCGGCTCATCTGACCCGACTCTGAAAACTGCTGTATCCAGGCATCACTGCAGCCGTCCTGAGGCATGGAACGTGAAATGCCATTCACAGGTCTCTGGCGTTACAAGAGGATGATACCTGGGTAACATCCCGGCCATTGGGATGATACTTTTTTGCGGAAAAGTATCGTTGGCTATCGTCGTCGATAGTCGCTTATCATCCGCTGGGCATTGTCGGAAATCTGGCAGGCATTACGGAGTTAATGCCGATTATTCCTTAAGATTCTGTTGGGTAATGACTTGGACAGAAATGATTTTCTTGAAACAGCCCCGGGGCAGCTGCGAAAGAGTCCAGAAGGGTATCTGGCGTATGTTCCACATCCGTTGCCACCGGATCTGACGTTCAGTGGCCGACTGGTGAAAATGCTCACTGATGCCGAGCGGACCCTGGGGGAACTGGCCGGCGTTGGCGGGATGCTTGTCAATCCCCACCTGCTGATTCGCCCGTTCATCAAGAGGGAGGCGATTCTCTCCAGCAGGATCGAGGGAACCGTCACCCGCCTTGACGAACTGTTGCGCTTCGAGGCAGAGCCTGAAAACCCGATTTCGCAACCTGACGACCTTGAGGAAGTCCTGAACTATGTCGCAGCGCTCGATTTGGGATTACAGCGTCTCCAGGAAGGCTTTCCTCTTTGTCTGCGATTGCTAAAGGAGATTCATGCCCGGTTAATGCAGGGCGTTCGGGGAAGTGACCGACACCCGGGCGAATTTCGCCGGGTGCCGGTATTCATCGGACGATTGGGACAGGATTACGATTCCGCCCGGTTTGTCCCTCCGCATCACCTGGATCTCGATCCCCTGCTGCAGCACTTTGAACAATTCCTGAATCAACCGGGCGATCTTCCGATTGTGGCCCAACTGGCACTCGCTCATTACCAGTTTGAAGCCATCCATCCCTTTGAAGACGGCAACGGCCGGTTGGGGCGATTGCTGATCACTCTGCTCCTCTGCGAGCGAAAGGTGCTGCCCCAACCGCTGCTTTACCTCTCTGTCTACTTCGAGCGGCACGATACTGCTTATCGCGATCACCTGCTGGCGATCAGTCAACGCGGCAGCTGGTCTGAGTGGCTGGAATTCTTTGCCGCCGGAGTGACCGAACAAGCTCGCGATGCCCTGATTCGCGGTCGGCGGTTGATGGAATTGCAGCAAATTTATCGCGGAAGAATGCAGGCTGCATCACAATCCTCGGGGGTACTCGTTCTGGTTGATCACCTCTTTCAGGCCCCGTTCATAACCGTGCCAGGTGTACAAAAACTCTTGAAAGTCACTCACCGGGCAGCCAGTCTCAATGTTCAGAAACTGATGGAAAATGGCATCCTGCAGGAGATCCAACCGCCCCGAAAGACGAGCCGGATCTACTATGCACCGGAAATTCTCCATCTCCTTGACGCAGAGCTTGAACAGGGAACGGCAACTTCTCCATCAGCACGATCCCAAGGCTCCTGATAGCGCCGTCCTTCATTGAAGCGATCAGCCTCTCGAACGGAACAGATCCGCCCCGGGCAGTATTAGAAAGCTTTGACGGACGATACGCTGAAGGGACTGGAGTAAAGTAACCGCACAAATGATTGCTGATTTTCTTAAACAGCCCGCTCTCAGCCGCAGCGGGAGGTTTGCAGCAGGTTGTGGATGTAGGGGTCGGAGAGGCTGCCGGCGATGTGGCGGGCTCCGTCAAAGTTGTGAGCGGCAGTGAATTCGTGCGGGATGGAGACCACGTGCGCACCGGCGGTCACTGCGGCTTTCGTGCCGGCCTGGCTGTCTTCCATCACCAGCATTTCTGCCGGTTGCACGCCCAGGAGTTCGGCTGCTTTCAGGTAGATTTCGGGGTGCGGCTTGCCGTGGGTGACGTCTTCTGCGGTGAGGGTGATGGCGAACCGGGGCAGTAGCGCGAACTGGCCGAGGACGTCGGTCAGATAGAACCGGGGGGACGAGGTGGCGACGCCTTTCGGCAGGCCGGCAGATTCAATGGCGTCCAGCAGTTCAAACAGTCCCGGCATCGGCGCGAGTTTGACGGCCAGCATTGCGTGGAAGATCTCGCGGGATTCTGCCAGCAGATCTTCCGGCTTCTCGTCCAGTTTCAGATAGGCGACCAGGGCCTGAAACGATTCCACCGGCCGGCGACCGATGAGGACGTTCATGACATCCAGGGTCATTTCGAGACCGCGGCGGCGCAACAATTCCCCGCCCGCTTCATAGAACACATGCTCGGTATTGAACATCAACCCGTCGAGATCGAAACAAACCGCACGAATCGGCACAGACACAGCGTTACTTTCGCAGAACAGGAAATCGTTGGGCCTGTGGTGCAGACCCGTTGTTGGTGGAGAGAGCGAGTAGGGACTAGCGAATAGCCAGATAGAAAACGCTTCGCGTGCTGGAACCGCATACCTGCATTTTCTGGCTATCCGCTATTCACTGACCGCCTTTCCGCCCCGATAGCTCCAGTCCAGGATTTCCATCGGGTGCAGAACCGGGATGTCGCGGCCGGAGTCGCGAATCGCTGCCTGAATCTGCAACGTGCAGCCGGCGTTGGCGCTGATGACGGCTTCCGCTTCCGTGGCCACAATGTTTCCCAGCTTGCGCTGGGCCAGGCGGTCGGCCATCTCCCCTTCCGTCAGATTATAGCTTCCGGCCGCTCCGCAGCAGATCTCGGATTCTGCCAGCGGTATCAGTTTCAGGCCGGGAATCTGTGCCAGCAACCGGCGCGGCTGTTCACGAATCTGCTGGGCATGACACAGGTGACAGGCATCGTGGTACGTGGCGGTCAGCGCGACCGCACCGGTCGGTGGCACGAGTCCGAGATCTGCCAGAAACTCGTTGACATCGCGGATCTTGCCGGCGAATTTCGCGAGATCCGCCTGCAGCGCGGGATCTTCCGGCGCGACTTCTTCCCCCATGTGACCGTAGTCTTTCAGCATCGAACCGCAGCCGGCGACGTTGACGATGACGGCATCAATGTCATCCGCTCCCAGCGCTTGCCGGTTCTGGCGCGCCAGTGCCAGGGCAGGCTGACCGGCTCCGCTGTGATAGTGAATGGCTCCACAACAGGCCTGGGTGCGGGGAACCACCACTTCACAGCCGTTCGCCTGCAACACCCGCGCAGTGGCCCAGTTCACATGGTGGAACAGCGCGTCTGCAACACAGCCGGTGAACAGGGCGACGCGGGCTCGCCGGGGACCAATTGCCGGCAGGACTTCGGGGAGGGCGGGTTCGCGGGTTCGCAAAATCGGCAGCAACCGGTGCATCCGCCGGAGCGGTTCCGGCAGGAGTTTCAGCAGGCCTGTGCGTTCTGCCAGGCGATCCAGTCCCAGTCTCTGGGCGATGCCGGCCGGGAACAGCGACCAGCGCAGACGGCGGGGATACGGGAACAGCCCGTACAACACCCAGTTCTGGAACCAGCCGTGGGGAGCGGGACTGCCGCTGGCCTTGCGCGCGGTTTTCATCTCGACGCGGAACGGTTCGATCAGTCGGCCGTATTGCACACCAGAGGGACAAGCCGATTCGCAACTGCGACAGTCCAGGCACAGATCAAGATGCCGGCTGACGGAGTCGGTGAGTTCCAGGCGTCCATCGGTTACGGCACGCATCAGATAGATGCGACCCCGCGGACTGTTGTTTTCATCGCCCGTTTCCAGGTAGGTCGGACACGAGGCGGTGCAAAGGCCACAGTGCACGCAGTCGAGAAACTTGTCGTAGTCAATGGACTGGCCCAGCTGCGGCAGGGGCGATGGGGCGGAAACCGGGGCAGGCGAATCTGGCATATCAACAGCCGCTGGGGGGAGTCGTTCAAAAACCGGGGAACTCAGTCGGGTGGCAGTCATCTACTGGTGGTGCAGGGTTTGTTACGGTGGATTGTATCAATCCGGAGTGACCCGCTCGCCCTTCCGGGTGAGCAGGAATGCCACTGGATCAGGCCTGTCATCCATCTCTCGCGAACCCGATGCTCGCCTCGAAGGGCGAGCATGCCACCCGATAATGACCAGCAACGCCTGACGGCACTCACTACGAACCTGGCACGGTTGACCAGGAAGCCCACCTGATTTCAGGCAGCAGGCGAGCCGACCGATTCTTATTCCAGCGCTTCGGCCAGCACGCGACCGTCGGTGTTCGGGAACGTGACGCCCAGCAGCCGGGCTGCTGTGGGGGCGACGTCAATGTTTTCGATCATATCGAGTTTTGTGCCCGGGCGGACCCCGGCGCCGGCCATGACGAAGGTGGCATTCATCCGCGGATTCGTCGACAGGAAACCGTGGGTGCCGAGCGTAGTCGTGCTGGTGATGAGCACCTCTTCTCCGGTGGCAGTGCCTGCGAAGCCGTAGCCGTCTTTGGCGACCAGAATCAGGTCGGCCATCTGCTCGTAGACGTCGGGATGCGGAAGTCCATACTCCGCGAACTGATCGGGCGTCAGAATCCCGGCAATGCCTTCCTGATCCTTGAACAGCTCCATGATTTTCTTCTGATCGTCGGCCTTTGTTTGCGGCTGGGTCAGGTACAGCATGCCGATACCGCCTTCCGGATAGACCTGGGCCCGGGCTGTGGTGACGTTTGAACCTTCCACGGTCAGCAGGCCGGCCTTGCGCAAGGCGACGTTGGGCAGCAGTGGTGGCGGGAGGGAATTAAAACCGTGATCGGCGACGACAAACACGGTGGTCTGGTCACGGATGCCGGCGTCCTCCAGGGCATTCAGGACTTCCTGAATCCAGCGATCGGCGGCAGCCACTGCCGAGTAGCCGGCCGTCGTCTGCGGTCCGTATTTGTGATGAGTGGAGTCGAGATTCAGCAGGTGCAGCAACAGGAAGGGCGGTTTTTGGGTGCGGATGGCGTGGCAGGCAGCATTGGTCCAGATTTCGTCCCGCATGGGGCCGGTGATCTTGTTGAAGCTGGCCCGCTGATCGGCGGTGAACAGGCCGGCAGCCTGCATTTCATCAAGGAACGAGGTCGTGGAGTATTTGAGCGTATCGGGCGAATCCGGAAAATCGACGGCGAGTGTGCCCGAGTTGCGGGTGCAGGGCCAGTTGATGCCGACGGTCGCCTTGCCCTGGGCGTGCAGCACGTCGTAGAGCGTGGGCACATGCACGAGGGCGGACTTGTCGGTGCGGGAATTCAGGCTGACCGGCAAGCCGGGCCCTGCCTTCTCCAGCACGCCGTTGAATAACACGCCGTGTTTTTCCGGGCGAACGCCGGTCACCAGCGACGTGTGATTCGGCCAGGTCACCGACGGATTCGAGACCTTCATTCCTTTGGCGACCGCACCGTCCGCCGCCAGCTTGCGGATCGTCGGCATCGACGCATTCGGGTCATCGAACAGATAGGCCGGCAAGCCATCGACGCTGATCAGCACGATGTGTTTCGCAGCCGGCTCCGCGGCTGCCAGAGATCCGCAGCACATCCCACCCGTCAACAAGGTCAAAACCGCCAGCCACTGCCGCACCATTGGTCGCACTCTCACTTCGTGTCCAAACAGGAAAGCATTACTTTATCCGAAACCGGCCAGACGGCGAAGCTATCCCGCGGGCCTCATCCGGTTTTCATCAACCCTCAATCTCATCTGCCCACACTTGCAGCTTCGCGATTGACGGGATTCGTTGTGCTACCACCACCCGTAGAACCGCGAAAAATAATGCGCTGCCAGCCCAAAGCCGAAGATGACCACGCTTCTGCGCACCAGCGTCCGGTCGAGCCGCCGCGCGAACGCTGCCCCGAAAAAGCCTCCGCTGACCGCTGCGACCGCCATCGGAAGAGCGTGAGCCCAAGAGACCTCGCCGGCCACGACGAACAGAATCGTGGAGGTCAGGTTAATGGCCGAGCCGAACAGCGCCTTGAGCGCATTCATCCGGTGAAAGTCATCAATACCGATGATCGCCATCGCGCTGAGCATCAGGATGCCGATCCCGGCGCCGAAGTAACCTCCGTAGGTCGAGACGATGAACTGAAACGTAATGATCCCGACGACTGCCGGCAGTGGTGGTTGATCATGGTGGCGGCCGATGCCGGTCCAGCGGGCAATCCACGGCTGAAAGGCCAGCAGTGAGGTGGCAGTGAGGATCAGCCACGGGACCAGTAACTGGAACCAGTCGGCCGGCAGGACGATCAGCAGCCAGGAACCCAGCGTGCCGCCGATAATAGAGGGCGGAAGCAGCCAGATCACCCACTTCCTCGTTCCGACCAGTTCCCGCCGGTAGCCCCACAGGCTGCCCAGTGAGCCCGGCAGCAGGGCAGTGGTGCTGGTGGCATTGGCGATCACTGAGGCAGCGGGAGTGCCGCCGAGGACGAATATCAGGGTGGGAAATGTCAGCAGGGTACCGCCGCCGGCGACGGAATTGATCACGCCGGCAGTGAACGCCGACAGACACAGCCACACGTACTCCATCGAGAACTTCTTCACTTTCAGAACTCAAAAGAGAATCGCGAACCCGCCAGCGGTCCACATCGATCGCTGGCGGGTTCGCGATTCTGTTTGAGAACACTATAAAATCGCCAGCGGATTCCGCCGGTCTTCAAGCGTCCCGCGGGTGACACCCACCCGGTTGGCGGCCTTCAGCGATTGCCAGACCTCGGCACCGGCGATCCGGCCTGCCAGCAGGTTCTGATAGAGTTCCACGATCGTTCCGACCTGTTGCGGCGACTCTTCCAGCAACTCCACCCGGAAATCACGCACGCCGAGCGCCAGTAACTCAGGGACGATCTCGGCCGCGCTTTGCGGGACGGCGTTGAACAGGGTGTTGCGGCAGCCGACATCGGCCGTCAGCCGGTGTTCCATCCCGACGCGGTCCCGCAGCTTGACGACATGCTCGTCGCAGGGCCGACCGCAATTCGTCTTGTTGGTGCCGGGGGACAGCACCGCACAGAACACGCAATGCTCCATGTGGAACATCGGCATGTGCTGGTGAATTACCACTTCCAGCCAGGCAGCGGGTACGGCCTGCACCAGCGTCAGCAGCTGATCGCGATTCAGATCATACGAGGCCGTGACGCGCCGGGCTCCCTGGTCCATCAGCCATTGCACGGTCAGATCGTTGGTGGCATTCAGGGAGAAGTCTGCGATGGCAGGTTGCTGCTGCTCCGTACAGAACCGCAGTCCCGCCAGATTCCGCACCAGTACGGCATCGGGAGCGTCCCGCAACATCACGCGGAAGATGCCCGCTTCGTCCGGCTTCTGGATGCGCGGCGTCGCCAGCACAATCCGGCGTCCCGCAGCGCGAGCCCGCTCGACCGCCGGTCGATACTCGCGGATGTCCTGAAAGTCGGCGATCAGGGACTGCACGTCGAGCGTCGTGGCAGCTTCCAGTTGCGCCAGGGTCCGGCACACCAGATGCAATCGCGGTGGCTCGTCGTCAGGAGCTTCGACGCGCGGCGGAATCGAGGATCGCAGTTGGGCCAGCACATTCCCGTCTGCCAGCCGCCGTGACGGCGGCAGGCCGGACAACCGGTCCAGTTCCGCAATCAGATCACGCCGCAAGCGGGACAGCACGCTCAGCGGCGCCATCGGCTCGCCGTCAATGGTCGCACATACATCTCTCAGCTGATAGACCGTGTGACCCAACCGGCCCAGTTGTTCGTGCAGGAACTCAAGGGTCAGGGGATGCCGCCTGGCGGTTTCCAGCGGTGTCTCGGAAACGACTTCGGTCGTGATGCCGGTGGCAGTGGTGCCGCGGATCGTCAGCGGTTGCCCGACGATCGCCGTCACCTGCAGGTCCAGATCGACGCGGCGCACCGGATCGGCCGACGTGTACGAGCGCCGCAGCCGTGCGGTCAGTTCCGGATCGTCGGTCTTCCAGACGGCCTGGCCGATCTGCAAACGGGAGAGATCCAGACTTTCGCGAGCGAATTCGAGCGTCACCCGTCCGGAAGCAGCGACGTCTTCCAGGCGTTGCGAACCCCGATAGACGCCGTAAACCCGACCGCCCTGTTCTTCGTCCGCTGCCCGGTTCCCCTCGAACACCACGCCGTCGCCCCGACGGATCGGGCCTGCCAGCTGAATCTCGATGCGCGCGCCGTAGATGTTCAGAATCTCGCCCAGATACACGCCACGTTTGGCCGAACTGAGTGCCGGGACCAGCATCTTGTGATCACAGCCCTGCAGCCAGCCGGGCGAGAAACCGCGGGAGAACGACAGTTCCATCTCGCGGACCTCGTCCCTGGTCAGCTCAACCGGTTGACCGGCGGTCGTCTGGTCGAGGGCCTTGCGATAATGCCGCGTGATATTGGCGACGTACTCCGGCGTCTTCAGTCGGCCTTCGATCTTGAACGAACTGACGCCGGCGGCGATCAGTTCCGGCGTCAGTTCGTAAGCGGCCAGATCCTGCGGGCTCAGCAAATAGCGCTGGTCACCCAGGTCGACATCGCGGCCATCGCAGATCAGTTCGTAGGGCAAGCGGCAGGCCTGCGCACATTGCCCGCGATTGGCACTCCTGCCACCGAGCGATTCGCTGGTCAGGCATTGACCGGAGTAAGCGACGCAAAGGGCTCCATGCACGAACGCTTCCAGTTCCATGCCCGACTGACGATGAATCTTGCCGATTTCGCGTATCGACAACTCGCGGGCCAGCACCACCCGTTCAAAGCCGAGTTCCGCTGCCACGGCAATGTTCTCGGCACTGGTAAGCGTGAACTGGGTCGAGGCATGCAGCGGCAGGTCGGGCGTGATCGCACGAATCAGGCGGGCCAGGCCGATGTCCTGGACCAGCACCGCGTCGACTCCCGCGATCGCCATTTGACGCACGGTGTCTTCCAGCGTCTCCAGTTCATCCGCGAACGCGAGAGTGTTCAGGGTCACGTACCCTTTCACGCCGCGCTGTCGCAGGAACGACATTACTCCGGATAGTGATTCCAGCCCGAGATTGGTCGCCCGGGCCCGGGCATTGAAGCCGTGATTGAGGCCGAAGTAGACGGCGTTTGCCCCGTTCTCGACCGCCGCGCGAATGCACTCCTCATCACCGGCCGGAGCCAGCAGTTCCACGGATTTGTGAGTCTCGACCGTCATCATTCCTGCAGACTGTGTTCGTGGCGAACGGGAAAAGGCTGGGGCAGATCATGTGGGCTACAAGACATGATCAGGGAAAGCATGGGTGGCATGCTTGCCCTTCAAGGCAAGCATGTTTGACGTATTGGCGGGATTTTACCTGCCAGCATTCCGGACATGCTTGCCTGAAGGGGCAAGCCTGCCACCCGTCGAATTATCACCCTTCCAGCATATCCCGCTCAGCGGCGGTCACAATCTCCAGAGCGACGGAACCGGATAATCCTCCCGGTTCCACACACCGGGAACCGGCAAATTCCAGTTCAATCCGCAACCGGTTGCTGCTTTGCAGCCAGGGCGTAATGTCAAAACGGTAGACCGGTAGCGATTCTTCCAGCGTTCCCGGCCGGTGTTCCCGCAGCAGTACCTGGCCGTGGCCGCGGACCTCCTCCAGCACCAGCCAGACCACATCTCCCGGTTCCAGTCCCGTTGGCCGGTGAAATGTCCGTTCAAAAATGGCCACGCCGTCGACCGGTCCGAACAGTTCCTGCCACGACTGCGGCATGGTCACCCGTCGCCGCTCCTGCACCACCCCCGTTGGCGGAGTGACGTCCCACGGTCCCCGTAATTCAATCCGGTGTGGCAAGGCGGAGAACTCGCTTTCATCTGAATGCAGGGGAGGTCACGGAACGGGCGGGAGTTTTTTTAGCCACGGATTGAACACGGATGAAACACGGATCATTACAGAGGAAAAGATCAGGAGGCGCTGATCGGAACCTGTGTCAGAAGCTGAAAGACCCCTACAAGGAATTCACTCGCTGTCTTTTTGCTTTTATCCCTGTTTCATCCGTGTTCAATCCGTGGCTAAACTTTCCTCTTCCCCCGCATGACCTCTTCCCCCGCATGAATAGCCCCCGGAGACCGGTTCTGGCAGGATAGTAACGGATTCCGGCCCGGCTTCGCATCCCGTAACGACTGCTGCCATGATTCCGCTGCGCGACGACATTCCCACGCACACGTTTCCGTTCGTGAACTACGCGCTGATTGCGGCCTGCGTGGTGGTGTTCTTTTTCCAGGCGACCGCTCAGGACGGCGGCGAGCGGATGATCATCGAGTATGGAATGATTCCGTCGCGGGTGACCGGGCTGCAAGCGAAACTGCCGGCGGAACTGCAGCAGCATCCGGAAGTCCAGGAGATGCTGGCGCTGCAGGCTCAGACTCCACCCGCAGTGCCGCCGTGGGCTACCCTGTTCACCTGCATGTTCCTGCACGGCGGTCTGATGCACATCCTCGGGAATATGCTGTTCCTGTATATCTTCGGCGATAACGTCGAGGACCGTTACGGGCACGTCGGCTATCTGCTCATGTACGTCGGAGCGGGCGTCGCAGCCGGGCTGCTGCATCTCTGGTCGGCCCCCGGTTCGATGATTCCGACGGTCGGTGCGAGCGGGGCGATTGCCGGCGTGATGGGGGCCTACCTCGTGATGTTCCGGCATGCCCGGGTCATTACCCTGATCCCGCTGGGAATCCTGACGCAGCTGATTGCAGTTCCGGCTCCGTTTTTCCTGGTGCTCTGGTTCCTGATCCAACTGGTGTCGGCCACCGGTGCTGCGGCAGAGGGTGCCGGCGTGGCCTTCTGGGCACACGTCGGTGGATTTGTGGCAGGGGTCGGAGCCACGTGGCTGCTGTGCCGGCTGCGGTGGATCGATCCCTGTTCGCAGGGTTTGCAGCACGCCCCGGCGTGGAATCGCAGGCGGATGACATGGAACTGATCCTCGCCAGCAGCAGCAAATACCGTCAGCAGTTGCTGGCGCAGGCCGGTATTGCCTGTCGGATTGTTCCGCCTGACGTCGATGAAGCGGCACTGACCGCACTGGCACTGCAGCGGGGAGAATCGCCCGCTGATCTCTGCCGGATGCTGGCGATGGCCAAAGCCAAAGCGGTCGCCGCTGTGCATCCGGAAGCCGCTGTACTGGGCAGCGATCAACTGCTCTCCTTCGACGGCCAGATCCTCGGGAAGCCGGGAACCGCGGAAGCGGCGATCGCCCAGTTGCGGAAGCTCGCCGGCCGCACGCATTTTTTGCTAACGGCCTTCGCAATCATCGCTCCTGGCCGGATCAGCTGCGAACTCACCCCGACAGAAATCCAACGCTATGTGGCGGCCGACGGCCCGCTGGATTGTGCGGGTTCGTACAAGTGGGAGTCGCGCGGGATTACCCTGTTTGAACGCGTGGTGACGTCCGATCCCTCTGCGATTATCGGTCTGCCGCTGATCGGTGTCGTCAGCGAACTGCGACGACTGGGGATCGACGATCAGTAGTGGGGGCGCTGCGGGGCGGGAGTGCGGCGCGGGAAATCCGGAGGGGGAAATCGCGAACCCGCCAGCGAGCAATTGGGTCCTGGTGAGTGCTTGCGGCAACTCTCGAAGACCGCTGGCGGATTCGCGATTCGCGTCTACCTGCCAGTTGTGGAGTCTGCCCATGGAAGCGATTCGATCTGCGCGCGAAAAAACACCGTCGGTCGGGATGTGCAAGTTCCCGACCGACGGTGCCCGGTGATCGAAAAGGGTCTGCGGGTGTTCCGTCCCTGGCCCCCGCAGACACTCTGGCGACGCTCGTGCCGTTAGGCCAGCTGCTTCTTGCGGCCGACGAGCGTGCGGATGCGTTCGGCCAACAGGGCGGCGTCGAACGGCTTGCGGAATGTTTCGTTGAACACCGAGCGATCGAACCCGCTGGCAGTGTCGTCGTCGCTGAGGAGCGCGACCAGCACCGCGTCGGCGTAGTCGCCGTTCTTGCGGAGGTTCTGGGCGATCATCATCGCTTCGGTGCGACCCATGCCGAAGTCGATGACGATGCAATCGGGATGCAGCGATTCGGCCTGGATGCCGGCTTCGAATCCGCTGTTAGCCATCTCGATCTTATAGTCTTCGGGCGGCATGAGATCGAGCAGGTTGCCCCGGACCACTGTCTCGACGCCGACGAGGAGCAGTTTGCCCATCGCTTCGTCTTCCAGCTCGCCGAGCGGCATGCCGTGCTCTTTCAGGAACCGGATCAGGTGCTCGCGGGGAATGCGGCGGTCCTGTGATCCGGGGATACGGTAACCTCGTAGACGCCCCGAGTCGAACCATTTGCTGACGGTTCGGGGGGCAACCTTACAGATCTTGGCGACCTGACCAGTCGTGAAGATCGTCCTCATCGCGGGCTCTCCAATCACCTATGTGTGTTCGCTAAGAAGGGCGTCGCGACCCTCCGGATCTTCACCCCTCGTACATGTACGATGTGCGGCCGTC
>VFQN01006561.1_pt1 | contig 13168 bp, 13 predicted proteins | sample 3512371 | NCBI WGS metagenome assembly VFQN01 (sample SAMN10412370, study PRJNA504923) | tailings metagenome | isolation source: Replicate 2 from Balatoc abandoned mine | place: Philippines: Itogon, Benguet | collected 2017-08-28
CGCATGCGAAAGAGACCGGGCAGCCGGGTGCTTTCAGAGCGGCCAAGCCGGCCTGCTAGAAGGATGAACGGCATGGGAACCATCGAACAAACCGGTACCGCGCTCCCGCCCCTGAGCGAGAGACGGCGGCGAAACCTGCCGGCCAGTGCCGCATTCGACTGGCTGAGAGCCGGCTGGCGTGATCTGGCGACTCAACCCGGCCCGAGCATCGTCTACGGCCTCGCAGTCTTCGCCGTGTCGGTCGCCATAGTATGGGGCCTGTTCGCCCTCGAGATCGACTACATCCTGTTCCCCGCACTCGCCGGCTTCATGGTGGTGGGGCCGCTGCTCGCGATCGGGCTCTATCAGAAGAGCCGCGACATCGAGGCGGGTGCCCCCGTCTCGCTGAGCCGGATGATCTTCGTGGACGCCGCGTCCGGCGCGCAGGTCTGGTACACCGGTGCGATCCTTTGCCTGCTGATGCTGGTCTGGATGCGCGCCGCGGTCATCATCTACGCGCTGTTCTTCGGCTTGCGGCCGTTCCCGGGGCTGGATCACGTCGCATCGATGCTTTTCACGACGCCGGAAGGGTGGGGCATGCTGCTCGTCGGCACAGTCGTGGGTGGCCTGTTCGCCGCCTTCTCCTTCGCCATCAGCACCTTCGCTGTTCCCATGCTGCTCGACGAGCGCACCGATGCCTTCACGGCGATGGGAACCAGCATATCGCTGGTCTGGAACAATCTTCGCGTGATGCTCGCCTGGGGCGCCATCGTGCTGCTGTTGTTCCTGTTCAGCGTCGCGACCGGATTGCTCGGCCTGATCGTTGTGTTCCCGCTGCTCGGCCACGCCACCTGGCACAGTTACAGGGCGATCCATTGAGTTGTTGCGCGCCCGGCGCCGAAGCAGGCGTCGAACTCGGCGGCGCGGCAGGCCGGGAGGAAGTTCGGCTCGCGAGCCGAGCGCTCCCGGACGGCACCAGGCAGACCGACCTTTCTGTGCCCGGTGTCCATTGCGCCAATTGCATCCGGGCGATCGAGGACGGGCTACGCGGCCTGCCTGATGTCATCGAGGCGCGTGTGAACCTGTCGACCAGACGCGTCGCGATCAAATGGCAGGGCGACGAGCCTCCGCCCATGATCGAAACCCTGGCGAAACTCGGCTATCCCGCACATCTGTTCGACACTGGCCCCGAGACCGGCGATCCCGAACTGTCGCGGCTTGTCCGTGCGCTCGCTGTCGCAGGCTTCTGCGCCATGAACATCATGCTGCTCTCGGTCTCGGTATGGTCCGGCGCGGACCCCGACACCCGCCAGGCGTTCCACTTTTTGTCGGCCCTCCTGGCGCTTCCGGCGCTCCTCTATTCAGGGCCGGTCTTCTTCCGCTCGGCCTGGGCAGCCCTGCGCAAGGGTCGCACCAACATGGACGTGCCGATATCGATCGGCATCCTTCTGGCTTTCGGTCTCAGCCTCTACGACACGATCCACAATGGAGAGCACGCCTATTTCGACGCGGCGACCTCGCTCATCTTCTTCCTGCTGATCGGCCGTGTTCTCGACCACATGATGCGCGAGAAGGCGCGTGCGGCGGTACGCGGGTTGATACGGCTGGCCCCCCGCGGAGCGACCGTCGTCGGAGCTGATGGGCGCCTGGACTACCTTCCCATCGACGAGATCCGGCCCGGAATGCGCATCCGGCTCGCGGCGGGCGACCGCGTACCGGTCGACGGCAGGGTGGAGGAGGGCGCCTCCGAACTCGATTGTGCTGTCGCGACCGGGGAAAGCAGCCCGCAGCGGGTCGGGGTCGGCGCGCCGGTCATAGCCGGAACGCTGAACCTGTCAGGGCCGTTGACGATCGTCGCAGGAGCCTGCGCGCAGGCCTCGTTCCTCGCCGAGATGATCCGGCTGATGGAGGCGGCCGAAGGCGGGCGGGCGCGTTATCGGCGGCTCGCCGATCGTGCCGCGCAGCTTTATTCGCCTGTCGTTCACGCCACTGCCTTCCTGACGTTCCTGGGCTGGATGGCGGTGACGGGCGACTGGCATCGCTCGATCGGCATCGCGATCGCTGTACTGATCATCACTTGCCCTTGCGCGCTCGGTCTTGCCGTTCCGATCGTGCAGGTCGTCGCCGCGCGGCGCCTGTTCGAAAACGGGATCATGGTCAAGGACGGCTCCGGTATCGAGCGGCTCGCAGAGATCGACACGGTGGTTTTCGACAAGACGGGGACGCTTACATCAGGCATGCCGCAACTGCTCGATGTCTCGGCGATCGCGCCGGCGGCTCTCGCCACGGCGGCGGCGATGGCCGGCCATTCCCGCCACCCCCTGTCGAAGGCGCTGACAGCCGCCTGCGCCGGCAGGAGCCTGCCGGCCATTGCACTCTCCGACGTCGCCGAGTTTCCCGGTCTGGGCATCGAAGCCCGGCTCGACGGGGCGACTTTCCGCCTGGGACGCGCCGAGTGGGTTTTGCCGGCGAACGATGCAGCTGCGGATGGAACCGTGCTCGGCAGGGACGGGCGTCTCGTCGCGGGGTTCATCTTCGAGGACCGCGTACGTGCAGGGGCTGCCGAGACCGTCTCCGCCCTGAAGACGAAAGGGTTCGAACTGGAAATCCTCTCGGGCGACCGCGAGGCGGCGGTCGCCGCGATGGGGCGAAGGCTGGGCATCGAGAACCATGTCGCCGGTCTCCTGCCCGCTGGGAAGGTCGATCGCCTGAACGCTTTGACCAAGGACGGCCGCGCCACCCTCATGGTCGGGGACGGCCTCAACGACGCCCCCGCGCTCGCCGCCGCCCATGTCTCGATGGCGCCTGCAGATGCCGCCGATATCGGTCGCAATGCGGCCGATTTCGTCTTCCTGCATGATAATCTGGGGGCAGTTCCGACGGCGATAGCCGTTTCGCGCGAAGCGGGGAGGCTCGTCAGGCAGAACTTCGCCCTGGCGATCGCCTACAACGCAATCGCCTTGCCGATCGCGATCTCCGGTCATGTCACGCCGCTGATCGCGGCGCTCGCGATGTCGCTGTCGTCGATCGTCGTGGTCGCCAACGCGTTGCGGCTCAAGGCCGGAAGGCATGAGAGGCCAACTACGACATTCGTCACCCCGCGCCCGATTTCACCGCTGGCGGCTGCGGAATGAGCAGCCTGGTGTTCCTCATCCCCCTTGCGCTCCTTCTGGGCGGCGCCGCACTTGGCGCCTTCCTGTGGTCGCTGCGCAGCGGCCAGTACGACGATCTGGACGGTGCCGCGGAGCGCATCCTCCTCGACGACGAGGAAGACAAATAAACCATTCGGGGGACGGACTTGTCCCTATTGGCTAAAGCATTTCAGCAGGCGCGCGCTCGGCGATCGGCGAGGGCGAGTATCGGGCCCATGACGAGGATCGAGACGATATCGGCGTCTCCCGACGAACAGCGGATCGCGCCGATCGGTTTCGGAGCCAGAATCTATTCGCCGGCTACAGACTTGTGTTCCTGATGCGCCCGGCGAATGCGCCGGACACCCCACCAGACCAGAAGCACCACCGGCGGAACGGCAGCGGCCGTGACGACTTCGGGTGCGAAAGCGTGGTTTACCGACGACGCGCCCTTGGCGATGTAGCCGACCAAGCCCACGACGTAGTAGGACACGGCCGCCACCGAAAGGCCTTCGACCGTCTGCTGGAGGCGCAACTGAACCCGGGCGCGATTGTTCATCGAGGCGAGCAGGTCGCGGTTCTGCTTCTCGACCTCGACATCGACCCAGGTGCGCAGGAGCGTGGTGGCGCGGGTAAGCTTGCGCGACAGATTGGCTTGCCGCTCCTCGACCGACCGGCAGGTTCGCATAGCCGGAGCCACGCGGCGCTGGAGGAAACCAGCCCAGGTGTCGTAGCCGGGCACGACCGTCTCATCCAGGGCATCGAGCCGCTCGCGCACGATGCCGTCATAGGCACGGCTGGCGCCGAAGCGATAGAGGCTGGCGGCGGCATCGGCCTCGAGTTCGGCGGCAAGCTCGGTGAGGTCGGCGAGCAATGTCTGGCTGTCGCGAGCCTCGCTGACCTTCATCTCGCGTGTGATCTGAGCGAGACGATCTTCGATGCGGCGAACCCTGCTGGAGAGCGAAAGCGCCATCGGCAACCCGAGCATGGCCAGGGTGCGATAGGTCTCGATGTCGATGAGCCGCTGCGACAACGCTCCTGTGCGTGCGGGCGTCATGCCGCGATCGAGCACAAGAATACGCGTGAGGCCGTCGCCGTCCTGCCGAAAATCGGTGACGATCGCCGCGGCGCCGTTTTCGACCACGGAATAGCAAAGGCTGGTCGGGTCGAAGCCGGCGATCAGCTTCTCGCTGGCGGGTGTCCATTTGCGGATCTCGAGCCTGATGCCCGAAATCACCGCGCCGGGCGGGCTGAAGCCGTTTCCGAAGGGCGAGTCCTCGTCGGAACGGCCCGATTCGCCAAGCGGACCTTCCCAAAGATAGGTCGAAAATTCGGTATGCCGTTCCCAGCGGACCGACCCCAGTCCCCATTTCATCGCATAATGCCGCGCCTGGCGATCGGGCGCAGCGATGCCGAGGCGTCGCGACAGTTCGGACAGCACGGCATGGTCGACGCCGGAGCCGGCCTCGGTCATGAAGGAAAGCTGGATCAGGACACGCGGCGTCTCGACCAGCGGGTGCGGGCGGGAATGGACCTCGCCCAGCGCACCGGACCGCTCGCCATGCGCTGGAAATCCCATGACGCTGCCGGTTGCGCGCGGCAGGAATTCGAGAGACGACGGCCTGGCAGTCATCCGTGTATTCCTCGATGGGGGATCATCGAGCCTGTAGTGAAGATTGCCTCCACAAGCAAACGCCAATTCGATGCGCGCCAATGAGCCGCAGGCTTTGAGGCACTGCAGCTGCTCCTGGAGTAGAGCCAACGAAAGGAAAAGGGCGTAGGGACTGGCGGCTCACATCCGACACGCGGGTTTTGCCGGAAGCTTCTGATTTCACTGATCGCCAGCACGTAGCATGCGCTCGCCTCTGGTGGCGACCACTTCGAACGCGAGTTCCATAATCTATCTTATGCGATATTCGAATGTAGGGGCTATATAGAGATGCGACACTTGAGCAATTTAGAGATGCGACAGTCCCCGACTTTCACAGCTCTGACGGCTCGCCAACACGAAGCTGGAAAGGAAGGCTGACGACTTCAAAACGCCGGCATTGACCGAGCGTATTGCGGAGTCGCCATGCCTTTGATCACGTTGTCGCAAAACGAGCTCAATCGTCTTGAAGCCATCCAGAAGGTCCGCGATCGTCGACTTAGCGTCGTTCAGGCAGCTGAGGTCCTGAACCTCAGTCGAAGTCAGGTGCATCGGCTCTTGCGAGCCTATGATCAGGATGGTGCGAGCGCTCTGGCTTCGAAGAGACGCAGCCAACCGAGCAACCGGCGACACGCCGAGGAGTTCCGCAATGCCGTGTTGGACCTGGTGCGTGATTACTACAGGGATTTCGGGCCGACACTCGCAACAGAGAAGCTACTCGAACGACATCAGATCGCGGTCAGCAAAGAGACGCTACGCCAATGGATGACGGAAGCCGGCATCTGGACGTCGCGTCGGGAGCGTAAGAAGCAACTTCACCAGCCGCGCGGCCGGCGCGATTGCTTCGGCGAGTTGGTGCAGATCGACGGCTCGCATCATTGGTGGTTCGAGAACCGCGGCCCCAAATGCGCCCTGCTCGTCTATATCGACGACGCCACCGGCAAGCTGCTGCATCTGCGCTTCGCCGGCTCGGAGAACACGTTCGACTATCTAATCGCCACAAAGACTTATTTGCAGGAATGGGGCAAACCGGTCTCGTTCTACAGCGACAAGCATGGGGTTTTTCGCACGACGCATGGATCCGAGAAGGATCGAACGACCGGCCTGACGCAGTTCGGTCGAGCGTTATACGAACTGAACATCGATATCATCTGCGCCAACAGCCCTCAGGCCAAAGGCCGTGTCGAACGGGCCAATCAGACGCTGCAGGACCGACTTGTGAAGGAATTGCGTCTGCGCGGTATCAGCACGATCGAGGCGGCCAATGGCTATGCGGCCGAGTTTACCTCCGATTTCAACGCCCGCTTCGGCAAGGAGCCGCGTAATCCGAAGGACGTGCACCGCCCCCTTGCAGACCATGAGAATCTGGACGGCGCCATGTGCCGCAAAGAGTTCCGCACGCTGTCGCAGGCACTGACGCTACGCTATGACAAGGTGCTGTTCATCCTCGATCCGAGCGCCTTTGCGAAGAGTCTGGCGGGCAAGAAGGTAGTCGTCTGCGACTATCCTGACGGTCGGCTTGAGATCATGGAAGGCAGCACGTCCCTACCCTACAAGACGTTCGACAAGCTGCGCTCAGTCCACAGATCAGAGGTCGTCGAGAACAAGCGCCTTGATGAGGCTCTTTTGATGGTGGCCGAGATACAGGCCGGCCGCGACCTTCAGCGCAGCCAGCACGGGCCGCGCCGCACAGGCCAGGCGAACCATATGTTTGGCATTCCTGACGGCAGCGAGAGCAACGGTTATGTTAAGTGCAGCAGGAAGCCTGGCAGGCGGACGGATTTTATGAACGATCCTGCTGTCATCGCACGGCGGGAGCAGGCGCTGGCGAGGTTGGCCGCGGCCGAGTGAAACGGCTTTCAAAGCTAAAGCCCAGAGAAGCTTGACTGGATCGCCCCCGATCGGGCTGCGCAACCCCGACCAGCTGACGCCCGATCGGGCGCTCAGGTCGGCGCCAAAACGGGCAGCTTCGACGTCGATGCGACATTTCTACTTTGCGGGAATGGGACCGTCCCTGCCCTGCGCAGTGTCGCATTTCTAACTTGCTAAGCCTGTCGCATCAGTATCTTGCCAGAACATCGAATGTAGGCGCAAAGCTAAAATGTCCTCATTCTAGCCCGCGACATTCCAATTTGGTTGCAACAGCTGATGTGACGGCCAGTTAGCAATGCGACACTCCTCGCCTCTCTGGTGCTCGCGATCACGAGCCTAGTCATGAGCGGTGATCGAGCCATTATCCGCCACCATTTCGATTGCTGGCTGTCGTTGAAGCTGCGAAACTTGAAGCACTCATCGGTTGGCTGGACGCAAGAAGGCACTGCCCTCTGAAGCGTCAACGCGACATTTCTGTTTTGCGCACACGGCGACATTTTCAGGCTCCCGCCCGAAGCCCCCGACGAACCGGTGACGTCAGATGCTCTGATCCATGGAGACCGCCGGCACCTCCGTCGAGCCGTGGATACGAACGATCTGAGCCGGGATACCGGCGACGGTGCAGCGGTCAGGAACAGCTTTCAGTACGACGCTGCCTGCCGCGACCTTGCTGAATTCCCCGATCTCGATGTTTCCGATGATTTTCGCGCCGGCGCCGATCATCACACCCCGTCGCACCTTCGGATGCCGATCACCCGTGATCTTGCCGGTGCCGCCGAGCGTGACATTCTGAAGTATGGAGACATCGTCTTCGACAACGGCCGTTTCACCGATCACGATGCCGGAGCCGTGGTCGAGCATGATACCCGAACCGATCCGAGCCGCCGGATGGATATCGGGCCCCAGAACCAGGGAAACCCGGTTCGTGATCCAGGATGCGATCTCGGTTCGTCCGTCTTGCCAGAGGCGATGCGCGATCCGGTGGGCCTGCATGGCCTGGAAGCCTTTGTAGTTCAAGATCGCATGAAGGTAGGTCGTGCAAGCCGGATCACGATCCCGGACGGCTTGCAGGTCACGGGATATCGCCATCTCGATCAGCGGGTCCGCTGAAAGAACCTCGGCAAACAGAGCATTCAGTGCGGTCGCCTCCACGCTCGTCGCCTGAAGCGCGTCGGCCAGCATCATCGCCGTCATGTGACGCAGAGAACCATCGCTCAAAGCGAGCTGGGACAGAAGGCCTCTCAGCAAAGGTTCCTTTTCGCTCAACAGGATAGCTTCGGTTCTTATTGTGCTCCACGGCACGAGCGACATGGCCTCGCCGGATATCTTCTTCTGAACCGTCACCTGACGAACCCTAGTCAAAACCATTCCGGACGATGCTGCGGTCACGCTTGTCGCACTGGGCGATCACGAACGCAACCAACACGATCGGCGCAACGTCGGCCATGCGGCCTCAACCTTTGTCGATTTCCGCCGCAGCGATTTCGGCGACGCGGAGGGTCGGTCCGACGTGCTCATCCTCGTCGTCCTCCACCAGCCATGTGGCCGAGAGTCCGGCCCAGGCAAGGATCCACTGCAGAAGGCGCACGCGCTCGATTTGTGCGGCGCGGGCGACCACTTCGACCTGCCCTGAAAGACGGCCGGGCGCCGTCGCGACAGGATGGTCGGGATTACAGAACAGATTTGCATAATCGAAGCCGCGTTCGCCCATCAGCCGCTTGGGATCGATGGCGAGCCAGCCGCGTTTTCCAAAGTCGAGTATGTTCCCATGGTGGATGTCGCCATGGAGCGGAACGACATCGCGAGGTTCGGCGAGAAGCGTTCTCGCAGTTTCGGCACAACGGTCGAGTATTCCGCCTTCGCGCGTGGCAAGAAGCGACCGAAACCATTCGGACAGGGGAGTAAGCTCAGGCAGAACCTCCTTTCGCGGCGCGTGAAGCCCGGCAACGGTGTCGCAGATGATGAGGCTCGCTTCGTCGTCCCGCCCGCGCTTGGCCATATCGGCAAGCGAATTGCCGCCCATCGCGCGCTCGAGAAGAATGGCATCGTCGTCATGTTCGAGAACGCGTGCAGCTCCCTGCCCGCCCCACCATATCATCAGGCCCGCACCCCACTTCTCTTCCGACTCGATCGCTACCTTCAGCATCGCCGGCTCTCCATCGCGAACGACCGGCAGCAGCCGGCTCGAACGCGTGACGATCGCATCTCCGGCAGGAAGCAGCGACCAGCGGTCCATATAGGGGCTGAAACGGTCGTCAGCGATCATGACCGCCGCATGAAACAAGGCACCGGGTCGACCGCAACCAGGCGTGCGCCAGACTAGACCAGCACATGGTCGGCTCCGCGCAGAAGCGCCCGGACCTGATCGATTTCAGCCGTCTTCACCAAAAGATGGTCGCCGTCGAAAGTCGATACGACAAAGACCCCGATGTCGTTGGTGGACAACGGTTCGATGACGGACAAAACGATCCCTGTCTCGTCGAATGCGAACGGCCCCTGCAACTTGAAGCACGACCAGCCGCCGTCGACCTTGATATTGCCGGGCACGCGCGCTTGCAGGCAAACGACGGAAAGTTCGTCGTCGGTGCGGCTGATGCTGACGAAACCTTCGCCATCGGCCCAATTCGGGATTGGAAGGTGACGTTCCAGGCGTGAGATCGCATAGCTGCCCGGCAATTCCCTGAGGGTGATGGCCATCTCTGCCTCTCGTAATCACATATCCGGCGCCTGTCCCAAGGGCGGCGCGATCATGGTCGCAATATCAACCCCATGTCAGCGGGTCCAGCCGGAGATAGAAGGCGAGGCGTTCACGGTCGGGGCGTTCGATGCCCAGGCTATCGAACAGGATCGAAAAGGCCCGCTCGGCCTGGTCTTTCGTCGTCCAACTTTCCCCGGCATTTGCGACCATCAGCGCCAGATCGGCATAGCGGTCGCCTCGTCCGAGGCGCCCGAGATCGATAAGGCCCGTGCAACGCAGATCCACTGGGGAGACCAGGAAATTCGGCATGCAGGGATCGCCGTGGCATACGACGACATCGGACGTCTCCTGAGCGAGCCGGAGCGGAAGTTCGCGCTCGACCCGCGCCAACAGCTCCTGAGCCGGCTTACCCCTGTCCTCAATGGCCAGAAAGTCAGGATTGACGGCGCCCCGGGAAACGACGTCGACGGCACGCCCGAACATCGACGACAGGCCGCGATCGAAGAGACATTCGTCCGCCGGCTGAAGCTCGTGCAGGATCGCCAGCTGCCGCGCCAATGTCGGCCATGCCAAGAGCAGTTCCTCACCTGAGAGTTCGGATGCCGGCACGCCTGATATCGCGGTCATCACCAGGCACGCCCCCTGCTCGACCTCGTGCCATTCTACCACCTCGGGACAAGCCACACCGCGGCCCTGCAGCCAGACGAGCCGATCGCGCTCGCTGGTGAGTTCGGCCGACCGGGCAGCAGTCGCTACCTTCGCATAGACGGCTCCGTCGTCGCTCCGATACACCAGATCACCGGACTCGCCGGCTTTCACGGGGCACCAGCGCCGGGTCGAGCGGTCGAGCAGCGAGAGAACCCAATCCATCATGTTTTCCTCGCTGCTGGATCGTTCGCGCCGAAGCTGGCACCCTGCCCTTCAACGAAATGCGGTCGATCGACCGCTCACAGCAGCCCTTTGGCGACCAACGTCGTCCTCGTTGCGTCGTTGAGGTCATAGTCCGCCATCTGCTCGGGCCTTACCCAGGCAAAATCCTCGAACTCGTCATTCAGGCTGACGTCGCGATTACCCGCATGGCAGTCGAAAATGAGGTAGATCATGTAGATCTCCTCCGTCGATCCGTCCGCATACGTCTTCGTCCTGGTGTCGTCCCTGAATGTCCATGGGACGACCTTGTCGATACGGAGCCCCTCGCCCAGTTCCTCGCGGATTTCCCGAAGCAACGCCGCCTCGATCGTCTCCTCAGGCTCTAGACCGCCACCCGAAAGCGCCCATTGTCCGGGGAACACGCCGCGGTCGCGCGGCATCTTGCACAGGAGATACGCGCCCTCGTTTTGGATGAGCGGGCACACGATTACCCTCTGCTTCAAAGCTCTTCTCCTCTTGGTCACCCCAGCCCGCCCGCGACAAACGGCCTATCGCAGGCGGATCAGCCCCGCATCGGTAGCCTGGAACTGACATGATTTGAGGTAGAAGTCCCGCAGATGCGGATCAAAATCCACGTGCAGCCATTCACAACCCGACGTTCTTGCGTGCCGCACTGCTTCCTCGACGAGCCTTGTCGCATGGCCATGGCGTCGCAAGCGCGACGTGATCATCGTGTCCAGGAGAAATGCATGGACGCCTCCGTCCCAGGCGACGTTGACGAAACCGACCAGCTCTCCCGACAACCGCATGCACACCCAGCCGAGGCTGTGTCTGTTCACCTGCGACCACCAATCGTCATCGAACAAGCGATGCTCGAAACACTCGGCATGGAGTGCGTTCAATTCATGGTTCGCGAACACCCCACGCCATTCGAGGCACGGTTCGTCGCTCGGGGGAAAATCAGTCGAAGCCATGATGCAGCTAGTGTCTGCCGAAGCGGCCCAGGTCAAGGACGACGCGCCCTGCCCGTATGTTTGGCTACAGCGTCGACAATCCTCTCCCACTCAGCCTTGTGGATCTCCTGCCCGCCACCTTCGAGCTCCAGAAACCTCGCTCCCGGGACCGCCCTCGCTATCGCGTGCCCATGCTCGACCGGAAAGATCTGATCGACCGCGCCGTGGATCACCAGGAGCGGAGCTTCGAGCGACGGCAACTTACCTTTCACGGCGTCGCCGCCCTGCAGCATGAAATGGTTGGTGGCCGAGAGGAACCCGCCGGAATGATCGTAGTCTCTTGCGATGAAGGCGCGCGTCTCGGCAACATCATGCGGATAGGCGGTACCGGCGATCATGCGCACGTCGGCGGCGACGAAATCGATCGCCTGGGTGCGATCGGACCAGTCGACCTTCTCTCCCGTCGAGGCATGGTCCATATAGGCCGGCGTCGGTGGCGGCAGGTCGAGGTCGAGACCGATCGGCGTGGAGCTCAGCAAGGTCAGGGACGTCACGCGGCGCGGCTGTGTGAGTGCCAGGATCTGCGCGATCATGCCGCCCAGCGACATGGCGACGACGTGGGCCGAAGCGATACCGTATGCATCGAGCACGGCCGCAGCATCCTCGGCCATGTCGTCCATGCCGTAAGGCGGATTGCCGGGCGGGAACTTGGTCGACAGGCCCGTGTCGCGGTTGTCGTAGCGAATGACATATCGGCCTCGGGCGGCAAGCTTCCGGCAAAGCTCGTCGGGCCACCACAACATCGACGCCATGGCGCCCATGATGAGCAGCACCGGCGGCGCGGACGCGTCCCCGAACGCTTCCGTGGCGATCGTTACTCCATTGGCGTGAATCGTTCGTGTGGTCGTGGTCTCGGCCATAACCCTGCTCCCTGAAATCATCCCGGTCGTGACCAGCACTCCGGCGCCCAGCGTCAACGCGCGTCGGCTGATCGTCATGATGTGCTTGTCCATCGTCTTTTCCAATTGCGCCCCTAGGGCTGCAGCGAACCTAGGGGGATCTTCGCGACGCAACGAGAGCCGTTCTGGACAGAAACGAGGCATTCGTGCCACCCAGTCGGGAATGAACTCGAGAAACGATCCGCTGCGTGTCAGCCTGCTCGCTTTGCCCGAAACGACCCCGGCTGCCGTCTATGGCCTCTACGAGGTGCTGTCGGCGGTCGGATCGATCTGGGACCGCTTGACCGGACAAGAGACGAAGGCAAGACGCATGACGCCGGCAATCGTCGCGGAGCGCAAGGAGACGTTTTCCTGCGCCATCGGCACGCCGATCACGCCCGGGGCCACCCTCGAAGACGCGGCCGGCAGCGAGGTGGTGATCGTGACCGATATCGCCCTGCCCCTCGACGCCCACGCGCCGGCACGCTGGGCGAAGGAGATGACCTGGGTCCGTGAGCGCTATGCCGCCGGGGCGACGATCTGCTCGGCTTGCACGGGCTCGATCTTTCTGGCCGAGGCCGGCCTGCTCGACGGTCGCGATGCCGCCTCGGATTGGATTGCCGCCGACATATTCCGCGACCGGTATCCGCAAGTTCGCTTCCGGCCGGAACGGATCATCTGCGATACCAGCGCCGACGGCCGGCTCATCACGACTGGCGGCGCGTCGTCCTGGGAAGACCTGGCGCTCCACCTGGTTGCACGTTATTGCGGCAAGCCGGAAGCGAGCCGCATCGCCAAGGTCTTCCTGCTGGGCGACAGGTCCGGCGGACAATTGCCCTTCGCGAGGATGGCGAAGCCGAGGCGGCATGAGGACGCGGCGATCGCCAGATGCCAGCAATGGATCGCCGACAACTATGCGGGCCCCAATCCGGTAGCGCGCATGGTCGCCGAAAGCGGCCTGCCGGAGCGCACCTTCAAGCGCCGCTTCAAGGCGGCAACCGGCTACGCGCCGGTGGATTACATTCAGAGCCTCCGGATCGAAGAGGCCAAGCAGATGCTGGAAACGAGCAGCGAACCGA
>VFQN01006562.1_pt1 | contig 13167 bp, 11 predicted proteins | sample 3512371 | NCBI WGS metagenome assembly VFQN01 (sample SAMN10412370, study PRJNA504923) | tailings metagenome | isolation source: Replicate 2 from Balatoc abandoned mine | place: Philippines: Itogon, Benguet | collected 2017-08-28
GCAGAAGGTCCGCGAGGCCGCCGCCCGCAGCACCTGCCAGAACAACCTCAAGCAGATCGGCCTCGCCTTCCACGCCTTTCACGACGTGAACAGCCGGATGCCGCACGGCGGGCGTGACGGCAACCAAGCGAACGGCTGCGACTGTTGCAACTGGGATCTCGACTGCACGGACCCGGCCCCGCCGGCCGGGACGATGCGGGACCGCAGCGGGTGGAACTTCCGCTACCACATCCTCCCGTACATCGAGCAGACGCCGCTCTACAACCAGATCGACAACAACGAGTTCCACAAGGTTCCGGTCAAGATTTACTTCTGCCCCAGCCGGCGCGCCCCGACCGTGTACGGGACGACGACGCGATGCGACTACAACGGCAATGCCGGGACGACGTTCAGCAACGGCACGCCGACCAACGGGTCGGCCGGTGGTACCCCGGCCCAGACCTTTAACGGCGTGGTGGTCCGGGCCAACACCCCCCCGGTGACGATGGTGTCGATCAGCGACGGGACGTCGAACACGGTCATGGTCGGGGAGAAGTGGCTTCACCCCCAACGGATTAACGGCGACGGCGGTGACAACGAGCGCTACGCCAACGCCGGGTGGGACGAGTGTGTGGTGAGGATCGGCGGGGGCACGTTCACCTATAACTACAACAACGGTCAGTGCAACGGCCCCTACACCAGCCGAACCATTCCCCGGACGCCCCAACCCGACCGCGACGCGCCGTGCGAGGTTGACGGCTCCGGCGCCCGTGTGACGATCTGGAACCAGCAGTTCGGTTCGTCGCACGTGGGCGGCACCCAATTCGTCCTGGCCGACGGGTCCGTCCGGAACGTCGGCTTCAGCATCGACGCGGTCGTCTGGGCGGCGGCTTGTACCCGCAACCTCGGTGAGTCCCAGCAGCTCAACTAACCTCGGGAGCACGCAATGACCGGCCGGTCGATTCTCACCGCCATGGCGCTCGCGGCCGGGGCCGGGTGTGGCAACAGGACGCCGACCATCACGCCCGAGATGGAGGCACAGCAGAAGGCCGCCGACAAGGAGGTGAACGACGGCGAGAAGGCGTGGCAGAAGGACCAACGCAAGAAGTGATCAACCCGCGGCCCGGACCACCGGGCCGCACGTCATTTCGCGAGGCGCTCGATGACCACGAACACCACCCCCTGGCGCGGCGTCGCGTTCGCCGCGGTACTCGTCCTGGGCGGCTGCGGGGAGGTCGCGCCGGTGGTTCCCCGGTATCCGCTCATCGGGAGCGTGAAGCGGAACGGGCAACCGGTCCGTGACGGAGGGCTGATCTTCGTCCGCAAGGGCGGCGGCGGACCGGTTGTGAACGCGGCGGTCGAACAGGACGGCACGTTCTCGGCCCGGAGCGAGTACCGTGATGGGGTCGGGAAGCTGGAGTTCCGACCCGGTGCCCCGGCCGGCGAATACACCGCGGTGTACCACCCGCCGAGTTCCGGTGCGAAGGACGGGTTAGAAGTCGAGTTAACCACCCCAGTTATCGTCTCAGACGGTGGGGCCACGGTCGCCCTAGTGTTACCCGAAGCGATGCCACCGGGCGGTGGCATCCCGCGCGACGAGGAACGCGCGACCCGCAAGTGAGCTGACGGGCGTATCGTCCGGAACCTCCTGCCGACCGACCCCACGCCGGCGGAATAGGATTTTGAACTTGCGGACCGAGAGAGATGACGCACTAATGTCAATCCGTGTCGTGAACGGCCGTTCCGTCCACGACCGCTGTCGATCCCACGAGGTACGCCCATGCTCCGTTACCTGCTTCCCGCGGTCCTGACCGTCGTCCTGGCGCTCGCTGGCGGGTCTGTCGCGCAGGATTCCAAGAAGGAAGTCAAAAAGGACGACCCCGCTCCCAAGGTCAAGGGCATCCTCCCGATGAACTGGGGTAAGCTGGGGCTAACGGACTCCCAGAAGAATGAGGTCTACACCGTCCAGGGCAAGTACAACGCAGAGATCGACAAGCTCGACGCAAAGATCCGAGAACTCAAGGCTGCCCGTGACAAGGAGATGAAAGCGGTGTTGACCCCCGAGCAGAAAAAACGCCTTGAAGAGATTCTGCTCGGCAAGGACAAGTGACTCGCCGTCGGACACCCTCATGCTGCCGTGGGAGATGGTTCATGGGGCTGGATAGAACCGTCCGGTTTCCGTCTGGAGCCGTCCCGGGTTGGGATGCGGTGAGCGACCGGTTGAAGAGCCTCGGCTCGCCGGTCGCACTTCGCATGATCGACGGGATGCCGGCCTTCCCGGACGAGTCGCCCGAACCGGGGTGGCGAGAACTCCGCGTCGGGACAGCAGCCGGGATGGTCACACTCCGAGCCGCGACCGGCGCTCTCACGTGCGTCGTCTGGGGTAATGCGACGGATGCACTCCGGCGCGACTGGGATACGGTCTGTTGGGCCTGCGCGATAGCGGGTGACGGACTGGTCGAAACTCCGGATGGCGCCGTGGGGGCGGACGATTTCGCCCGGACGGCCGGCTTGCGACCGGAATAACCACTACCGTTCGCCACCCACCCGTGACCTGCGGGTGGGTTCGCCCTCTCATCACGCTCCGGCGCGTCCGATACACGTCTGGGGCGCCCCAACGGGTTGCACTTGCCCGGGTCGCCCCGTTCCGCTATTTTCCGCCGACCCGGGGAGCCGTGTGGCCGCGTGTCGCCGGGAAGAGAAGGGGTCCGCCGTGACCGTCACCGTCCGACAACTCGCGGAGTGGGTCCGGGGCGAAGTACTCGGGGACGGCGACCTGTTGATCGAGGACGCGCGGGTTCTCGGAGACGCCCGCCCCGGCGACATCACATTCGTGGACGGTGAGCGCCACGCGGCGGCCTGGCACGCCTCGCCCGCGTCCGCCGCCGTCGCGCCCGCCACCATCCCGGTCAACGGCCGCCCGCTGATCCGCGTTCGCGACCCGCTCATGGCGTTCGCCGAGATCGTCCGCCACCTCCGCGGCCGGCCGCCGGAAACGACGGGCGTGATCCACCCCTCCGCGGTCGTCCACCCGACGGTTCGCCTCGGTCCGGGGGTTTCGGTCGGACCGTTTTCGGTGATCGGCGATGGCACCGTGGTCGGCGAGGGCTCGGCGCTCCACCCGGGGGTGGTAATCGGCCGCGGGTGCCGGATCGGGGCCGACACCGTCCTTTATCCGCGGGTCGTGCTGTACGACGACTGTGTGATCGGAAGCCGGGTGGTGGTTCACGCCAACGCGGTCATCGGCGCCGACGGTTTCGGCTACCGGACCCAGGGCGGGCGACACGTCAAGGTGCCGCAGCTCGGCTGGGTCGAGGTCGAGGACGACGTGGAAATCGGCGCCGGGGCGACGATCGACCGGGGCACCTTCGGCCCCACCCGGATCGGGACCGGCACCAAGATCGACAACCTCGTGATGGTCGGTCACAACTGCCAAATCGGCCGCCACAACATCCTCGCCGCCCAGGTCGGGATCGCCGGGTCGAGTGCGACCGGGGAGTACGTGGTGATGGCCGGGCAGGTCGGCGTCGCCGACCACTTGCGGGTCGGGGACCGGACCGTCATCGCGGCCAAGAGTGGCGTGATCAACGACCTGGCCGGGGACGCACGTTACCTCGGCTACCCGGCCCGACCGGAGGCATCCGGGAAGCGGGTCTGGGTCACCCTCGACCACCTGCCGGAGATGCGCCGCGACCTCAAGCGGGTGAAGGAACGCCTCGGCATGGGGGACGAGTGATCGCCCCCACGTTCAAGCCGTTCCCGGCGCGGGCGGAGGGGGGTGGCCGGGAGCCGGTCGGGCTCCTCGCCTGTGCCGGTCGGTTCCCGATCGTCTTCGCCGAGAAGGCCCGCGAGGTCGGCGTTCCGGTCGTGTGCCTCGGCGTGGCGGGGATGGCCGACCCGGCGCTGAAGGCCGTCTGCACCGACTTCCGGTGGATGCGCACGGCGTCGCTCGGCTTCATGATCCGCACATTCCGCCGCGCCGGCGTCCGCCGTTGGACGATGGCGGGGAAGTTCCACAAGCACGAGCTCGTGAAGCCGTGGCTGCTCCTCCGCTTTCTCCCCGACTGGCGGATGATTCGGTTCTGGTTCCTTCGCCCGCGGAGGGCGAACAACGACGACTCCATACTCCTCGGCCTTATCCACGAGTTCCGCTCGCACGGGCTGGAATGCGTGTCGGCCCTCGACCTGTGCCCGGAGCTGCTCGTGCGCGAAGGCGTGCTCACCCGCCGCCGGCCGACCCCCGCCGAGGAGCGGGACATCGCCGTGGGCTGGCAGTTGGCCCGCGAGATGGGCCGGCTCGACGTCGGCCAGAGCGTGATGATCCGCGACCGCGCCGTGCTGGCGGTCGAGGCGATCGAGGGGACGGACAAGGCCATTCTCCGCGCGGGCGAGATGTGCGGAGGGAGCGGCTTCGTCGTCGTGAAGGTGGCGAAACCCGCCCAAGACATGCGGTTCGACGTGCCGACGGTGGGCGTCCAGACTATCGAGTCGATGCGGCAGGCCGGGGGCAAGGTACTCGCCGTCGAGGCGGGACGGACGATCTTGATCGACGAGGCAGAAACCGTCGCGCTGGCCGACCGGTACGGCATGACCGTGACCGCCCTTACCACCCCACCGGGCGGATGACGAGCGATTTGCCCTTCCCCACCCGCCCATCCGCCTCGATAATCCAACAACTCATTCGCGCCCGCCGGCGGTATCGCCCGTTATGGGGTCTACGACCTTTCTCTTACCGAAGCCGGTCCCGGCGGCGGCCGAACCACTCCTCCGACTCGCCTGCCTCGCCGGCGGCTACGACCAGACGCCGACGCCGACCCGCGCCGAGGTCGCCGACGACCGGCTCGTTCTGACGCGCGAGGCCAGCGAGAGCGGCTTTCTCGTCGTACCCTGGTCCGTCGGGGCGAACGGGGTGGTCGTCGTCACGAGCGCGACGGTCCGCGAGCGGGCCGAGCCGTACCGGTTTCTCGTCGAACTCGCCCGGGGCAAACTCAACCAGGTTCGCTCTCAGACGGGCGAGTGGAAGGACATCGGCCTTCACACGCCGGACGACTACGAGGCCGGATTGGCGGACCTGACACGCCACTTCGCGGTCGCCGCGCTGTCCGCGGATGGCGCGGACGCGGACGCCGCCGCCAACCTGGTGCTGGGCCGCGCGTTTCAGCTCGCGGACCGACTCGTCCAACTGTACGTCGAGCAGATGTTCGCCACCCGTCACCAGGAGGAGGGAAAGCTGGGGACGTGGCTGTCCGCGCGCTCCGCGGCGCCGGTGCCGCCGCAGCTCATAGCCGAGTACCGCCGGGCGTTCAACGCCGCCCGGGTCGGGCTCCGGTGGGCGGACGTGGAGCCGGAAGAGTCGCGCTACAACTGGGCCGCGCTCGACGCGGCCGTGGCGTCCGCGGAGGAGCTCGGCCTGCCGGTCGTGTTCGGCCCGGTGATCGACCTCGCCCCGGGCATGCTGCCGGCGTGGACCGCGTCCTGGCGCGGCGACCTCCCCACGCTCGCCGCGTTCATGTGCGACTACCTCGAAACTCTGGTCGGACGGTACAAAGACCGAATTCGTCGGTGGGTGGTGTGCGCGGGCTTCAACCACGCCGACCACTTCGGCCTCTCGGACGACGACCGCCTCCGACTGGCCGCACGCCTGTTCGAGGCGGCCGCCTCCTTGGACCCCGAACTCGATTTCTCGCTCGGTGTCGCTCAGCCCTTCGGGGATTACCTCGTCGCCCCCGAGCAAACCATTTCCCCGCTCGCGTTCGCGGACGACCTGATCCGCGCGGGCGCCCGGGTCGGCGGGATCGAACTCGAGCTCCGCGTCGGCACCACCCCCCGCGGCGGTTTGGCGCGGGACCGTCTCGACGTCTCCCGGCTGCTCGACCTGTTCGGTTTGCTCGGCCCGCCGCTCGACGTCGTACCGAGCTACCCGGCGGGGAGCGCGTCGGACCCGGCGGCAGTCGCTCACGGGGAGGCACTCCGGCTACCGGCGTGGCGAGACGGCCCGACGCCCGAGTCGCAGTCGGAGTGGGGAATGGGGATCACGGCCCTGGCGCTGTGCAAGCCACAGGTGCGTTCGGTGACCTGGGACCACTGGGACGATGGCGACCCGCACATCACCCCGTTGGGCGGGCTCGTCGCAGGCGGGCGGGGCAACCCCCTCCTCCGCCGGCTCCAAGGACTTCGGGCAGCCCACCTGGAATGATCTTCGGTTGGTAACGTCAACCGAACGGGCACCGGCTTGCGGGTCACCGCCCGGCGGGGTAGAATTTCGACGTTTCGCACCATCGACTCGCAGACCCATACCCTACTCACCCCCCGGCGCGGGCTCGCGCCACCGCCCCCGAGGCTGAGGCGATGCCCGCCGCCGACGATTCCCGAACGACCGACGCTGCCGACCCGACGCCGGGCGCGGACGGGCCGCGGGCCGTTGGCGGATATCGCCTCCTCCGCCGCGTCGGGGAAGGGGGGATGAGTACCGTCTACCTCAGCTACGACGTGTCCGCCCGCCGGCCAGTGGCGGTGAAGATTCTGGCCGACCACCTGGCGGGCCGCCCGGAGTTCGTCAGCCGGTTCTATCGTGAAGCCCGGCTCAGCCAATTCCTCCAGCACCAGAACCTCGTGCAGGGGTACGCCGCGGGGTTCGACCCCGGGCCGCGGGCGCACTACCTCGTGCTGGAATTCGTCGACGGACCAAGCGCGGATTCCGCCCTCGGGCGCCTGCGCCGGCTGCCGGTCGGCGCAGGGGTGCGGGTCGGGATCGACATCGCCCGCGCGCTCGAGTTCCTCCACGCCCGCAACCTCGTGCACCGCGACGTGAAGCCGGACAATATCCTGTTCCACCCGGACGGGTCGGCGAAGTTGGCCGACCTCGGGCTTGCCAAGCGCTTGAACGATGACACCGGCCTCACGTCCGTGAACCAGGGCGTCGGCACGTCGTACTACATGCCCTACGAGCAGGCGCTGAACGCCTCGCTCGTGGACGCCCGGAGCGACGTGTTCGCCCTCGGAGCCACCCTCTACCACCTGCTGACCGGTCACGTCCCTTTCCCGGGCGCCACGCACGAGGAGATCGTCAAGGGAAAGGAAAATGACCACTTCATCCCGGTCCGCGCCGCCAACCCGGACGTGCCGGACGAGCTCGCCGCGATCCTCGAACGGACGCTCCACCGCGACCCGCGATCCCGGTTCGCCACGGCGGCGGAACTGGCCGGGGCGCTGGAAGCGACCGGACTGGCGACGCCCGTCCCGCCCCTCACTGCGGACCACACGCCGTTGCCCGAGGCACAACCCCTTGACACGCCGACCCGCGTGGACATTCCAGCCGGTCCGCCGAAGCCGACGATGAAACTCGACGGCCCGTCGGGCGCCGGCATTTCCCTGACCGCGCTCGTGGTCGGGGAGTTGCTCCTGCTCGGCGCCCTCGGACTGCTCGCCCGGACCGGGCACGCGGCACCCAACGCCGAGCCGCACTCCCATGTCTCCGGTCGCCCGTCGTGAGTCCGACGGCGTCCGCTCGGGTGCTCCTGGTTCTCGCCGCTGCGCTGTGGAGCCTCGGGAGCCTGTTCGTCCGCTTCCTCCGTGAGCCGACGGCGCTCGGCCTCCACGACCCGCCGCTCACACCGCTTCAGATCGCATTCTTCCGTGGCCTTTTCGGCGGGCTCGTTTTGCTCGTACTGGTTCGACGAACAGAGGTGACCTTTCGCCCGGTGATGGGCGCGATGGTCCTGACGTTCACCGTCATGAGCGGGCTGTACATGTCGGCCCTCTCGCTCGGGCCGGCGGCGAACGCGATCTTCCTCCAGAACACGGCGCCGGTGTGGGTGTACCTGTTCGCCGTCTACGCGCTCGGCGAGGCGGGGAGCCGGCGCGGCTGGCAGGCGGTGCTGCTGGGCGGGCTCGGCGCGGTCGTCATCGTCGCCGGGAACTGGCCGCGCGACCTGCCGCCGGGCGAGCAGCAGACGCAGGTCGTGATCCTGCTGATGGGCGTAGGCAGCGGGATGTGGTACGCCGGTGTCGTGCTCTTCCTGCGGGTGCTGCGGCACGAGTCGCCGGCCTGGTTGATCGCGCTGAACCTGCTCGGCACGTCCGTGACGCTCGGGGCGTACGTCCTTGTGCGGTACGGTTTCGACGGGTTTTGGGAGTGGGTGACGGCGCCCACCGCTGGGCAACTCGCACTACTCTCCGTGTTCGGCGTTGTGCAGATGGCAACGCCGTACTGGCTATTCGCCCGCGGGCTGCGGTCGGTATCGCCGCACGAGGCCGGGATCATCACGCTCCTCGAACCACTCCTCAACCCGCTCTGGGCCTACCTCATCACCCCCGAAAAGGACACGCCGACGCCCGCCATGTGGGCCGGCGGGGCGCTCATCTTCGCAGCGCTAGTGTGGCGGTATGTCCCAGACAGGACCACCGCATCGCGTTGAACGCATTCCACACCCCGACCGCACCGGCCTCTTGTACGTTGATCGCGGCTGTGATTCACTAAACCGCCGCCCGACGGAGCCCTGCCGATGCCCCCGCTCCACATCGCCACCTTCCGCACGGACGTGACGCCGCCGCTCGGCCACCCGTTGTGCGGGGGGTGGATCGAACCCGTCCGCGGGGTGGACGACCCGCTCCAGGCGCTCGGGGTCGTGCTCCTCGGTGGGTCGAAGCCGGTGGTCTTTTGTGTTTTGGACTGGGTCGCGGTGCGCAACGAAGCGTTTCGCTCGTGGCGGGCGGCGCTGGCGGAGGCCGCGCACACCACGCCGGAACACGTCCACGTCCACGCCGTCCACCCGCACAACGCCCCGTTCGCCGACACCGAGGCGCAGCGCCTCATCGCCGCGGCGCGGGCGCCGGCGTCGCTCGACTTGTCCTACTTCGAGGACTGCGTGAAGCGCTCGGCCGACGCGCTGCGGGCGGCGCTGCCGCGGGCTCGGCGGTTCACGCACGTCGGCACCGGCACGGCGCGCGTCACCGACGTGGCGTCGAATCGGCGCATCGTGATCGATGGGATGGCGCGGTTTAGCCGTACGAGTGCGACGAAGAGCCGCGAGGTCCGCGAGTACCCCGAGGGGCTCATTGACCCGGTGCTGCGCACGCTCAGCTTCTGGGACGGCGACCGCCCGCTGGCGGCGCTCCACTTCTACGCCTGTCACCCGATGAGTTATTACGGCGACGGCCGCGTCAGCGCCGACTTCTGCGGGCTGGCGCGGCAAAAGATGCAGGACGATCACCCCGGGGTGTTCCAGGTCTACTTCAACGGCTGCGGTGGGAATGTGACGGCGGGGAAGTACAACGACGGGGCGCGCGAGAACCGGACGGTCCTGCGCGACCGGATGCACGCCGCCATGACCGCCTCCTGGCGCGCGACCACGCGCTCCGCCGTGGGCGGGTTCGAGTGGCGCTTCGAGCCGGTGAAGCTGCTGCCGCGCCGCGAGCCGTCGTTCGGCGAGGCGGCGAGCCGGGCGCTGCTGAACGACGCGACGGCGACGGCCGCCCGCCGCAACAACGCCGCGTATCAACTCGCGTGGCTAAAGCGGATCGACACGCCGATCGAGGTCGGCTGCCTCGACTTCGGCGGGCGGGTGCTGACGCTCCACCTGCCGGGTGAGGTTTTCGTCGAATACCAGCTCGCCGCCCAGCGGATGCGACCGGACGCGAGCGTGTTTGTCGCGGCCTATGGCGACGACGGTCCCGGATACATCCCGACGGCGCGGGCGTACATCGAGGGCGGGTATGAGCCGACGGTGGCGCTCGCGAGCTCGGATTCGGAAGAGCTGCTTTTGCGGGCCGCGCGGCGGCTGTTGAAGGCCGAGGGGAAGAACTGACCGGGCGGCGTGACAAGGACCAACCGATGACGCGTTATTTCAGCGGGTTGTTACTGTCGTTGGCGTGTGCCGCCGGCTCTTCGCAGGAACCACCCGCGCTCAAGAATGGCGACGCGCGCACGCCAGACGAGGAGCGCGCAACGTTCGAGCTCGCCAAAGGGTTCACCATCCAGCTCGCCGCGTGCGAGCCGGACGTGGTTGATCCCGTCGCCATGTGCTTCGACGAGAAGGGGAGACTCTTCGTCTGCGAGATGCGCGGCTACCCGAACGGTGGCGTCGGCACCGGGAACGAGACGCGCGGCAGAATCAAGTGCCTCGAAGACCGCGACGGTGACGGCCGGTTCGAGACGAGTAGCACGTTCGCCGAGGGACTCCGCTTCCCGATGGGTGTGACGCCGTGGAAGGGCGGCATGATCGCCGCCGTCGCGCCAGACCTGCTTTACCTCGAAGACACCGACGGCGACGGCAAGGCGGACAGGAAGACAGTCCTGTACACCGGCTTCAACCTCGCCAACATCCAACAGATGGTCAACAGCCTCCAGTGGGGGCTCGACAATTGGGTATACGGCATCTGCGGCAGCGACGGCGGGGCGGTGAAGTCGATGGAGAAGGCGGGTGCGGCCGAGGTGAACCTCCGCAACCGCGGGTTCCGCTTCCGGCCGTGGATTCCCGGTAGCCTGGAGCCGACGAGTTCTGGCGGGCAGTACGGGCTCACCGCGGACGACTACCAGCACTGGTTCACCGCGACGAACAGCCAGCACCTGCGGCAGATCGTTCTACCCGAGCACTACCTGAAGCGCAACCCGTACCTGGCGGTGGCGGCGGTCACGCTCGACATCCCCGAGCACGGTGCGGCGGCGAAGGTGTTCCGCGCTAGCCCGTTCGAGGCATGGCGCGTCGAGCGCACCACCCGCCGCGCCGGCAGCCCCGACGCCAAGCGTTTCCCGACGACCGAGCTCGTGCCCGGCGGGTACATCACGTCGGCGTGCAGCCCGCTCGTCTATACTGCCGACCTGTTCCCCGAGCCGTACCGCGGGAACAACTTCGTGTGCGACCCGGCGAACAACCTCGTCCACCGCGAAATCCTGGTAGGGAAGGGGGCCGTGTATTCGGCGAAGCGCGTGGATGAGAACACCGAGTTCCTGCGCAGCAAGGACAACTGGTTCCGTCCGGTTCACCTGTCGACTGGCCCGGACGGGGCGGTGTACGTCCTCGACTTCTACCGCGAGGTGATCGAGACCCCGCTGTCGCTGCCGGACGACATCAAGGCCCGGCTGAACCTCGAAAGCCGCGGCCGCGGTCGCATCTGGCGCATCGCCCCCGATGGTTTCAAGGCGTCGAAGTTACCTGACGTATCTCGGTTCACGACGGCACCGCTCGCCGACGAAATGCTCAGCACGAACCCGACGCGCCGGCACACGGCGCACCGACTCCTGATCGAGCGTAAGCCTGCCGATGCGCCGGCGGCGCTGCGCGAGCGACTGCCAAAGGCGGAAGGGAAGGGGGGATACGCGAACCTGCTCTGGGCGCTGCACGGGCTCGGTGCATTGACCGCCGAAGACGTGGCGCCGGCGTTCGACGACCCGCGGCCGGGGATGCGTCAGCAGGCGCTGCGGCTGTCGGAAGAGTTCTTCACCACGTCGAACCGCTTGCGGCAGAAGGCCGACATGCTGACGGGCGACCCCGACCCGCACGTGCGCTTCCAGCTCGCGCTGAGCGCCGGTGAACTTCCGCCCGCTACCGCGGCCGCGATTCTCGCCGGCATCCTCGACCGCGGACCGGCCGACCCGTGGACGCAGACCGCGGCTCTCAGTTCCGCCGCGAACTGCGCCGAGCCGCTGATCGACGTGCTCGCCGCGAAGGCCGCGTCGCCGCAGGTGCTGGCGCGGCTCGCGGCGATGACCGGGGCGAAGGGCGACGAGGCGGCGATCCAACGCGTGCTCGGCCGCGTCGCCACCGGCACCAACCCGTACACGGACGCGGCGCTGCTCGAAGGGGTGGGGCAGGGGATGCGGAACAGCACGCGGCCGCTCGCGGCGTGGTGGACGAACCCGCCGGCAGGCGCGAAGGAGACGATGACCAAGCTCCGCGGCAGGTTCGAGACGGCGGCGAAGGCGGTGCATGATGAGTCAGTTGCCCCGCCGGCTCGCGTCGCTGCTGCCGGTCTGTTGGCGCTTGGGCCGTTCGACCTCGCCGAGAAGGCGCTCGTCCCGGCGCTCGCGCCAACCGCCCCCGGCGATCTACAACTCGCCGCCGTCCGCACGCTCGCAGTCCACACCAACGCCAAGGTGCCAGACCTCCTCCTCGCGCCGTGGGCCGGCTATGCGCCGGCGGCGCGGCGCGAGGTGGTCGAGACACTGCTGTCGCGGCCGGACCGCACACTCAACCTGCTCGATGCGATCGGCAAAAACCAGATTTCGCCGAACGAACTCGACCCGGCCCGCGTGCGGGCGCTCAAGACGCACCCGACGGCGGCGATCCGCACGAAGGCGGAGGCGGTGTTGAAGGGCACCGTAAACGCCGACCGGGCGAAGCTGGTCGCCGAGTACGCGCAGGCGCTGGAACTGAAGGCCGACGCGGAGCGGGGCAGGGCGGTGTTCAAGATGAACTGCGCCGCGTGCCACAAACTCGACGGCGTGGGGGCGGACGTGGGGGCGAACCTGCTCGCGGCACTGCCGAATAAGTCCGGCGACGACCTGCTCGCCGCTGTGCTCGATCCGAACCGCGAGGTCGACCCGCGCTACGTCAACTACCAGGCGGTGACCGTCGACGGGCGGACACTCAGCGGCGTCATCGTTGCGGAAACACCGACGAGTGTGACACTCCGCCGCGCCGACGGCGCCGAAGACACCGTGTTGCGGGCAAACCTGGAGTCGCTCCGCTCGACGCGGTTGTCCCTGATGCCCGAGGGGCTGGAGCGGATGCTGACCCGGCAAGACGTGGCCGACCTGTTCGCGTACCTGCGGGTCGCCGGGAAGTGAGATCTGGCGACCGGCCGGCTCACGCCGGCCGGTCGCTCGGCAACGCTATCCTTCGTACTCGTTCAGAGCCGCCGTCCGCTGGATGTCGGCCACGTCGGCGACGGCGATGACCGGGATAAACTGGCTCGACCCCGGCGGCTGGACGAATCGCACCTCACCCTTCACCCGCACCCACTCCGAGTTGCCGAACCCGCTCACCGCCGTCTTGGTGATGATCCGCACCTTCAGCGGCACCGTGTCGGCGGCGCAGCACGTCATCTTCAGGCGGTAGAGGCGGAACTCCTTGTCGGCGATGCGGTCGAACCGGCCGACCAGGATGCCAATCTTCCCCTTGAGCGCCTCGCGCTTCCCCTCGTCGTAGGCGGCCTCGTTCAGGTCGTTGAAGCTCAGCACTGAGCCCT
>VFQN01006563.1_pt1 | contig 13166 bp, 12 predicted proteins | sample 3512371 | NCBI WGS metagenome assembly VFQN01 (sample SAMN10412370, study PRJNA504923) | tailings metagenome | isolation source: Replicate 2 from Balatoc abandoned mine | place: Philippines: Itogon, Benguet | collected 2017-08-28
TTTACGGCGGAATGTCGACTTCCTGCGGCGGACAACTAGACATCGGGAATCCACGATACTGATGAAGAAAACGATATCAATAAACCGATTTTTTGAATAAAGTTATGGAAATCCCACATAAAAAAAAAAGAAATATTAGTAGGAAACACACAAAAAAAATTCAAAAATTCCTTTCACTTTTTGACATAACCAGATGAGAAGGACGTATCAATTGTAACCTTAGAGCTGTATTCAATATTGCTCGATATTTCATCATTTTCTCTTCAAATGCTACAGATAATTCCTTTTGTAATTGAAGTTTAGGTAATTGTTTTAATTCTGCATCATTCTTTACAATATTCTTTTTCACTGCTAATCTAAACTCTGGGAAAGAATTGTGAGAACTTACTGATTCATGTAGATGAGCAAGTTGTGATTCAATTTTGTCTTTCTCCGAGAGTTTAACAGGAGCAGAACTTGAAGAAGAAGTGACACTTCCACTTCTCTTGTCTCTGATTGGAACAGGTGATAAAGACGATGAAACGGAATCACCCGTTGATAATGGATAATATAAGAGGTAATAAATCATTTCAATATATTCAAAAGCTTCCTTCACAAAGATTGCTTGAGCTTTTGTAATCTTCAATTTTTCACTTAATGTTGAAACAATACTAGCATCGTTAAAACTGTTCGAAAGAGGTGGTGGTACTTCATTATCTCCCTCATTATTCTGCTTGGTCAAACCCTGATCTTTCACCTCGACTAGCTTCTGCAGTTCCTCTCGTAAAGAACATTTCAACACATACCACTCAAAATCTACAGCATTCCTTAATCTCTGAAATCCAGGCGAAGGATCTTCTACTGTCACTTGATTCACATTCTTCCTTTCATCAGCGATGCGATAAACACAAAGTAAGAGCTCTCGTCCAAGACCACTGTGCTGCTTCTGAGGGAAGATTAAAGCTTGGCAAACACGAAGATTATCACCATGAAAAGGACTATGAAAGGTAAAGAGAGTAATATAGCCAACAATACTATAGATTGTCGTGGTATCACCATCTGAAGATGAAATGAGATGTTTTTGATAAAGAACGAGAATTTCCCAACGAGGATCAGAGAAATCGACTGAATCAGCAGTTTCTATGAACCACATGGCAATTTTCTCTAATTTTATTAATAAATCGTTTGCGTGCTCATCTTTATAGGTTGCGAGATAAACTTCGTAATGTTCTTGGTGACGTTCCTGAATAGAGTCCTTGGAGGAGGTAGGGAGAGTGAAACTATGAACAAGCTTTCCAACAGGAGATAAATTAGATAAAGAGATTTGAGGATTGGCTGTGTCACAGTAAATGACATCAGATGGGAGAGCGAGTGCTAAATCTTGCTTTAGACGAGATGTGATGTCAGAGCTTTCGGAGCCATGAATGTGGACATAGTGTTGGAGATTACAGGTATTAATATGAATTTGAATAGATAAACGGTGAATTTCTTCGCGAGATATATATGAAATCATTTCATTGGGAAATAGTTGATGGGTAAAGTTAGGATGTAAGCGGAAAGAGGAAGAGGGCACGGTCTGGGAAGTAGTCGGAGTATGGTAATTAAGGTAAATATGATCATTAGCATGTTGAGAAATAGCATCTTCACTGCTTGGTGGGTCCTCTTCTTCATCTTTTCCTTCACTTTCAGTTTCAATCGAAGAAGTTAAATCATCATTACTCTCGTGCGAGGTTTTCAATTTCTTCACTGAATTTTCTTCCTCTTCAACAATTTCTTCTCGATCATGTTTTAAATTTCTTACAAAATCCATTCTATGAAAATTCCGAAATCGAGTTGTATACTCTTGTAAAGGTAATGATGAATCTACTGTATTCTTTAAGTACAAATTCTTCGGAAAAGATGAATGAACGAAATACTTCATCTTACCTCAATCTATGCTAATAGATAGGTAGCTGAAAATGGATCTTGCTTTACTTCTCTTCAACAAATGGGTGAGATCTCGCACTCCAAACTACTTGCGTCAAATCCCATTCAAATTTTCATTTCTTGCTTGTGAAAAGCGCTTTATTAAAGCGAACGATCGTGCAAAGTCAACTAACGAACTGTTTCACCTTCAGAGGGTACGCACTTAGAAGGTTTATTACTTCGAAATTCTGATCAGTAAATGAAAGAAAATCAACGAATAAAGAAGTTTTAATTACATGAAAACTAAATAATAAAATAAATAGAGCGGCTGTTTTCAAGCAATCGAAACTTTCCCGTTTTTTTTGGTAGTTCCTCTCCGAGAATCTCAGAAAGAATGCCCTTCTCCCGCAATTCGTAGAAATCACAAAATAGTACGCTTTATGTATATTGAATTTTCACATTATCTTTCTAAGATTGCACTTTCCTTCTTTTTCCTCGCGTCTAATTGATATGAAGTCGATGAGCAAAGAAAAAATAGAGGGAGCAAACGTCTTACCACTGTACCACTCTGATCATCATTCACACTCCCATTTGCTGTACCTTCTTGCGTAATTGGGGTGCTAGCATCAGACACGGTCTCACCATTCCCAACCGAAGTCTCTCGCTCCACCGCTGAAGTTAGCTCTACTGCTCTCTCCACCAATGATAATTTTTGTTGGCTCAATTCCTCACTGACAACATTACCCTCATTGGGCTTTTTACTCTCCTGTAACTGGAGTTCTAATTCTTTCGTCCTTTCTTCTGATTGCTGTAATTGTAATCGTAATTTCTGGTTCGTCTCTTTATACTTTTGTAAGATAACATTCCTTTGTTCTAATCGCCATCGAAGATTATCATTCGCTAATTTTAATTCAGTAACTAATCTTAATTCACCAAAATTAATCACATCATGATTATATTGAAATAATTGTTCTTGTTTACGAAGATATTCTTGTTTTAATTTCATCTATTAGGATTAAACGTTCAGAAGAGGAGAAGGAAAAGGAAGAGAGAAGGACTACCTGTAAAGCAAGGGTCTGCTCTGTAATCGATTGAAGATGATTTAAAATGACAAAAGTTTCATCGAAGACCGGTGTTTCAGTAATCTTTGTTTGCATGGTTTGGTATGGAGCGAGGGAAGGATCGAGGACGGTATCATGAAGCTGATTTGAAGAGAGAGATGAGTTCGCCAACAATTCAAATGCATCAGCAGGAGTCTTTTGATCGGTTTTTGAGAAAGGTGTAGCAAGCGTAACATTCTCTCTTGTGTAATTTCCGTCATGATTCAGACTAAAAAGTAAATTTGCCACCTCATATTCTTCTTGCTGAAGAAAAGAAAGAAGAAAAATCAAAAAAGCATTAATATACATGACCATGGTCAACTTACAAGATGAGTATTGCCTTGGTTCGCTTCCTCTTTTAACCGTGAAAGGATTTGATCAGAATTAAGAATTTTCTCTTGATTTTCATCGATTTTATCAATTTCCATCTTGACTGGTATCTTTCGCTTCTCGTCATCCTCATGGAAGAATAATAAATCTTTCACAACTTTCTTCGAAAATTTATGATCAAAGATGTTAAACTTTGCGGTCTCATTTGTTTCTTTGGGCCCAGCGGAGAAAGCAGTTTCCTCATTTAGAAGTAATTGATTACGAATTTGAAGGATCTTTTGGTTGGATAAAGCTTTTGTTGGATCATTCAGACGATTCGAGAGATACTTGCTTGGCATAATTCCTTCTTGAAGATATTGTTGCCACGATTGAAAGCTTCGTGGAATAATCAAGGGTAACGGCGAAGAGGAGGTCGCAGAGGTACTGTTTGTGATAATTTGATGAGGAGGAAGATCATAATAGAGTTGGGTAAAACAACTTGGCGAGGAAAAATTTGGTGAAGAGCTTCGATTGTCTTCGGTCTTACAAACAACACGAGAAATTGTGTTAGGATGGTTTAATGTCTTCGTCAAAGAGTGTAAAGGATCTTTATGGCAGAAAATTCGCCATAACTTTTGAAGAAACATCTCCTCCTTGTCTAATTCCGCTTCTACGTTTTCAGCTTCAAACTCTTTAAACTCAGTTTTCTTCATTCCTTCATGGATAGCAGAGGTCTCGTCGGAATTGCTCACCGCCATTTCACCATTCTCAACTGTTTCTGCAACTTCTTTCTCGGTGTGAGACGAAGTCTCATCGACCTCCATGACATCTGCAGCTTTCCCTGAAGGCTCTTGATGCTCTGAAATACTCAATCTTTCTTCTTCTACTGATTCGCTCTGTTTCCTTTTCCGACTACGCCTTCCTCTCCGACCCGAACTGGAAGAGGAACTAGGTTGAGCAAAAACTTGGTTTTGTTGTGGTAATTGCTTTTTCCTCATCTCTTCTTCTATTTCTTTAAAAACAATTTCACGTGAAAAAATATAATTTCTTCCTGCTTCAAGTATTGTTTCGAAAGAATGATAAAAAACTTTTGTTAAATCATGTTTTCTAAGAATATCTTCATTTTGTTGTTTCGTCGCAATACAAGATGACGACGACGATGGGATTGTCTTATCAAATTGCTTTAGATGATCATAAAGCTTCTGATAAACGTGATCACGAAAAGAGAATAAATCTTCTTCAAATTCTTTTGTTGAGTGATATTTCAATGAGTGAATGTGCTCTAAGATTAATGTAAGATCTCCTCGCGAATCATCAGACGCGCCCTCCAATTGCTGTTGACTGTCTACGGTCAACGAGGATGAAGAACTTGGATTCGCCGATGTGAAGGGGAGTAAAGGTCGAAGAAACGGTAATGCCAAACGTGAGGATGCAATCTTCACCCAAGCATTCTCCAACTGCTTTGCTAACTTTACCTCATCTGATGGAACCGCACAATTTCTACACTGGCTATAATGCTATGAAGAAGCTTGTGAGAAAACGAAAGAAGGAGAGCAAACGTACAAACGTACCGGATGGCCTCGTTTTCCTTTAAATAGTTGAATATGAGGATAAACATTCTTCTCACATTCATTACAAATCGTAAAAGGACAAGTACGACAAGATCTGGTCGTTCTAGATTGATTTAAGAACTCCCAGAGCGTTTTATAACCCGGTGAAGATGAAAGATTACTACTGGTACCACTTTTTTGTTCTGCCTGAGATACTGGTAAAAAATTAGCTTGATATTGTAATTCTTTCGCATGAAGATAAAGATTTGATGGTAATAAAAGAGATTGATTTAAACCAACAGAAGTATATTTTGATTTTTCTAAAATACCACAAATAGTACAAAAATGTTTTGGACAAAACCATAAATTATCATCATTATTACTTGAGGTAATATCATTATTATAAATATCATTACATGTATCAATAGTTAATGGTTTTGGTGCAATTTTCATAATACAAACAGGATGATATACACGTGGACAATCAGGGAAATCACACATCAATAATTCACCATCTTGTCCACATACAAAACATTGATCATCCACTTCATCTTCATCTTTATTAATAATATCATCCTCAACACTTTCTATTCGAGGAATAGTTGCAATACTAGGACGATTTTCCCCTGATTTATTAGATGCATTTGAATGGTGGTGGTGATCAGTTGATGCCGGCACCTTCTCATCACCCAATGATTTTCTGGAAGATTTCTTTTTATCTTTTGAACTTGTTCCTTCTTCATCATTTTTCTCCGTATTTTTACCATTAGTAATTTGAGTCGTTGATGTTGGTTCATTTTGATTGTTTCCTAAAAGTTGTTCTCGCGTTAGCACCGAGCCTTTTTCTAGTTTGTTGATCTATCAAAGAAAAGAAGAGAAAGACAAAAAACCAAGAATATTACAAGAGAAACAAATGTTACTCTAAACCTAATGTCGGGGAGGTAAAAAGAAATGTCTCTACCTTGCAACAGTTATCGCAAATCCAGAATTTTTCGTCCACTAATGGATCATCAGGATGAAAACAATGCCAATGCACTTCAATCTCATCACAGTAGATGCAGGTTGTTAAATCACCACTTAAACTTGATCCAGTACAGATAGCGCATAAATGATTAACTTTATCTTGAAATTCCTAGAGAAAATATCGATGAATGAGTGGTTTGTTGAAGATGGAGGATGTCGGGTGGTGATGACGGCAATTAATACCTTTGTCGTATCTGTCAGTATATCGGCAAGATCTGAAGGATATCTTTGCCCTTTAGCTTTAGTCAATAACACAGCCTCCAAAACCCCTGCTCGATAGTTCTTATCGGACTTGAATTTCTTCTTATCAAATTTGCTCTTCCAACTCTCTCCAGTAAATAGACTAACTGAGGTATCAATAACCCAACCACTGCAAAATTAACATCAGAAATAGATTTATAGTTGTTATAGCAACATTTCTTCCATATAAACCTACCTCTCATTCCTCATCCCAAAGAAGGTGACGGGTATATCATTCGGTTTTGACGTTTTTTGCAGCATTAATTTCTTCTTTTCAAACGCTGAACAGATCCTTGCAGGCCATGGAGCAAACCCAGGCATTCTAGCCCAAACAACAGATCCATGAGAGAGCTAAAATCGAGAAAAGTGGAGTGAATCAGGAAATATTGCCAAAAGTACAATAACAGAGGTGCCTTACTTCACTAGTCTTTTCTGCCATTGTAGTGTAAAGATTCTGCTCCACCTCAATAAGAATACCTTTAATATTTAGTAAATTGGCAAGGTTGATCCTCAAACGTGACAATTCTCTCTTGATGGTTGCAAGGTCTTCGCACTAAGTGAACCTCTCGGAGTAAATTTATTATGAAGTATCTATGAGGACTTTTTCAATAATCCATTTTTGAGAAAATACATAAATACTAGTTTTGAAATCACATAATATTACTTTTTTGGTCTTAAAAATCGATTTCCGAATCAAAAAGCTCAAATTTGTGGTTCAACTCCAATAAACAACACATTCATCTCAAGATGATATCAGAAGTCAGGTCTGACTAACCCCAATGTCCTCTGAGGTCGAGGATAACCTAGATGACTTGAATGCCTTTTGGCTATGTTACACACACTGAGCTTTCTTATGTTGGGACAAATATTCTATTCTCGTCAAATCCACGAACAAACAAAAAAAACCAGAACACTCAAAACCACATACAAGCAAATAAAGAACGTACAGACATAGAAAAGTTGGGCAACAACAAGCAAAACCAAAAAGAAGAATTCTAAAAATTTGTTTTCACTCTTTCATTTTCACTCTTTACTTCTTCCAACAACACCATTAGAAAAGATTTTCATGGCTTTGCGATTTAAATCTTGGGCTTCACCTGGTTTTCTTGGTTTTTTTAAATCGCAAATCTGAAAGTTGGTGCATAAAAAGGGAAGAAATAAATCTGACTTCATAGATGAGCGGCGAGTGTAAGGATAGCAAGAAAAGGGGGAGGGAGCGAGCAGGGAATATGTCTCGCGATGTACTTCCACAGAGTAAAGTAACAGCTGATTACACATAAGTCCGGAACAAACATTGACATGCAGACACAGCAAACAACAACACAGCACATTCTATTATTCGAAGAAAAAAAAACTGAGTCGACCCCTTGATAAATAAATGGATCTAAGGAATGTAATCATAGGATGTGATTGAGTGTAGAACAGAATACGTTTCCGCGGAGGCTAATTTTTTCGAGAAGCGGCGGGGCAGCATTGAATGTAAGAAGAAATAAAAACTAAAACAAAATGTTTGGCTTCTTGTGACATTTTCCTGAGCAAATTCAGAGTTTGCTCAGTCCTAGAAATTCTTAATAGCAACTGAGAGTGCATCTAGCACGAGATAGAGGAAGTAGGAGACAATAAAACCCAGTAGTAAGAATTAATAGTAGTGGGTCGAAGAGACAGTACAAAAATGAAATGAGACTTCTGAAACAGAATTTGAACTCTCTCGATTTGAGGAATTACAAAATCGAATCCGCTCGATTTCAATAATGAACTAAACCAACCATAAAACTGAAAAGATAAAAGGTCAGGTTTCCTGCAATTTCTCTCGTTATGTAATCCTTTCTAATATTTTGCACTTGCTTATTCAAACCAGTTTTCGCGCACAATCTATTCTTGGGTTCTAAATAAGTATAGATGGGAACATATATTAGCGTTTTAAACGTAGCAATAGTCCAGCTAAAGGCTTTGGATCAAAGAAAGTTGCCTTTGGAGGTAATAATCTGCCTTCATCTGCAATTTCCATAATCGCACGAGTACTGACACGACGAACACAAAAACCAACGACAGCCTTTCCTTCATTTACACAGTTTTCTATTCCTTGCCGTCCTTGTCGTCCATCAACTACAAAAAGGAAAGATTAAGACAAGAAACGCAAACACTTATATCGAAGGACTCACCATAAACCATGTTCTTCTCACTTTCTGGATATGACATATTTAAAATAGGTTTAAATAAATGATCCACCAGAATTTGTGCATCAATATCATTATAAGTCTCATTAAAGGCGAATAATTGATACCATTCTCCATGATAATACATTTGAATTTCATCAACCTCTGATGAATTCACGACAGATGAACTACTTTCGCTATCACTCCGAATCTTTCCTTGACTACAACTACCAGTGCTATCTTCACTGATACTATCTCTCCTTTCGAAATCTTCTGCAGTAGTTAAGGAAGAAGCAAAAGAAGTTAAACGCGATCTATTACTGGAGGAAGAATCGACTTCTCCTTCTATCTTAACGATACGAAATCTCTCGGATATTGCTTCAAGGAATTGTAATTCATCCAAATTTGTTAAAGATTTAACACAACGATTAAATGATAAAACATTTAATTGTGTATCAGGAAATATTAATGCGGTGATATATCTAAGAGGCGAAGGAGATGTCAGCAATTCATTCTACCAAAATAACAGGATTTGAGATTTACCTTGATGATGGCTGAACTGGAGCACCTTTACGAGTCGGCCTTGGAAAAGACATCATTTTACAGGCTGCAGCAGTGCGATGATGACCATCGGCAATGTACAAAGACTCCACAGTTTCAAATGCTGTTTGCAACGCAACAATATCCTGAAAAGAGCATTAATTGACTTTGACCTCGAATAAAATAACGTTTAGTGACTTACTGATACGTCTTTGACTGCCCACAAATGATGGCGACCACCTTTCTCAGTGTGGACTTTATTTAGGATAGGAATTGGTTCATCTTCAGAAATGACACGAGTGACAATCTCATCGATGATCTCATTCTGACGGTACATGATCATAATAGGATCAACATACATTGATTGATACTGTTTAACTTTGGTGGATACAGGTGTATCGTGCTCTGGAATGCAAAGTTCATGGCGTTTGACGATGTTATTCAGACAGTCTTCTACATCCAATGCAGCAAGAATACCGATTTGCATCTGACCACACTCAGTCTCTTGTCCATAGATAATAAAAGACTCTTCAATTAAAGGTTCTAAAAGACCTCCATCCAGGAATTCTTTGATATTTCTGCAAGTAATGTTGTATTGATCGCAGATTGATTCTCCAGCACTAACGACGACAACAGGGTACTGACAGCAAGTAAAACACTTGCAAGGTCCACCAAAGGCTTTGACACAATCATCACCACTAAAGACGGAGCGATCGTAAATTTTACTCTAAAATAGGAAGAGAGGGAGGATTAGAACAGTTGCGAAGAATTGCTGACGTCTCTTTCAACTTACACGAAAGCGATTGGGAATTTTATTTGATGGACTTGATAATGGAGCCATTTCCTCTTCCGTAGTAGACTTAACTGATCTGACAGGGAAAATTTTAACCATTCTTCCGTGCTTTGCTTGCTTGGATATTACAAAGATCTAATAAAACAGAAAAACGATACCAAAATCAACTAATCCCACAAAACTAAATGACAAATTCTTACAATAAAAATTTAATGTAAGTTGAAGGAAGAATAGGAAGTTGGAAATGCTCTTAAACAGTTAATCAGCTTTGCAATCCGCACGCACAACAACAGTGTTGTTTGATCCGAAACGAATTTGAGGTTTCAAACAATGGCACGTAATAACAGCATAGTGTGGGCCAAATCCTGCCCAAATTCCATGAATTTGGGCGAATCTAAGGTTGGGAATGGTTAAGAAATTTATCCAGGAATATCCAGGAAAACCCAGGAAAATTTGTTCGAAATTCTAGAAAAACGAATTGATAATCTTCAAGTTAGAAAAGGTGAAATTTGGGAAAGTCGACTTTCTTGATTTATTTTGATGATGAATTGTATGATAGGAGTATTGAGCTTCTTCCTCCTAATGTTGTGTAGTAAGATCAATAGTTTTAGACGAGTCTTGAGTAGATCTGCTAGCTATCAAGGTCATTCATTGAATAGAGGTTCATTTCAATCTTTTCTTGCTCCATCGTTTGCAAAAAAGATGGAATTTCGGGAGAATCCGGAGCTGAGATCTTTGGTAGATCTACCAGCAAAAGAAAACACTTTACAAAAGTATCTGATAGCTGAAGATGTTGAACCAAAAAGAGGAGATCAAATTTATCCTCGCCAAGTGAAAGGATGTCATTTTACATTTGTCCTTCCAGAACCTGTTCGAAAGCCAGAACTCGTTATAGCAAGTGAAGATTGTGCTCGAAGTTTAGGGTTAAATCCTAGCGAAGTTCTTACTCCATTGTTTACAGAAGTATTTGCTGGAAATGCACCTATATCTGGATTTGATAAGTCGTACGCTACTGTCTATGGCTGTCATTGTTATGGTCAGTGGTTTGGGCAGAATGGCGATGGTCGAGCTACTATTCTCGGAGAAGTTCATTACCACTATAATTTAAATGATACTCATTATTACTCGAACTCTATTCAAGAGTTGCAATTGAAAGGAGCTGGCAGAACACCTTATTCGCGAGGTTTTGATGGAAGAGCTGTATTACGATCCAGTATCAGGGAATTTCTTGCATCTGAATTTATGTTTCACCTAGGTGCTCCTACGACGCGCGCTTTATCTGTAAGTTTGACCTTTCTTTTGTTCACGGCTCAGTTTAATCTATATCTTTGTTAGCTCGTAAAAACTGGCGAAATCGTAGCCCGTCCGTGGTATCGAGCAACCAGTGAAAATAATCCTTACAATTTACGAGGATCAACATCTTCCAGTGATGATGACGACGATGATGATAGTGATGTAGGGGTTGGTAAATTCCCACCAGATGTTATGATTCGTGAAACAGGTGCAATCTGTTGTCGTGTGTCAAAGTCATTCTTTCGATTTGGTCATTTTGAATTATTCGCATCTCGAAAAGAATGGAAAGAACTTATACAATTAATGAATTTTGTTACATTTCGTGAATATCCTCATTTAATTGAACAATATTCTAATCAAGATGATCAAGTTGATTTATCCGTTCTACCTCCAATCATACCGGAAGGACCACCACAACGTTATATTGAATTGTTTCGTTGTATTACCAAACGTGTTGCATTTCTAACGAGTGAGTGGATACGTGTTGGATATGTACAAGGCAATATGAATAGTGATAACACATTAATTGGTGGTAGAACGTTGGATTATGGTCCTTATGGATGGATGGAAAAATTTGATCCTTATTATCAACCTTTTACTTCTGATCCTGTTGGAAGATTTAGTTTTATGAGACAACCTTCCGCAATGGCAGTAAATGTCGCCGTACTCGGAGAGACAGTCTTTATTCCGCTATTACGTCATTTTGCGACAGGTGATTTAGAAAACCAGATCAAAGAGATTAAAAACATTATGGAAGAAGAATATGCAAATTATTTTCAAGAATATTATGAAGAAATGAGAAGAAAGAAATTAGGTTTCTCATCATTTCAAAAAGATATTGATGAATCTTTATGGTTTACTCTCTTACAAGCCCTTCATAAGTAAGTTATGTAATTGTTGTGAGAGAATATCTTGACATCTTTCCTTTTCTCTCGTTTCTTTCTTTTAGGTATGAATGTGATTATACAATCTTCTTTCGTGAGCTATCGAAAGTATCAAAGCATCTCTCAACATCTGATGCTGCGGTGGAGATTGTGGCGCCTTCTTTCTACGAGCAATACAAAGTAAGCCTCGCTGAACAAATACCATTGTTCATTAATAAAACTATCTTGCTAGAATGTTGACGAAAGAACAAGTGATTTGAAGCTTTGGTTTGAGCAATATTTGAAAAGAATTCAAGTAATATTAATGAAGACTGACGAAATCATTTTGATAATCTCTTTTTTCTTTAGAACGACTCATTATCGGATGAAGAGAGAAGAAATTTAATGAACTCTACCAATCCAAAATTTATTCTAAGGTAATTCGGAAAGAGATCAACTCGTCTCTGTCTTTTCATTCTAACTCTTCCCTGTCGTTTTATAGAAATTGGATGAGTGCTATGGCGTACGAAAGGTAAGAAGAGAATCGCTCTCTTTTTGTCAGAATCTGAACTTTTATTGTTGTTAGAGCGGAATTGGATGATTATTCTCATTTATATGAGCTGTTGGCAGTCCTTTCGCGGCCTTATGATGAGCAGTCTTGTGACATAACGAGTAAATGGTATCAGAAAACACCTCCTTGGGCAACGCGATTGCCTGGTGTCGCATTCATGAGCTGATCTTCGTAGAATGATGGAGCATCCAGTGTGCTTCTTCCTCTAATCCTTTCACAATTGAAAGACTGCTTAGGGCAGTTTGAGAGGGAGGAGTTCGTTCCATCATTCGCAAAATTTCCGTTAGATTTCTTTCAGTCGATTCGGCTTTAACTACTTCTATGAATTGAATCCGGGAACTCTTAGAATGACCAATGACAATTGAGAACATATCTCTCTTGCCAATGTGATAAATTTAGGCTCCTCTTCAATTTCCTTCCTTTTCTCTTTTAATTTATTAAAACTTTAACTTTTGATTTCCACATTTTTAATATTTCAAATCTGATGCTGTAGACCTAAATAGAGGAAAATCTAGATGCTCAACAAGATGAGATCCAATTTTCTTAAGCTATATCAATAATTGTTTTGTGAAAAATAGATTTCAAGAAATTATAGTAAACTTCTCTAAAAATTACAATTCGAAACATGGAAATATATTTTCTAAGCTTTTATACAGCAAGAGAACTTCTTCAAATGATAAGTTCTAAAAATTGACACACAAAGTGTCATTAACCAACAAGTGTTTCAAAAAGTCTTTTCTTTATGCAGTGCCTAATTGAAGGAAATGTGTTGTTGAATTTGACGTTAATATAGGAGGTGAGCAGAGAATCAGGTGACAGTAGAGATATGAAGATACAGTATCAG
>VFQN01006564.1_pt1 | contig 13162 bp, 15 predicted proteins | sample 3512371 | NCBI WGS metagenome assembly VFQN01 (sample SAMN10412370, study PRJNA504923) | tailings metagenome | isolation source: Replicate 2 from Balatoc abandoned mine | place: Philippines: Itogon, Benguet | collected 2017-08-28
TTCGATTTCTCCCAAGGTAAATTGACAAAAGAACAAAACATCTTTTCTTTCAGAATAACTAACTCTCTCAAAACACGTTCTTTCTCTCGCTTACATTTCTCCAAATCCAGTCCAAGAGTAACCGCATCTCGAAGTCCTGTCAGTACTCCTGCAATTGCTTTTGCGTCGTGTTTATTGTATAAAAGCATTGAGAAATTGATCGGAGACAGTTTTGAATTTAAAATTTAAAAAGTGTGTGGAGGGTTGGTGCCCTGGGCGGGCATTTGGAATTTAATCCTATTTCACAGGTTTCTCACCTTCGTGCTGTGCTTTTCACATATTTTCTACGTCGCTCCTTTTAGAGTTCCCCATTCCCCATTTCCCCAACTCCTTAAAATTAAACTGAAAATGAATTACTTTGCTCAAGTAACAGACAGTGCTTTAAGGAGGATTTACAAGTTTGTCCTGAAGAGATTGATTGGAAAGTATCTCAGAGAGGAGTTAGTCTTGGAACAGCTCGTGGTGAACTCCAGGAAAGGAACAATAGAAATAGATTTACTAAATTTTGATGTTGATATTCTTAATGAAGAATATTTTTCAGCTTTTCCTCTGAAGTTGGTCGAACTTTCTGTTCGCAATATAAATGTGTCTCTTTCTTACCTCAATATCCTTTCTGAAAGCTGCGTGATAACGGTTGATCAAATTCGGCTGAGGTTGACCGATAATTCAGAATCGGTTCGCCCTGCATCAAGACCCCCAGAAACAAGACAAGATTTTCAATCCGGGGAAAGTCATGTTGATGATATATCTCTTGCTGAAGAAGGTGAATCAGGACTAGCCTTTGTTGCTCATTGGATTGAAACAATCATTAACCAACTTCAAGTTCAAATCAACACCTTAGTTTTAAATCTATCAAACGAATCGAACGGTATTGAGTTGGAACTTAAAGCTTCAAATATACATTTTCACAATGGGGATTTCAAGGAATTCAGCGAAGGGGGTGTTTCCTCATCTCAGTTTGCATCTAGCTTAATGCACGACTCTCTCCTCAAATCAAGGTTCTTTTGTAAATCGAAAAAGGTAAGTGTGTGGACAACAATCTATTTAGTTTGACAAATTTTCAAGACGATCAATGTTGATAAAGTCCGAGTAGCCGCCAGAAAGCGAAATGATTGCCGAGAATCGGAAGTTCTTCGTTGTGACCCTTTCAATATTTTTATTCTTTCTGAAAAGAATAAAAAGGATAACTTAGTCTTGACAGATTTTGACGTGAAATTTTCCTCTGGCACTATTTGGTTTGATGCTGAGGCATTGGGACTAATAATACAATTTTTCACATCGTTTAAGCGTGATGAAATCGATACGACACATGCTCACGTTGACTCTCGGACAACGCAGACAATGGAAAGTGAAGTGGATCATAACGATGTGTTGATAAGCGAAGAGATAGAAAAGGTATTTTCAACCAACCATATGCAAGATTTATTTCTCACTTTTTCAGCTATATTTGGAACCCACATCTATTCCCCATCTCCCGTCAATGGAGGAAGTTGTTGAAAGTGACGGGGAGTTTCCTGATGGAGATGACACCGAAGAAGATTTTTTTGATGCTGTTTCCCATGTACAGATGAACACCACACTTTACCGTACAGCGTGAGTCTGATCTTTTGCTAACCTTATTTTCCTAAGTTTTTCTTTCTAGTCGGCCGTTATCAATCAATGAACGGTTGAGTAAGAAAGAACCTACATTAAAATTTCGTGTTTACTGTTGCGCCTTGACGGTACATGTGGTAAATGAATCGAAGGAGGCGTTGGTGCTTAAATTTAACGATTTCATTGTTATGAAGAGCGACGAAGCAGAAAATATAAATTTATTGAAGATTTCTGTGAATCAAGTTTTCGTGAATCTCATTCGCGAGAATGAAGAGATTGATATTGTTAAATTTCTTCCCGAGGAAGATCATGGAAATACAATATTCTCGTCGCCCGATCTGATAATTGAAATCAACCTCATCACCGTTGAAGTAGCGATTCTCCTCAAATCTTTTGAAGTCTTTATCGACTTGGAATCCTTTAAAAACTGGATGAATTGGACTAAATTAATCAACACATCGCTAAAGAAGACAGGTGGTCAAAGTAAAAGCAGTTTATCCTTATCTCTGCAAACCAAGTTTTGTAGATTTTATTTGAGCTGTTTAACTTCGAATGCTGAAGCAGATGTAAATGACTTTATTTCTATTTCATTGGGATCAAAATTTTGGGACCAAAGGAGTTGCACATTGCGTGTAAGGCAAGCGATGGGTTTCTTCATAGATATGGAGGGTTTGAAGCTCACTGTCGTTGATGATACTCGTGATTTGACCTGTTCACTGGAGACTCCACACTTATCAGCAGGTGCTTTTTTCATTTCAACGCCAGGATCTGTAAAGATAGCCATGGTTCTTCAATGTTTTGCCGCGTCGTTTACTCCGCTTATTACGCTCCGAGAATCGCAGTTTGATTCCAAAACTTATATCATTCTCTCTGCTTCTAAAATAGAAATCGGTAAGGAGTTCTAGATCTTACTACCCTTCACATTGACCTTTCAATTTCAGCTTTGCATAAGGTGTATTTTGCTGTTATTAACTGGCTTGTTTCAGCCCTAATTTTTGCGGGCCCCAGTCATCAGGCTGATTCAGCAGGGCAAACATCTTTCGAGGCAAGGATCACAGAGTTTTTAATTTTTCTAGGAAATCACGACCAATTTAATTTACTCAACCTCCAGCTCTTTAACAGCGATTACAACGATATCGTGAAAGGCTTTAGCAAAGATGCTCTGAATATAAGATGGGGTCCTGATTTGGTAATTGACGGAAATGAGCTTTGTCTCCGCGCGGTAGTGAGTCAGAATAAAACTCAAGTGGAGGTTTCTTCGAAGCATTTAAGAGCTAAGGAGTCAATTGGTCCATCACACGAAAAATTTCATGATTTTCTCCAAGCGAAATCTGAGAAGACTGACAGCATAGCTATTTACGTAACATTGAATCAAGCTGACACGCAGAGTTTGCTCAGTTCCGATTCCAACGTAAGAATTGTTCTAAGTGATTCGCAGTTCTATTTAAATTGCGGCTCGCAATTACTCTTAATTTTGAGTGAGTTCTCTCCTCTCAACGCTCAAGATATGCTCGATAGGTTTTATTACGAACTTAAACAATCATGTGATTGTGATTTAAACCACTCTTTGAATGCAGTTATTTCCAAGGGGAAAGTGGCTGGTAACCTTTGCGAAATAGAAAGTGGGAAAGTTTGTATTGGCGCACTTAAAGTTTACGTGGAATTATCGAACTTTCACTTGTTCCTTTTAGATAATTCCATGACTGGTTCGAGCAAAATCCATGCACAAAGATTTACCGTTTTAATGACTCAATTATCCAATTCTAAGGCTTTTTCACTCAAGTGTTCAAGTGAAAATGTTGCCATCAGTCATCAGACCAACGAATTAAAAAATTTTGAACTACTCAAGGTTGATTTTTTCTCTATATTGATCAACAGTCTTGATGATGGAGGGAAAAGCGGTAAAGAATGGATTGAAGCTAAGTTTGGTAATTTGGAAGGAAGGAACAGTGTCAAGGATTTGTTGCTTATCCAGGTGCGGCTATTTTAGATGCATGCTTTTCCGCGCTCATATTCTTCATAGGATTACTTGCAATCCTTTATCTCAAACTACTCCAAGACCGTAGCAGAGGTGATTTCAACGCGTAAGAGTTTTGAGATATCCAGCAAGGAGGAACCAGATGCTTGGTCCGAACTATTCGCGAGGGATCAGGTTGATGAAGCCTCATCTTTACGGAACAAAGTTGCTTCACCCTCTCCCCAGGTTCAACTCTAAATCTTTTACCTTTCGTCTTCTAATCTCTATTACAGATCAATTCTTATATTACGGAAGAGAATGATGAACTTTCTGTCAATGAAAGCGTTTTGGGCTCGCTTTGGGAAGCGGATTATGGTTCCTATGGTGAGCCATTAAGTGAACCAGTAAACAATCCGATTGAATGCATACCTTTGCGGGACAAGGAAACTGATTCAATCTTGGATGCATTAACGAATTCTCTCACGGATGATTACCCGAATCTGGATTTCTCGAACAATGAAGAAATTGAGCTAAGTTCTATTCGAGCAGAAAATGAGGTGATCTTGAGTGTGATGAAACAAAATTTTATAACAATTCCGTAGATTTTGATCGAAAAAGTCCAGCCTGGTCTTACTGAAACAGAGCTGGCTGAAATAGAAGAGGTCGATTTCGCTTGGAGGGATGACGATTCGGTTGAACGGAATGATCTCTCTTCCAATCCTTTGAAGGCTAATAAGGAGCGTGACCAGCAGGCAACTTGGCTCATAGATCCAGAAACGGTGGAGGTAATCGAATACCTTATTCTTGTTGAACTACATTACTCCCTTCTTAGATTAATAATTTTTACCTGCATAACGAAAATTCCACCAAAAGTGGCATTAATTTTGTTCATGGTAAGTATGTCACTTCAGATTGTCAAAATTTCCCGTTTATCAAAATTTGATTTTTCAACGTCTTTGGATTTTAGAGGAGAATCTTTCATTTGGCCTTCGCATTTCAGGTAATTGTAAGTATACCATAATGGATTCGGGCGTGTCGCAGTTTGCGAAAGAAAATCGAATCGCACTGAAGGTAAGCTACAACGCTAGCGGCAGGATAGCATTGAAGGTTTTTCTTTAGAATCCTTCCGATCATTCTCAATCCCCCACCAAAGAGGAAATCGAGATTTCCTTTTTTGGAGTTGTTATTGAGTTGGCCCACTTTTCCGCTTCAAGCCGAACTGTTGAAGAGCTCCCACGGACTAATTTAATCTCCAAACTTCAATTCACGGTGCAGAACCTGTTAGTTACTCATCGCACGGGATCTCGATTGAAAAATTACAAAGTTCTTGGGTCTTGGAATAATGCTAATTATCCGAAAGGCTCCGAGGATTTACTGAAAGTGACTATCTTAGGTTTCAGCTCCGAACATCTGAAGCTCGAGCATCGTGTGAAGATAATCTTATCTCCTGTACGATGCCATTTAACAGAGCAATTTATTAGTTTCATTAAAGATAAAATTGTCACGAAGATAAGTGATCACTTCCAATCGTCTGATTCTGATGTCCAGCCTGTTATTTTTTTCCAACATATTTTCGTTGCTAGCATGGAAATAAAAATAGATTATCATGCCAATAATGTCAACATTAAAGCTCTGCATGAAGGCGATTATATCCAACTTCTAAATATTTTTCCGCTTGAAGGTCTCGAGTTGCATTTAAAGACTATTCGCCTACTCGGAGTAAATGGAATTTCTTCATTGGTTGATTCAATCCTCCAAGTTTGGGTTACAGATATCTATAAAAATCAGTTGCATCGAGTTTTAACTGGAACTGTTCCTTTCAGAAGCCTTTCTCGGATCGGATCGAGTCTGAAAGGCCTATTATTTATTCCATTGCGTGACAATCAACGGAACCCGAAGGTTTGGAAGCAGTTGGTGAAGGGGACCAAATCTTTACTCTCCACAGTTACAACCGAGGCGTTGAGTATTAGCCATCAACTTTCGCTTTTTGTGGCGAATACCATATCGGATATAGCATCAGAGAGAAATTATTCCGAAATAACGACGAACCAACCCAGAAACCTACGGGAAGGGTTTGATCGAGCGGTTCACAGTTTTTCTAGTGAGCTATCGTCATCCATTGAACATGTAATCGCAGTGCCCATCCGACAGTATCAACGTAATGGATCGACTGGTGCTATGACCTCGGTGATTCGAGCCCTCCCTGTTGCTCTCCTCCGTCCAGTTGCTGGTGTAGCCCACGGTTTATCGTACACAATACTTGGCCTTCGAAATTCCCTCAATCCCATGCAAGCTATGGACGAGGAGGATTTGTGGGAATCCGTTGAACAGCAGAATCCTTAAGGATTAGTAATAACTCATCGTTAGCTTAATTACAACGTTACTTTAAGTTAAGTACTCGGTTGAATCACAAAGAAGGGAAGTCACCACTGCTTAGGGGAGTGGGAGCATCTCGAGGCTTGCGAGTCTTTCCACCAAATCTGCCACCTTTATTGAATTCTCTATTATTCTCTCGGCGACCAGTGTTACGCTGGTAGTTAGGAGTTTCAAATTTAAATTGAACATCTAAAACTTGAGTTCTGGTAGTTGATCTTTGATCCTTCTTAGCAGCAGAATTCTTTTCCTGTTTGCTTGTTTCCTCATCCTCGTCAGCTTTAGTAGTCAGGCCTGCAAATTGTGTCTCGACATTAACTGATCTAACTTGCTTAGGAGCTGAGAGAAGAGAGGAGCTGGCTCGAGCTTCCTCACGTTGCTTGATGAAATCATCAAAAGAAAGGGTTGGGGTCTCTTCTACCTCTGGAGTAATTTCAGCACTCTCAGGTTCCGGTTCAGCAGTATCATCCACGTTTTCTGTCACTGCCGCGACCTCAGCTTTCGCAGGGTCCTTCTCAGCATCATGTGCCTCTTGCTCAACGTTACCGAATCCGTAAGGTCCTCGGCCACCGCGCGAAACCTCTTTCCCTCTAACATCGGGTAAATAAATGTATGTCAAAAGAATGTTCCCCTACCTTCCAGTGCCACTACGTCTTTCAAACTCCCGCTTTGGTCGGCGTGGTTTATCATTCTCGACATTACCGTGTTGCTTCTCCCCACGCTTGAAACCTTCTTTACCTCTCGGTCTTCCACCACGATTGTCATCCTTTCGTTCTTTGACGTCTTCAGAAGTGGTGGCTGCTTTATCCACCGTTTCAGGCTTGCTTTCTATGTGGATAGAGTTAATTCAGCAACAAACAGAAACAGCAAGACGTACCACGAGGTTTCGTTTGAGTCTGGGTCTTGTTGGTAACTTTCGCCTGCTTGTTTTTTGATTCAGTTTCAGTTGCAGTTGCCTTTTTGTTGACCTTTGGGACTTCCTCCTCACCATCAGAGAGATCTAATGCTGCAAAAATATTTGTGCTCATTGTATCAGGTTGCGTTCTTGAATAGACTAACTAACAATGTGCAACTAGTAACTCATTCCACTACAACTAGGGGAATTTGTGGCTCTCAAGATTAAACACAAGCTCCTAAAATCCTACTTTCGTAGATCCTTAAATACCCAAATTCTGGCACAGATTCCAGAACCTTCCTCAACACAATTGCAACATCACCACCCAATAAAATAAAGAACATGTTGAGAACAACATTCAGCAGAGTAGCTTTCCAAAGACAGGTACAACACCCTAATTTTCCAATTATTTGTGAATCCTCATTTGTCTTGCCAGATCGCGAAAAGACAGTTTCATCCGAGTTCAAACCAGTTGAAGGACTTAGGAGATGTTATAGGAATAGATTTAGGCACAACGAACTCATGTGTTGCAATTATGGAGGGAAAAACTCCTCGAGTAATTGAAAACGCGGAAGGTGCGCGAACGACACCATCAGTTGTTGCTTTCACGAAAGATGGAGAGAGATTGGTCGGACAAGCCGCAAAGCGCCAAGCTGTAACCAACCCTACAAATACGTTTTACGCTGTTAAAAGATTGATTGGAAGATCATTTAATGACAAGTTAGTGAAGGATGTCCAGAAAGTTGTCCCATATAAGTTGGTTAAGGCAGATGGCAGTGAAGACTGCTGGGTAGAGGCACAAGGGAAGAAGTATTCACCCTCTCAGATTGGTTCAATGGTTTTGACCAAAATGAAAGAAACATCCGAAGCGTTCTTAAATCGTCCAGTTGGCAAGGCAGTCATCACAGTGCCCGCTTACTTTAATGATCAGCAACGACAAGCTACGAAAGATGCTGGAAAGATTGCGGGGTTGGAGGTTCTTCGAATCATTAACGAACCGACTGCAGCGGCTTTGGCTTATGGATTGGACAAAGCTGACGGCAAAGTCATTGCAGTTTTTGACTTGGGTGGCGGTACATTCGATATTTCAATCTTGGAAATTAATGGTGGTGTTTTTGAAGTCAAGGCGACCAATGGAGACACCTTACTGGGTGGTGAGGATTTCGACGAAACTTTGTTGAAGTACTTGTTAGCGGAATTCAAGTGAGTTAATCTGATTCTTCTTTTTCTTATTCTCCTCATTGCTCTAACTAGAAAGGAGAGTGGACTGGATATCAGTAAAGACGCCTTAGCGATGCAGAGATTGCGTGAAGCTGCAGAGAAGGCGAAGCGTGAATTAGACGGTTTGTCTGCAACAGAGATCTCTTTACCGTTCATCACCGCGGATGCAACTGGTCCAAAACACTTAAATATTCGTCTCACTAAAGCAAAGTTTGAAAGTTTAGTTGACCATCTGGTGCAAAAAACTTTAGGCCCTTGTAAGCAGTGCTTAAAGGACTCTGGGGTTAAAAAGGAGGATTTGAACGAAGTTTTGCTTGTCGGTGGTATGACTCGAATGCCTAAAGTCCAAACTATTGTCGAGGAGTTTTTCGGCCGAAAGCCTTCTAAAGGAGTTAATCCTGATGAAGTCGTGGCAATGGGCGCAGCGATTCAAGGGGGTGTTTTACGTGGTGATGTCAAGGATATTCTCTTGCTTGATGTTACTCCATTGTCGCTTGGCCTTGAAACCTTGGGTGGTGTCTTCACTCGTCTAATCAACAGAAATACAACGATTCCAACCAAAAAGACTCAATCGTTTTCGACTGCTGCTGATAGTCAAACTCAAGTCCAAATTAAAGTCTTACAAGGAGAACGCGAGATGGCCGCGGATAACAAAACACTGGGCGAATTTGAACTAATTGGAATCCCTCCGGCACCTCGAGGAATTCCCCAAATCGAAGTATCTTTCGATATTGATGCAGATGGTATTCTTCATGTGAGCGCACGTGATAAAGCGACAGGTAAAGAGCAGCGCATTGTCATTCAAAGCAGTGGTGGTTTGAACGAGGCGGATATCGAGAAGATGATTCGCGATGCTGAGGCAAATCAAGCAGCTGACAAAAAGCGTAAGGAGGCAGTCGAAGCTCGGAATGAAGTTGATTCGTAAGTGACTTTTGTGCTCAGAATCATTTTCTTTAACTTTTCCATCCAACAGTTTGATCCACAGCGTTGAAACAAATTTGAGAGAACATGGCGATAAGTTGGATTCCACTGTTAAGACAGAGGTCCAGAAAGCTGTTGATGAAGCAAAAGCTTTAGGTCAAGATGCTTCCTTGGATTTGTTGAAGGAAAAGTCACAGGCACTTTCCAACGCCTCAATGAAAATTGGCCAAGCTATGTACGGTAGTGGAAGTGCGAATAAAGCCGGCGGAGAGGAAAGTCAGAATAATGGACAACCCACTGAAGAGGCTGAATTTAAGGAGAAGAAATAATAAAAAGTAGCTCCAAATGTATAAAATCTTAGTACTTAATTAACTCTCTCACACTTTAGTTAACTTTGGACAACAACTACAATAACAACCAGCCTAAGTTGTTCCGGTTATTTATATTATTTATTCGCTCTTCTCACTTTTCTTCTTTTTCGCCTTTTTCTCCTTCTTTTCATCGGCATCTTCGGACACCTCTTCATGCTTTCTTTTGCCTGTGGTCAATGCAACATCATTTGACTGATTGTAAGCAGGTGGCGCGGAGGAGGTAATGCGATCATACTTCGAAGGATTAAATGCGTTTTGATCATTAACAAGTTTGCCACCACCTTCCAATTGCCGTATACGAGCTTCAATTTTTGCCCGATTTTCAACGCCAATAGTGGCTCCTTCAGTTTCACCTAGAGCATCAACTCTAATGGATAAAGCAGTTTTCGCAGCAAGCACTCGGCTGATTTTGCCTTTAAATTTAGCGGCAGCTTGTCCTATCAAAGAGGCATGGTAGATGAGCCCATATTTCGGTGTGTCAGATTTAGTTTTCAAAGCTCTAAACAGCGCCTTTTCGGCGCCTAAAATCTGGATAGTTGAGGCCGGATGCTTCGCAAGATTAATTAAGCTTCCAGAATGAGCAATTAACCGAGCTCCCACCAGTTCACCAACCATGAGTGTTAGATTAGGTGCAATAGCACTCATTCTGTTCTTCAGATAGTCGAATAATTGGAGGCGATATTCGGATAATGAAACCACTTGTTCACAAAGACTACGAATATTTCTTAGATCAGCTTCCGAAATCTCTGTTCCCATCGAAGTCTCTGCGGACTTTTTAAAAGAGGCCTCCAACGTTTCATCAGCAATAATGTCGGAAAAATCAGAGTTCTTTGCTTGAGTTCTTAATCCCATTCTCAAGATGCATTTTGCGTACATAACGTTATCATTAATCAACTTCGTCATTTCAGGAAAGTGCCAGCCATACCACTCACGAACTCTCATGGCGTAGATGTTGATTTCTTTGTCTAAATCGTCAAGCAAACCAATCGCTTGGACAATCATAATATCCACCTTGTCAGCCGAGAATTTCAGCTTGTATCTTGAAAGCGAGTGACTCAAACCTAATTGCATGGACTTAAGACTTTCTCCATCACTTCCTTTCATTAGTAAACCTAAATTCGACCGGATTGTGCGGAAAAACTCCAAAACAGCATCTCCCGCGACACACTTGATGTCAAGCTTTTCTTTGATAAGACCTCCAAGCTTATGATCAGCAACTGCTAATTCATCCTTTGCATCAGTTGTTGCAATATTCTTTTTGAGAAATTTCTTCAGGCCTTTATCCAAATTGCTTTCTATAAGGCTAGTGGAGGCGACAACAGCCTCAGCAGTTGACTCAAAGGGAGCAAAAGCCTTCAATTTAATACCGGTGGCGACATCTTCGGGTAAAGAATAATCAGAACCTTTATTTTTGATTTTAAAAAGCGCATAGCCTGCTGGAGTTTCGTACAAAAGCAACATTTTAATTGCGAGAAAGAAATTATAATTTTCGATGGTCGAGAGGCTCTTTGTTTTATAATACATTACCAGGTCTACCGAACTACCGATTGTTAGACATCAAGCGAGGACAGAGAAAAAACCGACTTTTCAATTGTACGGTTTTTCGAACTCAAAACAAAATAAAAATGAGTGAATTAATGTGAAGAACGAAAAGATAGGAGCTCAAAGCTCAGGCGAGAAGCGTTTGTATTTCATCAATACAACGCCTTTGATAATATGGAAGGTACGTCTCCCTTTTGTTTGTACTGCCTCGACGAGAGTGGATCCCTTTTCATCTCTATCTTCAGAAGAAGTCAGAACTATATTGGTCCAGCTTCCTCGCGATCTTTACTTCTTCGAGGAAAGATCATTTGTTTTGTGAAAAGATTAGAAAGGATCTGAATAGATCAGATTAAGATGACGACTGGTCATCATCAGAGCGTTTTCATATTAAAAGCAATTCTTTCTATTTTCTCTATTTTGTCTCTGTATAAAATATTAGCATTCAAACGCTGTATGTTGTCGTTGTTTCTAAAATAACTCTATAACTATCTTTCTTCAATTATATTTCAAATGTTTTCTACTTCTTTAAACATCGAAATATGGGTATTGAACTATAGGTTTTGCCGGGTTTACATCCGATCTAAAGGCGGGGTTATCAGAAGGCGAAGAGAAGGACATTAAAAGATCATTGTGTAGGCAGGTAATCACCGAGGCCGTAGACAATGAGAGCGGTTGATAGAAACCATGATAGTTTAAAGATTATAGAAATAAAAATCATATCTATTCCTTACCCTCGATGCCATCTCGATATTTCTTCGTCAAATTGGTGAGAAAGAAGAGTTTGGGTGTTCGTTGCGTTGAATCATTACCATCCTAAGCCTTATTTTCGATGAGCGATTGCTGGAGGAAACAAGATTAGAAATTATAGAAATAAAAATCATATCTATTCCTTACCCTCGATGCCATCTCGATATTTCTTCGTCAAATTGGTGAGAAAGAAGAGTTTGGGTGTTCGTTGCGTTGAATCATTACCATCCTAAGCCTTATTTTCGATGAGCGATTGCTGGAGGAAACAAGATTAGAAATTATAGAAATAAAAATCATATCTATTCCTTACCTTCGATGCCGTTTCGCTGTCGCTTTAAGGAGCAATTACAGCTTCCCTTCGTTGGCTGCCCACCTTCATCGCTTCGTTCGAACTTACTTATTTACCCTAAAGCATCTATGATCTCTCCCATGATCTTGAACCAACTAACTTAACATAACCGTAATACAGTTCTCATTGGTATTTAAGAAATTCCTTAACTACTGGTTCAAACTCATCTTTCGTTTGAAAACTTTCAAAAGATTATGTATGTTTCTGAAGAATCCCAACCTACAACGAATCCCATGCCCATCAACAAAAAGAGGTACTTTAGTATATGTTTGTCGCACCTGTTCTTATCAAAAGCTCTAGCGAAGCCTATGTCCAAAGCGATACCCTATAAAAACAACAAAATTTGAATTTTGAAGGTCGTTTCATGCACACTTTTGTTGATGTATTTCTTTTGTTTTATGTTTTATTTCTTTCCTTTATATTATTTCGATCTTGTGGATTTGGGGTCATTAATAATGTTGGTTGATTGGTTATGAGCTTCGGAGACAGCTTTTCTTCTAAAACGTTAAATCGTTTCAAGAATCTGCACTCCCTTGCTCTCTGCGATTGTTTTTCTTCTAAAACGTTAAATCGTTTCAAGAATATGTACTCCTTTGCTCTGTGCGATTGCTTTTCTTCTAAAACGTTAAATCGTTTCAAGAATATGCGATCAGAACTGCCTTATCCTCCTTCCATTTAGTAACTGCATTTTGATTGTGTTGTACTCATCTTCTGGAGATACAGTATCAACATTGTTTTCCGGATGTTTGAGATTCCGAAACAGCATACTGCCAATGAATATCTAAAAGACTTTGCTCTTTCTTATCATCTGCCAGTATGGAATCAATATAAATGAGTCATGTCATTCTGAAGGTTATCTAAATGTAAACCTTTAGTATGCCTGAAACTATATGAAGGTTTTGAATGGCGAGACGTCGCTATTGTCGAAACTTCTGCAGCGGTTAATAAATGGAATAATCAATTACAACCACTATTGCTAATTCTAATATTCCTTTTTCAACGTTCGTTGTTTTCTATTTCTGTTTTCTGTTTGAATTTCTATTCTCTTGGATTGTTAATTAACCTGTGTTGATTAGAGATTAAGCGATCTTAAACGGCAAACCGACCTTTCACCGGAATCCCGTACAATACCGATAAGCAATCATTCATAGTGA
>VFQN01006565.1_pt1 | contig 13162 bp, 11 predicted proteins | sample 3512371 | NCBI WGS metagenome assembly VFQN01 (sample SAMN10412370, study PRJNA504923) | tailings metagenome | isolation source: Replicate 2 from Balatoc abandoned mine | place: Philippines: Itogon, Benguet | collected 2017-08-28
CGTTTGGAGGCCGCCGCCGCCAGGAGCGCGAGGCCGGCGGCCTGTTCGCCGTCCACGGCCTGGGCGTGCGCGGCCTGCCGGAGCCGCGCTTCAAGGGCTGACGGCAGCCGCCCGGGCTTCCGCTCCCTCGTCATGGCCGGCCTCGAGCCGGCCATCCAGGCGTTACCGGGAGAACTGGATGGCAGGGTCGAGCCCTGCCATGACGACATCATCCGAAAAGGGGCCTTCAGGCTTCAGCAAGGAGAACGAGCAATGCGCATCGAGGTCCTGGTCGACGTCAAGACCACGCTCGGCGAAGGCCCCTTGTGGGACGTGGACGAGCAGCGCCTCTACTGGATCGACAGCTTCGACGGCCGGGTGTTCCGCTGCACCGAGGACGGCCGCGAGGTCCGTGCCTGGGACGTGCCGCAGAAGATCGGCTCGATGGCCATGCGCAAGAACGGCGGCGCCATCGTCTCCCTGCAGCGCGGCTGGCACGCCCTGGACTTCAAGTCCGGCAACGTCGAGCTGATCCACGACCCGGAGCCGGACAAGCCGAACAACCGCATCAACGACGGCAAGGTCGACCGCCAGGGCCGCTTCGTGGCAGGCTCGATGGACACGATGGAGGAAGGCCCGAACGGCGCCCTCTACCGCATGGACCCGGACCTGTCGGTGACGAAGCTGGAAGGCGGCATCATCGTCAGCAACGGCCCGTGCTGGAGCCCGGACGGCAAGACCTTCTACTTCACCGACACCTGGTCCGGCGAGATCTCCGCCTACGACTACGACACCGCCACCGGTGCCATCGCCAACAAGCGCACGTTTGCCAAGATGCAGTGGGAAGGCGGCGCCTTCGACGGTGCGACGGTCGATGCCGAGGGCTGCGTCTGGAGCGCCATCGTCTATGCCGGCAAGCTCGCCCGCTACGCGCCCGACGGCACGGTCGACCGGGTGATCGACATGCCGGTCAAGAAGGTCACCAGCGCCATGTTCGGTGGCCCGAACCTGGACATCCTCTACGTCACCTCGATGGCCAAGCCGCCGCTGCCGCGCTTCCCGGACGACCCGGCCCCGCGCGGCTCCCTGTTCGCGATCCACGACCTGGGCATCCGCGGCGTGCCCGAGGCCCGCTTCGCCGGCTGACGATGCGAGGGGGCAGGGTGCCTGAAGCGCCCTGCCCTTCCCTTATGCTTCCCTTACATCCCGGCACCACCTTCCGCGTGGCGCCCTTACGTACGACCGGCCTAATCGAGCATCCCGGACAAGGAGTTTCGGCATGCTCGACATCCTCTTTCTCGCGATCGGCGGCGGCTTCTTCCTGCTGATGGCGCTGTACGCGCGCCTGGCGGCCCGGGCGTGACCCCGATGCTGGACCTGATCCTGGGCGCTGCGGTGGCCCTGGGCCTCGCCGCCTATCTCGTGGCGACCCTGGTGTCGCCCGAGAAGTTCTGAAGAACGGCCGCGGGACCCACGATCGCCATGACCATCGATGGCTGGCTGCAGATCGCCCTCCTGTTCGCCGTCGTGCTGCTCGCCGCGGCACCGCTCGGCGGCTTCATGGCGCGCGTCTATGACGGCGAACGCACCCTCCTCACCCCCATCCTGGGCCCGGTCGAGCGCCTCCTCTACCGGCTGGCCGGAGTCGATCCGGCCGCCGAGCAGAACTGGCTCGGCTACACGCTCGGCATGCTCGCCTTCAACGCGACGGGCTTCCTGCTGCTCTACCTCCTGCTGCGCCTGCAGGGCGTCCTGCCGCTGAACCCGCAGGGCTTCCAAGGCCTGGCCCCGGACCTCGCCTTCAACACGGCGGTCAGCTTCGTGACCAACACGAACTGGCAGGCCTATGCCGGCGAGGCCACCATGAGCCATGGGAGCCAGATGGCCGGGCTCACCGTGCAGAACTTTCTGTCCGCCGCTACCGGGCTCGCTTTGGCGCTGGCGCTGGTGCGGGGCTTTGTGCGCTCCAACGCCGGCACGGTCGGCAACTTCTTCGTCGATCTGACCCGCTCGACCCTCTACGTCCTCCTGCCGCTGGCGGCCGTGACCGCGCTCCTGCTGGTGGCGCTGGGCGTGCCGCAGACGCTGGATGCGTCCGCGACCGCGACCACGCTGGAGGGCGCCCAGCAGACCCTGGCGCTGGGGCCGGTGGCCTCGCAGGTCGCGATCAAGCAGCTCGGCACCAATGGCGGCGGCTTCTTCAACGCGAATGCCGCGCACCCCTTCGAGAACCCGACCGCGCTCGCGAATTTCGTGCAGACCTGGCAGATGCTGGTGGTCTCGACCGCGCTGGTCTTCGCCTTCGGCCGCATGGTCGGCGACCGCCGCCAGGCCTGGGCCTTGCTGGCGGTCATGGGCCTCCTTCTGCTGGCCGGCGCTGGCGTCACTTATGCCGCGGAAGCCCATGGCACCCCGCTCCTGGCGTCCCTGGGCCTGGATCCGGCCGGCGGCAACATGGAGGGCAAGGAGGTCCGCTTCGGCCTGGCCCTTTCCGCCTTGTGGGCCGCCGTCACCACCGGCCTGAGCTGCGGTGCGGTCAACGCGATGCACGGCTCGTTCACCCCGATCGGCGGCATGATCCCGATGCTGCTGATCCAGCTGGGCGAGATCCTGCCGGGCGGCGTCGGCTCCGGCCTCTACGGCCTGCTGGTGATGGCGATCATCGCCGTGTTCGTGGCGGGACTGATGGTCGGGCGGACCCCGGAATATCTCGGCAAGAAGATCGAGACCCGCGAGGTCAAGATGGCCGTGCTCGCCATCCTGATCCTGCCGGTCGCCATCCTGGGCTTCGCGGCGGTCGCCGCCGTGGTCCCGGCAGCCCTGGCCGGCCTCGGCCATGCCGGCCCGCACGGCCTGTCCGAGATCCTCTACGCCTACTCGTCGGCGGCCGGGAACAACGGCTCGGCCTTCGCCTCGCTTTCGGCCAACACGCCCTGGTGGAACACGACCCTGGGCCTGGCGATGCTGCTGGGCCGGTTCGCCTACATCGTGCCGATGATGGCGATCGCCGGCTCGCTCGCCGCGAAGACCCGCGCCAGGGCGTCGGCCGGCACCTTCCCGACCCACGGGCCCCTGTTCGTCGGCCTGCTCGCCGGCGTGATCCTCATCCTGGGCGGCTTGCAGTTCTTCCCGGCCCTGGCCCTCGGCCCGATTGCCGAGCAGGTGCAGATGCTGGCCGGCAAGACCTTCTGACCGCCCCTCATGGAGCCATCGACATGACGGCCAAGACGGCCACCCCGGCCCGGCCCGCCCTGATGGGGCAGGCGGCGATCGACGCCCTGCGCAAGCTCGACCCCCGGGCGCTGGTCAAGAACCCGGTCATCTTCGTCACCGAGATGGTGGCGCTGCTGGTGACCGTCCTGTTCCTGCGCGACCTCCTGGCCGGCCAGCCCGACGGCTTCAGCCTGCAGATCATGGTCTGGCTGTGGTTCACGGTCCTGTTCGCGAACTTCGCCGAGGCGATCGCGGAAGGCCGCGGCCGCGCCCAGGCCGACACGCTGCGCCGTGCCCGCACCGACACCGTCGCGAAGTACCTGCCCGACCGGAACCGGCAGGGCCGTGTGGAGCAGGTGGCGGCGCTCGACCTGAAGGTCGGCGACCTCGTCCTGGTCGAGGCCGGCGACCTCATCCCGGGCGACGGCGAGATCGTGGAAGGCATCGCCTCGGTCAACGAGGCGGCGATCACCGGCGAATCCGCACCGGTCATCCGCGAATCCGGCGGCGACCGCTCGGCGGTGACCGGCGGCACCACGGTGATCTCCGACTGGCTGGTGGTGCGGATCACCGCATCGCCCGGCTCGTCCTTCCTGGACCGGATGATCGCGCTCGTGGAGGGTGCCAGCCGCCAGAAGACCCCGAACGAGCTGGCGCTGACCATCCTTTTGTCCGGCATGACCCTGATCTTCATGATCGCCGTGGTCACCCTGGCCGGCCTTGGCCGCTACGCCGGCGCCGACCTCGCCGTGCCGGTGCTGGTGGCCCTGCTGGTGACGCTGATCCCGACCACGATCGGCGGCCTGCTCTCGGCCATCGGCATCGCCGGCATGGACCGGCTGATCCGCCACAACGTGCTGGCCATGTCCGGCCGCGCGGTCGAGGCGGCCGGCGATGTCGACACGCTCCTGCTCGACAAGACCGGCACCATCACCTTCGGCAACCGGATGGCAACCGAGGTGATCGCGGTGCCGGGCGTGGCCGACCGGGAAGCGGCCGAGGCCGCCCTGCTGGCGAGCCTGGCCGACGAAACCGCCGAGGGCCGCTCGATCCTAACGCTGGTGCGCGACCGCTACGACCTGGCCCTGCCGGACCAGCCGCCCGAGGGTGCCAGCTTCGTCGCCTTCTCGGCGGCCACCCGCCTGTCCGGCGTCGACCTCGGCCAGCGCCGGCTGCGCAAGGGCGCCATCGACGCCGTGCGCCGCTTCACCTCAGGCCAGGCCAGCCGGCCGGCCGCGGAGCCGGCGGCGTTCACCGCCGCGGTCGAGCGCATCTCCCGGGCCGGCGGCACGCCGCTGGGCCTGTGCGACGGCGGCCGGCTGCTGGGCGTCATCCACCTCAAGGACGTGGTGAAGCCCGACATCAAGCAGCGCTTCGCCGAGCTGCGCCGCATGGGCATCCGCACGGTGATGGTGACCGGCGACAACCCGGTCACCGCCGCCGCGATTGCATCCGAGGCCGGCGTGGACGACTTCATCGCCGAGGCCACCCCACAGGACAAGCTGGCCTATATCCGCGCCGAGCAGCAGCAGGGCCGGCTCGTCGCCATGTGCGGCGACGGCACCAACGATGCGCCGGCACTCGCCCAGTCCGATGTCGGGGTCGCCATGCAGTCCGGCACCCAGGCCGCCCGCGAGGCCGCCAACCTGGTCGATCTGGACAGCGACCCGACCAAGCTCATCGAGATCGTCGGCATCGGCAAGCAGCTCCTGATGACCAGGGGTGCGCTGACCACCTTCTCGATCGCCAACGACGTCGCGAAATATTTTGCGATCATCCCGGCCTTGTTCATCGCGGCGATCCCGGAGCTGGCTGTGCTCAACGTCATGGGCCTGGCGACGCCACAGAGCGCCATCCTGTCGGCAGTGATCTTCAACGCGCTGATCATCGTGGCGCTGATCCCGCTGGCGCTGAAGGGGGTAAGATACCGCCCGGCCGACGCCGGCACCGTGCTCGCCCGCAACCTCGGCATCTACGGGCTGGGTGGGATCCTGGTGCCGTTCGTCGGCATCAAGCTGATCGACCTGGCCGTCACCGCCCTGGGCCTCGCCTGAGGAGGAAGCTTCCCATGATCGACCAACTCCGCCCGGCCGCCGTGCTGCTTTTCGCCTTCACCCTGCTCACCGGCCTGGCCTACCCGCTCGCGATCACCGGCATCGCCCAGGCTTTGTTCCCGGCCGCCGCCAACGGCAGCCTGGTCGAAAAGGACGGCCGGATCGTCGGCTCGGCCCTGATCGGCCAGTCCTTCGCCGACCCCGCCTATTTCCACGGCCGCCCGTCCGCCGCCGGTACCGGCTACGATGCCGCCGCCTCCTCGGGCAGCAACCTCGCCCCCACCAGCGCCAGGCTGGCCGAACGGATGCGCGCCGACGTGCAGGCGCTGCGCGCTGCCGGGGCGCCTGCTACGGTTCCGGCCGATCTCGTGACGGCCTCGGGCAGCGGCCTCGACCCGCATCTGTCGCCGGCTGCCGCCCTCCTGCAGGTGGACCGGGTCGCCAAGGCCCGCGGGATCGCGCCGGACGCGCTCCGCCGGCTGGTGCTGGAGCATGTCGAGGGACGCGAGCTGCACATGCTGGGCGAAAAGCGGGTCAACGTGCTGCTGCTCAACCTGGCGCTCGACCGGTCCTTCCCGCGTCCGGCAGCGCCGGCCATGTCCTGAGGCCGATGACCATGGGCCAGCCCGACCCGCAGCGGGCCTCGCCGGACGCCCTGCTCAGCCAGGCCAGCCAGGAAGGGCGCGGCAAGCTGCGGGTGTTCATGGGCGCCGCGCCTGGCGTGGGCAAGACCTACGCCATGCTGCAGGCAGCGCGCGCGGCCAAGGCCGACAAGGTCGACGTCGTGATCGGCGTGGTCGAGACCCACGGCCGCCAGGAGACCCAGGACCTGATCGACGGCATCGAGGTCCTGCCGAAAAAGTCGATCTTCTACCGCGGCCGGCTGGTCCCGGAGTTCGACCTGGAAGCGGCCCTGGCCCGTCGGCCGGGCCTCCTCCTGGTCGACGAGTACGCCCATTCCAACGTGCCGGGCAGCCGCCACCCCAAGCGCTGGCAGGACGTGGACGAACTGCTGGATACCGGGATCGACGTCTGGACCACGCTGAACGTCCAGCATGTGGAAAGCCTGAACGACGTCGTGCAGCGGATCACCTCGGTGCGGGTGCGGGAAACCGTGCCCGATGTCGCGTTCCAGGATGCCCACGAGATCGTCCTGGTCGACCTGCCGCCGGACGAGCTGCTCAAGCGCCTGGCCGAGGGCAAGGTCTATGTCCAGGACACCGCCACCCGCGCGGTGCAGAGCTTCTTCAAGCCCGGCAACCTTCTGGCCCTGCGCGAGCTGGCCTTGCGCCAGGTCGCCGCCCAGGTCGACAGCGACCTGGTCGAGCGGATGCAGGGCGGCGCCATCGAGGGGCCCTGGGCGGCCGGCGAGCGGATCATGGTCTGCGTCGGCCCCGACGGGTCGGCGGCGCGGGTCGTGCGCGAAGCCAAGCGGCTGGCCGACCTGACCGGCGGTTCCTGGTTCGCGGTGAGCGTCGAGCAGCCCGGGCGGACGATCGACGCCGAAGGCCGCCGCAGGATCGCCGAGGCCGTGCACCTGGCCGAGAGTCTCGGCGGAGACGTCCGGCAGCTGGTCGCCGCCGATCTGGCAGGCGAGCTCCTGCGCTTCGCCCGCTTCCAGAATGTCACCCAGATCGTGATCGGGCAGGCGCGTCGCGGCCGTTTCCGCGCCTTGTTCGGCCGCACGCTCGCTGACGCGCTGGTCAAGGGCGGCAACGGCATCGCTGTCCACGTGCTGACCTCGGAGGCCCGGCAGGCCGAGCCCGTCCGGCTCGCCCTGCCGGCCCTGGGGTCCTGGCACGGCTACCTCGCGGCCGCCCTGGGCGTGGCGGCGGTGGTCCTGGCCGGCAACTGGATCGAGCGGTTCGTGGCGCTGCCGAACATCTCGATCCTGTTCCTCCTGGCGGTGCTTGTCCCGGCGATCCGCTTCGGGGTCTGGCCGGCCGTGTTCGCCTCCTTCCTGTCGTTCCTCGCCTACAACTACTTCTTCATCAATCCGGTGCGCACCTTCACCGTGGCGCGCCCGCACGAGCTCCTGGCCCTCGGCATCTTCCTGATCGTGGCCGTGCTGACCTCGGCGATCGCCGGCCGGGCGCGCGAGCAGGCCGATGCGGCGCTGCTCCGGATGCGGGCGACCCGGCGCCTGTACGAGTTCACCCGCAAGCTCTCCGCGCTGGCCGACGAGAAGGCGGTGGTGGAAGGGGCTGCGGCCGAGATCGGCGCGATGCTGGACCGCTCGGTCGTGATCCTGCGCGACGACGGGCATGGGCTGGCCCCGGCCGCCGCCGTCCCGGCCGAGGACCGGCTGGACACCGCCTCGCTCACCGCCGCGCGCTGGGCGTTCGCGCATGACGAGCCGGCCGGCGCCGACACCGGTACCTTGCCGAGCGTGCCCTGGCTGTTCCTGCCGCTGCGCCAGCAGGAGCGGCGGATCGGCGTGATTGGAATCGAGGTGGAGCCGTCCGGCGAGCCCCTGGACGGGGAGATGCGGGCGCTTCTGGATACCCTGGCCAGCCAGGCCTCGATCGCCCTGGACCGCGCCGGCCTGGCCCAGGAGATGACCGACGTGCGGATGGCGGCGGAAACGGAGCGGGTGCGCAACATCCTCCTGGCCTCGATCTCCCACGACTTCCGCACGCCGCTGGCCTCGGTGCTGGGGGCCGCCAGCAGCCTGCTCGACTATGGCGAGCGGATGAGTGCTGCCGAGCGGCAGGATCTCCTGGCCCAGGTGCGCGACGAGGCCGAGCATCTGGACGGGATGGTGCGCAACCTCCTGTCGATGACCCGGCTGGAAGCCGGCGCCCTCGACCTGCGCCGGGACTGGGTCGACCTGGAGGAGGTGCTGAACCGCGTGGTGGCACTGGCCCGCCGCCGCGGGGCGACCCAGCGGTTCCGGCTGGAGATGCAGCCCGGCCTGCCGCTGGTGTTCGCCGACCAGAGCCTGCTGGGCCAGGCCTTCGGCAACGTGGTCGGCAACGCCGTCCGCCATGCCGGCCCGGCCGCCAGCGTGGTCGTGGCCGCCCGTCGCGCCGGCCCGGCCGTGCAGGTGTCGGTGACCGACGACGGCCCCGGCATCGACTCGGACCTCCTCCCCCACGTGTTCGAGAAGTTCGTCCGCGCCGCCCAGGACCGCGCCGACGGCGGCGAAGGTGCCGGCCTGGGCCTTGCCATCGCCAAGGGGATCATCGAGGCCCATGGCGGCGCCGTGCAGGCCCAGGCCGCCGTGGAGAACGGCCATGGCGCCCGCATCGTGATGACCCTGCCGATCGGAGAACGGGATTGAGCCGGCAGCGCGTGCTGGTGGTGGAGGACGAGGCGGCGATCCACCGCTTCCTGGGCCCGGCCCTGGCCGCGAACGGCTACGAGGTCCTGCGCGCCGACACCGGCGAGGCCGGCCTCCAGGCAATCATGACCCAGGCCCCGGACATCGTCGTCCTCGACCTGGGCCTGCCCGACTTGGACGGCAAGGAGGTGCTGCGCCGCCTGCGAACCTGGTCGCAGCTGCCCGTCGTGATCCTGTCCGCCCGCGACCGCGAGGCCGAGAAGATCGAGGCGCTCGACACCGGTGCCGACGACTTCGTCAACAAGCCGTTCGGCGCCGGCGAGCTGATGGCCAGGCTGCGCGCGGCCCTGCGCCACCGGATGCAGGCCGGGGGCGAGGTCCCGGTCCTGCGCACCGACACGCTGGAGGTCGACCTGCCCCGCCACCGCGTCACCCGCGAAGGCCGGGAGATCAGGCTCACCCCCCGCGAGTTCGACCTCCTGGCCTTCCTCGTCCGCCACGCCGGCAAGGTGGTGACCCACCGCCAGCTGCTCGTGAACGTCTGGGGCCCGGCCCACGCCCAGGACACCCAGTACCTGCGCGTCTATGTCGGCCAGCTCCGCCAGAAGCTCGAAACCGACCCCGCCAACCCCGAACTGATCCTCACCGAACCCGGCATCGGCTACCGGATCGGGGCGTGAGCGCCGCTCACGCCGCCGACGGCAGGCAGGCCGGCCCGATCGGCTCGAAGCTCTTGTAGCCCATGATGAACTCCTGGTGCCCCAGGTCTTCCGAGCGGGTCTTCTCGCCGCGCCCGGCCGCCACGATCAAATCGAAGATCTCCTGGCCGACCTCGTCCAGCGTCGCCTTGCCGTGCAGGATCCGCCCGGCATCGACGTCCATGTCGTCGGACATGCGCCGGTAGGTCTCGGGATTGGCGCAGATCTTGATGACCGGCGAGATCGCCGAGCCCACCACCGAGCCGCGCCCGGTCACGAACAGCACGACATGGCTGCCGCAGGCGATCAGCTCGGCGATCTCGGCATTGTCGTTGATGTTGGGAAAGCCGAAGCGCACCTCGCCGTCCGGCACCACGTCCAACAGGTACAGCCCGCCCCTGGGCGGCAGGTCGCCCGGCTTGATCAGCCCGGAGATCGGCGAGCGGCCGGACTTGGCATAGGCACCCATCGACTTTTCCTCGATGGTCGACAGCCCGCCATCCGCGTTGCCTGGCGCGAACGAGCCGTAGCCCAGCGTCGCGTAGTAGCGCGCAGCCTTAGCGACGCTTTCCTCCAGCACCCGGCCCAGTTCCGGCGTGATCGCCCGGGCACTCATGATGTGCTCGCAGCCGATCAGCTCGCCGGTTTCCTCGAAGATGCAGGTAGCACCCTCCGCCACCAGCCGGTCGAAGGCGCGCCCCGCCGCCGGGTTGCCGGTGATGCCGCTGGTCCCGTCCGAGCCGCCGCACACCGTGCCGACCACGATCTCCTCGATACCCATCGGCACGGTGGGCGCTGCCGCCAGCACCTTCGCCTGCTCGGTGGCCCAGGCGCGCCCTTCCCCAATCGAGGCGCGCGTCCCACCGGTGGCCTGGATGGTCAGCGTCTTCACCGGCCGCCCGGAATCCCGGACCACCTGCTCCAGCCGGTACTTGTTGAAGCTCTCGCAGCCCAGCGACACCAGCAGCACCGCCCCCACGTTCGGATGGGTGCAAAGCGCCTCCATCATCCGCTGCCCGTAGGCATTGGGAAAGCAGCCGGGAAATCCGATCACCTGCACGCCCTCGTCGCGCAGGGGCCAGGCAATCTCCTTGCAAACATGGTGCGCGCACTCGACCAGATAGGCCACCGCCACCGTGTTGCGGATGCCCTTGCGCCCGTCCTGGCGCAGCCAGCCGCGCATGCCGTTCGTGTGGTCGATCACAGCGGCCATCAGGCGTCTCCCGCGCGTGGCTTCGCATCGTCCAGCGTGTGCATCGCCGTGTAGTTGCTGGCCAGGTTGTGCACGTGGACGTGCTGGCCCTGCTCGATCGGCCGGCTCGCCGAGCCGATCAACACCCCGTATTTGCGTACCTGCGCGCCCGGCTGCAGCGCCCGGCGCGCGATCTTGTGGCCAAGGGCGATGTCGGCGTCCGCCAGGACCGTCTGCCCTTCGACGGTGATCGGCTCGCCGCGGCGGATCCGCGCGATCGCGACCAGGATGTCGTCCTGGTCGTCCAGCAGCAACAGACGCGGGTCGCTGGTCATCGTCGGCTGGCCTCCCGGATGGCGACGCCGGCACGGCTGTCTGCCGCCTGCCCGGTCGTGCGGTCCAGCATGTGCCGCCGAACCGGCCAGAGCGTCAATGTTTAAAATAGAAAATTTTTTATTTGACCCTGTGCTCCCCGCCATGATGTCTGACCCTCGCATCCTGCAGGGGCGCGCATGACGATCGAGCGGCCGACTCTGGCGCGGCAGGCCTATGCCGAGATCCAGAACAAGATCCTGTCCGGCGAGCTCGCTGCCGGGCAGCGGCTGCTGCCGGACGTCCTGGCCAGCGCGCTGGCGGTCAGCCAGACCCCCGTCAAGGAGGCCCTGGCGCTGCTGGAGCGGGATGGCCTCGTCACCGGCACCGACCGGCGCGCGTCGTCCGTCCGGCGCTTCACGCCGCAGGACGTCCTGGAAATCTACGAGGCCCGCATCCTGTTGGAAGTGAACGCGATCACCACGGCGCTGGAGAAAGGCCGGATCGACCCGGGCTTCATCGGCAGGCTCGAGGAGGTCGCCGCCGCCCAGCTCGCCCTGTTCCCGCCGGCCAGCAAGGACGTGCTGGTCCAGATCATCGCCCTCGACCGCAGGCTGCACGAGACGATCATGGAAGCCGGCGGCAACCGGCTGCTGACCGAGTGGCACCGCTCGATCCAGCTGCAGCTGCAGACCGTGCGCACCTACTCGCTCGACAATTACGACCTGGAGCGCTCGCGCTGCGAGCACCGCCGGATCCTGGACGCGCTGAAGGCAGGCGACCGCGGCGGCATCGTCTCGGCCCTGCGCGACCACCTGGTTTCCAGCCGCGACGACCTGGTCCGCCGCCACCCGGACGAGCTGCCGCTGCGCCAATAGGCGACCGACCCCTCCCAGACTGGCAGATGGATGAAAGCGCTTCTCATCGAAGGCACCGGCCGCACCGGCCTGCATGAGGTCGAGGACCAAAACCCCGGCGACAGAGAGGTCTTGGTCGGCATCCGCCATGTCGGCCTGTGCGGCAGCGACCTGAACACCTTCCGCGGCCTGAACCCCCTGGTCGAGCTGCCGCGCATTCCCGGCCACGAGATCGGCGGCGTGGTCCCCACGCCCGGCCCCGGCGTCCCCCCCCGCCTCCCCCCCGCCACCCCCGCCCCCGTCCTGCCCCACACCAGCTGCGGGGGCTGCTCGTCCTGCCGCAAGGGCCGCACCAATGCCTGCCGCTACAACCGCACGCTGGGCGTGCAGCAGGATGGCGGCCTGAAGGAGCGCCTGGTCGTCCCGCACGAGAAGGTCGTGCCGGTCACGACGATCGCACCCCGCCACCTCGCCCTGATCGAGCCGCTCTCGGTGGGCTTCCACGCCGTCGAGCGCGGCCGGGTGCAATCCGGCGACAAGGTGCTGGTGCTGGGCTGCGGCATGATCGGCATGGGTGCTCTGCTGGGTGCCGCCCGCAAGGGTGCGGAAGTGACCGTGCTCGACATCGCCGCCGACAAGCTGGCGCTGGCCCGGGAGCTGGGTGCCGCCGGCACAATTGACCCCAGCGCCGGGGACGCCGCTGGCCAGGTGGAGCGCCGGACGAACGGCGACGGCTACGACGTGGTGATCGAGGCGGTGGGCGTGCCCGAGACCTTCACCCAGGCGATCGACTTCGCCTGCTTTGCCGGGCGGGTGGTCTATATCGGCTACTGCAAGGCCCCGGTCAGCTACAGGACGGAGATCTTCAACCTGAAGGAGCTCGACATCATGGGTTCGCGCAACGCGACGCTGGACGATTTCGGGCGGGTGATCGCCTGCCTGGAAGAAATGGGCGACGGCGCGGACCGCCTGGTCACCACCACCTTCCCGTTCGCCGAGGCCGCCCGGGCCCTGCCGTACTGGGAAGCCAACCGCGCCACCGAGCTCAAGATCATGGTGGAGCTGCCATGACCGCCGCTTCCTTCCAGCAGGCCTTCGGCCTGGCCGGCCGGACTGCGCTGGTCACCGGCGGCGGCTCCGGCCTGGGCTTGGCGATCGCCCGCTGCATGGCCGCGGCCGGCGCCAGGGTGATCGTCGCCGGCCGCCGCGCCGACCTGCTGGACGAGGCGGTCGCAGCGATCGAGGGCGACGTCCACGCCCGCACCGTCGACCTGAGCGCCCCGGAGACCTTGGCCGGCTTCGTCGAGGATCTCACCGCCGCGTTCGGCACGATCGACATCCTGGTCAACAATGCCGGCAACACGATCAAGAAGCCGTTCGAAGAATCCACCCTGGACGACTTCGACGCCGTGTTCGACGTCCATGTCCGCGGTGCCCTGGAGCTGACCCGCCACGTCCTGAAGGGCCAGGTCGAAAAGGGTGCGGGCGTCGTCCTGTTCACCGCGTCGATGACCTCCTTCATCGGCCAGCCGCTGGTTTTGGGCTACACCACCGCCAAGACGGCGCTCACCGGC
>VFQN01006566.1_pt1 | contig 13160 bp, 16 predicted proteins | sample 3512371 | NCBI WGS metagenome assembly VFQN01 (sample SAMN10412370, study PRJNA504923) | tailings metagenome | isolation source: Replicate 2 from Balatoc abandoned mine | place: Philippines: Itogon, Benguet | collected 2017-08-28
AGGCGCGAGCGGAGCAGGTCCAGCGTGGGGTGCAGCGAGGTCGAGGAGGTGGTGGTGGTGTGGAGGGTCTGGGAAGGTTGTTGTGGTGCCGGGATGTAGGAGCGGGAGGGAGCTGGCGGTGCGAGGATGGAAGCGGATGTGGCGGAATGGTGGGTGGTCGGGCGGGAGGTATGCGGGCGGGGCGACGGGCAGCATGGGCGAGGGGAAGGCACGATCGGGCAGGAAAGGCGCCGCGAGCCGAAGACTGATTGGCGCTGCATGATGCTTGTAGTTTGAAGAATAACAGTAATGTTCCTTTAATCTTCGACTGGCAAGCGGAACTGAAAACGCTCGCCAAGGGCTAAGTTACACTGCGCTGCGCTGCAAGGGTGCTGTTCTTCACATCACAAGAGGTCTTATAGCACTTAGGCTTTGTAGGCCGGGGAGGGTAGCGTGATAGCGCCAGTCGCTCCTCGCTCGCTTTAAGCAGCAACTGAGCAGCAGGTCGCGGTGCTTGTTCGCGTGTTGAGAGCGTACTGTGCTTTTGACGTACTGGACATTAACGTATACAAGAAGCCTTTGTATAGGCGATGGCCAGGTAGGGCATGTCCCGGCAGTACAAGGGCGAAGGGCAGACGGGGCCAACCATTTTTGGGCCCTGGCCCCCTGGGCCCGACGGATCGCCTGTCTGGCCCAGGCTCGACGAACGCTACTGCCAGCGGCCGGGCGAAGTTTGCGACAAGCGTTCCTGAACGCAATGGAGAGCCATCAATTTTCGCCATGTAACTGGGATGGCAAATTGGCGAGGGACAGTGGGACACCCTTCTTGGACACCCTTGCGCCTTGGGCTTGCTGAGCATTCGCCAGGGCCAAGACAGAAGCGCAATCCTCTCTGCGAGGACCCGCCCCTGCACGCGTCTCCGCCCCTCCCGGCAAGGGGGGCAAGACAAAGGTCACATTGAACCCCGCTTTGCTCGTGCTCCCTCTAAGCCCTGTCCCTGGGTACGTGCTCCATGCCTCCCCCTACCCTTGGTGGGGCTTTGGACTCCCGCTGGCCTGTCCCTTCCCGTCTCCTTACCTGTAAACCTTTCCACAGGAAAAAAAACCCTGCCCTGGCCTTGAGCCCGTTGACATACCTCAAAGAGCATCGGCATTGTAACAGTAAGGGTGTACGACCTTGTTGCGAGCCGGAAAAGCGTATCTCGAGATGTCAGGGAAGGATCTTGTGGGCTTGAGTAACTCCGATTCGGTTGGAGTTCCGTACTTCGTCACAGCTTGGACTGTAGCATGTTACCGCAAGGCAGGAGGACAGGCATCCTCGGCACCTTTGGTGCTGCCCGTACAGTACCCTTCTGATGGTCACTTTCCCACATGGCTTAGAGTGGTAGCTTCCTGTCGCCATCGTTGAGACGTGGGGCTCGTCTCTCCCCGGGTGGGACCTGGTGGGACTGCATAGCTCCTGCTGCTACTACCGGTACGTGCCAAGGGAGCTCCCTTGCTACCACGTCTGCTACGACGCTACATACCGGTACCGCTCTCGTGCAGATGTTGTGACCAATGTTCCTCCACTACTGCAACACAACCCCATGGTGCTACGCAGCTTAACTTCTCGGCTTGGTGTTCCTGTTGGTGTACCCTTGGATTGGCCCATGGCGGCCAGGAATACTGCATGAGGCTGCAGGCGCACCTGCGGGAGGAGTGCGCCTCGGGGCTCAGCAAGCTGCTGGGGGCCGTGGGGCTGGGAGACGGCAGCAGCAGCAGCGGCAGCAGCAGCAGCTCTGGCGGACTTAGTAGTAGCGGCAGTGGGTCGGCTGGCGCGGGTGGCACAGACCGCGACAGGGCAGTTGCCGGGAGGGGCGGAGACGCGTGCAGAGGAGGGTCCCCGCAGGGGGGGTTGCGCTTCTGTCTTGGCCCTGGCAAATGCTTAGCAAGCCCAATTAATTTTCAGCAAAACTGCTTTAAGTTTTTTTTGTCCAGACGGGTACGCGCTGTGTGTTGGAGGACTCCCTCGTCATCAGCTCTGCATCATCAGCTCTGCAAGAGCCACGACGACAGCTTTTGTCGCTACCTATGCGCCAGACAATTGCCATACTGTACCTGTCAGTCATCGTAAGAATCCTATTCCTTGTGGACCAGTAGGAGCTTGGCCCCACGTTGCGTCCAACAGTCTGCCCGCAACAGAACCTCACTCTTGCCGCCCAGGGACTGTGCAATTTGCGTTTCTATATACACTTACGAAAATGATAAGCGCACAGCGAGCTCTGCCGTCCACGGCCGGGGGTCGTGCTGAGCGACTCATGGCAGCCCTGCCCGCTTGCACCTCGGCGCGAGCCCTGCCTCGGGCACTTGGCAACATGGCATCAAGCATATCGACCCGGACGCTGGGCGTTGCGCCCATGCAGCCTCGCTTCTCTGGCGCAGCGCGAACTGTATCGGTTCGTGCTGCCGCGCAGCAGACGGAGACGATGGAGCTCACCGAGGAGAACGTGGAGAAAGTGCTGGACGAGGTAAGCCTGTGCGTGGCAGCGTCTACGCTCGTTTGCGCGCGTGGGCCCCCTTGATTGAACAACTTACAAGGGCTCGGCGGCTTTACCTACCGTAGGTCCGCCCATACCTGATGGCGGATGGCGGCAACGTAGAGTTTATGGAAATCGATGGACTGGTTGTGAAGTTAAAGCTGAAGGGCGCCTGCGGGTCTTGCCCCAGCTCCACGACGACTATGACCATGGGCATTAAGCGCCGTCTGATGGAGGCTATCCCCGTAAGTCGACCACAAGTCTTTTCTGATAACACATAACTGCTGACGCCACAAGGTCTCTGGTGCCAGGGTTTTGCACACCGGTGCTAATGGTGGGTCTCCCATGCCACGGTGTTGCGCAGGAAATCCTCGACGTGGAGCAGGTCTCGGAGGAGAGCTTGGGCCTGGAGCTTAACGGGGAGAATGTGGAGACTGTGCTGAACGAGATTCGGCCATACCTGGTTGGCACAGGCGGTGGCGAGCTGAAGCTGGAGGGCATTGACGGGGTTATCGTCAAGGTGCGCATCACCGGGCCAGCGGCGAACGTTATGACCGTCCGCGTAGCTGTCACGCAGAAGCTGCGGGAAAAGATTCCGGGGATAGCGGCGGTGCAGCTGGTGTGAGGGCCCGTGGAGCGAGCGTGAGAGGGGTTAGCCCCTGCGTGGGGTGGGCTGACTGCCCCTATGCGACGGCGGCGCAACTCGTGGGTGTTTGGATGCACGGTGGTGGTCTCTGCGTGGCATTATTTTGGTGTGTCAACTGTATCATAATGATGAGTGTTGCGTTGTTGAGCGGCATTGAGCATTGTTTGGGGCTCCCTGCAGTTGCTGAGTTGCCAGCAACTGGGGCTGGCATACGAGAGCTGGCCACGAGTGGAGAGGGGGCTGGCGTGCCTCGTTCCGGCCTCCCTGCCCCCGTGCACCCTCAAAGCCTTGGTCAAAAGGGCACATGGCCACGATGCTAATGCACAGCCTGGCATGTGAGTGCTAATGCATGTGAGCAGGTCGTCAGTAACTTCATTCGCGTGTGCGGCAGCACTGTCAGGCCCATGCATGGTATGGTATGGTATGTGTTACACTTGGCAGGTGTAACGCCCATACGAGCCGTAGGGCCCAAGGGCTACCACATCGCAGGATCAAAGCAAGGACTACGGTGCGACGAGGCGGGCCCGTGCATGTGTGCGACTGCGTGTAGACGCTTGCCACTGGTGGGAAACCGTAGCCTCTGTGGCTTTGTGGGCAAATTGCGTGGAAGATTGTGTGCAAGGCAAGGCACAGCCAAGGCAAATACGGTAGTAATTAGCCAGGGGCGGAGCGCAGGAGTAGGAGCGATGTACTACGGTCGATTTGAGTGGGAGAGCTGCGGGCTCGTGGATGCTATCGATGCCACGCATACGACATGATTAGTACGCGTTCAGGCGGTCTGCTATGATGATTGCCGTTGCAGGTTTGACCCAAGTTTGGCCTTGATCAGTCGGGTGTGTAGGGGTGTGCCGACCAGGCCCCCACAGACGGAAGGCCAACGTGCAGGGCAGGGTGACGTGTGGTCAGACTCGAATGCCTCTGGACAGGCGAGGAGGGGAGCGCAACAGCGCATCCCGCTGTAATGAGTATGTTTGAACGCGAGGTTTTGCCTTCCGTGACGGTATCTCTTGAGCTGCTGCGTCCTGGTCTCGTGACACCATTGAGGAGGAGTGGCTCCCCTGGTGGTACTTGGAGGCATGGCCGCATGACAGGGGTTGTGCTGGCCCGTCACTTCGAGGGCAGCCCGCGACACCTCCCTCTTGGGTTACTGGTCAAGCCTGTGTGGCATTCTGGGTCCGTTCCATCCCAGCGACCTCCCGCTTCCGTACATGGCTACCGCAGGCGGTCGGTTGGCGTTACAAACTAACGGAGCAACGCCTGTCGGCTCCATTGGCAGCGCCACGGCACGGTATGGCCACGGGATGGGCCCCTCTTGTGAGTGAGAACGGGAGTGAGAACGGGAGCACCCGTGAGAACGGGAGCACCCTCTGCCAGCGTCCAACACGAAGCGTGTTGCTGTCACAACACCAGCCAACGTCAATCAGCAACCGGCTAGCCAGTAGCCAGCTCTTTTAGATGGACGGCTCAGTTGCCGTGCAGCGTGCACACCCTTTCCGCATCCGCTACACCCTTTATTTTCGCATTCGAGCAACGAAGCATTTGTCCTACGACTCGGCTGTGCAACAGCAAAGGAGGTCTTCCGGTCTCTGCAGTCCCTGTACGCTAAGCAGCCCATAGAGCCCCTAGCGGACTTGGCATGCAACAGCAAGCCTCTCAAACTCTCCAAACCAAGCAACGGCCTCCCAACTGACCCCCTTCACGACACCAGCAACAGCGCTCACTCGTACCTCGGCAGTACAGGTACAGGCAGGCCCCCCCCCGCCATCCTCCTAAGGCTGCTGCCACGCATGATGGAGACCTGCACGCGTCCGTACGCGCAGCCGCATGGAAGTAAGGACAGCAGCACACCACGCATTGGCTGCACAACCACGAGCTTAGGAAGCGCAGGAAGAAGCCAACGGCACCCCGAGGTTTGTGGAGCTGCATGCGCGGTCCTAACAGCGCCACTGGTGGCAAGGTGAGGGTGCAACGAGGCAGTGACTCGCGTCCAGTGCCGCCACGTGCCGCACGGTCTGCATGTACGGCGCCTCGGCACGTGGCCTGCAGCGTACGGCATCATGCCGTGCGGCGCTACCCCGCGGCCTGGCGCGAGCGCAGCTGCTTTATGGCGTCCACGGTGACCTGTGGGGAGGGGTGTGCGGGGTCGGGTTGGCAGCGAACGTGAGCACAAGGGGCGGTGCCGGACTGCCGGTCTGCCGGTCCATGATAACTGCTCGTCCGTAGCCTCCTGACCCTGTTGCTTACCGCAGCACACTCCAACGGGGATGCCTGCAAAAACAAACGCAGGCAACCGAGCACTCATCCAGCCAATGCACCTTTCTACCCATAGGCACCTTCCTTCCCCGTCCAGTTCCAACCCCAACTCCGCTTCCGGCCGCCACCTGAAACCTCCAACGCACACCCGTACAACACAGTTTACACCAGTCATAAACGAAGCCGAAGGGTACCAGAGCGGAACTTGGTCTTGCCGACGTTGTTGACATCGTCCGTCTTCGGCCGTACAACACAGTGTCTCCCCAAACCGGTCTGCTGCCAGCGCATGCCGCGCACTCAGCGAGCCTACCCCTCAAACAGCTCAACCTACATAGTTTACAACCTGCTCGCCCTCTGCCTTACCCCAATCACACGGCATCCCATCCCACCCCACCATACCCCACGATCGCATCCCAATCATTCGTCACGTAAACCAGACTTACCACAAGCCCCTGTCATGCCAGCGCCAGCAGCAGCTGCTGCTAGCTTACCTCGCATGCCCCTACATCTGGCCCCTTGTCCTCCTGCTATCTCACCCCCACGGTGGCCCCTCTACACACCTGGGACTGCTTTGCCGCCAGGCCCTGCAGCGCCAGCACTGGCAGCAGCTGCTTTCCTCACAAGTAGCTTAGCTACACCCACCTAAATCAAGCCTTGCCCTTACACACACCTGGTACTGCTTTGCCGCCAGGCCCTGCAGCGCCAGCACTGGCAGCAGCTGCTTTTCTCACAAGTAGCTTAGCTACACTCACCTAAATCAAGCCTTGCCCTTACACACACCTGGAATTGCTTTGCCGCCAGGCCCTGCAGCGCCAGCAGCAGCTGCTGCGTGTCCCGCAGCTGGTTTCGGAGCGCCTCGACCTCGCCAGCCAGCCGAGTGAGCACCACAGCTTGCTCCGTGGTGGCGTTTTGGAGCTGCCGGTTGTGGGGTGAGCAGAGGAGGAATACCGGCAAAGCGGGAGAGTGTTGCAGAATGTGGGTACGAAGGCTAGATGGGTTCCGCAGCCTACTACGTGGTGGCGTTCTGAAGCTGTGCGGGGGCAGCCGGATGGGGTGGGGTTGGGGGGGGGGGGGGAGAGGATGGCGGCAAAGGGGGAGAGCACAACGGGATGCGAGTGTTTCGGTGTATGGGTAGGCGGGGGTGCAGCAGGGGTGCAGGGATGCAGGACGCCTAGCCCTCGCAGCCGCCACCTGCCAGCCGCCACCATGCACTAGGGGTGCACAGGGCGCGCCTGCCTGGCGGCCTGTGCCCCACGCGTCGGGCACCACGTGCCAACTACGTGTCCTAACCGTCGTTTGCCGCGCGTCCGCTACCGCATGCTGCCGGCTCCTGCCCGCCACCTCAAGAACTGAGGATACCCGTACCAGCAGACTAGTACGCTGGCGCACGTGCACCGTGATACTGCCTGCGGGCCCCGTCACGTGCATCGCGCGTCGGGTGCCACGTGCCATGCTGCACGTGCCGCCTGCTATGCGCCAAGTTCAGATCCCCGACTGCCCGTATAAGCTGCCACCCACGTTGCCGGCCGGCCTCTGCCCCTCCCCTCCGTGTAACCCCATTCATACAACACAACAAGTTGCAGGTTGTGGCATGCCCCACTGCCCCCACCTACCGCGGCCACGTGCCTCACAGTACGCGTCGGTGCCCTGCTGCACGTGCCAGCTGCTGCGCACCAGGGTTAGAGCCGCGGATACCGGTAGCAGCTGCCACCCGCTGCTCCTCTGCCGCTTGCCGCGTACCGGCCTACTGCTTGCCCCCGCTCCCCATTACCCACCACACCCCACATAGAAGTGGTAGATGCAAGCATGTAACCCGACTGTCCCCTCGGCCCCAGCATACCTTGGCGATGGGCCGCTTCAGGTCCCCGCCTGTCACACGTGTCCGAATCTGCAGCTTGTCGATCTGGCGGGCAGCTAGCGTCAGCTCCGACAGCTGCTTGTCGGTCAACGCCTCGAGGCGAGCGAGGCGGGCCGCCGCCTCGGCGGTGGGCTGTTGCGTTTGACCGCGGGACGCGGCGGAGGCGGAGGCGGGCCTGCGGGCGCAATGAAGCCTGTGCGTTTACAACTATGTCGACATTCATAACGAGGAGTCTGGCTCCAGCGAAAGCATGCGTCTGGCGGCTCATCATTGCAGCGGAGTCTTTGGGGTAGTGGGGTGGGGTGCGGCAAGTGTGTTGCGGGGATGTGCGGCACAGTACGGCACAGTGTGTGCAACTGTGGGGGCCCAGTCGTGGCCCTGGAGGAGGTCCCCCGAGTTCCTCCCGGGCGGTATGCATGCCGTACCGAGGCCCTGGCGGTACGCCATCTCCCGAAACCTGACACCTGATGATTCACAAACTCCACGCACGATGCGCTGAGGCTCCCACCTGCCGAACCCTATCTTGTACACAGCGTTGCTGAGCGAGGAGAGAAGCAGCAGCGCCAGCACCGCCTCCCCCGCTATGCCGTGCTGCTCAGTTGCAAGCGTGTCCAGACCGTGTGGGGCGGCCTCGGCAGGTTGCAGCAGTACGGATGCTGTTGTCGCTCCTGTTGCTTCCGTGTAAGAGTGACAGGAAGTGTTGGGTGAGCCGTCATGAGCACCCGTTTGCTGTGGGTCGGCTGTCGCATCGCCTGTGCTGGTGCGCCGTTGCTGCTGCAGGTCTGATGCTGCTGTGGTACGTGCTTCGGGACGGTTGGATAGACTGCGGGCTGCTGAGCTGGCTAGGAGGACCAAGCAGCAAGCCGAGCAGCTGATGTCAAGGAGGGCCGTGGGGTGGAAGGGCAGACCGCCTGGGGGTGTAGGTCGGGGCTGTGAGGCACCGGCGGCAGCACAGTAGCGGGAGCGCCGCGATGTATGTTTTAATCTATGATCATATAGTTTGTAGTAGTGGTAGATTGAAGTGGGGTACTGGGCTGCAACGCAAGCTGTTCGAGCGTTAGGGCAGGGACGCATGGCTGCGTGTGTTTAAGGGAGTGTCATGAAATGGGGTCTGTGTGTATTCTGAACACTTGCTATCAAACGTATGAAGGGTTTTGACAACTGCACTGGCCTGCAAATGGGCAGATACACGAGCTCGACGGTTGACACATCCGAGTTGAAGACGAAGCCTCGTTTCTAGTAGGGAATGCACTTACCGGCAAGTTATGATCGCGTCATCAGGAGGAAAATTGTTTTACATAGTTCCTCATGAGCACTGAACAGAGACACCTGTTTCGCGGCCCTTGGCTGGGCCTTTTGGCAATATCCCTCTAAACACGAGGAGGCATAACGTTGATCGGATACGAGGATATCTGACAGCATTGACAGTATGTTGCAGTAGTCCTTAGCTGCTGGGGCCTTCGGGGCCCTCGGCCAGAGCGCGCGAAGGGCAGCTGCGACAGCGGGAGGAAAACCCCATGGATACGGGGAGCCCCCGAGTTGCGTTTATCATCGTTACCAAAGGGCTGGATTGTCCAACAGCCGGTGATGAGCGCAGGCCGGCCGGGGCTCGCTATACCCGCGATGCCATACGCGGCATGCTGCAGTTCATGGGCTGCAAACCCCGGCATGCCTTTAAGGCTGGCCAGCTGCTGTTCCAGAAGCTTGATGCGTTTGCAGCAGAGGTCAGCTGCAGCAAATTCAGCAGCGGGAGTCGTCAGCTGTGGGGTGTTGGAAGCCATGACGCCACATCCCTCTACGTGTCCATGCCCCGCTCCGAGTTCTACGAGCTCGTGTGCAGCACACTGACAGAGTACAACTACAAGTACGCCCCATCGTCCGACGAAATCAAAGCGGCTTGCAGGTGCGCGGTCCGCTTTTCCTCCACGCCTGTTTGACCGGGGCTGTTGCTCACACTGACGCAACATGCACCGCTGTCCTGTTCACCACGTCACAGAGCCACCTTCACCACAAATATATCGGCAGCAACCTACACCCGCACCCCGCGCCCAGGCAGTTTGTCCTCGACCCATATCTGCTGCTGCTGTATCCATATCGTAATGAGTTAATTTTCAGCACTTTCACTCCCCGCAGCCTCAAGGAGCGCCGGCGCCACGTCATCGTGCTGCTGTGCGGCACCAGCGGCAGCGGCAAGTCCACCCTGGCGTCCATCCTGGTGCGCACTGGGGAAGGGCGGGGTGGCAAGAAAACAGTGTTCAAGTGTACCAGTGTACCAGGCTGCCCTGCACCGCAGCCCCTGCCGCGGCCGGGATGTGGACCAGGGGGAACGCCGTACCGTACCTGTACTTCTTGTTTAGAGTGTCTACCGTTCCTTCGCATATTTCTCCCCCCGCCCCCACAGGCCAGCCGGCTGGGCATCAGCACGGTGCTGTCCACCGACAGCGTGCGCCACATGATGCGCGGCTTCACGAGCAGGGAGGAGACTCCCCTGCTCTTCGCCTCCACCTACGAGGCGGGAGAGGCGCTCAGGCAGCAGCAGGCGGCCGACGCGGCGCGGGCAGCAGCCTCATCCTCCGCCGCAGCCGCCGCCGCAACCGCCCCTGCGGCACAGCAGGCTTCCGCCGCCGCTGTGGGTGGCGTGGCACAGCAGACCCAGGTTAATGACGGGGTAGCGGGACAGGGCCAGGGGCAGGGGGAGCGGAAAGCGCAGCAGCATGGGCAGGTGCAGGGGGTGGCGGGGCAGCAGCAAGGGGAGGACGCAGGAGCGCTTGGGGAGCGCCAGGCGGGGGCTGGAACGGCGGCAGCGGCGGCCCCTAGTGGAAGCGGATGTGGGCCAGGAGGGACGTCTGAGGCGGCGGTGGCGGAGTCAGCTGATGGCCAGGGGCATGGGCAGGGGCACTCATGCCCTTCACCTGCTGGGGGTGGCGCCCACGGCGAGCCTGGGGGGCCGGGTGCGGGCGGGGGAATGGGCCCATTGGGAGCTGCTCCTGCTGCTGCGGGGGGCTGCGGCGGCGGTGGAGGCGGTGGCAGCAGCCAAGGCCAGGGCAGCGGCGCTGCTGCAGGTGCGGCGGCTGCAGGGGGCAGCGGCGGCCAGGGCCAGGGCCAGGGTCTGGCAGGTGGCGGCGGCGTTGGCGGCGGCCAGGGCATCAGCACCTCGGGCACAGGCGCTGCAGGGGGGCAGGTCCCGGCGGGCGGCAGTGGCACTGGCGGCGGCGGCCACGAGCAGGCCATCCGCGGCTACAAGGCGCAGTGCGAGCTGGTGGCTGGGCAGCTGGAGCAGCTGATCAGCGGGTTCGAGGCGCGGCGCCAGAGCCTGGTGGTGGAGGGGGTGCACCTGCATGTGGGGCTGGTGCTGCGCCTGCTGCAGCGCCACCCGGGGGTGGTGCCCTTCCTGGTCTACATCAAGAGCGAGGGTGGGTCAGGGTGACATTGGGTAGATCATGGAAAGATTTGTTTCGAACGAGCATGGGAAACATGTTGTAAGGGTGCGGTGCTGTTCCTGGTCTGCATCAGGAGCGGTGTGGGTGAGTGTGTGAGGCGTAACATGAGAGCGGCGCAACTGAAAGCAGATAGGGGGTGGAGAGGGTTAAGAAAGGAGGGTGCCTGCACGGGGTCAGAAGCGAGGGTGGGTCAGAGCTAGGGTAACTAGGGTGCTGGGTAGGGGGTTCTGGAAGGGTTCAGGGGAGAGAGAGGAGGGTGCCTGGACGGGGTCAGAAGCGAGGGTTGGTCACCGGTGGGGTGACCAAGGTGTAGTTGAGGGGCCCTCAAGGTTGGGCTTTGTTACCAACCAAGGGGGGTTTGTTGCCGTGCGGTAGGGGGCGGCACATGAGTCACAAGGGGTGGGAATGGTCCTCAGATTGGCGGTTGATCCGTCCCAATTGTGGCCCCCAGGCAAGCACGTTGAGCGCATGGCTGTGCGCGCCAAGTACATGACCCTGGACCCCAACAAGAACAAGTACGTCAAGAACATGAGGAACATCCGATGGATACAGGTGTGCAGTTGGGTAAAAGATAGGAACGGAGCCGTGAGAGCGTCAAGTGAGCCGGTGTGTGACGGATGTGGCATGAACGCATGTGGTGTCGCGGATCAGGTGCTTGATCGTGCAAGACGCACGACCAGATGGGCAGATGTAGGATGCCCAGTTCCGTCCACGCCTTGTGGGGGCTGTCCCTAGAAATAATGCGTATAGGGGCATCACCTCCGTTGCATATGGCCCCGCCTCCTTGTCCCCCTACCGCTTTTCCACCTGCCAGGACTACCTGTTTCGCAAGGCGGAGAAGTACGCCATACCCTGTGCAGTCATGTTCCGAGCAAATGTGTCGTAGCAGTATCTGTTAGTGGAAACCGATTCGTGCTGTGGCCCCCGCACCCCCCAGGACTACCTGTTCCGCAAGGCGGAGAAGCACGCCATCCCCTGCGTGGAGAACACCAACATCGACAGATCCGTGGGGCTAATACACCTCACGCTGCTGGGGTGGGTAAGGGTGGCATACAGCCGCCGTCGTGTGCGTGCGGACGGGTCATACGGCTGCAAGTCAGGGTGGTGAGCGTGGAGGCTGGTGCCTGGCGAGGTTGAGGCAAGTACCGTATGTCGAAGTCGGAGATACGGATAGTTGGTGCACAGCGCATTCGTGTCTGAGTACGTGCTCGAGTACGTTCAGGCCAGTAGGTACGGTGCATGTGTTCGTGTCCTTCCGAGCTGCCTAGAGTCCATACAGCAGCCACTGTACGATGTTACTGTACTATCCTTGATGTCATGCCCTTGCCCATCGATTGCTTGTACCGTAGCATGCCGAATCCTCCTTGCCCCCTCCCCCCTTGGTCCTTCTGCAGCTGCCTGAAGCGCATGATGAAGGGCGAGCCCGTCTTTGCCGCCCAATCCTAGTATTACCCTAACACTACTTCCTCCTTCGCTGAGCCCTTCTCTCCCTGTTTAACCTGCCGGCTTCTTTTCCTTTTTCTTTGCCCCGCAGCTGCCTGAAGCGCATGATGAAGGGCGAGACCGTGCTGGACCCCGCCTCCAACGCCACCCGCATGCTGCACGCAGAGTACAGCGCAGTGGTGGAGGGCCTGGGGGCTGCCGCGGCAGCGGGGCCGGGGGCGGGGGGACCAGGGACAGGTGCTGGGGGAGCAGGAGCAGCAGTAGGGGCAGGAGGGGTGGCAGGAGCAGGGGCAGCAGGCAAGGCGGCAGGAGGGGGCTCCGGCAGCGTTCCCGGGGGTGGGATTGGTGGAGGTGGAGGAGGTGGGGTGGGAGGGGGAGGAGGAGGCGGGGCGGGGGGTGGAGCTGGGCCGCTGGCGGTGGCGCGAGGTGCGGTTGGGGGAGCTGGGGTGTGTGTGTAGAGGTGTGCTTGTTGTGTCGGAGCTGCAGCATGGCACCCCCGCCTGGCCTGGCCTTCTGTTGCTCGCTGTCTGCATACCTGCCACCGCACGTCCTATGCACCCCGCTCCTGGTAATGCATGTCTGTTGCTGTTTGCCCAAGGCGGTCTGTGTGATGCGGTGTCGTTCCCTTTCCCTTGCTCACTCCGCAGAGCTGTCCGCCAGCGTGCAGCCCCCCCGGGTGCTGGGGTCTCCACGCTACAGGGGAGGGGAGGTGCCCTCCGCAGCTGTCTTCGCTACGCCACAGGTGAGGGCCAAGGGGTGGGCTGTTGCGGCTGGTGCCGGGGGAGGCGAGTTTGAACGAGTGGTTCCCGCAATGCCGTGCGTGCGGCACGCGGGTATGCTGTTGCCAGACATGGATGAAGCCAAACGATCTCAGGGGGGGGGTAACGGCAGAGCCGCAAAGTAATGGACCCGGGGGGGGGGGGGGGGGGGTGGTGGTGGGCCTAGGGAACCCCGCTAATACCGGTGTCCTTCCCTGGGTTGCGGGTCGATTTTCCTCCGTTTCTCATACGGCAATACGGTAAAAA
>VFQN01006567.1_pt1 | contig 13149 bp, 7 predicted proteins | sample 3512371 | NCBI WGS metagenome assembly VFQN01 (sample SAMN10412370, study PRJNA504923) | tailings metagenome | isolation source: Replicate 2 from Balatoc abandoned mine | place: Philippines: Itogon, Benguet | collected 2017-08-28
CGTTCGAGGCCGACCCCGAGACGAAGGCGATCGTCATGATCGGCGAGATCGGCGGTGACGCCGAGGAGCGCGCGGCCGACTTCATCCGCGCCAACGTCACGAAGCCCGTCGTCGGGTACGTGGCCGGCTTCACGGCGCCCGAGGGCAAGACCATGGGCCACGCCGGCGCCATCGTGTCGGGCTCGGCGGGCACGGCGCAGGCGAAGAAGGAGGCCCTCGAGGCCGCCGGGGTGAAGGTCGGCAAGACGCCGAGCGAGACCGCTGCGCTCATGCGCGAGATCATCGCCGGGCTCTAGTACCGCATCCTGCTGTCGACGGCCCCGCCCCTCTCGGGAGGCGGGGCCGTCGGCGTTCGCGTGCGAGACTGACGCCGTGGGCACGCGCGCGATCCGGGTCGAGACGGTGATCGCCGCCGAACTCGAGACGGTGTGGCGGCTCACGCAGGATCCGATCGCGCATGCGCGGTGGGATGCGCGCTTCAGCCGCATCGTGCCGACCGAGGAGGGCCCGGATGGTCGCTGGCGCTTCCGCTACGAGCGGTCGATGCTCGTGCGCACGATCCGCGGAACCGGCATCGCGCTCGGCACCCGCGAGTCGGCCGGCGGTGCCCGCACCTCGGCGCTGCGCTTCACGACGACCGATCGGCTGTCGCCCCTGCGCGACGGTCGCGGCTACTGGCGGTACGAGCCCGTCGACGGCGGCGTGCGCTTCATCACCGGGTACGACTACGAGCCGGGGTGGGGGTCGGTGCTCGATCGCATCCTCGTGCGCCCGCTCGTCGCCTGGATGACGGCCTGCAGCTTCGCCCGCCTGCGGCGGTGGGCCGAGGGCGGCGATGCGCCGGAGCGCTGGCCGCTGTGGCGCATGGCGCTGCCGGGCCGCGATGACCGACCGCGCGCGAGCGACTGCACGTGGAGCGTGGGGCGAGCGGAGGCGCTGCGCGATGCACCCGCCGCGCTGGCCGGGTTGGAGGCGCCGTGAGCGGGGACGCCCGCAGCATGTTCGCGCGTGCGATGGGCGAGGACTTCAGCCGGCTGCACCCGATGCTGCAGCGCCGGTTCGGTGTCGGCCTGGCGGCCGGCTACGCGTGCGTCGGTCGCGGCGAGATGCTCCGCATCCGGCGCGGACCGTGGTGGACGGTGCCTTTCCTGCACATCGGCCGCATCCGCAACATCCTCGCCCCGTTCCCCGGCGAGCGGGTGCCGTTCACGGTCGAGAACTACCCGTATCGCGATCCGTTCGGGCGGGAGACCGTCACGTTCGTGCGCACCTTCCGCTACCCCGACCGGCCCGGTCGGCCCGGGCGCTTCGACGCGACGATGATCCGGGGGCGGGACGGCCGGATCGTCGACTACCTGGGTACGCACCAGCATCTCGCCGTCGACCTCGCGCTGCACGCGCTGCCGGACGGGTCGCTGCGGCTCACCTCCGATGCGCAGCGCTTCTACGCCGGGCCGGTGGCTTTCCGGTTTCCGATGCTGTTCTCGGGCCGGGCTGACCTTCGCGAGTCGTTCGACGACGCCACGGGCGAGTTCGTGATCCGTCTGGCGGTGCACAACCGGTTCTTTGGCTTCCTGTTCGGGTACGAGGGGCGCTTCACCTGCGAGTTCCCGGAGGTCGCGGATGCCGCCCCGCCGCCGCACGTGCTGCCGAAGCGCCACGAGCTGCGCGAGTAGGCGAGGGCACCGCCCGCGGGGGCGGCCTAGACTGGCGGCGCTATGCACGAGCTCACGGTGGGTGCCGCGACCGCGTGGCTGCGCGGCTGGGCGGCGGCCATCGGCGAGAACGAGCACCACCTCACGGCCCTCGACGCGGCGATCGGCGACGCCGATCACGGAGCCAACCTGCGCCGCGGGGCCGCCGCCGTCATCGAACGGTGGGATGCTCACCCTCCGGCGACCGTGCGCGATGCCCTGACGCTCGCCGGCGAGGCGCTCGTCGGCACCGTCGGTGGCGCCAGCGGCCCGCTGTTCGGAACGCTGCTGCTGCGGGCGGCGGACGCCGTCGCGGGCGATGCGCCGATCGACGGCCCCGCCCTCGCCGCGGCGCTGCGCGCGGGCACCGCCGGCGTGCGCGAGCGCGGCCGCGTCGAGCTCGGCGACAAGACGATGCTCGACGCCCTCGTGCCCGCCGTCGATGCGCTCGACGCTGCGCTCGCCGCGGGTGAGCCGCTCGACCGCGCGGCGCGGGCGGCCGCCGCTGCGGCGGCCATCGCGCGCGACGGCACCGCCCGCATGGTTGCCCGCCGAGGTCGCGCGAGCCAGCTCGGTGACCGCAGCCTCGGGGCCATCGATCCCGGAGCGGCCTCGGCCGTGCTCCTTCTCGACTCCCTCGCGGCGGCGCTCGGGGCGGAACCGCCCACGGCCGCAGAGCGATCGGTGCCCGCCGCGTCGGCCGAGCACCGAGCGGGGGCCCCAACGCCGCGGGTCGGCATCGTGCTCGTCTCGCACAGCAGCGAGCTGGCCATGGCGGCGCGGCGCCTGGCCGACGAGGTCGTGGGCGAGCATCCGCCGCGCATCGCGATCGCCGCGGGCCGCGCCGACGGCGGAACCGGCACGAACGCGACGCGGGTGGCCGCCGCCATCAGCGAGGCCTCGCAGGGGCGGGGCGTCGTCGTCATCACTGATCTCGGCTCGGCCGTGCTGAGCGCCGACATGGCGCTCGAGCAGCTCGGCGGGCGCATCCCGGTGCGCGTCGTCGCCGCACCCTTCGTCGAAGGGCTGCTCGCCGCCGCCGTACGCGCCGGCGTCGGCGACGACCTCGAGACGGTCGCCGCCGAGGCGGAGGGCGCTCTCGCCCCCAAGAGCGCTCTGCTGCACCCGCACGGCCCCGCACCGACGCCCGACCCCGAGCCCGCACCCGAGCCCGGGTCGGAGCCCGGGTCGGAGCGCGGGCCCACCGTGACGGCGCGCGCGGTCGTGGCGAACGAGGGCGGCCTGCACGCACGACCCGCGGCGGAGATCGCGGCCCTCGCCGCGCAGTTCACCGCCGAACTGACCCTGAGCGTCGACGGGAGGCCGCCCGCCTCCGCGAGGAGCCCGCTCGCGATCGCGGTGCTCGCGGCCTCCGCGGGCACGACCGTCGGGGTGAGCGCGACCGGGCCGGATGCCGCTGCCGCGGTCGATGCCCTCCTCGCGCTGCTCGGCTCCGGGTTCGGCGAGCCGCTCGTCACCGGTGCGGCCCCGGTCGTCGCCGCCGGCGGCGGGGCGCTCGGGGTGAGCCCCGGGCGGGTGATCGGGCCGGTCGCGGTGCTCGTGCACGCGGTCGCCGAGCCCTCGGCCACGGTGGTGCTGGCGCCGCCCGCCCGCGCGGCGGCGGCGGGCATCCTGCGCGATGCTCTCGAGGCGACCGCTCGCGAGTATCGGCGCCGCGCCGGGGAGACGAGCGGACACCGGGCGGAGGTGCTCGCCGCGACCGCCGCGATCGCCGCCGACCCGCAGCTCGCCGAGGATGCCGCGACCGCGATCCGATCGCGGGGGCTCACCCCCGAGCGGGCGGTGTGGGAGGCCATCGGGCGCACGGCCGAGCAGTATCGCGCGGCGGGGGGCGAGCTGCTCGACCGCATCACCGACCTCAACGATGTGCGTGATCGCGTCATCTCCCGCCTGACGGGCGTCGAGCCGCCCGGCCTGCCCGAACGACGCGAGCCCTTCGTGCTGGTCGCCGACGACCTCGCGCCCGCAGACACCGTCGCGCTCGACCCGGCCACCTGCCTCGCCCTGGTGACCGAGGGCGGCGGACCCACCTCGCACACCGCGATCATCGCGCGCGAGCTCGGCCTGCCCGCCGTTGTCGGCGTCGAGGGCGCCACGCGCATCGCCGACGGCACGCTCGTGCTCGTCGACGGCGAGACGGGGGAGGTCATCGTGCAGCCCGACGCGTCGCAGCAGGCGACGGCGACGGGGGTCATCACCCTGCCGCCGTTCCACGGCGCGGGTGCGACCGCAGACGGGCATCGGGTCGTGCTCAGTGCCAACGTGGGGGCGCCGCGCGAGATCGCGCGCGCCGTCGAGCGCGGTGCCGAGGGTGTCGGGCTGTTCCGCACCGAGTTCTGCTTCCTCGACCGCGCCGACGAGCCGAGCGTCGCCGAGCAGGTCGCCGCGTACCGCGAGGTGTTCGCCGCCTTCCCCGGTCAGCGGGTCATCGTGCGCACCCTCGACGCCGGAAGCGACAAGCCGCTGCCGTTCTTCACCCCGATCCACGAGCCGAACCCCGTTCTCGGCCTGCGCGGTGTGCGCACGGCGATCCGCGATCCGCTGGTGCTCGAGCGGCAGCTGCGGGCAATCGCCGAGGCGGCGGCCGCCGAGCGCGCCGACGTCGCGGTCATGGCGCCGATGATCGCGACGCTCGCCGAGACGCGCGAGTTCGCCGACCGGGCGCGCGGGGCGGGCATCCGCAGCGTCGGCGTCATGCTCGAGACGCCCGCCGCGGCGCTCACCGCCACCGAGCTGTGCGGGGTCGTCGACTTCCTCAGCGTGGGCACCAACGACCTCTCGCAGTACACGATGGCGGCCGACCGCATGTCGGCGGCCCTCGCCCCGCTCGCCGACCCGTGGCAGCCGGCGCTGCTGCGCATGATCCGACTGGTGGGCGAGGCGGCCGAGGCGACCGCGACCCCGATGGGTCTGTGCGGCGAGGCGGCGGCCGACCCCGACTACGCCGCCGTGCTCGTCGGTCTGGGCGCGTCGAGCCTGTCGATGGTGGCGCGGGCGATCCCGATGGTGGGGGCGCGCCTCGCCGCGGTGACGCTCGCGCAGTGCCGCGCGGCGGCCGCGGCCGCGTGCGCCGCGCCCGATCCGCTCGCCGCCCGGTCGGCCGCGCGCTCCGCTCTCGGGTGAGCCGCTGGTGTGATCGTGCGCGCCGCCGCTGCCGCATCGGTGCCCCGGGGCTAGGCTCGCCGGCGAGATGAACCGCCGCCTGACCGCTGTGATGAGCGCCTTCGAGGCGCTCCTGATCGTCGCCATCGGGGTGGCGGTGCCGTTGAGCGTGCTGACGGTCATGTGGGCGCTGCAGTTCGGCTTCCAGATCGACTGGGTCGTGTTCTGGCGGGCGGCCGTCATCATCTGGATGCTCGGCCACGGCGTCGACGTCACCTTCCAGCTCGATCCGCAGACGGCGCTGGCGCTCGGTGTCGTCGGTGTCGGAGATCCGTTCCTGGTGTCGATCGCTCTCACCGGCTTCACCCTGGCGATGGCGCTCGCCGGGGTGGCGGTGGGGCGGCGCCTGCGGCACGAGCCGCACCGCATCCTGGGCGAGCTCGTCGCTCTGACGACCGTGCTGGTGCTCTCGGCGGTGCTGCTGCTGACGGTCAGCGGGGTGCCCGGGGTGCTGCCGTCACGCTGGCAGGCGGCGCTGTTCCCGTGCCTGATCATGGGCCTCGGGGTGGCGATCGGCTCGATCGGGGCGTCGAACCCGGCGCGGGTGCGGCTGCGCCGCATGATCGCCGAGGGCCCGCAGCCGTGGCTCGCCGCGGGCGGGGCGGCGCTGCGGGCGGGGCTCGGCACGGTGGCGACGGTGACGGCGGTCGCCGCGCTGCTGACGGCGTGCGCGCTGCTGCTCGGCTACGGGCAGGTCATCGCACTGTACGAGAGCGTGCAGGCGGGCGTGCTCGGGGGCGTGGCGCTGACGGTCGCGCAGCTCGCCTTCCTGCCCACGCTCGTCGTGTGGGCGGCCGCTTGGCTGGTGGGGCCGGGCTTCGCGGTGGGCGCGGGGTCGACGGTGAGCCCGATCGCGGTGTCGCTCGGGCCGCTGCCGGCGGTGCCGGTGCTCGGCGCTCTGCCGGCCGAGCCGTCGCCGCTCGGCTTCATCACGCTGCTCGTTCCGGTGCTGGCGGCGTTCGCGGCGGGTCTCGCGGTGCGGCCGCGGCTGGCGGCCGCGGCCGCGGCGGTCGGGGTCGAGGGCGGCGCACTGCGGCTGTGGTCGCTCGGCGCAGCGGCGCTCGCCGCGGTGATCGCGGCAGTCGCGATGGGCTTTCTCGCCTTCGTCGCCGCGGGGGCGGCGGGGCCGGGCCGCTTGGCCGCGGTCGGCCCCGACCCGGTGGCCGTAGGGCTGTGGATGCTCGCCGAGACGTTCGTCGGAGCATCCCTGGGTCTGCTCGCCGCCGGTGCGCGGGTTGGCCGGCCGCGGGCCTCCGCCGCCAGCCGGTAGCCTGGGCGGGTGCTGCGGGTCGTCGTGCTGATCTCGGGCGGCGGGTCGAACCTGCGCGCTCTGCTGGAGGAGTGCCGCGACCCCGCGTTTCCCGCCCACGTGGTCGCCGTCGGCGCCGATCGCGACGCCGACGGCCTGGCTCATGCGGAGGCGTTCGGCATCCCGAGCTTCACGGTGCCGTTCAGCTCGTACGCCTCGCGCGAGGAGTGGGGCGACGAGCTGCTCGCCGCCATCCAGCAGTGGCAGCCCGACCTCGTGGTGCTGAGCGGGCTCATGCGCCTGCTTCCGCCGCGCGTCGTCGAGGCCCTCGCGCCGCGGCTCATCAACACGCACCCCGCGTACCTGCCCGAGTTTCCCGGCGCCCACGGCGTGCGCGACGCGCTCGCCGCGGGGGTCGCCCAGACCGGGGCGAGCGTCATCGTCGTCGACACCGGCGTCGACACGGGCCCCGTGCTCGCGCAGGAGCGCGTGCCCGTGCTGCCCGACGACACCGAGCACAGCCTGCATGAGCGCATCAAACCCGTCGAGCGGCGCCTGCTCATCGACGTCGTGCGGGGCATCGCCGAGGGGTCGATCGACCTCGGCTCCGCATCCACCCCCTGACCTCGACCCCGCCCCTCGCGACCCAGGAGTTCCCCATGGCCGGCCCCGCCCACGACCCCGCCCTCTACCGCCACCGCGATGCTATTCCGGTGCGGCGTGCGCTCATCTCGGTGAGCGACAAGACGGGCCTGCTCGAGCTCGCCGCGCAGCTGGCGGGCGCGGGCGTCGAGATGGTGTCGACCGGCTCGACGGCGGCGACGATCGCCGCGGCCGGGCACCCGGTGACCGAGGTGTCGCAGGTGACGGGCTTCGCCGAGACGCTCGACGGGCGCGTGAAGACGCTGCACCCCTCGGTGCACGCGGGCATCCTCGCCGATCTGCGACTCGAGGCGCACGAGGCGCAGCTCGCCGACCTCGGGGTGTCGCCCTTCGACCTCGTGATCGTCAACCTGTACCCCTTCGTCGAGACCGTGGCCTCGGGCGCCGAGGGCGACGCGGTGGTCGAGCAGATCGACATCGGCGGGCCCGCGATGGTGCGTGCGGCGGCGAAGAACCATGCGAACGTCGCCATCATCGTCGACCCGGCCGACTACGTGATGGTGACGAAGGCCCTCACCCTCGGCGGCACGACCCTGCTGCAGCGCCAGCGGTTCGCCGCCAAGGCCTTCGCGCACACCGCCGCCTACGACACTGCCGTGGCCGGCTGGTTCGCCGACACGCTCGGGGTGCGCGGCGCCCACCCGGCTGCCGACGGCAGCCCGTCGACGCTGCAGGCGTCGGCGCGGCTGCAGCAGGTGCTGCGCTACGGCGAGAACAGTCACCAGCACGCCGCGCTCTACCGCGCCGACGGAGCCCACGGCATCGCCCAGGCGACGCAGCTGCACGGCAAGGAGATGTCGTACAACAACTACGTCGACGCCGATGCGGCCGTGCGCGCCGCCTACGACCACGAGGCGCCCGCCGTCGCGATCATCAAGCACGCGAACCCGTGCGGCATCGCCGTGGGGGCATCGATCGCGGATGCCCACGTCGCGGCCCACGCGTGCGACCCCGTCTCGGCCTTCGGGGGAGTGATCGCCGCCAACCGCGTCATCACCCGCGCGGCGGCCGAGTCGATCGCCCCGATCTTCACCGAGGTCGTCGTCGCTCCGGGCTTCGAGCCCTCTGCGTTGGAACTGCTGCGCGAGAAGAAGAACATCCGACTGCTGCAGCTGCCCGACGGCTTCGCGCTCGGCGACGTCGAGCTGCGGCAGGTGAGCGGCGGCTGGCTGCGGCAGAGCGCCGACCGGCAGTTCGCGGCGGCGACCGACTGGCAGCTGGTCTCCGGCTCGCCGGCCTCGGCCGAGCAGCTGGCCGACCTCGAGTTCGCGTGGCGCGCCTGTCGAGCCGTCAAGTCGAACGCCATTCTGCTGGCGTCGGGCGGAGCATCCGTCGGCGTGGGCATGGGCCAGGTCAACCGTGTCGACTCGTGCCACCTCGCGGTGTCGCGCGCCGGCGATCGGGCACGCGGCTCGGTCGCGGCGAGCGACGCGTTCTTCCCGTTCGCCGACGGGCTGCAGGTGCTCATCGACGCGGGCGTCAGCGCCGTCGTGCAGCCGGGCGGCTCGGTGCGCGACGAGGAGGTCATCGCGGCCGCCCAGGCGGCCGGCGTGACGATGTACCTCACGGGCGAGCGCCACTTCTTCCACTGAGATTCGGGCGCCGTCGCGGCGACTAGCGTGGAGGCATGACCCAACCGTTCGGCCGCCGCCTGCTCGACTCCGCTCTCGCCGCCGCCGCGGCCGCCCTCGTCACCCACGTCGTGACGGTCGTGCTGTTCTCGGCGATCAACGGCGCGACGGTCGAGGTGCTCGTGCAGGTGAACGGCATCTTCGGGTTCTCGTCGCTGTTGCTGTTCGTCTTCCTCACCGTCGTCGGCACGGCGGGGGTGCTCGAGAACCGCTGGGTCGCGCTCGGCGTGGCCGTGCTCGCCGCCTTCGTGTCGTCGTGGCTCGGCGCGATGCTCGCGATCATCGCGGCGGGCAACCCGATCAGCGGCGAGCTCATCGACTACCTGTGGGTGAGCGTGCTCGGCTTCAACCTGCTCTTCCAGGTGGTCGCGGTGCTCAGCACCCTCACCGTGGGGCGTCGGGTCTGGGCCGCCCGGGCGGCTGCGGCCGCAGCATCCCGCCGCATCGCGATCGTGCGGATGCCCAGCTCGCGTCTCGCCGACGGCGAGCTCACCCACCAGGAGCGCGTGCCGGTCGACGTCGACCTCGCCGAGCGGCAGTGGGAGGACTACGTGGGCGCGCTGCGGACGGAAGGCTTCACGATCGTCGAGGTGCCGCCGGCCGATGAGCTGCCTGACTCGGTGTTCATCGAAGACGCGCTCGTCATCATCGACGGCACCGCGATCGTCACCCGTCCGGGTGCGGTCTCGCGGGCGCACGAGGTCGACGCCGCCGAGCAGACCGCGCGAGAGCTGGGCCTGCGCGTCGAGCGCATCGTCGAGCCCGGCACGCTCGACGGCGGCGACGTGCTGCAGATCGGCTCGACCGTCTACGTCGGGCGCGGCGGCCGCACGAACGCCGAGGGCATCCGCCAGCTGCGTGCGATCGCCGGTCGGCTCGGTCGCGAGGTCGCCGCGGTGCCGGTCTCGCGGGTGCTGCACCTGAAGAGCGCGGTCACAGCGCTGCCCGACGGCACGGTCATCGGCCACCCCTCGACGATCGATGACACCTCGATGTGGCGCTCGTTCCTGCCCATGCCCGAGCCGGAGGGCGGTCACGTCGTCGTGCTCGCCGACGACGCTGTGCTGATGGCGGCCTCCGCGCCGCAGAGCGCCGAGCTCGTGCGCTCGCTCGGCTACCGGGTGGTGACGGTCGACATCTCCGAGTTCGAGAAGCTCGAGGGCTGCGTCACCTGCCTCAGCGTGCTCGTGCGGGCGTGACCGCGCTCGAGCGATAACGGCACCGTCACGATCTCGCCCCGGTTGGCCAAAGGTATGACCTGAGGCATAGGCTGGAGGGCTCCGCTCGGCCACCCCGAGCATCGCTCCGGTCACGACCGGAAACCTGCCCCACCGCACACTCCCGCGATCGCCACGAGCGACCGCGGCCCATCGAGGACGCACCATGTCGACGACCGCCCCCGCCGCGTCATCCGCGCATCCCGCGCATCCCGCGCCGGCCCGCCTGAGCACCGCCCGGGCGCTGGCGCGCATCCTGCCCTACGCGAAGCCGGCGATGCCGTGGATCTACGCGGGCATGGTCGCGGCCCTGCTCGCCGGGGTGATCGCGCTCGCCATTCCGCTCGTGCTGCAGAGCCTCGTCGACGGGCCGCTCGCCACGGGCGACCCGAGCCAGATCTGGCCGGCAGCGATCGCGGTGCTCGTGCTGGGCATCCTCGAAGCCGTCTTCATCGCGCTGCGCCGCTTCTTCGTGCTCACCCCGGGTACCCACATCGAGGCGCGCATGCGCAACGGGCTCTACGCGCAGCTGCAAGACCTGCCGGTCGCGTTCCACGACCGCTGGCAGTCGGGCCAGCTGCTGAGCCGCGCCGTCAGCGACCTCAACCTGATCCGCCGCTGGCTGTCGTTCGGCTTCGTGCTGCTCATCGTCAACGGCATCACGATCGTCATCGGTTTCGTCGTGCTGTTCAGCTGGAGCCTGTGGCTCGGTCTGCTGTTCTTCGCGATGAGCGTGCCGCTGTGGATCTACGGCTACCTCTTCGAGCAGAAGTACTCGGTCATCGCGCGGCGCGCGCAAGACCAGCAGGGCGACCTCGCCACGGCGGTCGAGGAGAGCGTGCACGGCATCCGCGTGCTCAAGGCCTTCGGCCGCGGCAAGCACTCGCTGCTGAAGTTCGCCGAGCAGGCCGAGCTGCTGCGCGCCACCGAGATCGACAAGGCCAAGGCCATCGCCGGCATCTGGTTCTGGCTCGTGCTCATCCCCGACGTCGCGTTCGCGCTGTGCCTGCTCGGCGGGGTCGCGCTCGCGGCGAACGGCGAGCTGAGCGTCGGCGAGCTGTTCGCGTTCTTCGCGACGGCGACCGTGCTGCGCTTCCCGATCGAGTCGATCGGCTTTCTGCTGGCGATGACCTACGACACGCGCGCGGCGACCGACCGCTTCTTCGAGGTCATGGACGAGGTCAACACCATCACCGACCCGGCCGCGCCGGTCAGCATCGAGGCGCCCATCGGGCGGCTCACGTTCGACAACGTGGTCTTCCGGTACCAGGATGCTCCGGCCGACCAGCCCGGAATCCTCGACGGCGTCACCCTCGAGCTCGAGCCCGGCGAGACCATGGCCCTCGTCGGTGTCACCGGCAGCGGCAAGACCACGATGACGGCCCTCGCGACGCGGCTCTACGACGTGACCGACGGGCGGGTGCTGCTCGACGGCGTCGACATCCGCGACCTCACGCGAGAAGAGCTGCGCCGCCACATCGCGATGGCGTTCGAAGACGCGACGCTGTTCTCGGCGAGCGTGCGCGACAACGTGCTGCTCGGCCGCCCCGACCTGACTGAGGATCCGTCTGCGGAGGCGGCGGCCGAGGCCGAGCGCGTGCTCGCCGAGGCGCTCGAGATCGCGCAGGCCGACTTCGTGCACAGCCTGCCCGACGGCGTCGACACGACCGTCGGCGAGGAGGGGCTGAGCCTCTCGGGCGGCCAGCGCCAGCGGCTCGCGCTCGCGCGCGCCGTGGCGGCGAACCCCGCCGTGCTCGTTCTCGACGACCCGCTGAGCGCGCTCGATGTCGACACCGAGGCCCTCGTCGAGGCGGCGCTGCGGCGCGTGCTCGCGACGACCACAGGCCTCATCGTCGCGCACCGGCCGTCGACCGTGCAGATGGCCGACCGTGTCGCGCTGCTGCAGGAGGGTCGCATCACCGACGTGGGCACGCACAGCGAGCTGCTGAAGCGCAACGAGCACTACCGCTACGTCATCTCGTCGCTGGAGGACGAAGAGCTCGCGGCGGCCGAGCGCGCCGAGCGCGACCTCAAGCTCGCCGAGCAGGAGGGCCGACGGCGCGATGCGATCGATCGAGAGGTGCGCGTGATCGACGCGGGATCTGATGCGCCCCGAGGGGAGGTGACCCGATGAGCGTCACCGGAGTCGAGGGCGAAGAGCGCTCCTCCTACACACGCGCCGAGTCGCGGCAGATCCGTGCCCGTTCGCTGCGGCTGCTCGGCTCGCTCGTGCGGCCGGTGCGCGGTCGCATCGCCGCGACCATGGTCGTCATCGTCGTGTCGATCGCCCTGCAGGTCGCCGGCCCGACGCTCATCGCGCTCGGCATCAACCAGGGCCTGCCCGCTCTGCTCGATGCGAACGACTGGATGCCCGTCTCGTTGACGGTGGCCGCCTACCTCTTCACGGCCATCGCCGGGGCGTCGCTCATCGCCCTGTACCAGGTGATGAGCGCTCGGCTGAGCCAGGCGATCCTGCTCGACCTGCGCAAGCGCGTCTTCCTGCACACGCAGCGGCTGTCGCTCGAGTTCCACGAGTCGTACACCTCGGGGCGCATCATCGCGCGCCAGACGAGCGACCTCGACTCGATCCGCGAGCTGCTCGACTCGGGGCTCAACCAGCTCGTCTCGGGCCTCATCTACATGGGGTTCACGGCGGCGGCGCTCGTGCTGATCGACCCCACCTCGGGGCTCGTGCTCGCGGCGTCGCTGATCCCGCTGCTGCTGCTCACCCGCTGGTTCCAGGTGCGCTCGCAGACGCTGTTCCGCCAGACCCGGGTCGCCTCGGCCCGCCTCATCGTGCACTTCGTCGAGACCATGACGGGCATCCGAGCGGTGAAGGCGTTCCGCAAAGAGCCGCGCAACGCGACGCAGTTCGCCGGGCACGTCGAGGACTACCGGCACGCCAACGCCCGCGTGATCCAGCTGTTCGGCATCTTCGACCCGGGCCTCGTGCTCATCGGCAACGTCACCGTCGCGGCGGCGCTCGTCGTCGGCGCGTTCCGCGTGGTCGAGGGCGAGCTGCTCATCGGCACGCTCCTCGCCGTCGTGCTCTACACCCGCCGGTTCTTCGACCCGGCGGAGGAGATGGCGATGTTCTACAACTCGTACCAGTCGGCCGCGGCCGCGCTCGAGAAGATCTCGGGAGTGCTGGAGGAGAAGCCCTCCGTGCCGGATCCGACGACTCCCATCGACTTGTGGAAGGCGAAGGGTGCGGTGCACTTCGACCGCGTGCGGTTCGCGTACAACCCCGAGACGGTGGTGCTTCCCGAGCTCGAGCTCAGCATCCCGGCCGGCCAGACGATCGCGCTCGTCGGCACGACGGGCGCCGGCAAGTCGACGCTCGCCAAGCTGATCGCGCGGTTCTACGACCCGACCGAGGGGGCGGTGACGCTCGACGGCGTCGACCTGCGCAAGATGCACCCGAAAGACCTGCGGCGGGCGATCGTCATGGTGACGCAGGAGGCGTACCTGTTCTCGGGCACCGTCGCCGACAACATCGCCCTCGGCAACCC
>VFQN01006568.1_pt1 | contig 13149 bp, 11 predicted proteins | sample 3512371 | NCBI WGS metagenome assembly VFQN01 (sample SAMN10412370, study PRJNA504923) | tailings metagenome | isolation source: Replicate 2 from Balatoc abandoned mine | place: Philippines: Itogon, Benguet | collected 2017-08-28
TCGCCATGCGACTATGGAGATTCCCTCGGGAATTACACTCAATGCCCTTACCTTCCCTCTCCTGTCTTCGGCACTTGTCTCGCGATTTGGAGTTGCTACTTTTGCACTCTTTTCGTTTATAAATATCATCGCACTTATCCATACTTTACCAATGATCTGCGCTTCTATCTCGCGTGTGATATGGTGAACAATGAGTGGTTTCTCTTCGTCCTTGTGATCGTTGGATTTATATTTACCTTTGCTTCTGGTGTTACTGGCATCTACTATGCCTTTCACAATGGTGCAGAGAGCTCTGTGGGCAGTATATTCGTGTTTATGTTCGTGAACAGTCACAGTCTCTTCGCCATGCTCGGAGGACACTACTCTCGATTAAAGGGACTCGCCTTCGATCAGATCTTCCCCTCACCCATCCCTCTCAAGCCGGGATTTGAAGCTGGGAGAAAGATCTTTCTCCCTCACAGAGATGTCTTTGATAGTTTGATTGAGGTTGTTCTGCTGTGTCATGTGTCTGGCAAGGACAAGGAACTAGAGAAGATCGGAGACCCGAAGCAATTAAAAGCTGTTGTTGCACTTCTATGCGGGGAGAAATAGGTTGTACATTGTTTCTATTGATATTTCTGTTAGGAGAGTGCTGATACACATGCTCTCAGATGTTATTTTATGATTTGATTTGTGTGATGAAGTAAGTTCTCTGTTATGATTGGTGTGATGTTGTGGTATCTATGATTTAAAGGTAATTTATTAGGTGAGAGTTTATTTGTCTGTTTGTCTAAGTTAAGAAAAGGTGGGTTGTATCGTAATATGGAAGGAAAGTTGGTGGTATTGAATCACTCAACGTTTAATGCAGCTTTCCTCTGTTAAGAGGAATCATCAGAGGAAGAGAAAAAATCAATATTCGTTGTAACTGGAGGGATATCTCTTGTTCCAAGCGATATTCTTGAAGATATTGACGAAGGAAACGCGTCAAGTATTTGCGAAAGAAATCATTGAGCGCTGTCTGATCAAATATGAATGATGATGGAAAACTTATTTACATATATCTACAAACAATATCTTCATTGACCTTTCAATCCAACGATCGTGAATATCCACGTTGTAATTTAACTACACAAATCGAAGACAACCAATGCCACTCTTTCTTCTATATTTGCCCGTTACACCAGTGAACATCTCTGTGCACTTTTTCGCAGACAAATATAGAAGAAAGAATGGGAAAACCCCATTGGTTGTCTTCGATTGAATAGGGTTATAATTGCAGGATGAAACGTTACAGCGTGAATCCCTTTATGGAACTCCAATAAGCATAGATCTAGGTAGATAGATGGCTACTGTGGTCGTTTCGCACTGAATTTCTTTATTTGACAACACACCACTACAACCAGTCATCGGCATACCGATACCGCTACCGGTAGACAACGGATCCATTGACAACAAAAGTTTTGTTAGAAAAACAACTACAACACAAACAATACTCAAACAAATACAACACCCGCACTAGAACTAGAGACAAGAGGAAGACATTCTTATCGATTCCCCCTGTTCTTCTTATCATGCATCATCGATTCCCTTCCCTATGACGGTAATCGATATGGACAACAATTTAAGAAATTCTCTTTCTCGTGGGAACTCAACAGAGACTCCTGACGTGATAGAAGAACTTGAAAGTATCTATTCTACTCGTTTAATCTATGAAGGAAGTAAAGCCTTCTGGCGTCAGCGCTGCACACTCGATCTCTTTGTGGCATTACACTGTTACGAGAACTACGGCGAGAACAACATGAGTGAAGTGATCGAGGTAATTGGTTATCATCCAGGCAAAGACATCGAGACGAGTCGCTTGTATTTAGATGCATCTAAGGTTTATTCTCTCGTTGGATCGAAGGAGCTTCAGGCTGACGTGGACAAGAAGAGAGAAGCAGCCATGAGATACGATCGCTCCTTCCACTCTGCTACAGCAGAGAAGGAAGTAAAAGAGCAGTATGCAGTGAACTATGTCTTAGCGAGGATTAACATACATCAGATGGCCACGTCACCCTCCTCCACCACTCAGATTGATGACATCAACGACCTCAAAGGAAATACCATCGAACTACGACTAAACCCTGTGTATTCTGATCACATCGATGAGCTGACAGGACAGCTACCCACTGTGCTCTCTCTGCGTGGCTTGTCCACGCCCTTCTCTCCTTACAACATCCCTCACAGTCGCATCGTCCCGTAAGTCCTTCCATCCCCTCCCTCTTCACCATTCTCACTCTCTGCCTTAGATTGGAGGAGATCAAGCGAGCTATCAGTGAGCTCAACAGAGAACAACGCAAGTTCAACGAGGAGGTGCAGCGAGTAGAGGAGTCAGTAGAAGTCGTCGAACAACAGCTAAAACCTGAGACTGACCTCAGCGAGAAGAGTGCCAGCCCTAAGAAACTCTTTCGTTCGAATAGTTTCTTACGTCGCTCTGTGGACGACAGTCACGTCATGGAGAACACGCGATCTCTCGCAGTGGAAGCTGAGCCTTCCCCTGCTACAGAGCGAGAGAGTCTGGGAGGACTCGTGCGACACTCAAGTCACAGTCATGGTCTGCGCCTCGTGTCCTGGGACAGAGAGGTGGAGGTAGTGCAGGAGGAGGAGAGTGAGGAGGACGACAGCCTCGAGCATAACATACACCACGTCAGCTCTCCTGGCAAGAGAAAGAAGAAGAAGATGAAGAAGAGAAAGAAAGCTGCATTACCCGCCCATTCTTCTCCCTATGCCCCGAGGGCCCATCATCTGCCTAAACTTGACAATGGGTCTCGACGATGCTCGTCGCCATCTCCGATGACGTCAGTCTCCTCGCCTTTCCTCTTCTCCCCTGAAAAGAAGACCCAACTCCTTCCCATCGACCAGGGCAAGCCTCATTATGCCCGCTCTACTGTTACTAGTCGTCGCTTCTCCGCCATCCATTAGTCGAGACATAATTCGCACGGTTGGCACAGTTCTGAGTTATTGTGCACTTCATGCACCACTCATAATTTGCTCTTTCTCTTTTAATTTGCTCGTACTTATTTTCATATGCATTCTCTTATATATGATTATTATGATTGTTCTATGTACTTTTTTTCTTTTTCTTTCACTTTGTTTCATTATTTCCTTTTTTTCCCTCTGACAATAAAGGTTGAGCGGTCGAGAGTACGTCAGCATTTCGCTTCTTTTATCCTAACATTTGATATGGTTTATGTCGTATGTATTATTAGTTTTGGTTTGCGATATTATTGAGAAGTTTTTGTACACTATTTGCTTTTTGTGAGTGTCAGGTACGTCAGCGATAACACTTGTTTTAGATTGTACTCCGAAGACATCATCGCAAAGATGATTTTTTGAGGAATGATTAAATTGATATGGATCTTGATAGCATCATCTCACTGAGTCTAGGTTGGTTTTATGTAGTTAGTTATATGATATCTCTATTAGTTGTAAATAGGAAGTCTCCTTTAACGAAAGTCCCTTGTTATTATATCGAGCGATCACTTGTTTCGGTTTCACTCTCGTTAAACTGGAGTTAACAGATTTCACAAGACAAACAGAGCTAGAGAGCAGAGCGACTCGATTGCTGCTGACACGATGAGCATGAACCGCAGACAATCGACAAATTATAAGCTCTCTGCTATAATTCATGCTAATACGAATACTGACGCTCAGTCAGAAAGAAACTTCAAGAATCAAGAGAAGAAGGCGAAACAGCGCCTTCTAAGAGCTTGTCTCTATGGCGGAGGAGCTCGCATCAAGCTTCCGAGAACGAAGAGAAGTAAGAAGAATACATGGTCCCCTTTTACTGTTGCTGGTGCCGTCCCTGAAGAACCACCAGAGAAGCATCTGACGCATTCCATCCCTCCCGGCGCACACCACGACCTTTACAGAGCTGTGACGTAAGACACCGTGTTATCCCACGCAAAACCTCTCTAACTTCTCTTATAGTAATCCAACTCGACGATCATATGAGGATCCTGACCGCATCTTCGTTAATTCACATACGATGGCTGAGGGTATCAAGACCCTGCCTCAGCCACCATGGTATGTCGGCTACAACAACCAGACCGTCCCTCCAGACAACAACCCTATGACAGCTGCTGCGAGATATGGCTTCCGTGGCTCAAAGAACATCCACCAACACAACGTCCCTGCCGTCGCACTTCCTGTGGACACTCTGACAGAACACATGCCACGCTTCATACAACAACAAACCAAGAACCAGGATTTCGTAGACGAGTATGTCCCTCCAATCCTCGCGACTAAGTTCAACACAATCAATGGTATGGAGACTCCGAAGCTCTGGCCGGAGAACACAGAGTACGTCACTGGATACCGCAAGAAACATCTTCCAACGCTATGGAAATATAAGAGAGAGACAACCGTCTGTCTGCCAGAGAGACCTTCTTCTCCAAAGCCTTTAAGTATGATGCACTCGAAGAGTGTTGAGCAGACTGCGCTGCTGACGGATTATGCTCGTATGGAGAGCAAGAAGTCCTTCCTCTCTCTCCCCATGACGTCGCAGCTTAAGTTTGAGACTGAATGGAACGATGTTGTGAAAGAAGAGGCTTCAAGACCTCTCAAGCACTCTCTGAGAAGAGCTGAGTCAGCAGGCACATTCACCTCTTCAGGAGGATTGGGAGGTACTAAAGGAGGTGCAGGAGGTGTGACTAGAGAGGAACATGGTCTGTTAGATCCGTCTGACACTATGCGGTATACCGGGTCGGCGGCGATGATCGTCCACACGAAATCCACGGACGAGTTGAAGTTCCGTCTGCGCATGGAAAAAACAAAAGCGAAAGTGCACACCCCATTTACCCTGAAATGGCAACACGTCATCGGTCACTTTGAGAATATCAATCATCAGCTAAAGAAGCATCAGACAATGACTGACGCAATTGAGAAAATCGCAGTTGCGCTACAACAGACTGCGATCAATAATGGATCTCAGACGTCATTGAAACGCATCGAATTCTTACAAGCAGCAGTATTGATGACGTATTTCGAGGGAATATCAGAGAAGCAGTTGAGTCAGTTATACTCGATCTTCGATCCCATGAAGAAGAACTCGATGCGCGTCATCGATTTCATCCTCACTCTCCTTATACTAGACTCGCCCGAAGCCCTGCCCATACCCAAGCTACAAACACTCTGGCAGTACATCACTCGCTTTGGTCTGGATCGAAATATTCTAGACCTTGCCTTTGACGTGTTGTCAGTCTGCGCTGGCTCCTATGACGATCTGCAGCGCATGGAACGACTCTTCCGTCACGAATTTCGCCCTAAATGCTACGAGTTCGCCGTACATGAGAAGAAGGTCGCTGACGAGGCAGCGGAGGTCACACGGGACCTACAGAGTATGCTTAACATCTACGACACTCACAAAGGCCCGACGACATTGAGTCCGACGAGCCAGCCCAGCTCGCCCAAGCCCCTCTCTCCTCGAAGCAATGGTACGAAGGGGAAGAATACTCTGTCACCCGCTGCTGCGACTTCAGCCAATGATACAGCGTCAGGTGCTGTGACATCATCGTATATACAGCACCAATACAACATCTGTGAGCACTACCTCAACACTCAGACCTTCGGCCTCGTCCTGGAGGAGTGTCCAGAGATAGTTGCAGCCTTTGACCAGCAGCTGTCGGCGAAGCTCAAACTATGTTATGGTCGTGATGACCGTTATAAGAAGCCAGAGGAAGAGTTCGTGCCTACAGAGAACCTTGACTTCACTTGGATCATTAAGAAGGCACCGTTAGTGAAGGCATCGTTCGGCCTCTTCGAGCAGCAGGAAGGCACTGATTGATGGGAGATATAGTTAATCCTCCACGCATTGAACGAAGTATTGACTTTCTCAGAATCCAACCAGCCGCCTTGAGCGATGTGAAGGGATAGACCTATTGGTATCGATCGGTCGAGGGAAAACGATTCTTTTTTTATCACGTTACATCAAAAGTAACTCTCCTAACTAGCAGCTAGATCTCTTCTTCTCAACGAAGCTTAATACAATGTGATGTGACGTCATTCATCGATGTTGATTAACCGGTCAAACGCATCATAGGCGCAGGGTTAAGCGGATGGCGAATAAACCAGGCAGCCGCCAACTGCACTAAACGCCAATGAAAACCTTCATTAGCATAGGAAGCCCTCACTCTCTCCACCACTGATGCTGGTAATCCATTCTTAACGAAGCCTAAAGAAAAGTCGACGAGATCGGCGCGTCTAATGACTTCGGCGAGACTGTCCGAGGACAAAGATCCTTGCAAGATCTGATGATGACGCTCGATCATCGCATCCACTTCCTCTTTCCAAGCGAGCAGATTATTGGCCTCAAGATACTGCAAAGCATCTCTCCGAGAAGGATCGATGTAGTCGACGGTGCTCGCAGTCCAGATGCCTAGATCATGGAAGGCGAGAGCGATCGCGATCTTTTTAATCGCATCCTTGTCTGAAGGAGCCTTAGGGATTAAATACAACGCAAAACAGAAGACTCGATGGCAGTGATTGCGGTAACCGAAAAAGTCTGCTCCCATCTTAGGACGATAAGATTCTAAGATGGAATCTAACAGCTGAGCTCCTTCTTGTTGCTCTTGAAGAAGTTCGGTATCACGCCAATAAGACTTGGTCTCTTGAGATTGCTTGCCACCCATAATACTGTCGTGTAGATGTCTTAAAGTCTCTGAGTCAAGGGTAATCTGTCTGATGTGATGTGATGTGGTTTGAGTATAGTTTGTCTAATGTCTAATATCTACTACACTGTCTCTCTTATTCTACTCAAAGGAGAGAGATTCTTCACACCTCTATCTCCTCTATCGAGAGATAGGAGGTGTTTCTCTTATCTAAGAGAGTCGGCATATCGGCTTATCTTATCTGCGGCATAGTGGCTTTTTCCCGGAGTTACAGAGATCCGCTATGATCTGAGGAAGAGAACCGATAACAACAAACAACACACACAAGACAACATAAGACAACACAAGACTAATACGAGCTAATCATAGCACTCCACCGACTCTAAACCACCCTACACACCTCAATCTAGCTATTACACACTCTACTCTCAGAGAACTTCGAGGTTTTCCCCACACAGTTCTGTTTATTAGAAGCAATTATATTATAAACAAACATTAGAAACAACAAACAACTCCCAGCAAATAACATCCTCACAACACCACACGAATAATAGGAATTACTGAGATTTCTCTAACAAGACAATAAATCATCACGATGGAAGGCAAGGAAGATCACAAATCAGAGGGAAAAGACAGCAAGCACGATGACGTGGCGAGTGCTTGGATCAACCCGTCAGGCCTCATCGTTGAGTGCAATGAAGCCTTCTGCCAGCTCCTAGATTCCTCAGCGAGTAAGCTGATCCGCCAGGTGAACGTCACAGAGATCACGAAGTTCGAGAATCCCTCGTTGTTGCTCGAGTCAGTGCACGAGCTAGACGAGCTCTTCAGCACGTCAGCGACTCAGAGCAAGACGACATGGAAGGCTCCTCTCAATCCCACTCATATGACGCAAGACCCAACGATTGCGAAGGAGGAGGAGTATTACATCGTGATCAACAAGCCGTCGAGACCTGACGAGCTTCGTCGGGTCGGTCATCAGATTCTCCTCCCTGCACGCCTCCTCCCTGCCAGTGAGGTGACGTCAGCTCACCATAGATCGAGAGTTGACTCAACTCGTAAGTCTGCCGCTGACATTGCTGCTCTCACCGCGTCTCTGACGTCATCAAAGCCTCACAAGGTGTTAGTGGTGGACGACTCGCCCACCGCACTGAAGGTGATGGGACACCTGATCAAACGACTAGGACATGAGGTCATCATGGCAACTGACGGTCTAGAGGCACTAGACATGCTACGCACGCAAACCTTCGACATCGTGCTCATGGACATCAACATGCCCAAGATGAATGGGCTCCAGGCGGCGCACGAATTCCGAAAGATCGAAGAAGAACGAAATCGTTTATACGGTATGAAGAATCCATCGTATTTGAAGGTGATAGCGATGTCAGGCGACATCTCCAACACTCTCTTCCATGAAGTGACGAATGCAGGCTTCGATACTTTCATCCCGAAACCTCTGACGCAAGAGAAGTTCAATGAAGTTCTGACGATGAAAATTCCTTCTGATCATCACCACGCACACCACGTCAGCAGGAAGTAAGAAGCAATCCCCTTCTCATTCGATGATGACATCACAGAAGGCGTAGAACACACACACGTCACTCTGATGTGATGTGAATAGAATATACAAAACAGCGCCACGTCATTCACCTCAAGATCTCTTCCTGTTCACTTCCTCTTCTTCTTCCTCTTTCTCTTACCACCTCCTTGCTCACGTTACTACAGTTAGTCTGATGTCCGCCGCGCCGCACTGCCGCCTTATCTCGTCCTGCTGCGTCACGTCACACATCACTTGACTAATCCTAGGAAAATAGTTTAGCCATTCAGCATCATACGTCATGCTCTTCTCTTTCTCTTGCTTGTCTTTCTCTCGCCACGTCATCCTCATCGCCTCGTCTCGCCTCTGTCTTTCGTGTTTTTTGTTTTTTGGCGCTGCCGTGTTTAGAGAGTTCGAGTTAGAGAGGGATTGATTGTTTTGCCACGTCAGGTCATCTCCTCTCTCTCTAACTTGAAATGATATCATTGAAGTTGAAGAACTTCTCAGACTAATCTAATTCAACCACACTATTAATGACTACAGCTGTAATGACGTCACGAGATGTCACCCAACCATTCACACTGACGTCACTCCCTTTTGACTAAAGATGATATTCGATTAATAGTATATACAAACCCAACCCTACCTAACCCTACCATAACTACGAGAAACGAAACGAAACTAAACTGACGTCACTGTCCTCTTATCTGCTAGTTCTATCTCTACCTCTTCTTCCTCTGCTGAGGCGAGGTAGTGGCTGAACTGTCTTTGGGGCAAGTGTGCACTGGAGCCCATCGGGTTGTGGCTCGAGTCGCTGTTGAGGTCGACGATGGCGTACCTCGCAGCCCTCAGACGCTCCTCAGTGACTGACGAGTGATACTTCTGCACACAGTAATAAACCCCAACGAGCACAAAGCCCATCGCCAAGACACTGCCCACCACCGCCGCTAAGACCACTCCAGTGGCAGAGAACGAGGAGGTGTCAGAGGAAGTGGTGCTGGATTCGTCAGTGCCGGAAGATTCTTCCTGGACATCGCTGCCAATGACCGCGATCGCCGGACTGATCACTCCCATCATCTCCTGCACCTGATCTGTCGAGGCGTAATACGTCAGATAGGTGTTGACGTCACCTGCTGTCACTGCTGACACTACTCTCGACGTCAGAGTCTTCGCTGCGTTGTCTCCGTCAGTGCCAAAGCCTGACGTCCGCGAATTAATCGAGACAGCGTAGGTGACGTTGATCCGCGCCACCACCTCCTTCAAGGCAGTGCGATCAGAGGTGATGGTTGGCACCTCCTTCACCCCCTTAATCTCTATCTTCAGTGGTTCCAAGTCGCTGACGATTCTCTCGATCGTGTTAGTGAAGACTCTGACGCAGTCTGCCGAGGCTGCCTGCCACGTAGAATAAGAAATACCGCGAAGGATCTTCTCAGAAAAAGGCGTTACAGAGAAGGAGAGACGAAGGATGACGTCATTCTTACCTGAGCGAAGGAGACCGTCACTATCTGTGGCGTCGAGGGGGTGGGCGAAGGGGTGATTGGGGGAGTGGTAGGCGCTGTTGACGTCACTACATGCTTGTTCGTCGGAGAGATGGTTGGGTTGAGAGAGGAGGGAGCGAGGGTCGTTGGGTTGGTGGTTGGGATCTGAGTAGGGGTGGGCAAGCGAGTGGCGGGAAGGGTACTAGGCAGTGACGTGGGCTCAAAGGAGATGGAAGGCAATAATGAAGGCTGCAAGTAAGTGGGAGAGGTAGTGATAGAAGGGAGTGACGTTGGTTGCAAGGAGGTGGAGGAGGTGGTGGGTGGATCGGTGTGAGTAGTGAAAGTAGTTGGGAGTGACGTGGGTTGAGGAATCGTTGGGAGGTTGGAAGGTGGCTCTGACTCACTGTGAGATATTGAGGGAGGTAAAGTGGAAGGTAGTGAGGAAGGGAGTGGCGAGGGATTGAAAGAAGGGTGTGTTGAGGGAGGAGGTGTAGGGATAGAGGAGGTGATAGCAGGTGCAGTGAGCTCACTCCACACCTCATATACCTCGATGGTGCCAGTGCTCTCCCCATAGTCATACTGCACAGACACGTCACTCTTCTCACTCGCCAATCGTCTGCGGTACTCGTCAGTAGGGACGACAGAACACGTGGTGGGGAGGTTCTCAGTGCCCTCCTTCTTCCCTCGCTTACAGTCGACACCACTATAGAAGGTGACGTCAGGATAGGCAATGGAGTAAGAGTAATCATTGGCAACGTCATTGAAGCAATGATTCTCTTTCATTCCCTCCACTGCACTCAGTGCCGACGTCTCACAGCCAGTAGTGCTGTCATACGATCTATTGCATCGGTTTAGAGTGCGGTCAAGGAGGGCAAGCGAGGGCAAAGCTTACCTATGGATCGCGTACTTCCCTGTGAAGGAAGGATTGTTCACGGGATAAGGTGGTGAGGTGGTGAAGGAGGTAGTGGTGCAAGAGATTGCCAAGGAATGTGCTTTGGTGGCGTAGTAATAGTCTTCAACCTTATAAGCACATCCACTGCTATAACGATCCTTCTGCAGGAGATAGGCCTCAGAGCATGCTTCATCCGAATAATACGACACCACGACACCATACTCCTCACAATGATAACGACGAGATCCGATGACGTCAGTGCTGCTACTGTCAACATATTCCGGGAAACAGATATTCGTAGGAGAGGAGGAATAAGCGCTTATTTCCCCTCCACAGTTCTCTTCCGTGTATTCCTCGATCATCACCCAGCCAGGGGCTTGGGTTGGGGCAGATGTGGGCACAATCTTCGCAGTGGGCGAGAGAGTGGGTGCGGTCACGGGATCGACGGTCGGGGCAGTGGCAATGGAGAGCATAGTGCTGAGGAAAGAGGGGAAGTTGACACTGCCCAACCCCGTGACCGCATCCCAGCCTGACGTGGCAGAATAACCCTGGGCACAGCAGACCTTGCCCAAGGCCACACAGTGGTTATCGCCCTCAGTGATGTCATTGATGAACTGGCTGGCGTAGAGATAGAGGGCGGGATTGACCCAACCTAACGGTGGTTGGGATCGTTTCAATCGCTCTGAGTTGACCAAGGAAATCATACCGGCGAATACCGGCGATGACGCCGAAGTGCCGGAGACCGCAGTGAAGTTACCACCAATAGTAATGACGTAGTTATGGGCGAGCAGTGATATGTCAGGATATCCTCGACCGTTGACAGGGAAACCTGCAAAAGGCTCTTTGTCAGTGCCTCTGACATCATTGAAGTAAGTATTGACCACGTCAGCCTGCCACGTCGGACGACCATAGAGAGCAGAGAAGCCGCCACCCGTCGTGATTATTCCCTTCTTATCGCCCTGACATGCAACCTCCGCCTTGTCTGACTCAGGTCCCATCGTTCCTCCCACTGCAGTGACGTAAGGCGAGGAGGCTGGGAAAGAGGCGTGATACCCACAGAGCATCGCACTCTTCCTCGCAGAGGAGCTCTGAGCTCCGTCATCACCCGAAGACACTGTGATCGTGATTCCTCGTGCTGCGAGCTTTAGAGCGATGACGTTGAAGGTATTGCCATAGTTCGCTGGAAGATCTTCTTCGTCGGCGCCATAAGAGATGGAGAAGACTAAAGGAGGTGACGTCATTCTGGCTACTTCCGTCATCCACTGAAGCATGAAATCCTCGCCTGACCAGTAGTAATATGTCGTCGGGACGCGCTGAGCTGTCGCCATAAGGTATTGCACGTCGAGGTTCGCCTCACCGCAGTCGTCAGGTTTGCTAATACAGGTGGCATCACTCGCATGTCCTCCGATCACTGACGTCACTGTCTATCGCGTCAGATTGAAGGAGGTCTGGAAGAGCGTCAGGTCAGACGGGGAATACGTCTGCCCGATCGTTTCATAAACGCCCTGTGATGCCAGGTCATTCCCAATGGAGTGGCTGACGTCATAGAAGTCGAATAAAAGTGCTGGAGTGACGTAGCCATTGAGTCGTTGTCTGATCAGAGGCGTTACTTCTTGCACCTCACTACCTCTCAGCGGCGAGTGAGAGACAGTGGTGGTGGTGGGTTCAGTCATGGTTGGGAAGTCAGAGGTGATGGTTGGGTGGTATCTCAGCGAGGATTTGACGGGGAAGTGCACAGTGTTGAGCACACAATCGACGTGGTCGACGAGTTCTACTGGCAGGGAATATTTCGTCGCTCGTAGTACTTGTATCGTTGGATCATCAATATGTTCGAAGAAGTGGAAGGAGGTGTCAAGGAGGTGTTGCCAGTGCTTCACACTGCCTTTCACTGTGATGAAGTCTCCCGTGACCGCGACTTCAATATCATCGGGAGAAAAGTTAAATCTTCGCTGTAACACTGCGATGACGTGGCGGACACTCGCTTCATCGATAGTAAGTGCTCGTACCTCCTCAAGGGAGAGATGGCGGCCATACTCCCCTGAGAGGGGGTGTGAGATGCGGTGGACGAGATCTTCTAACTCTGTCAGACGATGCTGGCGAAGGAAGAAGATTCCAGTGTGTTTCTCTTCAGGAGAGACTAGACGCTTTATCTGCTGGTAATAGCGCATATTGTTGGGTCTTGCTTGTCCATGGAGTCGATGAGTGACCTGCACAGAGGACGAGGGAGCTGTGGCAGCAGACACGCTGACGAACTCTTTGAAGCGATCATTGAATGTGGGTAGGGAAAGACTGTCAAGATCCAATGAAAGACAACAAATAGCAAAGAAATTGAATAGAAATGGGAGTAAAAGCAACATAATAGTGGCGAATTTTTTGGTAAAAACAAGATTTCAGATCAGAATTGTAGGATTATCGTTCGTGATCTCTTTCAAAGGAATGAAAGAAGTCTCTTGAAGGAATAGATGTCCTTGTTCAGTGTTATCTAAGTGATATATTGTGGATTATTGTGTTTTGTTTGTTTCTTTTGTAACAGAAGAATTCCAGAGGAATTGTCTAGAAAGCCACCGACACCGACACCGACACCGACACCGACACCGACACCGACACCGACATCAATAG
>VFQN01006569.1_pt1 | contig 13147 bp, 13 predicted proteins | sample 3512371 | NCBI WGS metagenome assembly VFQN01 (sample SAMN10412370, study PRJNA504923) | tailings metagenome | isolation source: Replicate 2 from Balatoc abandoned mine | place: Philippines: Itogon, Benguet | collected 2017-08-28
CCATGCCTTGCTCGAGTGCCCTGCTTATGCTGACTTGCGGGTTGCTGCAGAGTTTGGTGAAGGTGCCACAATGCGTGATATTATGATGGAAGGTAATCAGGCAAAACTAGCAGAGTTACTGTCGAAAATTTGGTTGAGACGAAGTCAAATTCTTGGTATCGAGTTTGTCGGCCCTTGAGCCTCCGGCTCGTACATGGGTCGTTGCACTTGCGGAGGGGAGAACCCTCGCCGTGTAACACTGACTGACTGACTGCTTTCTGTGTGTGGGATTACCGCACGCCAGTCGCTCGTGTCTCAGGCGTTACACTGGTAGCAGCCGTACGGTACCGGTCAATGTGTCGACCCTGAAATGCAAGACGGAATCGATACCAATGCCCACTCAGGATCTGCTCTAGATCTCTAATGCACCGTGCACACTGGCCTGGTGCTGCAGGGAAGGAAGGGGTTACCGCAGGTGTACGGCACTGCCTCAACACACAAACGCACGCCTCCGCACGCCCATGCCCAGCAATGCCGCATCAGGTCAGGAGTTGCACTGCAGTCTCAAGCGAGAGTATTCTGGCCCGAGCCATCCTGCAGTGCATGCCCACCGCTAAATACGAGGGAAACAGCAACCTTGTAACCACGCCCTGGACAACGCTCTCTCTGGCCAGAGCACAGCCACCACACAAGTCGACATGAGGACCAGACCTGCCAGCGTGGGTTAACTGGTGGACGTGCATCCCTGCTATTACCCTCTGGGGCACTACCCGATTGCCATATTAATGTCAAGTGCCGATAATTAGCAGGCCGCATCAAACACAACGGGCACCGTATCACACGAAAACGCGGGTCAGTGTTGTGCCCGCTCAGACTCCAATGCTTCGATCCATCACAATCCTGCAATCCGTTGCATCCTGCCTGTGCTCCTTTCAGTAAATCCAGAACGCAACACAACAACGACGGGCACGGGCGCAAACCTGACGGGTAAAACGCATGTAGGGGTGCTGCATAATAACGGCCACTTGGCCTGCGCTCCACTATATCTTACCGCACTCCATGACGATGCCCAAATACGCTACAGTATCATGAGACGCGGTTCCTGCAGTTACAGCTGTACCGGTACAAAGCGTTTCCACAAACCTGTAGTAACGCCTAAGAACCGCACAGGATACAGGACACCTACAGACCCGCCCAGGATACTGCCGAACCAGCATGACACATACAGCAGAAGCTACATCAGCTGGATTCTACTCTTCTCAATCTGGCAGCTGGCCCCTAAACCTCAGCGCCTGCAGTGAGCGAGCAGCCCACAACGACAGTTCTTCCCGGATTCTTTAGCAGTGACACGCTCACGACAGTCGGCGCCCGGACGCATCACAGGGCGTGCGTGTGGCGGCCAGCAGAAGGTCCGCCCGTGGAGGAAGCTGCTGGTGCAGCAACATCGAATCCCAGCTGCCCTCGGCTTCGGCGAAACGACGCGTTGATCCGCACCCACAGCGGGTAAAGCAGGAGGTACAGGAACGCGGCCAGCAGCGCTGCATTGGCGGCCAGGATGACGCCGGTGATGGCATCCTGTGGGTGGGGTTGCACCAAAAGCCGTGGTCAATGCAGCAATGAGGAAGGGCACCCATACAGTCCTAGGCTGTGGTTTTAACCCACACATGCTGCTGCTGAAACAGTGGCTGCCTAAAACCCAAAGGACCTCGGCACCGCAGCCATGCAGTCCAGGCCCCGGCAAGTGCAAGAAAGCACAAAGAAGATGCCGTACTGCTGTCAGTCCAGCCCGCACGAAGGCTCACCGCCGCGACTCCTTGCAGGGGATAGTCCCCCGTGAAGTACAGCCCCAGCGTGAGCGTGAGGCTGAGCACGCTGAGCGACGAGAACTCGAGCAGCACCAGCAGGTGCTCCCGCAGCGGGGCGCACACCATGTTGGTGAAGGCGATGGCCAGCAGCACCGCCACCAGCGTCAGCGCGTGGTGGGCTGGGGGCAGCACGCGGCCGAACACCTCGGCAGCCACCAGCACAAGCACCTGCACCTGCAGCAGGCTCTCCCACCACCAGTAGCGCGGCCTGAGGGTAATCGGGCAGGGCAGCTGGTGCGCACGTTAAAGCACGCTGGAGCGCAACTACACCCATAGGGGAGATCCTCTCATGCAACGCCCAGGCCAGCAACGCAGAGCCATAATACTTTAACATGCGTCGGGATTGCGGCAATCTGCATGTTGGGGCGACTGCTTACTTGAAGCGGCGGTACAGGAAGCCGTACACCTGCTTGATGTGCAGGTCAAATTGCAAGGGGTCGGGCGCGCGAATCTGCCCTTCCGCCGCCGCCCGGCGCAGCCCCTGGCGGCGCACGTGCCACAGCAGCAGGAATGACGCCAGCGGCGGCGCCAGGCAGAAGACCAGCAGCGACAGGATGCCGATGGGCAGGAAGGCGCGGCGGTGCTCCCCTGCGTAGCACTCCTGGTTCATGTTGAGCACCCAGTAGCCGTGCGGCCACGTGGCCTGCTGGTGCTGCGGGTAGCTGCCCTCCCCGTCGTCCACCCGGTAGCAGGAGAAGATGCTGAGCGTGGCCTGCACCCAGCCGGGGTACAGGAAGAAGACGGCCACCATGGCCACGATGCCCAGCTGAGACAACAGCGACAGGGACTGGTCGCAGTGAACCAGCGCGGAGTGCACGTTGGCGTGCCGTACTCGCTTCACAGCCGTGGAGAGGCTGTGCCGTACAACGGTGTAGTGCGTGGACAGTGCCTGTCGCAGGCGGGTGGCGGCCGAGGAGGAGTTAGTGGCACTGGGTCGAGCGTTGTTCAGGCTGGGCTCTGCAAAGTCGCTGGAGCGTGGGTCCTGCAGCTCTGCTGTTACCGGCAGGCCGTTGAGCTCGTACGCCGGAGTGCTGACTGACAGGTATGTGTGCCCGAACGGGGTGCCGAAGCTGCTGTTCAGCTGCCGGTCCAGCAACGGGCCTTTAGCTTGCACGCCGCTTTCCGGTGTGTACGGCATCGCTTCTGCGGGCGACACGGCCGAGGAAGTGTCGCTAGCGGTGCCAAAAGGGGAGTGTGTGGGGGCAGCCGCTGGGCTTGGGCTCCCTGACCCACCAGCTGCTGCTGCTGCTCGTCTCGGTGTCTGCACATCCGCCACGTGGCGGTGTCGGGGCCCGCCAGGGGTGCCAGCATTGGATGGCGGCTCGTATCTCTGACGGGGCGTGGTCTCAGCGTCGTTGCTATCCTCCCCGAGGTGCAGGGTGGCACCCGCAGGCGTCCCGGGCGTGGCCTGGAACGCCGCCAGCTCAATGGGCTGCTGGGCGGGAGGGCCATAGGTGTCTTCTGCTGCTGCTAGTTGGGAGGTGAGGGAGGAGGGGAGGCTGCGGGACTTGCCCGGGATGTGGCGGAGGCCCTTAGTGCGCCGCAGCAGGGACGCCCCATAGAAGCGGTACCTGCAATGTGGGGCAGGCAGCAGTGCTTGCATCAAGAAACGCGCTTGCCCTGTTAGGCCTGCTGTGTAAAGATTTAACCGTTGCACAAGGCTTCAGCTGCATGTGGAGGCGTGCCGGAAAGGATACCGGTATGCAACACAGGCCTCATGGACTTTAACCGTGCAGCGTGCACCTGACCACTTTGTGGCCGCTGCACTGACCCACTGACCCACGGTGGCCTGGGCTCACCTGACAGCCCACAGCCCCAGGCTGACCAGCACCACCAGGCAAGGGACCAGCAGCGAGCCCAGCACCTCCGCCCACGCCTGCTGCGCGCTGTCCAGGTCACTCCGCAGGCAGGCGGGCGACGCGGCGAAGAGGCTGCCCGCCCAGGACAGGGAGCTGAAGAAGGCCATGCAGCTGACGATGGCGCTGGGGTAGTCCACGTTGATGCGAGCGATGATGATGAAGTACTGGATGTGCAGGATCAGGGCCTGTGGGCACGGGCGCAGCACGTGCCGGTAAGTCGTGCACCATGACCGGCACGTGCCGCAACAGACTTGGGGCGTTTCCCTGCGGTTCTAGGCACATCGCCATTTTGCCGTGGCACCCCAAGTACGGTCCCGTCAAGGATGGAATAGGGCGCAGGTGGGTTAGGTTGCAAGCACGTACCTTTCAACGAATGCTAGGCTCGCGCATCCCTATCAATCGTACCCGGACGATCCTACCACACCGTCTTGGCGTGACCGCTGACATCTGCGCAAGCCGGGAATGGGCATCAGCCCAAACGTACCTTTAACAGCTCTGCCGGGCCCGGCCCCAGGGTCCGCCCCGCAAGCGCCCTGCGGGCGTCCCGGCTCCGAGGCGTGCCCGTGTAGTCCTCACGCAAGTTGGCGTAGGTGGTCAGAAGCACAACGACGACGCCCCCGAAGAAGAACACCAGTCCGACTGCGATGGTTCCACCCAGCGGGAGGCACTCCCTGCACTCATAGTCCACCCCTAGGTAGTGCCCCGGCTCGCACGCGGCGCACAGCGTGCCCGTGTACCCCGGCGCGCACTGCAGCTGCATGTACGAGTACTGCCCGAAGGCGTCCTGCGGCACGTCGAACCCGGGCTCCTGCCACAGCATGCAGGGGGCGGCGGCGGTGCGGGGCTCTGGGGGCGTGGCGTTGGCGCGGTAGCTGGCGGACACGGCGGACCCCGGGGGCCAGCTCTCGTACCAGGTGTGCTGGCAGATGCCCAGCAGCCGCGACCGTGAATCCTGCAGCTTGGCGGCAAACTCCGTGTCGTTGCTGGGGGTGGGCGGCAGATCGCCCCAGTCCGACTGCATGCGGTATGCACTGCCGCCGCACGCTGCTGGGTACGGACAGCGGTGTATCTTGGTGGAGTTGGCGGCGCTGTGCCAGTAGCCCGGCTGGGGGACCACCACCGCGCCGCCCGCGCACTGGCCCAGTGATGGGCACGCGGCGCACGTGGCTACGCCCTCTCCACGGCTGGTACCTGTCCCGTACACCAGGGCACGGTACGTGCTGTCCATCTGGGTTAGCTCAATGCTGCTGGACGCATTGCTGTCAAGGCGCGGCCGCTCGTCCAACCACAGCGACAGTTGGTCCTTGCCGCAGGTACGGCAGCTCGTCCAGGAGGGCTGCATGTCAGAGGCACGTGTCAGGACCTCGCCCACGCGGCAGGGCAGGAGGTCCACAGCCACGACCAGCGGGGCAACCTGAGGCCAAGGTGGTTGGGACAGAACAACATGTGACTACAACCACAATGCCATTGCAAATGCACGATGTTAGGGATTCTCTGGAACTGCAGACCGCAACACCAGCTTCTGGCGTCCAGCACACCCGCACCTGGTAAAGGTCATTCTTGATGGTGACGTTGAACGTGAGGCTGTAGGCACCCGGCCACCCCTGCGCCTGCACCTGCAGCCAGCTGGCCCTGCCCCCCGCCAGCTGCTTGGTAAGGCTGCGGTCCGCCACGGGGCCCTCCAGCTTGGCCAGCGAGGGGGAGAGCGAGGGGTCGCGGGGGACCAGGCTGAGGTCCAGGGAGAACAACTGGAACGCGGCGACGTCTGCGGGTGGAGGGGGATGACAGCACCGGGTAGCAGGGTTTCAGGCCACATAGGGTTGAGGGGTGTCGGTACCAAACGACATTACGCAGCCAAAAACGAGCTCCAGCAACACGCACGTAGGCTAGGCAAAGATACAGTAAGATGCCTCGCCTTCACCTGCCGTCACAGGCACCCCGCGCACCTGCCGTAACGGCAAGGCCGTTAACATCGTACAGCTGTACGGCCACATCAAAGGGCACGCCTGTGCTCAGCTGCAGGGCGCTGCTGCTGTCGCCGCTGGTGCCGCTTGCTCCGTTCCCAGCCACTGCGCGATCGTCCTGCTGTAACTTCACAAGCCTTATGCTCAGCGGCCGGACGGTCAGGAGGCCACCGCCCGATGTCAGCGTTGCACGCCGCTCCTGCACGTCGGGGGTGTCGGGAAGGCACTGCCCCAGCGCCCGCGACAGGCGGGTATACGTAAACTCGCCATTGTTGGGTTGCTGCCGCTGCTGCTGCCGTTGCTGATCCACCCCGTTGTTGACCGTGTCACGGACTGACAAGGCGGCTGCTGAGGACGATAGGGTGCCGTCAGTCGACGCTGTGCAGTTGACATGGTAGGCGGAAAGCTCTGGGTCGTCGGTCCACACTTGCAGGTCGTCCTGTGCGGGAAACGGGCAAGGGCACACAAACGAGGGTTGACATTATAAACAGCAGTCTGTCTATAGGTTGGCGGCATACGGGCTCAAACCGCTTGCTTGCTGTCTTGCACTGGTAAACTTCGTCGGCACTGGAGCTACTGCCTACCCAAAAGACGTGATCTCCCTCGACGGATGGGAAGGGCAGGGTGGTGTTGCCGGCAACCGCCAACGGCCAGCAGCGAGCCTGGGCCGCTGACGCCAGGGCCGACCAGGCGGGAAGCCAGGGAGAGGACGTGGCCCCAGGGGGCAGCCGGGCGGGGACAGCAGCCTGCATAAGTGTACGGCAGGGATGCGTGAGGAGCTTAAGGTCGCATGATGGGAACAGCGACGGACTGAAGCCGCGAGGCTGGGCCAGCCGTGCACAACGCGTGTGTGCTAATCGGGGACTGCTGGTGGTGGAACCTGCCTCGTTAAGAGCGACACGACTGCAGTTGTCCACCGCCTACGCAACCCTGTAGTCAGCGGTTCCACGGGGCATCCGTCACCTTACCCCACGCGCACCTGCGAGTCACCGTCGGTCACGTTGGTGCACCGCTGTGTGGAGGCGACGAGCGCCCCAAACAGCGCCCGGTTGCCCTGCAGGAAGGTGCAGCCGCTGACGCCCACAGCCACCCCGTCACGGACCAGCAGAGCACCTCCCCTGCCGTCCTGGGCTGCTGCAAGGTTGTCAGCAAAGCTGACCCCATAGAGCAGCACCATGCTGGGATCCGTTGCAGAGGCCAGCAACGTTTGGTTCGTCGATGTGCCCGCGAGAGCAATTGCGCCGCCAGACGCCGCGCTGTTGGTTTCAAACGAGACACCATCCAACAGCACCCCCAAGCAGGTATCCGCGTACAGGCCGCCCCCTTGGCCTTGCATAGCCGCGTTGCTGCTGACGTGGCCACCGCTGACCGTGAGCAGCGAGCAGCCGTGAACGACCAGCGCCCCGCCGTTGCCCTGCTTTGCGGTGTTGCTGGCAAAGGTAGTGTTGCGGAGGGCTAGGGCGAGGCTGGCAGTAGCGGCGGGGCTGCTGCTGCTATTGCTGCTGCTGCCGCTGCCGAGGAGGGGCTGCATCAGCAAGGCGCCGCCTTCGCCAGCCGTGTTGTTGGTAAGGCTGCTGTCCGCTATGTGCACCCACCAGAGGCTGGGCGGCTGTCCTGGCGTGTTGCCGGTGCCTGTTGAAGGCGAGGTGACAGGTCGTCGTGTTATACAGCGTAACAAAAAGGCGAACTCTTCTGTGTCAGGCTTCACGTCAACGTGCATCACCGGCAGGGCCAGAGTGTCGCATGGTCCTGACCAGTGGCGCTGCATGGTGGTGCCCCACTTGGCCGAACGCCATCCCGTGTGAGCCAAGGCCCAAACCAGTGGAGTCCATGCAGCCCGCCGCACACCAACTGGCCCAGATCTCCACCCAGAACCCTGCCTACCACTTACCTTCGGCTAGGGCCCGGCGCGTCTGCGCTGCGGTTGTGTTGCTGAACACGGCAGGTAGGCCGCCATCCATGTCACCTGCCGCCGGGTCTGTGTCGTCCTCCGCCGCCAGCGCCACCAGTACGGCACCACCGCTCACTACAGCCTCGTTCCCGTCCATCCGTACACCACGCCAGCGGGAGGCGCACTGCACCAGAGCCGCTGCTCCGCCGCTCCAGCCAGCTGCGAGGAACAGACCCATGCAAAGGTGGCAACAAGCCGACATGGGAGATGGTCAACAGCGAGTCAGCAAGTGCTCTTCTCGGTTCTCTTGTCATATGGGTCCAAACCACCAGGGACCCTTCAAGCTCTTCGTAGGTGACATTCCCTGTAACACTGCGCTTGCGATGCGCTTCACATGCAACGCCCGCCCACAGCGCCCCACATGATTACGGCCTGCCTTCGCGATCAGAGGACAATTCATCCCACGCATCTGCACGCATGGACACTCCTGGCACCCCACGCACCTGTGTTGCTTTCCACGGTCGAGTCCTCCACTGACAGCCGGCACCCGGAGGACCCCACCGGCCAGCCTGTCCCCTCCGCCAACCCCTCATCCCCGGGGTAGCTGGCCTGCTGCATGCTGTCCATGGTGGCATCCGCGGGCAGCGGGGCCCACATGAACACCGCGCCGCCCAGCCCGCTGCTCAGGCTCGTGATCTTGGCCGTCTTGACACCCTGTGCACCAGCGCTGTTCCCCGCAACCCTGCTGTCGTGGATATGCACCCGCAGCATTCGGGGAAAGATGAAGCGGCTCCCGTCGTCCAAACGGGGGACTTGGTACACCGCTAGGGCGCCGCCCAGGCCGTCCGCACGGTTGGAGGTGAGACTGGCGCTCGTGATGTTGAACAGCAGGGTCAGCGGGATGGTTGCATTGACGGTCAGGTTGTCGCAGCGCTTGGTGATACCGGCGTCGTACTGGATGAAGCCCCCGTCTCCGCCCACGGCCCGGTTTCCCGCGACCGTGGCGTTGTCGGTGATGGCGATGGACACGTGGCGAGGCAGCAGCGTGCACACAGAGCTACCGCTGGACTGCGAGCGGCAGCAGATGGCATGGTGGATGTAGCAAGGGTGTCAACGTGGCGGAGCAGTGTTCAATGGGCGTAACGGTGAGCCACATGGCATAGCACGGAGCGAAACCTCAGCACACGGCTAGTTGGCGTGGCGTCAAGTGGGAACCAGGAATGATTTCGCTGCCAGCCGACGGCATTGCGGGCTAAGAGTGCAAGGAACATGCAGTTTGGCATCGGTAGCGCTGTGAGGATGCACATGAACCATGCGAGACGCTGCGTGTCTTCGCTTACCTCGCGGATTGCGACCGCGCCGCCACCATCTCCACGGGCAACGTTGCTCCGTACCGCCGAGCCGCCTGCAATCGTGATGCTGCCAACCCACTCCACGCTGAGCATGCCGCCGCTGCCGGCGGCGTTGTTGGCCAGCACACTGCCGCCCGTGACCTCCAGGTTGGCCAGGGTCATGGCACTGACGCAGCCCCCGCTCTTGGAGGCAAAGTTCCCGGCGAGGGTGCTGCCATCGCCAATCCTGAGCGTGCCGTACACATCGCTGATCTTCGCAAACCCGCCCGACCCGCCAGTGGCCTGGTTGCCGTACACGGTGCTGTTCCCAACGACCTCCAGTGTGTTAAGGTCATTGAGGGCGAACGCGCCGCCCTCGTACCCGGTGTTGTTGACAATGTTGGCCCCGCGCACGGTGACGCGGTCAACGTCCTGGTTCACAAACAGCACCCCACCGACCGACGTGCCGCCTGCTGTGTTGCCCGCTATCATGCTGCCGCCTCTGAACTCAAGCACACCGTCTTTGCTGGGCTGCAGCACGCAGATAGCGCCTCCATAGCGCAGACCGCTGTTGTTCGATATGTTGCTGCCCCCGTCAACAGTGAAGCTGTTAAAGCCGCCTACGGCGTAAATTGCGCCGCCTGTGTCTCCGCTGTTCGATACCACTTCGCTGCCATAAATGGTAACATTGGCCGCTGAGTAGAGATAGGCACAGCCGCCTTCCCCGGCATCTGTCGACCCGTCGCTCTTCAGTATCACCTCGGCCGTGTTGTTGTTGCACCTGGGGGTTGTGTCAAGCGCACGGGTCAGAATCGCAGAACACGTGCACGTGTGATTAGTAGCAGTTTTGAGGTGCAGCACCCAAGCAGCTCATAGCAGCCAGTAACCAAGTGCATGCCGCCAAGGCCCCTTACGACTACCAATGAAAGCTGTACATTGCATGTTGCAGGCGTGCTGTGCATGCGGAGCTCGCTCAAGCCGTGCAGCTTAGTGTGCGCCTGACAGCACGTGCAGGGCAATGGTTGCAGTTGGCTGAGCTTAGCCGACTGCATAAGCACCGACGTACGGCAAGAACATGGCAGCAATGCAGTAGGCAGCCGTGGGCACCCCTCGACAACACTTAGCTGCCCGCTAACCGACACACATGGCCAGATTCGCACCTGCTTTGATGTATCAGGACTGGTCCGGTCTGCCTGTGCGACTGGAAGGCAGCGCCCCGCAGCGCCCGGTTGTGGGACATGGAGCTACCCGCAAGCACCTGAACCTCCCCCAAAAAGGCCGAGTGCACAGCCCCGCCGACGTTGTAGTCCATGCTGCTGCTGTTCGCAAGGACGAACCTGTCGATTGAGGAGTCGGCACGCACAAAGCCCCCAGTCACTTTGTCCCGCGCTGCAACTGCATTGCCATCCGCGTGGCTGTTGCCTGTGATGAGGAGCTGCCCCACAGACTCGACCCTTACAGCGCCTCCGCTGCTTCCGGCTTGGTTGCCGCTCATAGAGCTGCCGCTGGAGATGCTGAGTACTGCAAGACGACTCTCGGCCCACATAAAGCCGCCGTCAGTACCGGCTTGGTTACCGTCTGCCGAGCTTCCGTCCACCAGCTCAACAGCTCCAACCGTCTTGTACACGAAAAAAGCGCCGCCGTACTTGGCGGTTGCGCGGTTGCTGCTGATTGAGCTGTTGGCTGCTATTCTGATGGTGCCCACGTTGTCAGCCATGATGCAGCCGCCCTGTTCGCCTGCGTAGTTGTCATCCGCCTTGCTGTTGCCGGTAACCGTGACGTTGCTGACGGTGCCACCAATATACAGCGCGCCCCCACGAAGGCCTGCGCTCCCTCCCGCTCCGTTGTGCGAAAGGGAGGAGCCGTCGCTGACCTCAACCACGAGGCCGACGACCTTCTGCGCAAACACCGCACCGCCGCGGGCCTTTGGCGACACGGGCACCGTGTTGTTGTCCATTTGGCTGCCGCTGCTGACGCGGAGGACGCCAAGGTTGTTACAGCGCACCGCCCCGCCGCCAGAGTCACCGTTGCCGTTGCTGTTGGCGACGTTGTGCGACACGCTGCTGCCGTCGGCCACCTCCACTCTGCCCAAGCCGTCGCATTCCACTACCCCGCCCTCCCCTGCCGCAGCGTTGTACTCCGCTGAGCTGCCGCCGCTGACAACAAAGCTGCCAATGTTGCACTTGTCGCACCTGACCACGCCACCGTTTTCCGCAGTGGCCTGGTTGCCGCGAATAATGCTGCCATTCCGCACGGTAAGGTCCCCAAGGTCAGCCCCCGTCCCGTAGACTGCGCCCCCGCTCTCCGCCGTGTTGCCCACAACTGTGCTGTTGTCCACAACCATGCTACCCAGGCCTGCAGCTGCACAGATGACGCCTCCTTTCTTTGCGCTGTTGTTGCTCAGGAGGCTCCCTCCCGACACCAGCAGGGCACCAGCCGGCGCCGACAGGAAGATGGCGCCGCCGCTCCGCTGCGCTGTGTTCGCAAGCAGCTGGGTCTGGTCATCCAGCTGCAGCTGACCCTGTTGGGCACACAGAACGGGAAGGGCGTCACGGCTCCCTACTGGTCAGGCCTGGGTCATGAGGCTCTCGACATACCGACCTACGGCAGCAGCACTTGCTGTCAGCGTAGTGTGCGTGCTGAGTGCCATGCGTCGCCATGGTGGGCGTGCGGAGTTGCTGGAGGCCGCCGCCGCTGCGCAGCACAGAGGACTACCACTCACCAGGTTGCACTTGACAGCAAGGGCCCCTCCACACCCGCCGGCGTTACGCTCGAAGATTGACCGCCTCATGCTGACGCCAAGCCCTGCCGCCGGGAGCTGCTGCGTGGAGGCTGCTGCGTCCAACACCACTGCACCGAATACCTTACACGTGCTTGACGCACTACCAACGGTGCTAACATCCGTGAAGCTGCTATCGGTGATGTAGACGGCCGGCTGGGCATCCGCCACTGCTGCAACCTCCAGTAGCAGGCATCCCCACACTGTAAACCCGGTCACGTTTGAGCAACTGAAGTGGGCGAGTGAGACTACGGCTGCACCGGAGACCTGAACTGCTCCGTACTTGACGCCCTGGCCAGGGGCACCTAGTCCGCTGAGCGTGACGTTGTCAAACGACACGCGGCTGCAGTTGAGCAGCTGCAGCAACGGCCCCTTGGCGCTCAGCTGGATGCCGGACAGCACGGAGTGCTGCAGCCGCAAGTGGGTCACTGACCCACCACACGTGAACGCCAGGCGAGCGCTGTCTGTTTCACTTCTACCCAAGGGTGATACTACGACGCCCCCATCTGCCGCCCCTGGCTGCGTCCACAGCGCGCCACCCGCCACCTGCAGCCTACCCTCCCCCGCCGGCCCCTGGCAGCTGAGCCGTGGGACCTGCCCTGCACTGCTGCCGTCCGGTGAGACATCCGCCAGAATCAGGCTGCAGATGTGGGTGGGGGCATCGAGTCCGGGGCCGCCCAGGCCTGCGGCAAGGGGGACGTGTGGGCTATGGTGGGGACTGCGGCGAGTTGTGGGGGAAGGTAAGCTACGAGCGGTCATGGCGGAGCCCCGAAGCAATCTGCATCTTTATATCTTCATGCAAATGTAAGTTGTACTAAGTCGGGCAAGCAGCGGTTCGTAGAGAAGCGTACCTTGCGCGGTCACTCCCGACACAGCAAGGGTAAGGGTAAGGAGAACCACGAATGTAATAACCATGCGTCTAGTTTTTATATTTGTGTGCGCCCTGAAAGCACGATGAGCCGCTTGGCCTGGCTCCCAGTTCTCCAGCTCCCAGTTCTTTTGGCAGCGCAACCCATAGAAGGACAGCGTACATGCACTATCTCTGGAGCAGTGTCATGGTATGATGCTCAACAGTTGTCCGTGTTAGTGGCAGGTCGGACTCGAGTGCGACCGCCAGTTGCAGTACAGGGCCATACGCAGCTACGCACCCAGCGTAGCACCTGCACATAGCGTTTGCAGTCTCGCCTACCTTAGTGAAGCCAGGCGTACTTATGACGCCTGCATTCCTGCAAGGGTAGTAGGGTGCTCAAGGCAGCGGAGCAAGGCCGCCCACCAACTTCCACCCCCTAACGGACACCCGCAATGCGACTTGGAGCGCACTATTGGGCATAGACGGGAGCAGTCTGCCCCGATTTAACATTGTGTTAATAAGATCCGTGTGTTGGCGCGAGCGATATATATGTGCAATATCTCTGCTAGTATGAGGTCACGGTCACGGTTGAGTACCCCAAGTTGCGACCGCCTAAGTGAAGGTCGACT
>VFQN01006570.1_pt1 | contig 13145 bp, 12 predicted proteins | sample 3512371 | NCBI WGS metagenome assembly VFQN01 (sample SAMN10412370, study PRJNA504923) | tailings metagenome | isolation source: Replicate 2 from Balatoc abandoned mine | place: Philippines: Itogon, Benguet | collected 2017-08-28
AGAGCAGAAGCTTCCCAAGCTTACGACGAGGGTTCGATTCCCTTCACCCGCTCCAGTTTTTTCTCGTACCATCTAAAGTTCCGCCTCCTTCGGGGAGGCGATGCGCTTTCCGTGCAGTCGGCCATGCCGCTGCATTCCGCCTTGCGGCTGGGCTTATCCCGATCGACAGGGCCAGGCGGCACGCTGTGGCCGCAGTGCGGTGCGCTGCGACGATGCTTCGCTTCGCCGTCGGTCGTCCATAGCGCGAGGGCTCCGCCGATGGTTCGGCGGAGCCCTGCGTACGGCGTTGAGCCGCAATCGATCAGCCGTGGATCAGCCGTTCAGGCGGTCCTTGACGGCCTTGGCCGGGCCAAAGGTCAGCTTCTTGGCGGCCTTGATCTGGATCGTCGCACCGGTCGAAGGGTTGCGGCCTTCGCGCGCCGGGGTTGCCTTGACCTTGAACTTGCCAAAGCCGTTGACCGAAACTTCGTCGCCCTTGGCGGCGGCATCGGCGATCGCGGCGAAGACGGCGTCGACGGCCTTGCGCCCGTCGGCTTTGCTGAGGTCCAGCGACGCGGCGACGGCGTCCGACAGTTCGGCGTGATTCATAAATTCTCTCCTGGTCTCGACCGGGCGATTCCCGATCAATGCGCTGCCATAGCCGCATGATACGGCGTTCGCCAAGTCCCGGTTTTGCGGGCGGTCGATGCGTGAATCAGCGCGTTATGGTCCGATGGTGCGCGGCTTGAGCGTCAACGGCAGCCCCGCGGCGAGCAGCACGACCTCGGCCGCGGTCGCCGCAACCGCCTGATTGAGCCGTCCGGCGGCGTCGCCGAAACGCCGCGCCAGCGCATTGGCGGGCACGATGCCCAGCCCGACCTCGTTGGACACGAGGATGATATGACCGGCAAACCGTGTGATTGCGCTGCATAATTCATTTTCGTCCTGCTCCGGGTCGGCGCCCGCGAGCAGCCGGTTCGACAGCCACAGCGTCAGGCAATCGACCAGCACCACCGCGTCGGGCGCGCTCAGCGCATCGAGCACCGCGGGCAGGTCGCGCGGCGCCTCGATCGTCTGCCAGCGCGCGTCGCGATCGGCCTGATGCCGCGCGATGCGGTCGCGCATTTCATCGTCGAATGCTTCGGCGGTTGCGACAAAATGATGGCGGCCGGCCAGCATCTCGGCGCGCGCCTGCGCATAACGGCTCTTGCCCGACCGCGCCCCGCCGAGGACGAAGAGGCTCGATCCGGTCATGCGTGCACCCCGGCGAGCGCCAGCAGGCCGTCGAGGTCGGCATGGCGCGCCAGCTCGGCGGCGATGTCGTCGAGCGCGGCATCGACATCGGCGGCATAGTCGTGCGCGCCGCCCGCGACGCCGATACGCGCGAGCAATGCGCGGCGCAGCTCGGTCGAAGCGAACAGGCCGTGGAGGTAGGATCCGATCACGCGGCCATCGGCGCCGACCGCGCCGTCGCGCGCATCATCGGCCAGTATCGCAAAGGGCTGGTTCGTGCCGGGCCCGCGCGTTTCGCCCATATGCATTTCATAGCCTTCGAGCGCTGCGCCGAGCGCCGATCCGGTGACATGGCGCAGCGTCTTGGCGGGCGACAGCGTCGTTTCCACATCGAGCAGCCCCAGTCCGTCGACCGCCGTCGGCACGCCCTCGATCCCCAGCGGGTCGGCGATCCGCCGCCCGAGCATCTGATAGCCGCCGCACAGTCCGACGATCATCCCGCCGCGTCGATGATGCGCCCTGATGTCGATATCCCACCCCTCGGCGCGCAGCGCCTTAAGGTCGGCGATCGTCGCTTTCGACCCCGGCAGCACGATGATCGCGGCTTCGGCGGGGATCGGCCGTCCCGGCGGCACCATCACCACTTCGACCCCGGGTTCGAGCTTGAGCGGATCGAGGTCGTCGAAATTGGAGATGCGCGGCAGGATCGGACAGGCGATCATCCGCCGCGCCTCGCGCGGGTCGGCGGGACGCTCGAGGATCACCGCGTCCTCGCTCGGCAGCCGCGCTGCGGCGCCGAGCCAGGGAATGACGCCGAAACCCGGCCAGCCGGTGCGCTTTTCGATTTCACGATAGCCATCGTCGAACAGCGCCGGATCGCCGCGAAACTTGTTGATCAGGAACCCGCGGATCATCGCCGCATCGTCGGGATCGATTACCGCGCGGGTGCCGACGATTGATGCGATCACGCCGCCGCGGTCGATGTCGCCGACCAGAATGACGGGGACGTCGGCGGCGCGGGCAAAGCCCATATTGGCGATGTCGCCGACGCGCAGGTTGATCTCGGCGGGCGATCCCGCGCCCTCGACGACGACGAGGTCGCACACCGTGCGCAGCCGGTCATAGCTTTGCAGGACTTCGCGCATCAGCGCGCCGCGCGCTTCGCGGAAATTGCCGCTGCCCAGCGTCCCGCGCACCCGGCCATGGACGATCAGCTGCGACGTGCGGTCGGCCTGCGGCTTCAGCAGCACCGGGTTCATGTCGCTGTGCGGCGGGGTACGGCACGCAATCGCCTGCAGCGCCTGCGCGCGACCGATTTCGCCGCCGTCGATCGTCACCGCGGCATTGTTCGACATATTCTGCGGCTTGAACGGGCGCACCGTCAGCCCGCGGTTGGCAAAGGCGCGGCACAGCCCCGCGACGAGCACCGACTTGCCGACGTCGGACCCGGTGCCTTGCACCATCAGCGCAGCCATGCGGCGACCCCTGCAATTCCCCACAACAACAGGCAAGCGCGGAGATAGAGCGCGAGCGCGCGGTCAATGTCGCCGCTGTCGGCGTCGTGGCGGCCGTCGCCGATCCAGGGCTTGTCGTGCATCACCCCGTCATAGGCGATCGGTCCCGCCAATTGCAGCCCCAACGCGCCCGCCATTGCCGCCTCGGGCCAGCCGGCGTTGGGCGACGCGTGGCGCCGCGCGTCGCGTCCCATCACGCGCCACCCGCCGCGACCGGCAAGGCAGATCAGGGCGCCCGACAGCCGCGCCGGGATCCAGTTGGCCAGATCGTCGCTGCGCGCCGCGGCCCAGCCGAAGGCGCGCCAGCGCGCCTCGCGGTGGCCGATCAGGCTGTCGGCGGTGTTCACCGCCTTATACGCCCAGATACCGGGCAGATCGACGAGCAGGAGCCAGAACAGCGGCGCGGCGACCCCGTCGCAGAAACTCTCGGCAAGGCTTTCGATCGCCGCACGCGCTACCCCGGCCTGATCGAGCGCGGCAGTGTCACGGCCGACGATCGCGCCGACCGCGCCGCGCGCCGCGGGAAGGTCGCCGCGGTCGAGCTCGTCGGCGACCGCGCGGACATGGTCGAACAGGCTGCGCTGCGCCAGCGCGGGCCATGCCAGCACAGCAACGCCGACCCAGCTCCAGCCACCGAAGAATGTAAGCAGCCCAGATTGGATTGCCCACGCCGGACCCGCGGCGACGATCAACAGCAGCAGCAGGGTCAGCACGCCAAAGGCGCGACGCCGCCGATCGCTGCGCTTCGGACGGTTCCACCGCGTCTCGCAGGCGGCGATGATCCGCGCGAACAGCCCGACCGGGTGGCCGATATGGCGATAGAGCCGCCGCGGCCAGCCGAACGCGGCATCGAGCGCCAGCGCGGTGAGCGCGACCGGCTCAGCCATCGACGAGCGCCGCGTCGAGCCGCGCCAGCGCATCGCCATCGGCAGGCAGGCCGATGCGCAGCCACCGCGGCTGGTCGTCAAAGGGCCGGGTCAGGATCGCGCGCCGCGCGAGCCGTTCGAACAGCGCGCGCGCGTCGTCGACCGCGATCAGCCGAAACAGCGGGCAGGCGCCGACGGGCTGGTGGCCATGGCGGCCCAGAACCGCGTCGAACGCGGCGGCTTCGCGCGGCAGCCGCATCCGCGTCGCAGCGATCCATTCGTGGTCGGCGTAAGCGGCGGTGCCGATCGCAATCGCCGCCGCAGACAGTGGCCATGCGCCCAGCCGGTCGCGCAGCGCCGCGATCATCGCGGGCGGCGCGATAACAAAGCCCAGCCGGACGCCCGCAAGCCCGAAAAATTTGCCGAACGAGCGAAAGACCGCGAGCCGGCGGTCATCCCCGACCGCCGCCGCGACGCTGTGCGCCGGATCGGTGTCGGCGAACGCCTCGTCGACCAACAGCCAGCCGTCGCGGTCGCGCAGCAGGCCGAGCATCGCCTCGCCGTCGATGACGCGCCCGTCAGGATTATTCGGGTTGGCGAGGATCAGCGTGCCGCGACTGTCGCGCGCTGCTTCGGGATCGACCGCCGCGCCGCCCGCGATCATCGCGCCATGGGTGCGGTATCCGGGGGCGATATGCGCCGCCGGACCGCCGATCATCGCGCCGACCAGCCGCAGCCCGATCTCGCTGCCCGGCACCGCGCAGATACGGTGCGGATCGACGCCGAAAAAGGACGCCGCGGTGGCTTCGAGCGCCGCCAGCGCCGCGGGGCCGGGCAGGCGCTGCCAGTCGAACGCCATATCGGCGGCGGCGGGCCACGCGTGCGGGTTGATCCCGGTCGACAGGTCGACCCAGTCGCTACCGCCGAAATGGCGCTGCGCCGCTGCCAGTGCGCCGCCGTGCCAGGTCCATGCGTCGCTCATGCCAGATGCACGACCAGCAGCGCCGCAGCGAGCAGCGCGCTTTCGCCGAGCTCGATCCCCGCGCCATGGCCGTCGCCCGAAATGCCGCCGATCTGGCGCTTCAGCCACCAGCCCCACAGCAGAAAGACCAGCGGCGCGGCCAGCAACGACGGTGACGCCCATGCCGCCGTCAGCAGCAGCGCGCTCCAGATCGCGAAATCAACGGGACGCACGACATTGCGGAACCGCGACCCCAGTCCCGCGTGCAGGTCGGGCAGCGCGCGCGACCAGACGAGCGGGCCGATCCGCGCTGCAAAGGGAATCAGCGCGATGGCGATGAATGACTCGCCATCGATCAATGCGCGGAGCAACACCAGCTTGGCCAATAGTTGCAGCGCGATCGCGACGACCGCAAAGCTGCCAGCGTGCGGGTCCGCCAGCACCGCTAGCAAGCGTTCGCGGTCCTTGTGCGCCGCGCCGCTCGCGTCGGCGATGTCGCCCAGCCCGTCGAGGTGCAGCGCGCCGGTGAGCGCAACCCAGACCAGCAGCGCCGCGAGCGCCCCGGTCCAGGGATCGATCCGTCCCCCCGCCCAGCCTGCACCCGCGACGAGCGCGCCGATGATCAGCCCGACCGCGGGGAACCAGCGCATCGACGCGGCGAACTCCTCGCCCGACACCGCGATGCGCGGCGTCGGCAGCCGGGTCAGGAACTGGATCGCGATCAGCAAGCCCTTCATGGCACCAGTCCGACGATCTGCGCGCTCATCGGCTCGCCCGGCCAGACGTGGAGCGACAGCCGCGCCGCATAGGGCAGGTCGAAGGCCCACAGCTGGCGCCGGTCGAAGCCGCAGAGGATATGCAGCGCCGCGCGCATCGAACCGCCGTGCGCGACGATCAGCGTCGGGACCGGCGCCAGATCGGCCAGCGCGGCCGCCACGCGCGCGACCAGCGCCGACCAGCGCTCGCCGCCGGGCGGCGGATTCGCGTCGGGATCGTCCCAGAACCGCCCGAGCGCATCCCGATCGACCTCGCCGCTCGCGCGCCCGTCCCAGTCGCCGAAATCCAGCTCGCGCCAGCGCGGATCGATCGTGAGCGGCAGCGCGAGGGCGCGGCTGATCGCTTCGCCCGCGGCGCGGCTGCGGCCAAGGTCGGATGCGATAATATGCTCAATGCCCAGCCCCGCCGCCTGCGCTGCGCACGCCGCGATGCCCGCGGGCGTCGGTGCGCCATCGGTGCGTCCCATGAGCAGCCCCGGGGTGTCTGGCGCGCCGTGGCGCAGCAGATGGAGCGCAAAGCCGCTCACAGTGACGCTGACACCTGCGCTTCGGCGAAGGTCGCCATCTCGTCATGCGCCGCCAGCGCGCTGCGGATGATGTTCGCCGCCACCGCCGCGCCGCTGCCCTCACCCAGCCGCATGTTCAGCGCCAGCAGCGGATCGAGCCCGAGCAGGCCCAGCAGGCGCCGATGCCCCGGCTCGGCCGAACAATGGCCCGCGATGCAATGCGCCGCGATCGCCGGATTGTCGGCGGCGAGCGGCGCGAGCGCCGCGCTGCAGATGAAACCGTCGAGCAGCACCGGGATCCTCAACTGGCGCGCGCGGACAATCGCGCCCGCGATCGCCGCAATCTCGCGCCCGCCGACGCGGCGCAGCGTCTCGAACGCCGTCATCGGCGCCCCGCCATGGAAGGCGAGGGCGCGCGCAACCACCTCGGCCTTGCGCGTGACGCCATGGCCATCGACCCCGGTGCCGGGGCCGACCCACGCCGACGCGTCGCCGCCGAAACTGCGCGCGCAGAGCGCTGCTGCCGCGGTCGAATTGCCGATCCCCATTTCGCCCAGCACGATCAGGTCGAGCTCGGCATCGACCGCCGCGGCGCCGCGATTCAGCGCATCGAGGCACTCCCCCTCGCTCATCGCCGCGGCGACGGTAAAATCGGCGGTCGGCCGGTCGAGGTCGAGCGCGACGACCGCCAGTTCCAGCCCCGCCGCACCCGCCAGCGCGTTGATCGCCGCGCCCCCGCCGGCGAAATTGGCGACCATCTGCGCCGTCACGCTCGCCGGAAAGGCGCTGACGCCGTGCACGGTGACGCCGTGGTTGCCAGCAAAAATGATCGCGCGCGCGCGTCCGATCCGCGGCCGCGCCCTGCGACGCCATCCCGCAAAAAAGATCGCCAGATCCTCAAGCTTCCCGAGCGAGCCCGCCGGCTTGGTCAGTTCGGCCTGCCGGACGCGTGCATCGGCCGCGGCATCCGGATCGGGTTCGCCGAGATCGGTCAGCGCCGCGGCAAAGCCCTGGGGCGAGGTAAAGCTGGTCATTCGGCGACATATCCTGGCGGCGGCGTGCGGGTGATGAAATGGCCTTTGACGCCGTCGGGCCACAGCGAATAGGGAACGCGGCCATGCTCGCTCGCGGCATAATGGACCGCATAGTCGAGGATCGCGCGTGCCGTGTCGTCGCCCGCAACGAAGCGGCCCAGCACATAGGCGATTTTTCCCGGCGCGCGCAGGTGGACGGTGCAAAAGTCCTGGCATGCGAACAGGCACGCCATTTCCTGCACCGCGATTCCCGCGTAACGCGGGTCGGCGGCCTTCGCATCCCGCAGCGCTGCGACCAGCCGCGCGCCGCCGCGCACGCCGCCCGCGTCGACCTGTGCCTCGCGGCTGTGGCGACAGCTATTGCACACCACCACCGCGGGACCCGGATCAACGCGCGTCAGCATCAGGTCGCGCTCGCTACGGGCTGCGGCGGTGCCGGAACCCCGGCGGCGACGAGCAGGCGATAGAGCGCGTACAACCCGATCAGGATCGCGCCGTTGCGGACAAATTGTTCAGCCAGCAAGTCGGGCGCCATCGCGGTGTGCAGCCCGCCCAGCACCAGCGCCCATCCGACGATGATTGCCTTATACGCGGTAAAACCCGCCGCATAAGCCAGCGCGAGCCGCGCCGCGACCGATCGGTAGTTCAGCGCGCGCACCGCGGCACAGCCCGCCAGCGCAGACCCCACCGCCGCGGTGCCGAGCGCGACGCCCCACGCCAGCGTGCTGCCGTCGCGCGGATAGTCGAGCAGGAAAAAGCCGACGCACTGGCTCGCCGCCCACGCCAGCAGCATCAGCGCCACGCCGCCGGGGCGGCGCATATGCACCGCCGCGAGCGCCGCGAGCGACGGAAAGGGCGTCGCGCAGGCGAGCGCCAGCGTCGTTGCCGTGCTCGCCGCAGTGAGGAGCGCGACCCATAGCGCCGACGCGCCGCGCTGCGACAGCCCCGCCATCAGAACCGCCCCCGGATGCCGGCATAGACGCTGCGTCCGATCGACCCATAGCGGAACGCCGTCATATATTGCTCGTCGAAGATATTTTCGGCGCGCGCGAACAGCTTCACCGCGTCGGACAGCGCGAACTCGGCGCGCAGGTCGACGAGCGTATAGTCGTCGAGCCGCGTCGCGTTGCTCGCATTGTCATAGCTCTTGCCCGACCAGCGCAGCGCCGCGCCGAGCTCAAGTCCGAAACCGAAGCCATAGCTGACCGAGGCATTGGCGGTCTGGCGCGGACGGCGCGGCAACCATTTGCCGAAATTGGCGGTACCCGGCGATCGGTCTTCGCTCGCGATCCAGCTATAATTGCCGTCGAGGACCAGCCCGCCCAGCGTCAGCGCGGCGGCGGCTTCGACGCCCTGCGCCTTGCTGCGCGCGACGTTCGAATAATAGCCGAAGCGCCGCGTCGTCGGATCGCCCGGAACAAAGCACAGCGGGTTGGTCGAAGTGCCCGAGCAGCTGTTGTAGATGATCTGGTTCGTGGTCGTGCGGTCGAACCAGTTCGCGCCGACAACCAGCTTGCGATCGAACAGCGACTGCTCGATCCCCGCTTCCCAACCATCCGCGGCCTCAGGATCGAGCGCCACATTGCCATATTCGCTGAACAGCTGGAACAGCGACGGCGCCTTGAACCCTTCGCCATAGCTGGCGCGGAGCAGCGTCCCGGTCGGCAGGCGCCAGACGCCGCCCGCCGCGAACAGTGTCTGACCGCCATAGCGGTCGTGATCATCGTAACGGACGCCGCCGTTCAGGATCAGCCCGGCGAGCGGTTCGACGCTGAGCTGGCCATAGGCGCTGGTCAGCTCGGCCTTGCCGCGCGCGAAAGCCGGAAGCGGCACCGCGAGCGAGGCCGAAGGCGAGCGGCTGCGAAAATCCGAGCGTTCGTTTTCGGCCCCGAAGATCGCGGAGATGCGATCGGTCAGGTCGAAACTGCCCTGATATTCCCAGCGCCTGTTCTTGCCGTCGGCTTCAAAGCTCTGCGGCCGCGCGCGGTCGGGGTTGAAATTGTCGCGGTTGGTGTCGGTATGGGCATAGGCGATGCGGTTGCGGAAACGCCCGCCGACGAGGTCGAAATTCAGCCCCGCATAGGCGACGAATTCCTTGTTCAGCCCATAATCATTGCTGTCGACGTTGAAGCCGTCAAATTCGACGCGGCCGCTGGAATAATAACCGCGCACCTCGGCGCTGACATTGTCGGCGAGCGTCAGTTCGGCGCGGCCCGATACGCTATGGTTGCGATAGCCATCGCGTTCGACCCCGCCGAACGCCTTTCCGTGCGACGAAATGCCGTCGGTGGTGAAACGCTGGCCGCCGATGCGCCAGGCGAGCGGCCCGGTGCGGCCGCCGATCGCGGCGCGCGCGCTGACGGTGTCGCGCGACCCAGCCTCGAGGTCGAAGCTGCCTTCAAGGCTTTTTTCGGGCGATGCGGTCACGATATTGACGACCCCGCCGATCGCCTGGCTGCCCCACAGGATCGACTGCGGGCCGCGCAGCACCTCGACCCGCGAAATGTCGCCGACGAGCAAATTGGTGAAGTTGAACCCGCCGCCCGTCGACGACGGATCGTTCAGCTTCACCCCGTCGATGACGGCGACCGTATGGTCGGACTCGGCGCCGCGAATGCGCAGCGACGTCGCGGTGCCATAACCGCCGTTGCGCGAGATGCTGACACCGGGGGTGCGCAGCAGCAATTCGGTGACCCCGATGTCCTGCGCGCGGTCGATCGCATCCTTGTCGAGCACCGCGATCGCGGCGGGGATCTCATCAAGGGTCAGCGGCGCGCGCGTCGCGGTTACGACGATGCTGTCGCCGTCGGCAGCGACGGCATGCGCAGCTTCCTCGGCGAGTGCGGGGGATGACGCCGCCAGCACGGCGAGCGAAACGGAGTGACGGAAAACGCAATTCATCTGGGTAACCTCATCGACAACACCGCACGCACGCGGGATCGATGTCTGGGCCACCGGGCACACGACAACGTCCCCGCGCGAACGCGGTTCACTTTGTCGTCATGCGGGTTCACCCCCGTCCGCCCGGTGCACCCTGCCCGCGCGAAAGACGACGGCGACGGGCAGGTCTCCTGGCTTGCGGGTCAGCGCCGGATCGGCCGCCTTCTCGGGACGGAAAGTCCCAATGGCATGTGGCCGATGGCTCGCCGCGTACAGTTGCAGGGGCAGCCGGGGTTTTCCCGTTCCCTCTTAGTCCCCGTCGCCGGGGAACCTGTCGCTTGCCGCCCGTTAGCTTGGTTTGGGGGCGGCGGTCAATCGCCGTACCACATCGGTCCGATACGGATGGCGCCGGATGAGTGTTTTGCTCTCAAAGAAGGACTGTGCGCGACGGGTTTCGACCGAATCCAGACGTCGCCCCCGCGAAGGCGGGGGCCGCTGTCGGTTTACGCAGCGCCGCAGGAATAGGGCGCCAGCGGCCCCCGCCTTCGCGGGGGCGGCGGCGGAATGAGCTGTCCGCTTCCCACCCCATTTGCGCCGCTGGCCGCCGATGTTAATGCGATGACAGCAATCGACCGGATGCAGCCGGTCAATCCAGTCCCCGTTCGTATCGAGCGAAGTCGAGATACGCGTGGGTTGGCGTGAGCCTTCGGCGTGTCTCGACTTCGCTCGACACGAACGGAGGTAGGAGGCGGTCGGGAATCCACCCCAAAGCAGGCGCCTTCAAATAAGCCTTTCCTATTATATTTCGCCGTGCAAGTCTTGGTTCCGGCGCCTTCATGCGCCCCACCCACGGGTTTGCTAGTTGGCTTGCCGGCGCGGTCACGGCCCATTGTTCCGAACCCGCCAGATCATCAAGGGTCCAAATTGGGGACGCCATTGGGCTGACCTTTACTGACCTTTGGAATATCTGCGGCTGACGGAATACACCCCCATGCCGACGATCTGCGCCCCCTAGACGCCGCGCCGCTTTCACCCTATGTTCAGGGAACGGGGCGCAATATGTTACGCTCCGATGCGTAACAGGGGCGATTCTTGCGGTTATTGCTGACCCTTTTGGCATTGCTGACCGGTCTGGCGACTGCCGACCGGGCGGTTGCCGCGCCTGCCGTTCCGGCGGCGATGGGGGCGCTGGTCTTGCTCGCCGAAACCGCGGGCCAGGCCGAGGTCAGCGATAGCGAACGTCGTCCCTCCGCGACAACGCCGACCCGGCGATCGAGTGGCGGCGGTACGGGCCGCAAGCCGCGCAAGGCGCCGCCTCCGCATCTTCCCGGCCTCCTCACCGGCAGCGACCGCGCGCTCGAATAGAGTGCCCCTTTAGCGTCCTGTTCTTGCAGGCGCCGCCCCGCGATGGGGCTTTGTATATTCTTGCGGCCTCTGGGCCGCCCTTCCATTCATATTCCAAGGAATCCTAGATGTTTTCTGGCCTCGCCAAGAGCCTGTTCGGCTCGTCCAACGACCGTTATGTGGGCTCGATCCGCAAGATCGTCGACAAGATCAACGCTTTCGAACCCGCGATGCAGGCGCTCGACGACGCCGGATTGCAGGCGCAGACGCAAAAGTTCCGCGACCGGCTTGCGGCGGGCGAGACGCTCGACGATATCCTGCCCGAAGCCTTTGCGACGGTGCGCGAGGCGGCGATCCGTACCTTGGGAATGCGCCATTTCGACGTCCAGATGATCGGCGGCGTCGTCCTCCACCGCGGTGAAATCGCCGAAATGGCGACCGGCGAGGGCAAGACGCTGATGGCAACGCTGCCCTGTTACCTCAACGCCTTGGAAGGCAAGGGCGTCCACGTCGTGACCGTCAACGACTATCTCGCCCGGCGCGACGCCGAATGGATGGGGACCGTTTATGGTTTCCTGGGCCTGACGACCGGGATCATTGTCCCCAACCTGAACGAGATGCAGCGCCGCGACGCCTATAACAGCGACATCACCTATGCGACGAACAACGAGCTGGGGTTCGATTACCTGCGCGACAATATGAAGTTCGACCGCCAGCAGATGGTCCACCGACCGTTCAATTTCGGCATCGTCGACGAGGTCGATTCGATCCTGATCGACGAAGCGCGCACGCCGCTGATCATCTCCGGCCCGACCGACGACAAGTCGGAGCTGTATATCCGTGTCAACGAGATCGTCCTGCAGCTGACCGACGAGGATTATGAGAAGGACGAAAAGTCCAAATCGATCAGCCTGACCGAAGAAGGCACCGAACATGTCGAGCGGCTGCTCGAAGCCGCGGGGCTGCTCCAGGGCAGCAACCTCTATGACATCGAGAACACCCAGGTCGTCCACCACGTCAATCAGGCGCTGAAGGCGATCCAGATGTTCCGCATCGACACCGACTATATCGTCAAGGACGGCAAGGTCGTCATCATCGACGAGTTTACCGGGCGCATGATGGACGGCCGCCGCTGGTCCGACGGTCTGCACCAAGCGGTCGAGGCCAAGGAAGGCGTGCAGATCGAGCCCGAAAACCAGACGCTGGCGTCGATCACCTTCCAGAATTATTTCCGCATGTATCCCAAGCTTTCGGGCATGACCGGGACGGCGGCGACCGAGGCACCCGAATTTTTCGACATCTACAAGATGAATGTCGTCACCATCCCGACCAACCGCCCGATCGCGCGCATCGACGACGAGGACGAGTTCTACAAGAATATCACCGACAAGTTCGGCGCGATCGCCAAGACGATCCGCGAGGCGCAGGAGCGCGGCCAGCCCGTGCTGGTCGGCACCGTGTCGATCGAAAAGTCCGAACTGCTGTCGTCCTTCCTCGAAAAGGAAAATGTCGCGCACAGCGTCCTCAACGCGCGTTTCCATGAAAGCGAGGCGCATATCGTCGCGCAGGCGGGCCGCACCGGTGCGGTCACCATCGCCACCAACATGGCGGGCCGCGGCACCGACATCAAACTCGGCGGCAACGAGGAATTCCGCATCGAGGACGAGCTGAAGGACATGCCCGCCGGTCCCGAGCGCGACGCCGCGGTCGAGCGGATCAAGGCCGAGGTCGCCGCCGAGCGCGAAGCGGTGAAGGCCGCGGGCGGGCTGTTCGTCCTCGCGACCGAGCGGCACGAGAGCCGCCGCATCGACAACCAGCTGCGCGGTCGTTCGGGGCGCCAGGGCGATCCCGGCCTGTCGAAATTCTACCTCTGTCTCGACGACGATTTGCTGCGCATCTTCGGTCCCGACACGCTGTTTTCCAAGATGATGAACAAGAATCTGGAGGATGGCGAGGCGATCGGGTCGAAATGGCTGTCGAAGGCGATCGAGACCGCGCAGAAGAAGGTCGAGGCGCGCAACTACGACATCCGCAAGCAGGTCGTCGAATATG
>VFQN01006571.1_pt1 | contig 13142 bp, 10 predicted proteins | sample 3512371 | NCBI WGS metagenome assembly VFQN01 (sample SAMN10412370, study PRJNA504923) | tailings metagenome | isolation source: Replicate 2 from Balatoc abandoned mine | place: Philippines: Itogon, Benguet | collected 2017-08-28
ATTGGACAGGATCGGGATCGTCGTGCGGCGCTCGACGACGCTTTGCACATGGCCGAGCGACTTGAGCAGGGGCGCGCGCTCGATGGTCAGCTTCATGGTCGGGGCAAGTCGCAATGATCACGGGAACCCCGCCCACGATCATCGTGCCGGGCCACCGAAACTAGCAGGCTCCCGCCCTAAGTTCACGAAATTTCGACAAATTCGGGCTGTCGCGCCGGGAAAACGCGGACAGGCGCGGCATGCGGCCGGCCGAGGCTCACGATCCGAGCATGGCCGCCAGGACATCGCGGCGCTACCGCCAGTCGGCCAGCTCCCGTGTCTGGCCGATCTCCTCCTTCGAGCCGGGCTTCAGCGGGTACTTGTAGAGATAGATATGCGCGCCCCGCCCATTCACGCGGCGGCCCATCGCCACCCATTCGCGTACTAACGTTCCGGGAACCAGATAATAATCGACGCATGGCTTCACCGGGATCGGCCTGCCTGCGAGCCGGCCCACCCGCCCGTCCAGGACCACGCCAATCTGGCCTTCGACCAGGAAGTCGTAGGCGGGCTGGTTGCGACTGAGGTGGTTGGCATCCTGGACCCAAAAGACGGGGGCGAGCTGGCTGAAGAGGGCGTTCGCCACCTCGGTCGCCAGCCGCGCGCGGTCAGGCTCGGCAGGCCGGAAGTTCGGGTCGTACAGCATCGGGTCGGGACGCCGAACTCCGCCAGATGGGACGCTGCCAAATCGGAGCGGTTGTCTGGTCGCAGCCAGCCGACTTGGTCGCTGCCGGGCGTTCCCGTTTGTTCCTGAACGCTCTACCAGGTTTGCTGAAGGCGGGCGTTAGCCGCGCGGTTGTGGTCATCCGCGAAAGCCAATGCATGTTCATGGTCGAAGTTGGCCGGCGGCCTCCGTGCAGCCCGGGAGGCCAGGACGCCTGCAGCCGCCAGGCGCTGCATCGCTTTCTGCGGGGCCAAGTCGCACCACTTATTCACATCGCCAGGGCGGCGATATGCCGTCAGCAGGGCATAGGTGACGCGCTCGGCCTGCTGAACGGCCGCCCGGGCCTGGGACCCGGGCCGATCAGCTCATCAGGCGCCGCTTCAGCAGTTCCACATCGTCGGAGAGCTGGCGGTCCTCGGCAATCAGCTTTTCGATCTGGCGGACGGCATGCATCACCGTGGTATGGTCGCGGTTGCCGAACTTCTTGCCGATTTCCGGGAGCGAGCGGGGGGTGAGCTGCTTGCACAGATACATGGCCGCCTGGCGCGGCCGGGCGATCGCGCGCGCGCGGCGCGGCCCGGTCAGGTCGGACATCTTCATCTGGTAGTGCTCGGCGCAGGCCTTTTGGATCTCCTCGATGGTCACCCGCCGGTCGTTGGCGCGCAGCAGGTCGTGGAGGATCTCCTGGGCCATCTCGACCGAGACCGACCGGTTGGTCAGGCTGGCCTGGTGGACCATGCGGTTGAGGGCACCTTCCAGCTCGCGGACGTTCGAGGTGATCCGCGCTGCCAGGAACTCCAGCACGCGCTGCGGCACGTCCGAGCGCAGCTGCTCGGCCTTGGCCTGCAGGATCCCCAGGCGCAGCTCGTAGGTGGTGGGGTGGATGTCGGCCACTAGCCCCCAGCCCAGGCGCGAGCGGATCCGCTCCTCCAGCCCGGACAGGTCGGATGGGCTGCGGTCGGCCGAGATGACGATCTGCTTGCCGCGGTCGACCAGCGTGTTGAAGGTGTGGAAGAACTCTTCCTGGGTGCTGTCCTTGCCGGAGATGAACTGGACGTCGTCGACCATCAGCAGGTCGACCGAGCGGAACATCTCCTTGAACGCGATCGTTTCCTTGATCCGCAGCGCACGCACGAACTGGTACATGAACTTCTCGGCGGTCATGAACACGATCTTCTTGCTCGGATCGATCTGCAGGAACCGATGGCCGATCGCGTGCATGAGGTGGGTCTTGCCGAGGCCCACCCCGCCATAAAGGAACAGGGGGTTGAACATGGGCTTGGGCGAGGTCGCGACCCGCTCGGCGGCGGCCACCGCGAACTCGTTGGGCTTGCCCACCACGAAATTCTCGAAGGTCAGGCGCGGGTCGAGCTGGACCGAAAGCTCGTCCGGCGAATCGTTCACCGGCCGCGGCTGCGGCTCCACCACCCGGAGCGGCGGCTGCTCGTGGTTGACGATGGTGCCGGCCGAGCTCCGGCCCTGGGTCACCACCAGGTTGATCGAGCGGACCTGGGTGTTCACCCCGCTCCAGAGCGTGCGGATCCGGTCGGCATAATGGGCCGCGACCCAGTCGCGCATGAACTGGGTCGGCACCGAGACCAGGCCGCGATCGCCCTCGATCCCCAGCGCGATCAGCGGCTTCAGCCAGGTGCTGAAGGCCGTGTCGCCCACTTCAGCGCGCAGGAGGTTCCGTACCTGAGCCCACTGCGCCTCCAGATCGCTCGATTGCGGCACGATCATCCGTACCCTGACCCGGCTGTCGCGTTGTCACCATTGGTTCGACCGGGGGCCAAGACGAACCCCGATGATCGAACCGCGCTTCGTTCGTCGCCAGCAACTGCCGGCATGGTGCCGCCCATGCGTTTGGGCGCTTCACCGGCCGCAGCCACGCAGATCCTAGTTCGAGCAAAGGCAGGGACCGAATTTTTCGACTTCGGCGATAGAACACGCTGCCGCAAGGCAGTTCAGTGACTATGACACCGGAGAATAATCCTCAGTCCAAATTGCCAAATACTCGGCTATAATACAGCGCGGTTTGTAAGCGGCTGAACGTCTGTCGATAGTAATGCCGCGCAGGGAGGGAGGCAAGCGCCCGATCTGCCACAGGCGAAAATTCTCTCACAGGTTGAAAATTCGCCAATGGTCAACGTGAGAAAAATCAAAAACAACAAAACAAGCGGCGGCAACTTGCGTCACCGCCGCTTGTTTTTTCGAATCCGGCCGGAAAACTCAGGCAGCGGGTGCTGCGAGATTCTTCACCTGAAGGGCCAGGCGCGAGATACGCCGCGCCGCCGTGTTCTTGTGCAGCACGCCCTTGGAAACGCCACGGGCGATCTGCGGCTGTGCCGCACGGAACGCCACGGCGGCGGCTTCCGCATCGCCCTTGGCGACCGCGGCTTCCACCTTCTTGATGAAGGTCTTGATCTGGCTGGTGCGAGCCCGGTTACGCGCAGTCCGCGCTTCGGTCTGCCGCACCCGTTTCTTCGCGGAAAGCGTATGCGCCACGATGCGATTGCCCAATGTTCAGAGTGAGAGGGGCTCTTATCCCCGGCGCGCCGCCACGTCAACCTTGGCCTGTCACCGCTCCGTCACCGGTGGCGGCCGGGCAACAGGTCAGCGGTGCTGGAAGTCGGCGGAACGCTTCTCGACGAATGCGTTCATGCCTTCCGTGCGGTCGGCGGTCGCGAAGCTCGCGTAGAAGGCACGGCGCTCGTAGCGCAGGCCTTCGGCAAGCGAGGTCTCGAACGCGGCGTTGACGGCGTCCTTGGCCATCCGCACCGCGGGCTTGCTCTTGGTCGCGATGGCAGCCGCGATCTTGAGCGCCTCGTCGATCAGTTCGCCTGCCGGGACCACCCGGGTCACCAGGCCGGAACGCTCCGCCTCCGCCGCATCCATCATCCGTCCGGTCAGGATCATGTCCATGGCCTTGGACTTGCCGACCGCACGCACCAGGCGCTGCGTGCCGCCGGCGCCCGGCAGCGTGCCGAGGTTGATCTCCGGCTGGCCGAACCGGGCATTGTCCGCCGCGATGATGATGTCGCACATCATCGCCAGCTCGCACCCGCCGCCCAAGGCATAGCCGGCTACCGCCGCGATGATCGGCTTGCGCTTCTGGGCGATCTTGGCCCAGCCGGCGATGAAGTCGCTCTCATAGGCCTCGGCGAAGTCCATCTCCGCCATCTGCTTGACGTCGGCCCCGGCGGCGAACGCCTTGTCCGACCCGGTGAGCACGGTGGCCGCGACCTCCTGGTTGGCGTCGAAGCCGTCCAGGGCCGCGTTCAGCTCGGCGATCAGCTCGTCGTTCAGGGCGTTCAGGGCCTTGGGCCGGTTCAGCGTGATCAGCCCGACCGCGTCGCGCCGGTCCACCAGGATGTTGGTATAGGCCAAGATTCATTCCTCCCCGAAGCCCGAGGGCCCGGCCGCAAAGCGGAACGGATGGTACTGGTAAAGCCAGGTCTCGGTGAGCGCGGCGTCGCCCTTGCGCAGGAACAGGCGCAGGTCGACTGGATCCTCGCCGTCCACCAGGAGTTCGAACATCGCGCGCCAGCGTTTGGTCCCGACGATCTGGAACGCGAAGGAGCGGGTAACCTCGCCCCGCGAGTTAGCCACCACCGCCTGGACGTCCTCGCCCTTGCGCAGGGGCTCCAGCGACGGTCCCTCGAAGTCGACGACGAACAGCTTGAGGTCGCGGTCCTCCGCAGCCCCCGGGACGCCGCCCTTGCCGATGCGGCTCGCGGTGCAGCGGGCGACCGACATGTCCTGCGGGATCGCGTCCTGCCAGTAGAGCCGCCAGCCCAGGTCGAAGCGCGCACCCGCCTCGGTCTTGGCTTCCGGCACCCAGTAGGCCGCGACATTGTCGTGGATCTCGACATTGGTCGGGATCTCGACCAGCTGCACGTTGCCCTTGCCCCAGGGCTGCAGCGGCTCGACCCACAAGGAGGGGCGCCGTTCGTAGAACAGCGAATCGTCCTCGTAGGAGCTGAACGAGCGGTCGCGCTGCAACAGGCCGAAGCCCTTGGGGTCGGTGTCCGAGAAGGACGAGACGGTCAGCGCGCTCGGGTTGTTCAGCGGCCGCCACAGGCGCTCGCCGGCACCCGTCCAGATCGCCAGCCCGTCGCTGTCATGGATCTCCGGGCGCCAGTCGGTGGCGGTCTGCCGGTTGGTTTCCGAGTACCAGTACATGCTGGTGAGCGGTGCTATCGCCAGGCGCTGCACGCCGTGGCGCATGAACAGCTTGGCCTCGACGTCCATCGTCACCGCACCCGGCCGCTTCACCAGGAAGCGGTAGGCGCCGGCCAGCGCCGGGCCATCCAGGAAGGCGCAGATCACCAGGTCGTCGCTGTTCTCCGCCGCGCGCGAGATCCAGAACTCGCGGAACGCCGGGAACTCCTCGGGCGTGGGCAGGCCGATGTCGATCGCCACGCCGCGCGCGGAGATCCCGTACTGGTCCTGCTCGCCTGACGCCCGGAAATAGGACGCGCCCAGGAAGGACAGCCAGTCGCCGCCGCCCTGCTTGTTCATCACCCTGAAGCCGGCGAAGCCCAGGTCCTCGGGCAGGCCGGTGATGAACTTGGCCTTGTCGCCGAACTCGAACAGCCAGGGCTCGTAGAGGATCTCGCGGGCCTGGCCGTTTTCGACCAGGTTGATGTGGACAGGGCGCTTGAACCAGCGTCCCGGATGGTGGAAGCGGATCGGCCAGGGGCCGGCGCCATCCGCCCACAGCGCCTGGTCCTGGCGGTAGCGGATGTCGGCGAACACTTCCGGGTCGATCCGGTCCAGGACGTCGTCGAAGCGGATGATCGGCGAGGCGTAGGGCTGCTTGGAGGCGGCCTCCGCCTGGTCGACCAGCTGCTCGAACGAGAACGGGCGCGGCTCGCCGAAGCGCAGGCCCGTCTGCGCCTGATCGTTTTCCGCCTGGGCGATCGCCTCCTTCAGTCCGGCCACGCCGAGCAGGGAAAGGGCCGATAGACCGAGTGAGACCGAGCGCCGCGTGGCGTTCATGAGTTCCTCGAAACGTTGTTGGGAAATCCCAACCGACTGAACATGCATGGTCCGGCTTGGGTGCCATGCACGGTCCCCGGTTAATAATCGTCCGCCTGTTGCGGTGCAACCGGCGGGGCCGGCAGCGCTTCCAGCAGCGCCCGGGCGGCCGGCGAGCGCGGCGCCTGCAGCACCCGGGCGACGTCCCCTTCCTCGACGATGCGGCCCTCGTCCAGCACGACGACCCGGCTGCACAGCTGGCGGACCACCGACAGGTCGTGGCTGACCAGGAGATAGGCCAGGCCATGCCGGGCGCGCAGCTGCGCCAGCAGGTCCAGGAGCTGCGCCTGGATCGCCCCGTCCAGCGCCGACAGCGGCTCGTCCAGCACCACCAGGCGGGGCCGTGCCACCAGGGCGCGCGCGATCGCGATGCGCTGGCGCTGGCCGCCGGAAAAGGCGTGCGGGTAGCGCCCCGCGGCATCGGCCGGCAGGTCGACCTCCGCCAGGGCCTGGCTGACCCGCGCCTGGCGCTCGGCCGCCGGCAGACGGTCACGCTCCAGCGGCTCCGCCACGATCCGGCCGACCCGCCAGCGCGGGTCCAGCGAATCGAACGGGTCCTGGAAGACCAGCTGCACCGAATGGCGGACGGCATCGCGCTGTGCCGGGTCCTGCCCGTCCAGCCGGACCCGGCCGGAATCCGGCCGCTCCAGCCCGGTCAGCAGGCGGGCGAGGGTGGACTTGCCGCTGCCCGAGGCGCCGACCAGCCCCACCGATTCGCCAACGGCGATGCGCAGGCCGACGCCGTCCACGGCCTGCCGCCAGCGGCCATCCGGCAGCCGGTAGCGTCGCACGAGGCCTTGCGCCTCAAGGATCGCCGTGGCGCTCCCGCGCGGAACGGCGATGCCGGCGGCGTCGATGGGCGGCCGGGCCAGGATTTCGGCCGCCGGGCCCGACTGCACGACTCGGCCGCCGCGCATGACCAGGACCTGGCTGCACATCCTGCCGATCACCGCCCGGTCGTGGCTGACCAGGACCATGCCCAGCCGGCGACGGTCGACCAGCTCGGCCAGGAGGTCGAGGATCTGCCGCTGGGTGACGAGGTCCAGGGCAGTGGTCGGCTCGTCCGCCAGGAGCAGGTCGGGGGAGGCTGCGAGTGCTGCCGCGATCAGCACGCGCTGGCGCTGGCCGCCGGACAGCTCGTGGGGGAACAGGCGCGGCGGGAAGCGCTCCAGCGGCAGGCCCACCGCCCGCATCAGCTCGGCCATCCGCGCCTGCCGCTCCGCCCGCCCGCCCAGGCGATGGATCGCCATCGGCGCCATCACCTGGTCGCCGATCCGCCGGGCCGGGTCCAAAGCGGTCATCGGCTCCTGGAACACCATGGCGATCCGGCGGCCGCGCAGCCGGGCGCGCTCCCTTTCCGGCAGGCCGAGGATCTCCCGGCCTTCCAACCGCACCGAGCCTTCCACCTGCAGCTCGTCGGGCAGCAGGCCGGCGATCGCGTGGATGGTGAGTGACTTGCCGGCGCCGGATGCACCCATGATGCCCAGGCGCTGCCCGGGCTGCAGGTCGAAGGACACGTCCTCCACCAGCGCCCAGCCGCCGGGCAGGCGCACGGTCAGGTCCCGGACTTCCAGCAGCGCGCTCATCGCAGGCTGCTCAGGCGCGGGTCGAGCCGGTCGCGCAGCCCATCGCCCAGGAGGTTCAGCCCAAGCACGGTCAGCGCGATCGCGAGGCCCGGCAGGATCGCCAGGCGCGGCGATATTGCCAGGAAGCTTTGCGCGTCGGCCAGCATACGGCCCCAGGTGGGGGAAGGCGGCGGCACCGACAGGCCGAGATAGCCCAGGCCCGCCTCGGCCAGGATCGCCATGGCGAGCTGCAGGGTGAGCTGCACCAGGAGCTGGTCGACGATGTTCGGCAGCACGTGCTCCAGCGTGATGCGCCGCCGGCCCTTGCCGGACAGGAGGGCCGCCTGCACGAAGGCGCGCGGCCAGATCCGCACCGCGGCCGAGCGGGTCACCCGGGCGAACACCGGCACGTTGAACAGGCCGATCGCGACAATCGCCACGCCCGCGGACGGTCCCAGCGCCGCTGCCAGCATGATCGCGGTCAGCACCGCCGGGAAGGCGAACAGCAGGTCGTTGCCGCGCATCACCAGGTCGTCCAGCCAGCCGCCCTTCGCCGCGGCAAAGGCGCCGGCGGGAATGCCGATCCCGGCCCCCAGGCCTACCGCGGCGATCGCGATCAGCAGGGAGTGGCGGGCACCGGCCATCAGCATGGAGAGCAGGTCGCGGCCGAACGGGTCGGTGCCCAGCGGATGGACCCAGGATGCGCCCTGCAGCCGCGCCTTGACGTCGATCGCGGCCGGCGGGTGGGGCGTCCAGACGATCGACAGGACGGCCAGGGCCAGGACCGCCAGGACGATCGCGGCCCCAAGCCAGAGGCCCAGGCCGCCCGGGCGGCGGTCAGGCACGGAGGCGCAGCCGCGGGTCGAGGCGGAGCAGGGCCAGGTCGACCGCGAGGTTCACCAGGATCACGGTCGCCACCAGCAGCATGGTCACGCTCATCAGGGTCGGCAGGTCGCGCCCGCCGATCGACTGGAACACCAGCCGGCCGAGGCCCGGCAGGTAGAACACGTTCTCCACGACGACCGTGCCGGCCAGGAGGAAAGAGAACTGCAGCCCGATCACGGTGACGATCGGGGGCAGGGCGTTCGGCAGGGCATGGCGGCGCAGCGCCTCCGTCCGGGTCAGCCCGAAGGCGCGGCCGGTGCGCACGAAGTCGAGCCGCGCGGTCTCGACCAGGGCGGTGCGGGTCACCCGCGCCAGCACCGCGGCCTGCGGCAGGCCCAGCGCCAGGGCTGGCAGCAGCAGGGCCTGCAGGCAGGGCAGGATCCCAGCCTCCCAGCCGGGAAAGCCGCCGGCCGGCAGCCAGCGCAGGGTGATCGCGAACAGCAGCACCAGCAGGATGCCGATCCAGAAGGACGGGACCGACAGGCCGATCTGGGCCGCCATCATCGTTCCGGCATCGGCCGCCCTGCCGTGCCGGGACGCGGCGAACAGGCCGGCGGGAACCCCGATCGCCACCGCCAGCAGGAGGGCCAGGGCCGCCAGCGGAACGCTCACCTGGGCCCGGGCCGCCACCAGTTCCGCCACCGGCACGCCATAGGTGTGGCTGGTGCCGAGATCGCCCTGCAGGATGCCGGCCAGCCAGTGCCACCAGCGCATGGCCAGCGGCAGGTCCAGGCCCATCTGGTGGCGCAGCGCCAGGAGCGTGTCCGGTCGGGCCTCGGTGCCGAGCATCACCGCGGCCGGGTCGCCCGGCAGCACGTTCAGCGCCAGGAACACCAGGACGGATGCCGCCAGCAGCGTCGCCAGCGCCACGCCGGTCCGCACCAGCCCGCGCCGGATTGCCTGGCCGCTCACTCGCCCCAGCTGACGCCGGTCATGTCGTTCGCCTGGATCGGCGCGTTCTGCCACATCCCCTCCAGCTTGGCGTTCCACACGCCCTGCTTGGGCAGCTCGAACAGGAAGGCGTTGACCGCGTCGTCGGCGAGCATTTCCTGGGCCTGCCGGTAGAGCGCATCCCGCGCATCGTCGTCGCTGGTCGCCTCGATCCTTGCCATCAGCGCCTGGAACTTCGGGCTGTGGTAGTTGAAGTAGTAGTCGTTCCTGGCATAGATGCCGATGTCCAAAGGCTCGGTATGGCTGACGATCGTCAGGTCATAGTCCTTGTGGGCAAAGACCTGCTCCAGCCATTGCGCCCATTCCACCGGCACCAGCTCCGCCTGGATGCCGACCTCGGCCAGCTGCGCCTGGATGATCTCGCCGCCCCGCCTGGCATAGGTCGGCGGCGGCAGCTTGATCGTCACCTTGAGGTCCTGGACGCCCGCTTCCGTGAGCAGGTTGCGTGCGAGTTCCGGATCATGGGCGGACTTGGCGGTCAGGTCGACATAGGCCGGGTGGCTCGGGCTGAAATGGGAGCCGATCGGGGTGCCGTAGCCCATCATGGCGCCATCGATCAGCGCCTGCCGGTCGATGGCATGGCCGATCGCCTGGCGCACGCGCAGGTCGTCGAACGGCTTGCGGCCATTGTTGATCGCGAGCAGCGTCTCGCCCTCGGTCGTGCCGATCACCACCGCAAAGCGCGGGTCCGCCTCGAACTGCGGCAGCGCCTCGGGTGCGGGGAAGTTCGGGAAGCCGTCGACGTCCTCGGCCATCAGCGCCGCGGTCGCGGCGGCCGGATCGGCGATGAAGCGGAAGGTGACCTTGGCCAGCGGCACGTCGGCGCCGTCGCGCCGGACCAGGACCAGCCGGTCGCCCGGCCGCCATTCCTCGAACTGGAACGGCCCGGTGCCGACCGGGTGGGTCTTGTTGTCGTCCGCCGTTTCCGGCGCCACGATCACCGCGTCGCCCCAGGCAAGGTTCCAGGGGAACAGGCCGGTTGGCCGCTTCAGGCGGAACACCACCGTCTGCGGGTCGGGCGTCTCGATCGCCTGGATCGGCTCGAACAGGCCCTTTTGCGCGTTGACGCTGTCCGGCGCCATCGCCCGGTCGAAGGAGAACTTCACGTCGGCGCTGTCGAAGCGGCTGCCGTCGTGGAAGGTGACATCGTCCTTGAGGTGGAAGGTGTAGGTGAGCCCGTCCAGGGAGATGTCCCAGGAGGTGGCGAGCTGCGGCTGCACGCTGCCATCGGCCTCGATCCGGGTCAGGCCCTCGAAGACGTTGGCATAGACCACCTCGTCGATGGCGGCGGCGGCCCCGGCGGTCGGGTCCAGGTGGGGCGGCTCCAGCACCAGGCCGAGGGTGACGTCGTCGCGCACCTGCGCCGACACCGTGCCCGCCAGCGCCACCCATGCCAGCGCGCTCGCCGCCAGCAGGCTCCCCAGCCGATTGCGAAGCCTCATGAAAACCCTCCTGCCACCGCCCGCTCCCGCCAGGACGGCACCGATCCCGAACGTTCCGCGGCGAGGACACCGCGCGCCACCGCCCGCGCCGTGCAATCCGCGGCCAGCGCCCCCAGCCGCGCCAGCGCCTCCGGCGTCACCGCGAGGCTGCGGCGGCCGGTGGCGAGCGCGAAGATCGTGTCCCCGTCGAACGGCGTGTGGATCGGCCGGATCGCCACTGCGAGCCCGTCCTGCGCCATGACCGCCATGCGCCGGGCCTGCGCCTTGGTCAGCGGGGCGTCGGTCGCGACCACGCCGATCGTGGTGTTGGCCCCGGCGGCGGCCAGCTTGCCGCGAAAATCGAGCGGCACCGGGCCTGCCGGCGGCCGCTGCCCGCCCATCTCGCCATCCTGTTCCAGGTACCAGGCATAGAAGCTGCGCCCGTCGGGAAAGCCCGGCTCGCCCACCGAGTTCACCGCGATCAGTGCTGCCACCGTGCAGCCGGTCACCGGGCAGACTGCGGAAGCGCTGCCCAGTCCCCCCGCCACCGTGCCGGCCACCGCACCCGTGCCTGCCCCGACCGAGCCCTGGTCCAGCGGCGCTCCCGCCCGCTCCAGCGCATCCAGCGCCAGCCGCCGGAAGGGAGGGTCCTCGCCCCAGCCCTTGTCGCCGCCATTGGCGAGGTCGAACAGCACAGCACCCGGCACGATCGGCACCACCGCGTCCCGGATCCGAAAGCCGATCCCCCGCATGGCCAGCCGGTTGCGCACCGCGCAGGTCGCCTCCAGCCCGAAGGCGGAGCCGCCGGTCAGCACCACCGCATGGATCGCGTCGATCGTGTTGGCCGGGTCGAGCAGGTCGGTCTCGCAGGTGCCGGGCGCACCGCCGCGCACGTCCACGCCGGCCACGGCGGGATCGTCCGGCAGCACCACGGTGACGCCGGTGCGGGCCCGCCGGTCCTGCGCGTTGCCGACCCGGATGCCGGCCACGTCCAGGATCGTGTTGCTGCGGCCGGGAACGGCGCTCACCGGCATGCGCCGGCCCGGGCGGTGGAATGGTGCATCGGCCTGATCTCCTGTCGCGCAGGACGCTTAGCAGGCTGCGCCCGGTGCTGCACGGCTCTTGCCTCGAACGGCAGGCGGCGTCACTGGACAGGCGGAGCAAGCGGGGAGTGCTGACATGGCGGTACGCAGCGGTGGCCGGATCCTGATCGACCAGCTGGTGATCCAGGGGGTGGACACGATCTTCGGGGTGCCCGGGGAGAGCTACCTGGAAGCCCTGGACGCGCTGGTCGACAGCCCGGTCCGGTTCGTGAACTGCCGCCAGGAAGGCGGGGCGGCCATGGCCGCCGACGCCTATGCGAAGTTCACCGGCAAGCCCGGCGTCTGCTTCGTCACCCGGGCGCCCGGCGCCACCAACGCCGCGTCCGGCGTGCATGTCGCGCAGCAGGACAGCACGCCGCTCGTCCTGCTGGTGGGCCAGATCGAGCGCGCCGCCCGCTACCGCGACGCCTTCCAGGAGGTCGACTACCAGCGCCTGTTCGGCGGCATGGCCAAGCTGGTCCTGGAGATCGACGACGCGTCCCGCCTGGCCGAGCATGTCCACCGCGCCTTCCGCACCGCCCTCTCCGGCCGGCCGGGCCCGGTCGTGCTGGTGCTCCCGGAGGACATGCTGACCGACCAGGTCGAGGCGGCCGACGGCATCCCGGCCATGCCGGTCGTCCACCATCCGGACCCGCATGCGATCGGCCAGCTGCACGGCCTGCTCGCGAAGGCCGAGCGCCCGCTGGTGATCCTGGGCGGCTCCAACTGGACGACGGCCGGGCGCACTGCCCTGGAAAGCTGGGTCGCGGCCAACGACCTGCCGGTCGGCTGCGGCTTTCGCCGCCAGTCCCTGTTCGACAACCTGCACCGCTGCTGGGCCGGCACGGTCGGGCTCGGCCCGGACCCGAAGCTGGCCGAGCGGGTGAAGGCCGCCGATTTCCTGATCGCGTTCGGCACCCGCCTGTCCGAGACCGCCACGGCCGGCTACACGCTCCTGGGCGTGCCGCGCATGGACGCGACCTTCGTCCAGATCCATCCGGACCCGGCCGAGCTCGGCCGGGTCTACCAGCCCGACCTCGCGATCTGCGCCGACCTGTCCGCCACCGCCCAGGCCCTGGCCGGCCACGAACCGGTCCGCACGCGGCCCTGGGCCGCCGAGACCGAGGCGCTGCACGCCCGCTACCTGGCGTTCTCCGAACCGGTCGAATCGCCCGGCACCCTCAACATGGCGAAGGTGGTCCGGCACCTGCAGTCCCGCCTGCCCGGGGACGCGGTGGTCACCAACGGCGCCGGCAACTACGCGATCTGGGTGCACCGCTTCTGGCGCTACCGGATGGCCCACACCCAGCTGGCCCCCACCTCCGGCTCGATGGGCTACGGCCTGCCGGCCGCCGTCGCCGCCGCGGTGGCCGACCCGTCCCGCACGGTGGTCGCGTTCGCCGGCGACGGTTGCTTCATGATGACCTGCCAGGAACTCGCCACCGCCGTGCAGGAGAACGCGAAGCTCCTGGTGATCGTGGTCGACAACGGCATG
>VFQN01006572.1_pt1 | contig 13134 bp, 8 predicted proteins | sample 3512371 | NCBI WGS metagenome assembly VFQN01 (sample SAMN10412370, study PRJNA504923) | tailings metagenome | isolation source: Replicate 2 from Balatoc abandoned mine | place: Philippines: Itogon, Benguet | collected 2017-08-28
GATCACCGCGGCCAGCCTGCTGATCTGCGACTTCGACGGCAACGTGGTCGCCGGCAGCGGCAAGCCGGAGGCGACCGCCTTCTACATCCACGCCCGGCTGCACAAGAACCTGCCGCGGGCGCGGGCGGCGTTCCACACCCACATGCCGAACGCCACGGCGCTCAGCATGGTGGACGGCGATCCGCTGGTCTGGGCGGGGCAGACCTCGCTGAAGTTCTACGGCCGCACCGCCGTCGACCGCGACTATAACGGCCTGGCCCTGGACGAGACCGAAGGCGACCGCATCGCCGCCGCCATGGGCGGGGCCGACATCGTGTTCATGAAGAACCATGGCGTGATGGTCGTGGGCCCGACGATCGCGGAGGCCTGGGATGACCTCTATTATCTGGAACGGGCGGCCGAGGTGCAGCTCAAGGCGATGAGCACCGGAAGGCCGCTGATCCCGGTATCGTCCGACGTCGCGCAAAAGGCCTACGAGCAGATGCGGGAAGGCGATGCGGACAGCGCCCGGATGCACCTGGAGAGCGTGAAGCGGATCCTGTCGCGCAAGGAGCCCGACTTCCTGCAATAGCAGGCGTGGTAGGGCCATCGCCGCCGTTGTGCCCCGGCTTCTGCCGCCGCGGCGCTGCAGCCTGTTTCGCCGACCGCAGCGGATCGGCCCGGCACGCGCCTGGGCCGCCGGCCCTTGCTTGGCAGGATATTTCGCCCACGCGGCGCAACCTCCGGCGCCGATGGCCTTTTCTGCACGATGGGCGGGACCATCTTGCGGCGGCCGTGATGCCATCTGGCGAGCACTCAAAAGTTCCCGACTTCATCGACCTGTGGAGGGCGGAGCAGATCCACCAGATCCTGCTCCGCTATGGATGGTTCGCGAGCCCGGAGGTCGAGCGGACGCCCGGGTTCCGGGAACTGGCCGCGGCGCGCGACCGCCAGATCGCGGCCATCGAGGTCGAGGCGCTCCGCCGCAAGGACATCGCCGCGGATGCCGGCCGTGCCCTGGCCAACGTATGGAAGACGCCTGGGCGCTAGCCTGGATCCCGGAAGCGGCCTCATGTCCCATGGGCGACGTCCAGACGGCAGGCTCGACTACCCACCATCCCTTTTCTTCCAGGCGCGTCACGAACTTCTTGGACGGGCGGGAAACAGGTGGCGGTTCCAGCCCTGGCGTGGACCGGAACCGCCGAATGATCGCGCGTAGGCTATCGAGAAGGACCGTCCGAAAGACTGCGGTCCATCCTTGCCGCCCCAGTCTTTGCCGGAAACTTCCAAGGTGATCGATGTGGTGATCTGACACGCCTTCAGGTTGATAGCCGGCAGCCGCATCCCTGGATGCTCCGGGTCGCTGCCCGCCTGGATCCCGGGGCCGGAGCGGCAGCGGCATGGATGCGGCAGACGGCGACATCGCAGGGAGCCGCACGGCTTCCCGGCAGTTGCTGCTCCATTGATCTGCCATCGTGGAGATGTTCGATGCCAGAGATCCGCCCTCCCTCTTCCTCATCCCCGGCAGGACCCGAGGGCGCAGCGATGGATCCTGTCATGGAGGCCGCTGCTGCCCAGGAAACGGGCGGATCCCAGCGTGCCTTCGATGCCACTGGCCTTGAGGTTGCTGCCGAGGCGGAAAGGCGGGTTCGGGCTGCTCTTTTCACCACGGTGCATGCTGACGAGTAGCGGCGGCCGAGTAGCGGCGGCTCCGCAGCCATGCCGCTCCCGGCATCAGGCACAGGACACCCCGGCGCGCCTCGCATCGGGATGGGCTTGGCGTGATCCTGCCCTGATGGAGGGAAGGACGGCCGGCTGCCGCCGACCATGTCCATCAGCCGGGGCCGCCGTCCGACCGCCTACCGGCCCACGGCAAGAGCCCGCAGCGCCGCCTGCGCCAGCCGACGGTGCGCATCGGCCGTCGGATGGACCTGGTCCCAGAACAGGTATCCCGCGCATCCCGGCAGGTTGCTGCACGGCGTCCGGATGTCGGTGAAGCCGAACGCCCCCGGATCGTTGCGCAGCTGGTCCGCCATCGCATGGATGTCGAGGCGGTGAAGCCTGACGGAGCGGGGTCCGGTTCGGGCGAGGCTGTCGATGGCCCGGTCCGCGGCGGCGTTGAACTGCCTGGTCAGTCGCCCCGCCAGCGCCACGGCATCGTCGCCATGGGCGCGCACCCCCGGCGTCATGCCGACATCGGGAAGGTTCGGCACGAGGAGGTCGCCAGCACCTGCCGCGATGAGGTCGGCCAGGATGTCCCGGAGCGAACCGGCCGCCTGTTCCAGCTCTGCCGGCCCGCCCGGATGGCCCATGGCCGCGAGGATGTCGTTGCCGCCGCCATAGACGACGTGGAGCGTGCGCCCGGCGGGCGGGGCTGCGCCCAGGAACAGATCCGCCTGCCGGCGCAGGCTGGATCCGTCCGCAGGCGAACCCAGCCTTGCGCCGCCCACCGCATAGTTCGAGCCGCCCTCCTGGCTCGAACGTAGGTCCAGGCCGAGCCGGCCGGCCAGCACCTCCACCCAGACCGGCCCGTTGGAGAACCGCCCGGCATTGCCGCTGTCGGAGAGGCTGTCGCCGAGCACGATCATCCCGTCGAAGGCGAGGACGGCGCCTGCCGCGGCCTTGGTCGACATGGCCAGCGCCATGGCTCCTCCTAGAAGAAGATTGCGTCGAAAGGGCATGGTATCGCATCACCTCGAAGCGCCACGGCCGCACGCGGCAATTCACGGAACTCCCGACCTGGCCGATGGTTCGACAGTCAACAAGGTAGAGAGCGGAGCGGCTGGCCCGCAGGGCCAGGATCGCATTACGACCGGGCAGGGGGTGCCCGTCCACATCGACAGCGGACCCGAGATGCCGAGTTTTCCCTTCGACAACAGCTATGTCCGACTGCCCACGCGCTTCTTCGTGCGGATGGCGCCGACGCCCGTGGCGACACCGCGTCTGATCCGGCTCAACCGCGATCTCGCCACCGAACTCGGCCTCGATCCCGACCGGCTGGACAGCCCCGAGGGGGCCGAGATCTTCGCCGGCAACCAGGTCCCGGAGGGGGCGGAGCCGATCGCGATGGCCTATGCGGGGCACCAGTTCGGCATGTTCGTGCCGCAGCTGGGCGATGGCCGCGCCATCCTCCTGGGCGAGGTCGTCGACCGGCAGGGCCGGCGCCGCGATGTCCAGCTGAAGGGTTCCGGACGCACGCCGTTCTCGCGCGGCGGCGACGGCCGCGCCGCGCTGGGCCCGGTGCTGCGGGAATATGTCGTGAGCGAGGCGATGGCCGCACTGGGCATCCCCACCACCCGCACGCTCGCCGCGGTGACTACCGGCGAGATTGTCGCCCGCGACACGCTTCTCCCGGGCGCCGTCCTCGCCCGCGTGGCGTCGAGTCACATCCGGGTCGGCACCTTCCAGTATTTCGCGGCCCGCCAGGATGCCGAGGCCGTGCGCCTGCTCGCCGACCATGTCATCGCCCGCCACTATCCCGACGCGGCCCAGGCTGGGCAGCCCTATCTCGAGCTCCTGCGCCAGGCGGCCCTGCGCCAGGCGGAACTGGTGGCGCGCTGGCTGCTGGTGGGATTCATCCATGGGGTGATGAACACCGACAACATGTCGGTCGCGGGCGAGACCATCGACTACGGCCCCTGCGCCTTCATGGACAGCTACGATCCCGCGACAGTCTACAGCTCGATCGACCATGCCGGCCGCTATGCCTACGCCAACCAGCCGGGCATCGCGCTCTGGAACCTCAGCCGTCTCGCGGAAACCCTCCTGCCGCTTCTGTCCGACGACGACGACCGTGCGGTCGCCCAGGCGCAGGAAGTGCTGGGCGGCTTCGGGCCGGCCTTCGAGGCAGGCTTCCACGACGGGCTGCGGCGCAAGCTGGGCCTGTTCACGCGCCAGGACGAGGATCCGGCGCTGGCCCAGGACCTCCTGAACCGGATGGCCGCGAACCATGCCGATTTCACCCTGACCTTCCGCCGCCTGGGCGATGCCGCAGCGGATCCCGCCTGCCAGGAGCCGGTCCGCTCCCTGTTCGACGATCCTTCCGCGTTCGACGCATGGGCCGCCCGCTGGCGGCAACGGCTCGAAGCGGAATCGGAGGACGGCGAAACCCGCCGGGCAGCGATGCACGCCGTCAATCCCGCCTTCATCCCGCGCAATCACCGGGTGGAAGCGGTGATCCAGGCCGCGGTGGCGCGCGATGATTTCGCACCGTTCGAGGAGCTTCTGAAGGTCCTCGCCGCGCCCTATGCGGACCAGCCGGAATTCGCCCACTACGCCACCCCGCCGGAGCCGCACGAGCGCGTCGAGCAGACGTTCTGCGGGACGTGAGACGGCTGGGTCGGAGCACCCCAGAGGGCGCTCCGGCCGGACCTGCTGGTTGACGTGAGCCCTCCCGGGTAGGACTGGAAGATATACGCACGGGTCCTCGGGGAATTTTCATGGCCGCCAGCAGCTTCCAGGGTTCCGGCCGGGCACGTACCAGCACGACCGATCCCCTGCAGATCGCCACCGTGCAGGCCGGCCACGGCTTCGGGCGGATCGGGATCACTCTCTGCCCGGGCAAGAAGCAGCCTCATCCGGTCATGGGCGGCTGGGACCGCGACCTCGGCGCCGATCTCGACGCGATCCAGCGCTGGGGTGCCACGGTGGTCGTGACCCTGGTCGAGCAGCATGAGCTGGAAAGCCTCGCGGTGCCGGGCCTGGCCGGCGAGGTCGCGCGGCGGCACATGGAATGGCTGCATCTGCCAATCCGTGACGTTTCGGTGCCCACCGCCGCGTTCGAGGCGGCATGGGACCAGGCCGGCGAAGGCCTGCATGCCCGGCTCCGCCACGGGTTCGACGTGCTGGTGCATTGCCGGGGCGGGCTGGGCCGCGCCGGCACCGTCGCCGCCCGCCTGCTGGTGGAGGCCGGCCTGGAACCGCACGAGGCGATCCGCCGCGTCCGCGACGCCCGCCCGGGCGCCATCGAGACGCCGGAGCAGGAGGCCTATGTCCACCGGCAGGCGAGGGCGCCGGAACGGCGTCCCGCCACGACCGAAGATGCCATCCGCGACCGGGCGGCCGGCGCGCTGCTCGGGCTGGCGATCGGGGACGCGGTCGGCACCACCCTGGAGTTCAAAAGCCGTGACAGCTACCCGCCCCTGACCGACATGGTCGGTGGCGGCCCGTTCCAGCGCAAGCCCGGCGGCTGGACGGACGATACGGCCATGGCGCTGGCGCTGGCGGAGAGCCTGCTGGCGGAGCCCGGGCTCGATGAGCGCGACCTGATGGGCCGCTTCACCGACTGGTACCGCAACGGCGCCTATTCCTGCGTCGGGGTGTGCGACGACATCGGCAATGCCACCAGCAATGCGCTGCAGCGCTGGGAGCGGACCGGCGACCCGGTTGCCGGCTCCACCGACCCGTACCAGGCCGGCAACGGCTCGCTGATGCGGCTGGCGCCGGTGGCCCTGCGCTGGTGGCACGACCGGGCCAGGCTAAAGGACGTGGCAGCGCGGCAGAGCCGGACGACCCATGGCGCGGCCGAGGCGGTCGATGCCTGCGTCGTCTTCGCCGAGATGCTGGCGGACGCCATCGCGGGTGCCTCGCGCAGCGAGATCCTGGGCAGCCCGCGTGCGGCAGCGACGGAAGGGATCGCCGCGATCGTCGGCGGTTCCTGGCGCGGCAAGCGCCGCGCGGATGTCCGATCCTCCGGCTATGTCGCCCATGCGCTGGAAGCGAGCCTTTGGAGCGTCGGGCGCAGCGGCGACTTCCGGGGCGCTGTGCTCACGGCCGCCAATCTCGGCGACGACGCCGACACCACCGCCGCGATCACCGGCCAGCTCGCCGGCGCCCTGTACGGGGCTGCGGCCTTGCCCCCAGCCTGGCGGCAGAAGCTTGCCTGGGAAGAGAGGATCAGCACGCTGGCCGACCGCCTGCTGGTTCGGCGCTGACCGGACCTGCCGGTCGGGCAGCGCTCAGACAGGGCTGGCCGTGGCGGTCATGGTGGTGTGGCCGTCGGAATCGGCAGCCCAGAGATCGAGACGGTCGCTCTCGCGTCGGCCGTTCACGCTGAAGGTGCCGCCGTCGAACAAGGGGTGGACGCCGCGGAAGCGGAACAGGCCGGGCGGACGGCCGCCCTGCATGTCGGCGGCGAGCTGCAGGAGCAGGGTCGCCTGGAGCGGCCCGTGGACCACCAGGCCCGGGTAGAACTCCTCTTCCTGGCAATAGCGCCGATCGTAATGGATGCGGTGGCCGTTGAAGGTGAGGGCGGAATAGCGGAACAGCAGGGTCGGCGTCGCGGCGACCTGCCGGCTGGCCTCCGGCTCCGGCATGGGCGCGGCCGGCGCCGCCTGCGGGACTTCCCGGCTCACCTCGCGGTAAACGATGTCGTGGCGCTCCTGCAGCGCCGTGCCGCGTTCCGTCCGCAGCTCATGGCGCACCGTGACGAAGCAGAGCGGGCCGCTGCGCCCCTGCTTGAGGTCGACCGACTCGATCCGGGAAAGCCGCTCGACCTGGTCGTCCACGCGGAACCGGTCCAACAGGCGCAGCTCGCCGCCCGCCCACATCCGCCGGGGCAGGGGCACGGGCGGCAGGAAGCCGCCGCGCGCCGGCTGCCCGTCCGGCCCCAGGCCGGACATCGGTGCGGTCGGTGGGGCAAGGCACCAGTGGATCGCCAGCGGCGCCGGCGCGCCGGGGGTGGGCGCGCCGGGATCCTGGTCCAGGGTCGCCCGGAAGCCGCGCACCATCTGCGGGGTGATCCGGTCCTCCGCCCGTTCGGTTCGGCCGACCCATTGTTGCAGATGGTCCAGGTCGATGCGCTCGGTCATCGTTTCCGTCCTCAATAGGAGCGCGGCATGCCCAGGACGTGCTCGGCGAGATAGCTCAGGATCAGGTTGGTCGAGACCGGGGCCACCTGGTAGAGGCGGGTCTCGCGGAACTTGCGCTCGACGTCGTACTCCTCGGCAAAGCCGAAGCCGCCATGGGTCTGCACGCAGGCCTCGGCGGCGGCCCAGGAAGCCTCGGCCGCCAGCATCTTGGCCATGTTGGTTTCCGCCCCGCAGTCCTTGCTCTGCTCGAACAGAAACGCCGCCTCCTTCACCATCAGTTCCGCCGCGCGCATCTGCGCATAGGCGCGCGCGATCGGGAACTGCACGCCCTGGTTCTGGCCGATCGGCCGGCCGAACACGACCCGCTCGCGGGCATAGGCCGTGGCCTTCTCGATGAACCACTTGGCGTCGCCGATGCACTCGGCGCCGATCAGGATCCGCTCGGCGTTCATGCCTGACAGGATGTAGCGGAACCCCTTGCCCTCCTCGCCGATCAGGTTGCTGGCGGGAACGCGCACCTCGTCGAAGAACACTTCCGTGGTCGAGTGGTTCATCATGGTGCGGATCGGGCGGATGGTCAGGCCCGCTTCCTTTGCCTCCCGCATGTCCAGGATGAACACGGACAGGCCGTCGGTGCGCTTCTTGGCCTGCTCCTTGGGCGTGGTGCGCGCCAGCAGCAACATCAGGTCGGAATGCTCGGCGCGCGAGGTCCAGATCTTCTGGCCGCTGACGACATAAGCGTCGCCGTCGCGGCGGGCGAAGGTCTTGATCGAGCTGGTGTCGGTGCCGCTGGTGGGCTCGGTGACGCCAAAGGCCTGCAGGCGCAGCTCGCCGGCTGCGACCTTCGGCAGGTAGGCCCGCTTCTGTGCTTCGCTGCCGTGGCGGAGCACGGCGCCCATGACGTAGATCTGCGCATGGCAGGCGGCACCGTTGCAACCGGCCCGCTGAATTTCTTCCAGGATCGCCGCGGCTGCCGAGAGCGGCAGGCCGGAGCCGCCATATTCCTCCGGGATCAGCGCCGCCAGGTAGCCCGCCTCGGTCAGCGCCTGCACGAATGCGGACGGATAAGCGTTCTCCCGGTCGAGCCCGCGCCAGTACTCGCCCGGGAACGCAGCGCAGAGCTTGGCGACCTCCGCCCGGATCTCCGGATAGTCTTCCTGCGCCACGTCCTTCTCCCATCGTCCCGTTGCCGCCCCAGACTGGAAAGGCAGCGCGCTGACGGCAAACGGAAAACCGCCCGCCGTCTCAGGGGCGCATACCCGCCCTGGTCGGCCGCAGGACCTGGCCCAGCTCCTGCACCGTTTCCAGTTCCTCCAGCCCGGCCAGCAAGCGGGCGGCCCCATCCTGGAGGACCGGTGCCGCCAGGGTCATGAACTTGGCCCGCGTCTGCGCCGCGTCCGGAAAGGTCGCGGGCTCGCCCGACGGATCCGGGATGGTCCGCTCCACGACGCCCCGGCTGGTCTCGACCCGGACGATCCCGCCGAACGGATGGCGCAGGCCTTCCAGGCGCTCGTCGCGCCGGACATCGATCCGCGCGGCGATGCGCTCGATGCCGGGATCGCCCAGCAGCGCATAATCGTCCCAGCCGAAGCTGCCCTTTGCCAGCGCCACCGCCGCGGTGAACGGCATCGAGAACTGGCCATCCACCACGCTTTTGGGCCGGCGCTTCTCCGCGATCGGCGCACCGGTCAGTACGATGCCGTTCTGGTGCAGGCCGACCGTGACCGCGCGGACGTCGTCCGGGTCCAGCCCCATTTCCCGCTTCAGCGCGATCAACCCGTCCAGGGGCGCATGGGTATAGCGGCAGCTCGGATAAGGCTTCACCCCGACCTTCATGGTCTCGTAGATGCCGCCCAGGCCGGCCACGGCACGGGCCGGATCGGCGCCATCCGAATAGGCCTTCAGGAAGCCGTGCCTGCCCTCGATGGCGTCGGCAGCACCGTGAAAACCGTTCTTCGCGAGCGTCGCGGCGATCACGCCGTTCATGGCGGCGGCCCCCACTTGGTAGCGCTTGTTCCATGCGCCGTTGACCAGGAACTGCAGGGAGCCGGCCGCCTGGCTCGCGGCCACGCCGAACGCCCGTGCCATCGCCTCGGCATCGAGGCCGAGCAGGCGCCCGGCGGCAGCGGCGGCGCCGAACGTCCCGGCCGTCGCGGTCGGGTGGAAGCCGCGGGCATAATGGGCGGTGGGATCCAGCGCGTTGCCCAGGCGGCAGCAGACCTCATAGCCGGCCACGATGGCGGCCAGGACTTCCTTGCCCGAGGCACCGGCCAGCTCGCCGATCGCGAAGGCGGCTGGCACCACCGGTGCGCTCGGATGCAGCGAGCTGTCGGCATGGGTGTCGTCGAAGTCGAGCGAATGGCCAAGGGCGCCATTGAGCAGGGCCGCCACCGGCGGGACGCGGGCCTGGCGATCGCCGAGCACGGTGCAGGCGCCGTCGCCGTCCAGGCCCAGTGCGACGATCGTCCGGTAGAGCGCCGGCGTCGAATCCGCCTCGACGCCCGCGCGCAGGATGCTGCCGGCGAAATCGATCACGAGATGCTTGGCGCGCGCCGCGACCTCCGGAGGGATGTCCGCGAAGGCGATCGACGCCGCGTAGGCGGCAAGATCGCGGGTCTCTTCGGCCATGCTCGCTTCTCCCCGGGTCGGCCCGCTCCGGCTATAGCGAGAACCGGCCCAGGCACTCCAGATCCGATGGCGCCGGCGGCGAGGATGCCGCAGGATCGGCACGACGTTCCCGTAACCTTAAGCCATGCGGACGCGATGAAGCCTGCGCTCGACGGAATCCTGGTCGTCTGCCTGGAACAGGCGGTGGCCGCCCCCTACGCCTCCAGCCGGCTTGCCGATGCCGGGGCGCGCGTGATCAAGGTCGAGCGGCCGGAGGGCGACTTCGCGCGCGGCTACGACCAGCTGGTGAAGGGCGAGAGCGCCTATTTCGTCTGGCTGAACCGCGGCAAGGAGTCGGTCTGCCTGGACCTGAAGCAGGATGCGGACCGGGCGGTGCTGGCGGCGATGATCGCCAAGGCAGACGTGTTCATCCAGAACCTGGCGCCCGGTGCGATCGAGCGCCTGGGCTTCGGGATCGAGAAGCTGCGTGCGGCCCATCCGGCTCTCGTCACCTGCTCGATCTCCGGCTACGGCGAGGAGGGGCCCTACCGCGACCTGAAGGCCTACGACCTGCTGGTGCAGGCGGAGAGCGGGCTGTCCTCGATCACCGGCAACGAGCAGGGCCCGGCCCGCGTCGGCGTTTCCGTTGCCGACATCGCCGCAGGCATGACCGCGTTCCAGGGCGTGATGACCGCCCTGTTCGCCCGCACCCGCACCGGGCAAGGCCAGCACGTCGCGGTGTCGCTCTACCATGCATTGGCCGACTGGATGAACGTCCCCTATCTCCAGTACGCCTATGGCGGGAAGGTGCCGGCGCGCTCCGGTCTCAACCACCCGACCATCGCACCCTATGGCGCCTACCCCTGCCGCGACGGCAAGGCGGTGCTGGTCGCGATCCAGAACGAGCGCGAGTGGCCAATGTTCTGCCGCCAGGTGCTGGAGCGGCCGGAACTCGCCGAAGACACACGCTTCGACCGGAACACCGGGCGTGTCGCCAATCGCCCGGCGCTGGACGAGATCATCCGCGCGGTCTTTGGCGGGATCGACCGGGACGAGGCCGTGGCCCGCCTGGAACGGGCCCGCATCGCCTATGGCCGGGTGAGCACGCTGGAGGACCTGAGCACCCACCCGCAGAACCGCTACCTCACGGTGGACAGTCCTGCCGGCCCGCTTCGCATGCTGGCGCCCGGTGCGGTCGTCGACGGTCAGCTGCCGTCAGCGGGTCCGGTGCCCGCCCTGGGACAGGACACGGCACGGGTGATCGAGGAATTCACTGGCCGCGTATCCCGCCCCTGACCGCGCCCTGGGCCAACGCCAAACGGACCAGTCACCGAGGTGACTGGTCCGCTCGTCCGGCTTGAATGAACCGGTTGCCGCTGGTGCGGCGCGATGAACAAAACGCCAATATTTATAATCGTCTGCGCTGCGCAAACCCAGGTCAGCCACGGAAGCACGAGGCCATTTATGATTCGGCTCGGATCCTGAGGCTGGGTCCTCCTGTGTTCGATGCAGCCCGTAACCACGTCCGGAAAGGTGATCCTCCAGAAGCCCCCCCAAAGGATGCCCTATCCAGGACGTCCGTACGTGAAAATGTCGACCTGCGAGTTGGTCGACAGGTGAAACCTGCCATATCTGTTCGGCACCTGACAAGATGAAACCGCAAGAGATGCGATGTTTTGCTGGAAGTTCCTGGAATTGATATGCAAAAATGTTGATTAACATCAGCAATTTTCACCTCTAATGCGAAAAATTTGAACAAAGGTCTGGTGTTTATTGGCTAGTGTCTACGGTGCCAAGTGTGGGTCTGAGTATCGGACGCATGTTTTTATCTGATTAACTTCAATTGTGCATTTCCGTTTGTTCTCTTGTTATTCCTTGAAGGAAATTTGAATTCTATCCGGCAAGCGGCGATCGAGCCAGTTCCATGCCGGATCGAGCGGCCGGTGGAGCACCCTCGGCGGCCGGAACGTTGCCCCGAAGTCGGATGTGCTGGCGACTGGGCGGCAAGCTCGCCTCTGTTTGGCGTGACGGGAGGAGGTGAGCAGGATCGAAAGGCGCGTTCCACCAAGGATATACTCCTCACGTGGAGCGCCTGCTGCTTCAGCCGATCATCGTGCTGCCCGACCTACGTTCACATGCCCCGGTTGGTTTGCAGCATCGCGTTGGCGCAGATGTAGCCCCAGGTCATGTTCGGGCCGATGGTCGTTCCGGAACCCACGGCGCGCGTGCCGATCGGATTCGCCATCGCGATGCCAGCGCAATAGAGCCCGGCGATGATGCTGCCGTCCGGGCGCAGTACTTGCCCGGCGGCGTTGGTCCGGGCGCCGCCCTTGGTCCCCAGGATCGAGCGGTTGAAGGGAATGGCGACGAACGGCGGCTTGGTGATCGGTGTCATCAGGCCGCTCACTGCCGCACGCTCCTTTTCGAGCGGCGTCTCACCTCGCCGAAAATCCTCGTCCACGCCCTTCGCAGCCAGCTCGTTGAAGCGCGCCACCGTATGCACGAGGTTGGCGGCAGGCAGGCGGATCCGGTCGGCGAGGTCGTCCAGCGTGCGGGCCTTCGTCACCCAGCGCTTGTCGAAGCGCGCGAACCAACGCAGCAGGCCCGAGCTGCGAAAGAAGTCAGCATCGGTGATCAGCCAGACCGGCAGGTGTTTCGGCTGGCCATGCTCGTCCCGCTGGTCCAGCACCTCGCCCATGTTGAACCGGTACTCGCTGGTGAACCGCTGTCCCATCCGGTTGACCAGGATGGCGTTCGGCACGGTATGGAACTGCAGCGGGATCCCGTGCAGGCGGCCCTCGTAGCGGGTCGGCACCAGGTAGGAGATATTCGCCTGGTCCATGTGGTCGAGCTTCGCGCCAATCGCCTCGGCCATGCGCTGGCCATCGCCCTCGTTGGTGCGCGGGCTGCCGATGAAGTCGAGCGGGCCCGGGAAGTGCTTGGCGAACATTTCCGGGTTCCACTCGAACCCGCCGGTTCCCAGCAGCACGCCGCGCCTGGCATGGATGCGCCGCTGTTGGCCGCGTTGCTCGACCACCACGCCGGTCACGCCACCATCGTCCGGATCGGTCAGCAGCTTCACCACCCGGGCCTCGGTCTCGATCCGGCAGCCGGCGTCCAGGCAGCCCTTGAGCAGCCCCGCCATCAGTGCATTGCCCTGGCCGCGCGTGTCGGTGAGCCAGCGCCAGATCAGGGTGGGCGCCATCTTCACGACGGTCGACACGAAGCGGCGCTGGATGTCGTGGGAGAGCTCCTGGTAGGTGAAGATGTGCGGCAGGGTCGAGCGGCGCAGTTTGGACGCGTAGGGCCCGAGGATGCGGCGGCTGAGCGGCTTCGGCGAGATGGTGCGCCCACCGGTCTTGCCGCCCGGATACTCGGCCAGCGGGTCGGCCTCGTGGGTCAGCGCGAATTCCAGCGGGGTGTTGGCCTCGACGAATTCCAGCATCTGCGGTGCGTTCCGGGCAAAGGCTTCCCAGAGTTCGTCCTCGGTCTCCGCCCAGCCATCCGGCGCCGTCGCGCGCAGATAGGTCAGCGTATCGGCCGGGCTGTCGTCGAGGCCGGCACGCCGCATGTGGTGGTTGGCCGGCACCCAGGTGCCGGCCCCTGACATGGCGCTGGTGCCGCCCAGCTTGTCGGACTTTTCCAGGATGAGGACGGAAGCACCCTTCTTCGCCGCGGTGAGCGCGGCGGTGGCTGCCGCCGAGCCGGAGCCGATGACCACGACGTCGGCGGCATCGTC